>Ga0224506_10000095_pt1 | contig 86112 bp, 74 predicted proteins | sample SF_Jan12_sed_USG_2_FD_169108 | JGI IMG/M metagenome (GOLD analysis project Ga0224506, IMG submission 169108) | Sediment microbial communities from San Francisco Bay, California, United States - SF_Jan12_sed_USGS_8_1 | ecosystem: Environmental > Aquatic > Marine > Sediment | place: USA...
CGCAGTCGCAGATTATTCAGCGTATCAACAGCTATACGCCGATCTTGCCAGAGGTAAAAGGCCGGCCTCATATCAGCCGGCTGCTTATCATCAGGGCTTGTTTATCAATGCTGGTCATGGTTCACGGGGGCTAACCAGCTGTTTTCTCTCGGCCGATATCTTATCGGCTTTGATGTCGGCTGCTGCACTTCCGGTTGACGCTGAGATTGTAAGCCGGCTTCATCCGGCCAGGTTTATAATCAAGGGTTTTCAGAAGGGCTCTAAGAATTGATCGGCAATTGTATTAATGCATACTAATATTTCAGATATTGGTCTATATTAGCTACATGAATCCTGACTTACAACGACAAATAGATCGTCAGCGCGATGCGCTGATAGGCATGATCAGTACCCCGCTGGAGGAACTGGCTGACGAATGCGCGGCTGTGTGGCCGGACCGTCAGTTAATGAATCAGCTGCTAATGACGGTAATCAACGAATTACCGTATTGTAAATACCTCTATGTTTTGAATACCAACGGCTTGCAGATTTGCGACAATGCCAGCCATGAAGGGCTATTAACCGAACATTATGGCCGTGATCGTTCAACACGGCCTTATCTCAATGCCGTCGTGCCCGCATATAACTGTCTGTTATCCGAGTCTTATATTAGTCTGGCAGCGCGCAGACCTTCCATCACCGCTGTTCAAAAAGTAAGCTATATGGGAAAAACTCTGGGTTTTATTGGCGCTGATTTCGATTTGCGGGATCTGCCTTTAACCCGCAAGCTGTATGATGAGCCGACAACCTGGCAGCAAATAAAAGGTGACCCGGCGATAAGAGGCGGTTTGTTCTTGCAAACACGCGTAGATAGTGTTCTGGATCAAAACATTGACGATATTTTTTCATTAATGCGTGAGTTGATTACAGAACACGGTGTGTTTCATGGTAAAATTCATTTTTCATCCAGCCGTGCCACTATCTGGCTGGTAGAAGATCCTTATCGTTACCGCTTGCTAGATTATAAAACATTGCTGGATCCGGATATCTGTTTTGCCTATCCGGTTCAGGATTATCCTGAGAATGCGGTTGTACCAGAGGATAAAATCGAAGCTATTTTCAAGACCATGAAAGCGCTTCGCTATGCTGATGAAAATATTTATTTACGATCAGGCTCTCTGAACGTATTTAACGGAATGGTGGGCCTGACATTTTCCTGTGATGGCTCGCACTATATTCCGTATGATGAATTTCTTGAAAAGGATTTGGCCTTCTGGTTTGGAAAATAAGGAACATTTGATAGTTAGTATTACAGTGATTAATTTATGCCTGAATTAAAGACAAGCAATGAATGTATTGAGTATATCTGCGGGCAGGGCTGTGTCGTTGTCAGAGATGTTATTCTTCAGCTTGAACAGCATAAGAATATTCCTGGCTTAGAGTGCCTGGCAGAAGATCAGAAACAAACTGTTTTAACTCAACTGAAGTCAATCATGTCTGTATATGATGCCACGGACGAGCCATAATTATAAGCGGACAAGGTATCTCTCTTGATTATTAAAAGCGCCTTCAAACCGGCCAGCGGATTCTCTCACTGTCATCTGCAAACGCTTTTACCAACTCTCTTAAACAAAAAAAATAAAAAACAATATTTCTGGCAGGAACTGACATTGCCTGATTCAGATTTTGTTGACCTGTGCTGGAATCAGGAGCCAGACTTAAACGATAAAAGACCTTTGGTCATAATTTTTCATGGTCTGGAAGGATCAATCAACTCGCCTTACGCACAACACATCATGCAGGCAATGCAACAGAAAAACTGGAATGCTGTGTTAATGCATTTTCGCGGATGTTCCGGCCGGGCCAATAATTTGCCCCGTGCCTATCACAGCGGTGATACGGCCGATGCCAGATTCTTAATCGGGCATTTACAGTCACAGTTTCCTGGTGTGCCGTTGCTGGCAGCGGGCTATTCTCTTGGCGGCAATATGCTGCTTAAACTGCAGGCTGAATATGCCGGGCAGTCGCCTTTAAAGGCCGCTGTTTCTGTCTGTGCGCCGATACAGCTGGAAAAGTGTGCCGATAGAATTGATCAGGGCTTTTCAAAAATATACCAGAAACACTTAATGAAACGCCTGGTGGATGGCCTGCTCAGAAAGTACGCGCAGCATGATTTTTTATCGCTGGTGAATCTACCTGCCAATAAAGCAAGGCAGCTTAAGACTTTCTGGCAGTTTGACGAGGCATTTACCGCGCCTATTCACGGTTTTGCATCAGCAGAAAACTATTATAAAAAAAGCAGCGCAAGACAATATTTAAAAAACATCACTCAGCCCACGCTGGCATTGCAGGCGCTAGATGATCCCTTTATGAGCGCTGATGTGATACCCGATGAAGCCGAATTAGGCAGTGGCTTAACACTGGAAGTCAGCCGCTATGGCGGTCATGTCGGCTTCGTCAGTGGTTCAGTATTTAGACCACGATACTGGCTGCCCGAACGGATAAGTGAATTCTTTTCAGAGCATCTTTAAGGTCAAACGGTTATTAATTTTCTAACACTAGTCATGTTTTGGCCAGGCTGAGGCATCGATTGTTTCCTGATAACCGTGCCAGGTTGCATGGCCAATCAGCGGCAATAAAACAACAAGTCCCAGCAGACCGGTTAAAAAACTCAGGGCAATTGATAATACGATCAAAAAGGCCCAGAACAGCATCACCAGCTTGTTGTTCATCACTGCATGAAAGCTACTGATGCCGGCGGTAATCATATCGACCTTTCGGTCCATGATCATCGGCAATGAAAAGGCGCTAAAGCAAAAAATAAAAGCGGCAAACAGAGTGCCGACAACGCCGATTATCGATAAAAATAAAATCAGGTCTTCCCAGTTGGGGTCTGAGTCCATCGGGAAAAAAACATGCACGATCGAGGTGGCTCTGGCCCAGACAAGTAACACAATCAATAACAAAATCGCAAAAAATGCCTCGTTACTTAAATGGCGTTTGCCTTCGCGAATGCAGTAACCCAGTATCGGTTTAAGCCCGATCTGGATCTGGCAGCTGATGGAGTAAAGACCAATGGCTAAAATCGGGCCGAGAAAAATAAAACCTGATATCAGGCTCATTAACATATAAAAGCTGCCAAACTCCCAGGCAATAAAGCCAACCAGGTAGCTAAACACCAGCATTAAAGAGCCATAAGTCAGACTGGGTTTCGGCGCGGTTTTGATATCCTGCCAGCCAAGTTTAATCCAGCGCAATGGTGCGCTCATGCTTAGCTGTCGACAAGGTGCAACAAACGGCAGTTCAGCCGGTTTTGGCATTGATTCCGGGGTGTTGTTTTCCATTAATGCTCCTTGTTGGGCATGTGTTTTTCTATTTTTTATCGATAAAGACTAAAGCGATATTCCCTATATTTCAAGTGTTTATAACAGTTAAACGACTTGAGTGTTGTATAGAAGCATTAGGTAACAAACAAACTGGTGATTATCTTTTAAACCGAAGACGGATGTAAGTTAATTAATAATGCGGTGGTGGTGCCTCTTCGCTGGCGTCGGCGATCTGACTCATTTGTTTGCTCATGTTTTTAATGTAGTCCTGCATTAATTCAACACGCCGGGTTAAATCGTTGATCTGTTTTTGCTGTTCGAATGCCGTAGTGTTGAGACTGTCGATAGTTGATTCTGCGTGCGTTAATTTTATTTCCAGATCGGTTATACGGCTGTCAGTTTCCATCATGATTTCTCGCTGATGTTGTCAACATAGGCTTTAGTGGCGGCAATCACGCCGGCAGGAATGGCTATGAAATTAATAAAAGGAATACTGGTAAGAATAAATAAGCCTGAGCCTAATCCCAGTGTCATGCTTTTATGTTGATGTGCTGATTGTTTAACGTCAGGAAAATAACGCTGGTGGTTGCCCATTGGGTAATCGAAATACTCGAGTGACAGCATCCAGATCGCAAACACAATCCACAGCAGGGGAGAGATAAGATTGAGTACCGGAATGATGGTGATTATCAGCAGCGGAATAAGCCAGAGAATTATATAGGCTAGCTTTTTAAACTCGGCCTTAAGAGTTCTGTTTAGTAGCTGGCTGACGCTTTCGTTTTCATCAGATTCAACTTTTCCGCGTAGTAATTGTTCGTACTTTTCAGACAATAAACTGTTAAAGGGGGCCGCAATAATATTGGCAACGATTGTGAATGTATAAAAAACGCTGATCATGATCGTCAGTGAAAACAACGGCATAATGATCCAGTTTAACCAGTCGAGCCAGCTGGGTAACAAACTGTCCATCCAGCTGCTAAAGCGGCTAAAAATATAATAAACAGTGAATGAAAATAAAACAATGTTAATGAAAAGAGGAATCATAACGTAGCGTCTTAATTCGGCTTTAAATAATAGTCTGACGGATTTAAAGACACTGAAAAAACTGTTGCTGAATGTGTTAATCATTGCGCAGGGTTACCTTTCATTTGTTTTGAGTTAACTGTTTTAAAAAGCCTTGTTTTGCCAGTAATGCCGTTCCATAACAGGCTTCTGTATGTTCCGGAATGATCACTTCTGAGTCAAGTTGTTTGGCCCGGTATTGCATCCATTTTTTATTTTTACTGCCGCCGCCAATGGTAAAAAGACGATGAATAGTCGGTGTTCCTTTTTTCTCTAATATTTTATAGGCCTGTTTTTCAATCGCGGTTAATGCTTCGAGTATGGCCTGTAAAAAGACCCGGTCATCGTCAGGGCGGGGCGATAAACAGGCTTGTTTATCGGGGTCGCTCTCAGGGAATCGTTCACCAGTTTTTGGCAGTGGGTAGTACTGCAGTCCTGTTGGCTTATTAAATGAAAGTGATTCGCTGAGTTTCTGCAGTTCGGCATCATCAAATAACTGTCTTAAAACAGTGCAGCCAGCATTAGATGCCCCGCCCGCCAGCCATGCCGCGTTGATGCGGTGGCTATAGATGCCTTCTTCGGCTGAGTTAATTGGCTGATCACTGAGTATTTTTATCACCAGCGTGCTGCCCAGTGAGGTAACGGCGTCGCCCACTTCTGCTGCACCGGTTGCCAAAAAACCTGCAATTGAGTCGGTGGTTCCAGAGACGATACTGACCTTGTGATCGAGACCCAGGAGCTTTTGGTTGGCTGCGGTTAACTGGCCGGTCACTGTGCCGGGTGCCACTACTTCTGGCAGCATGTTTTCTGGTATTTTGAAGTGCTGCAGCCACGCGGGCCAGGACTTTGAAAGCGGATCAAAGCCTGCTTTTAAACAGTTATTATAATCACTGAGATAATGGCCGCTGAGCCGGCCACTGATGAAGTCGGCCTGATGCAGCATTTTTTTAGCTTCCGGGTAGTGTTTTATGAGCCAGAGTAATTTACTCAGGCTGGAACTGGCACCATGAACGGCAGCCGCAGCTGCAGGTGCAACCGATTGAATCAGTGAGGCTTCTGCTGTTGCCCGGCTGTCGTTATACATCAGTGCTGGCGATAATGGCCGGTATTTCTCGTCCGTTAGCAGCACGCTGGAAGAGGTGCCATCAACCGAGATCGCAGCCAGTGAGCTTGCCGCAGGGTGCTGGCAAAGTTCTTGCAATAATTTTGTCACCAGCTGCCACCAGATGTTTGCATCTTGCTCAACGGCAGCGCCTTTCGTCAGCGGTTCAGGGAAGCTGGCTCTGACCTCTTTTAACAGTCTGTTATCGGCATCAATCAGGCAGGCGCGGCAGCCGGAGGTGCCCAGATCAATACCGATAAAAGTCGTTGCCGGGTGCATTTATGGCAGCGTGACGAGTTCCGGCATGTTCCAGTCTGGGTTTCTGTGATCAGCCACCACCGTGGTATAAATACCGCCACGAACATAAAACTCAGCGCTAATACGCATAAAATTGGGTTCAGTGGCCTTGACCAGGTCATCCAGAATTTGATTGGTTACGGCTTCGTGGAAAGCGCCTTCATCACGAAAAGACCACATGTACATTTTCAGTGCTTTTAATTCAACGCACTTTTGTGAAGGAATGTATTCGATGTGAATGGTGGCAAAATCCGGCTGGCCAGTCTTTGGGCAGAGACAGGTGAACTCAGGCACATCGATGCGAATCGTGTAATCACGTCCTGGATTGGGGTTGTCGAAGGTTTCCAGATCTTTTGAAGGTTTGCTAGACATGATGAACTCATTTGATTGATAAAAACAAAATATTATAGCATTTTCAGCGCATACAAATAGTTTTCTTATGACAACATATTATTGGCTGATTTTTATTTACGATAAAATGTGGCATATATCACAAGTGTTTGATTTTACAGTAATTAAAGTCTTTTCTAATATGCTAAATAAATTTCATGCAAGCCACTGCCTCGTATATAATGTCAATCCTTCGCGCCTGTTGAACGAGTGAGCGGCTAGCAATGCTACTGCTGATCATTTTTTAATCAGCCAGGCCGAATATTCCACCAATTGAAATTGATTATAAGAAGTAGACCCGGTTTTAATGGATAAAACCAGAGACGGGTTTATGCGGGAAATTTTTTGTTATGCGTTTAAGTACAATTAAAATGGCAGGGTTTAAGTCCTTTGTTGACTCTACCACGATCAACCTGCCGAGTAATCTGGGGGCGATTGTCGGGCCGAATGGCTGTGGTAAATCGAATACTATTGATGCGGTGCGCTGGGTTATGGGCGAGTCATCTGCCAAGCATTTACGTGGCGCATCGATGGATGATGTTATTTTTAGTGGTTCAGCCTCACGCAAACCGGTTGGCATGGCATCGGTAGAACTGGTATTCGATAATTCAGACCGCACCCTGGAAGGCGAGTTTGCCGGTTATAACGAAATTTCTGTTAAACGCACGCTGACCCGCGATGGCACGTCTAAATATTACCTGAACGGCACACGCTGCCGCCGGCGTGATGTCGCGGATCTTTTCCTTGGCACCGGTTTAGGTCCCCGCAGTTACGCCATTATTGAGCAGGGCATGATTTCACGGCTGATTGATGCCAAGCCTGAAGAATTGCGTGTGTTTCTGGAAGAAGCGGCCGGTATTTCAAAATATAAAGAACGCCGGCGTGAAACCGAAACCCGTATCCGTCACACCCGTGAAAACCTTGATCGTTTAAATGACCTGCGCGAAGAAATTGAAAAACAGCTGTCGCATTTGCAGCGCCAGTCGCGCACCGCAGAGAGATATAAAGAATTTAAAGTACAGGAGCGTCAGTTAAAATCGGAGCTGCTGTATCTGCGCTGGGTTGATTTGCAGCGGGAAGTGGATCAGCGTGAACTGACGATTAAAGAATATGAAACCAGTCTTGAAGCCGTAATAGCTGACCTGCGTTCGACCGAAAGCACGATTGAAGAGCAGCGGGCACATCAGGTAGAAGCCAACGATTCATTAAATGAAGTGCAGGGCCGGTATTATGGTCTGGGTGCAGATATATCCCGGCGTGAACAGTCGATTCAGCATCAAAAAGAAATGCATCAGCGGCAAGTTCAGGAATTACAGAGTCTGGAGCAATCGTTAAATGAAGCGGAAAGCTCGTTGTTGCAGGATCAGGAACAGTTAGAGCTGGCCAGAGCACAGTTACAAGAATCAGAACCTGAACTGGAAATGCGCCGTGAGCAGCAGGAAGTCGACAATGCGGTGATGCATGAAGCAGAAGAGTCGATGAATACGCTGCAAAATGACTGGGAAGATTACAATCGGCGTTCTGCTGAACCGGCTCAGGTTGCCCAGGTAGAACGTAACCGCATGGAGCAACTGGAACGTCATATTCAGCAAATGCAAACCCGTTTGCAGCGCATCGAAGATCAAAAGAAAAATTTAAACAGTTCGGAATCCGAAGTTAAGCTGGCCTCACAAAGAACAGAATTAACCGCCGTTGCTGCTATAAAAGAAGAGATGTCGGTAAAACGCGAAAGCGTGATGGAAGACCTCAGCCGGGTACGCGAAACCAACGCCACCTTGCAACAGCAGCAGGATATCGCACGCCATGAATTAAATGATACACAGGCTAAGCTGGTTTCACTTCAGGCCTTGCAAAAAGCGGCGCTGGGTAAACAGGATGCTAACGTCGTGGCCTGGCTGGAGGGGCAGCAGCTATCTGAGAATAGCCGCCTGGTTGAGCATTTACGGGTTGATGAAGGCTGGGATACAGCAGTCGAAACCGTGCTGGGCCAATACCTTCAGGCGGTTTGTGTTGATACTCTGGATTCAGTCAATCAGGTGCTGGGTAGTTTTGATTCTGGGCAGATCAGTTTTATTGAAAGCTCAGCATCGTCAAGTGCCACTGCACCGGCGGAATGGCTGGCTGCAAAAGTCCAGAGTGACCTCGATCTGAGTCATTTACTGAATAACGTGCGCGTCGCTGATGACTTGAATAGCGCTATGTCACTGCGCGGGCAGTTAAGCGAAGGCCAGTCTATCATCACTAAAGACGGTGTATGGTTAGGGCATAACTGGTTACGGCTGGCCAAAGATAATGATGCTAAGTCAGGCATTGTCGCGCGTGAAAAAGAGATCGAATCATTAAAAGAACAGTTAGAGATGCAGCAACAGCGGCTGCATACCGTAGAAGAGCAAGTTGCATCCGGTCGTGAACAGTTACAACAAACCGAACAGCAACGTGAGCATCTGCAGGCAGAACAAAACCAGATTCATCAGCAACACGCAGAGTTACAGGCGCAGATTAACGCCCGTGAAACCCGCCTCGAGCAGGTGAAGAAAAGTGAAGAAAGCCTGTTAAAGGAAGAAACAGAAATACGGCAGCAGGTTGAGGATGAAAATCAGAGCATCGAGGCGGCTCGTCTCAAGCGCAACCAGGCAATGACGCAGATCGATGAACTCTCGCGGGAACATGAAGCATTAAGTAAACGCCGCGAGCAAACTCAAAGCGTGTTGCAGCAAGGTCGTGAAAAAGCCCGAAGCAGTCGAGAAGCAGCACATGAGCTGGCGATTAAGATTGAAGGTTTGCGTACTTCGAGCCGTAATCTTGAGCAAAATATCGAGCGCATGAAAGTTCAGCTGGAACAACAGCAAACTCGCCGCAGTGAAATTCAGGCCGCTATTGTACAGGGCAATAACCCGATTAAAGGGCTTGAGCAAGAGCTGGCCGAGTTACTGGAAAAACGCCTATTGGTTGAAAATGAACTCAACGAGGCCCGTAGCCGTTTGGGTAAAATAGAAAACGAATTGCGCGCGCTCGAACAAAAACGCCATGAACACGAGCAGAAAAGCCAGACAGTGCGTAATACTCTGGAGCAGAGCAAAATGAATGCTCAGGAAATTCGTGTTCGCAGTTTAACTGTTAAAGAGCAGATGGAAGAGTCAGACGTTAATGTTGATGAGATTAAAGCGGCATTAGAAACACTGCAAGATGCACCACGTATTCCGGACTGGCAACGTAAAGCCGATGAAGTGATGCAGCGCATTCAGCGACTGGGGCCGATCAATCTGGCCGCGATTGATGAATACCAGGAGCAGCTAAAGCGCAAAGAATATCTCGATGCACAAAACGATGATGTAACCTCGGCGCTGACTACGCTGGAAGAGGCGATAGCGAAAATCGATAAGGAAACGCGGCATCGATTCAAAGAAACATTCGATCATGTTAACAGCCGAATTCAGGAAATGTTCCCGCGCCTGTTTGGCGGTGGCCAGGCATACCTGGAAATGACAGGCGAGGACTTACTGGATACCGGTGTGACTGTCATGGCGCGTCCTCCGGGCAAACGTATTTCGCATATTCAGTTAATGTCCGGTGGTGAAAAAGCTTTGACGGCGGTAGCACTGGTTTTTGCCATCTTTGAATTAAACCCGGCACCTTTTTGCATGCTCGATGAAGTCGATGCGCCACTGGATGAAGCCAATGTCGGCCGTTTCTGTGAGCTGGTTAAACACATGTCTGATACAGTTCAGTTTATTTTCATCACTCATAATAAATCAACCATGGAAATGGCTGAGCATCTGAGTGGTGTCACCATGCGTGAATCGGGCGTTTCTCGTCTGGTATCGGTGGATGTCGATGCAGCTGCGCAACTGGCAGAAGTAGAGTAGGTAAACGTAATGGAAAATTTACGCTGGATCATTTTAGCAGTTGGTCTGGTTGTTGTTTTTGTTATTTATCTGATAGGAAGAAGAAATGATAAAAGCAGACAGCTAGATTTGCCCGAGCCGTTGTCTGCTGAAGAAATGCCAGGCATTAATACCGCTGATGACGGTCCTTATGCTGAGAAAGTAAAATATGACGATAAGTTCATCGCTTCTGAAATCAATCATTTTGAAATGCATGATGAACTGATTGATACAGTCACGTTAATGGTTGACGACATCATGCCCGACATCATGGCTTTTGGTGCTGAAGACATTCTGCCTTATTCCGAACAAACCGGGCATACAGAGGCCGCTACCCCAGAAATGAGGGCTGGTGAAGATAAAACCTCAAATGAGCCAGAAGATGACCTGATAGTGATTCATGTAGAGGCAAAATCGGCCTACTTTAGTGGTACCGACTTATTACGCGTGATCAATTATCAGCAGCTGAAATTTGGTGATATGAATATCTATCATGCTTATGATGATGACGGTGTCGTATTTAGCATGAGCAATATGATACAACCAGGTCACTTTGAACCTGAGCATATTTCAGATATGCGAACGCCGGGCGTCATTCTGTTTACACAGCTATCGTTATTAGAAGATCCCCAGGCTGGCTTTGAGCGAATTCTTAACTGCGCTAAAACCTTCGCAAGAGAACTCGATGGAAAATTAACCTCTTCTGATCAGCAGCTATTAACAGAGCAGGATATTCAGGCGCTAAAAGATAAAGCGGCATACTTTTCATTATCATCCCGGTCAGCATGAGCAATCAACAAAAGAAACTGTCAGAACGTATTGAGTACCTGACACAGCAACTTAATCATCATTCTCACCAGTATTATGTTCTCGATGCGCCTGAAATACCGGATGCAGAATACGACCGCCTGTTCCGGGAGCTGCAGCAAATTGAAGCAGAACATCCTGAGTTAAAAAAAATTGATTCACCTACTCAGCGGGTAGGCGGTGAACCACTGGCGGCGTTCAGTCAGGTAAAACATCGCATACCGATGTTATCACTGGGCAATGTGTTTGATGAACAGGAGCTGCAGGATTTTTACAAACGCGTAGCGGATCGGCTGAAAATTGACATGCAATCTGATCAGGCAATCGAGTTCACAGCAGAACCCAAACTCGACGGTCTGGCGATCAGTTTAGTTTACGAAAAAGGTATTTTAGTTCAGGCTGCTACCCGTGGTGATGGCAATGTCGGCGAAAAAGTTACAGAAAATGCCCGAACCATTCGTAATATTCCGCTGCACTTATCAGGCACAGACATCCCCGACTTATTAGAGGTACGCGGTGAAGTTTTCATGTCAAAAGCTGTGTTTGAAAAACTGAATAATAAAGCCCGTGAAAAAGGTGAAAAAACTTTTGTAAATCCCCGCAATGCAGCAGCCGGCTCATTAAGACAGCTGGATTCAAAAATAGCCGCGAGCCGCGAGTTATCGATGTATTGTTATGCCGTGGGTGTGGTTGAAGGCTATCAGCTGCCGGCAACACACTCAGAAATTCTGGAAAAACTTGGCCAATGGGGCATGCCATTATGCAGCGAAGTGGAAGTTGTGAAAGGGGTAGATGGTTGTCGTCAATATTATGAAAAAATTGGCCAGCAGCGCGATGCGCTAGCCTATGATATTGATGGTGTTGTTTATAAAGTCAATGACCTCAAGTTACAGCAGCAACTGGGTTTTGTTGCCAGAGCCCCGCGCTGGGCAACCGCGCATAAATTTCCTGCGCAGGAAGAAATCACCTGCGTTAATGCCATAGAATTTCAGGTGGGCCGTACCGGTGCGCTAACGCCGGTTGCGAGGCTGCAGCCGGTATTTGTCGGCGGCGTGACAGTCAGCAATGCGACCTTGCACAATATGGATGAGGTCCGGCGAAAAGATGTCAGGGTGGGTGATCAGGTTATTATTCGCCGTGCCGGCGATGTGATACCGGAGGTGGCCTCTGTTGTGCCCGGAAAAAGAAAAGCCGGCAGCGTCGAAGTTGAGTTACCCAAAGCATGCCCGGTATGTGGTTCCGATGTGGTGCAGGAAGAGGGGGGAGCCGTAGCCCGTTGTAGTGGCGGCCTATACTGTCATGCACAACGTAAAGAAGGTATCAAACATTTTGCCTCACGACGGGCAATGGATATCGACGGACTGGGTGATAAACTGGTAGAGCAATTGGTAGATGCTAGATTAATTGATCATATTGACGACCTCTATTCACTTAAAGATAAAGTTGAAGAAATTGTCGCCATGGAACGCATGGCAAAAAAATCGGCAGAAAACCTGATTGAATCATTAGAAAAAAGTAAACGAACAACGTTGCCGCGTTTTATTTTTGCTCTTGGTATTCGTGAAGTCGGCGAAGTCACAGCCGCCAGTCTGGCCAATCACTTTGGTGATATTCAGGGCTTAATGCAGGCCAGTGAAGAAGAATTAATTAACATTGATGATGTCGGCCCAGTGGTGGCATCACGTGTGGTGACTTTTTTTAGCCAGCAGCATAATATCGAGGTGATTAATAAACTCATCGAAGCGGGTATCAGCTGGCCGCCGATTGAAATTAAGCAAGCATCGGAGTTAACGCTGTCAGGCTTGAGCTTTGTAGTCACCGGTACACTTTCATCAATGTCGCGCAATGATGCCAAACAACGGCTGATTGATAAAGGTGCGAAAGTCGTCGGCAGTGTGTCTAAGAATACCAGTTATGTTGTTGTCGGCGAGAACCCGGGATCAAAGGCTGCCAAAGCAGAGCAGCTGGGTATTGATATTTTAGATGAAGAGGCGTTTCTGGCGTTTATTAACAAATAAGTTTCCAGCCTGATGTAAACAACAGGCTCGTCTGCCATTATGGCAGATTAAACCCTAAGTCATCGCTAGCCATGCCACAGAGCAGGCATTTTATTCGTATTGCTGAAAAGGGCTGTTTATTTTCTTGCATACTTATTTATTTGGGATAAAGTGAGTAAAGTGCGTATTTTATCTTCAATTCATCCCGGTAAGATATTTCAGTCTATAACTGAGATGCGTGTCTCTTTGCAAATCATTCTATTGTTATGCCTGCTCGGTTTCTCCGTGATCTCCGGTAGTTTTCTGGCCATTAACCAGTTAAAAATATTCAGACACGATGGTTTTGCAATCAATAACCTTGGTGTTATTCGCGGCTCAATTCAGCGCATTACAAAAAGGGAAATAAACCAGATTCAGTCTGATGAACTGATTAGTGAAGTTAACAGCACATTCAGAAACGTTAAATCGAAATATTTTATTGATGATGTCAATACATCTTATCTTCAAGAAGATAATGTTATTGATAACTATGAAGCACTTGAACTTTCATGGAGCGAACTTAAGTCACTTATCTCAGACTACAGAATAAACAAAGCCAGTGCAGAACAGCTGCTTTTGCAGAGCGAGCTGTGCTGGCAAAAGGCAGACTTTATTGTCTTTAGTGTGCAGAAAATAAATGAGAAAAAACACTCTCATTATAGAAACCTGATTATATTAATATTAGTCATTCTCAGTAGTATTATCAGTGCTATCATTATTCTTGTTCACACTATCGTTCATAACAGTCTTGAAGTTGACGCGATTACCGACCCGCTGACGAAATTATATAACCGAAAGTATTTTTCCAAGGTCTTAGACCGACAGATAAAACTGAGTAAACGCTACGATTATTCATTTTCATTAATTCTTTATGATATTGATCATTTTAAACGCATCAATGACGAGTTTGGTCACCCCACCGGCGATAGAGTGCTGATACAGCTTGCGACATTGCTAAAAGAACATGGCCGTGATGTTGATGATATCTTCCGTCTGGGCGGGGAGGAATTTGCCATCATTGCGCCTGAAAGCAATTTGTCGCAGGCAGTCATAATCGCTGAAAAATACAGGGCATTAACGGAAAAAGCAGACTTTGCTATCGGTCATAAAATTACCATAAGTGCCGGAGTCAGCCAGCTTACACAAAGGGATAACAAAGAAAGTTTATATAAACGTACCGATTCGGCCTTATACAAGGCAAAGTCATGCGGCAGAAATTGTGTTATCGCATCAGAGTCAGAGTCCGCAGTTTAATCTTTGGCTTTTTCTTAGCATTAAAATCCTCACGGGGTCAACAATGAACAGGCTGTTCATGTCCCGCGACTATAATAAATAAACATTTTAATGCGCCGCAGAGCCAGCTATTTTCTCGTGATCCGCTTATGGTATATTAATGCTAATGCGTTTGACAGATGTGTGTGTTGTAGCTTTCGTTTGATTAACTACAGCTTATGAATATAAGTAAAATTAATTAGACACGTAAGCCAGCCGTGCAAACGTTCACTTGCCCAAAAGAGTAAGGACGCTCATTTATGACAAATGAATCTTCCCAATTTATTTTAACCATAGGCGTGATACTCTTGCTTGGGTTGTTATTATCTACTCTTGCACAGCGTACTTTTTTACCTCGGGTAACACTTTTACTGATCTTTGGCATGATTATCGGCAAAGAGTTTTTTGACCTGATTCCACAGGTTTTTTCTGACCGTTTTGATATTATTGCTGACATGACCCTGCTGATGGTTGGTTTTCTGCTAGGCGGAAAACTCAGCAAAGAATCATTTCTCAAGTCTGCAGGCCATGTTTTATGGATATCAGTCAGTGCTGCGCTGGCCACTACGCTGATCGTGAGTTTTGGCCTTATACTGGCCGGGCTATCCATTGAAATATCGATTTTGTTGGGCTGTATTGCGGCAGCAACCGCCCCGGCTGCAATCCTTGATGTGGTAAGCGAAACAGGGCATAAAACCAGATTTAGTCATTTGCTACTTTCAATTGTCGCGCTCGATGATATCTGGGCATTAATGCTGTTTGCAATGGGTATGAGTGTGGTGAAATCATTAAATGATCATGCTGCGGATGCTTTTTTTGTAATGCTTGCCGCCAGAGATATCGGCGGAGCGATTTTACTGGGCCTGATAATTGGTCTGCCAGCGGCATATCTCACGGGTAGAATAAAAAAAGGTCAGCCGATTTTAAGCGAGGCTCTGGGTATTGTTTTTGTTTGTGGCGGCCTTGCAATCTGGTTTGGTGTTTCTTATCTGATTGCATCGATGGTAGTTGGAATCATCATCACAAATGTTGCCAGACATCACGACTATCCGTTCCATGCCATCGAAGGTATCGAACGGCAGTTCATGCTTATCTTTTTTGTGCTGGCAGGTGCCTTGCTTGATCTTAGCAGCTTGAAAGATATTGGCCTGTTCGGTGCTGTTTATATTGTCTGCCGTAGTCTGGGTAAATACTTTGGTGCCAGAATAGGCAGTCAGCTTGCCTGCGTTAAAGGAGTAACCAGGAACTGGATTGGAGCCGCTTTGTTGCCACAGGCAGGTGTTGCCATTGGTATGGCACTGGTCGCGTCGAACCAATTTCCCGAGTACCGCCAGGTGCTGCTGACGATTGTGATTAGTTCAACTGTGTTTTTTGAAATTATCGGACCTGTGTTTACGCGGCTGGCAATAAAACGAACAGAGCAATGCTAATGCTGTTAGTTGACCGGGTTTAAATTCAATCATCTTAAATAAAGACAGTCACTGTACTATTTCAAAGAAAAGTATGCAATAAGCACAGGATTTTGACGAGGCTGAATGCACACTTCTGCCGATTCAGCTGGTCTTACCCGTTAGTCTGTTACAGACGGATAATTTTATTTCAACACCAGCCATAGTATTAACAAGTGATTTCACTTTGCAGGCGTACATCAATAAAAGATTAAATAAGCTATTTTAAGATGCTCTTATCAATATAACAGTAGACGGGGTTGCCTGAAAGTACTCTTGCATGCAAAGAAAGGCTTTCTTTAAATTCAAAGTAACTGATTATTATTATTTTAAGCGTTAGCATTGGCCACCAAAGAGGCATATCATTATTCTTAAAATGAAGCTTAACTAAAGTAAAAGCTGACAAGCATCAATAAGTAATGTGCTGTTTTAGTGTAATCTTTTTCACCTTATGGGAGGAAATTATGACACTTAAAATAAACATCAAATCCCTGGAGTGGTGGTATTGGCTGGTTACGCTTATAGCAATGGTGACAGGGCTTTCCGGGATTGCGGACGCGTTTTATGCCGTTATAATAATCAGCGCTGTGCAATGTGTTCATTTTACCATTTCACATGGTTTTGTCGCATTCCCGACACAGGTCAGGTTTGTCTATGCGCTTTTTGTTATCATTGCGTTATTTGATCCATCGCAAATATTCTACTGGGCTTTGTTAATCGGCACACTGATGGTAACGCTTTTTGATACGTGTTTTATCGCCAGAGTATTGATTCTCATGCCATGGAATAAGCATGTAAAGTTGTCGTAATAGCTTGCAAATAATAAATGCGCAGTGCATAACGCTTATCGAGTGCTTTTTCTGAGAAGGTTATGATAATTAAATATCATTAATATTGGCACCGTCGAGTTTTGGATTTTCAATTTTGTGTTTTTCATAAAGTGAGGTGGTAAGGTCAATGGATACAACCCAGTGGTCATCACGATTAAGTTTTACGATAGTATAACTGTGAATGATCGGGTGATAGGCAACATTCTGGTTGATGGCAGGCAAGCCTTTTGCTTTTAACTGCATATTCGAAATATAATTGCTTTTCCATTCTTCTATCGAGTTGATACAGTTAAAGCCGAGTTGCCTGTAGCCATTATCGGACGTGATGTAGTTAAAAATATCTTTAGGGTATGATTTTTGTGACTTCGATATCAATAAGTCCATGAAGCTATCGGCGTCATACTCAAGCTTGAACTTTTTAAAGGCAAAGGTTTTTGAGACTTTATAGTCTGTAATATAAAGAGAAATTGCATCAAAAGTGCTGTCTTTATATGTCAGGACCTGGCCGCCCGTGACGGCGTCTTTCCTTCTGTCTTCAATAATATTTAATTCACTTTCATTGAATTCGTGTAATAATTCAAGCCCGAGAAAAGTATCTTTTCTGATCGTATGTCGATTTAGTTCACGCTCTGCTGTTGAACGATAGTGTGCTTCTGCTGTGTTATGCTGGCTGGTTTTATTGACGCAACTTGTTAATGTGAGTGTGATTAGCAATATTGAAATATATTTCATTCTTGATCCGCTTGTATGTACTTCAGGTGTAACACTGGGCAGGTATTGGCTAGAGATAGTCTTATTAAGTATAGCAACAGATTGTTGATTAACAAGTCGACTTTAGCTGAATTTATACAGTATTTTATGCTTACAGAAAATGATATATTACTGGCGATTGATTATAAAAGCCATGTGAATTGGCTAATGCTTTTTAGCGTTCAGAAGAAATGAAAACCAGACGCAGCAAAAAATGAGTTGGCTACAGAGGGGTTTCTCACATGAAAAATATTGTTGTTATGTTATTTGTTATTATTTCATTGCAGCCACTGTCTGCTTTTTCCGATACTGATGATGAAATCTGGAAAAAACTACGTGATGGCGGGCTTGTGGTGTTGATGCGACATGCCTCAGTTGATCGCGGTGATTCTTTGGTGCGAGACCCTGGCTGCTTAAAGGAAAGTATGCTGTCTGAAAAAGGCAAAGCTCAGGCCGCCAGGGTCGGCGAGCTGTTCCGCTCTATGCGTGTTAACATTAGCCAGGTATTATCAAGCCCTTATTGCCGCACAACTGATACGGCAAAGATAGCCTTTGGCCAGGCTCAGGCCGTTGCATTTCTTTCCCTGCTTGAGGGGCTTGCTGAAAACGAAGTAGAAGAAAACACAGAGTGGCTAGCGAAGACGATAGGCGCATACACCGGCAGTGATAATCTGGTTCTGGTCACTCATGCGCCCAATATAAGCACAGTCTCTTTTGAAACAGTCGAAAAAGCGGCTTTTGTTGTATTTCAACCGCTGGCTAATCAGGAGTTTGAGGAGCTTGGAAAAATCTCTCCTGAAAAAAATAACCAGTTTAAATAATGCTAATTAGAACGAACTCGCAGAGCTCTAATAAAACGCTGCAGAATACATCCCCTGTAAAACGGGCACTGCTTGCATCAGCATTAATTATTTAATGCCGATTCATTAATCCAGTTTGTAATCACCTGAATATCGTTGTCAGAAAGAGGAAGTCCGGCCTTGGGCATGGCGAGAGATCCACACAATTCAGTGCCCAGAAGCGTATTGATTAAATAACTGTTGTTAACATCACTGGCAGTGACTAACCGTTTATTGCCTGGTGTAGTACAGGCGTCTAATTCAGTGCCAACCAGTTCGTCATATGCTGCGCCAGCCGTGAGATTTAAATTGCCAGCGGGCGACGTAGCATCGTGACAGCCGCCATTTAAACAATTGCTATTAAATATTGGCTGCACATCTGTTGCAAAGCTGACCACGGTGACACTGCTGGTAGTCGCGGATATCTCAATATTGTTAGTATCCTCATTACCGGCTTCATCTTCCGCTCGAACCACAAAATAATAAATATTTGCACTCGATAATCCTGTTACTGTCGCGCTGGTTGAACCGCTTACCGTGACCTCGGGGCCTGTAAAATTTTGCCCCGAGCTATTCATGGCACTATAAATATTATATTTAATCAGGTTGGCAGGCGTCGTGTTATCACTGCCCGGCATCCAGCTGATATTGACGGAGGCAGAGGTCACCGAGCTGCTACTGCTTGCACCTGAAAATGTCGGAGCGATAGCATCACTGCTTGTATTTGCCGGCGTATCGGCAGAATCTGAACATGAGGCTAACAGCATTATTATAACCACTGCGTATGAATGTGAAATGACAGATCTGTGCATATTGAGTCCGTGTTTGATGTTGTATCGCTGTTCCTGGCAGTGTTATCTGCTAGACAAAGTATAAGCGATGAATGCAAAACCTGCACATATTCAGGAGTCGGAAGTGAAAATGGCGTCCCCGACAGGAATCGAACCGCTCTTGCGTGTGAGGGTGACACGCAGATAGTATGCGCAGCATTCTGCTTCTGTGAGCTTTGGTAAAGCGGGATGGTAATAAAGTGAAAATGGCGTCCCCGACAGGAATCGAACCTGTAACCTATCCCTTAGGAGGGGATTGCGCTATCCAGTTGTGCCACGGGGACTTATTCGGCGCTTATTATAACGAACTTTGATGTGTATTACATCGATTAAAAGCTATCGAAAAAGATAAGCTGCTCATCAGCCAGCTGTGGGAAGCGTGGCAGCGCGGCCTGTGATGCTTTACCAATGGCTAGCATCATGCTGATGACATGGTCAGCAGGCAGCTGAATAAGTTTTGCCACCGCATCAAAATCAAAACCGATCATAGGGCAGCTGTCATAGTGCATGGCTTTTGCTGTCAGCATCATGTTCTGGGCTGCCAATGCACAGGATCTCATGGCTTCATCTCTTTGGGCTTGCTCACGGTTCAGGTAATATTGCTGCATCGCCTGTAGCTTGGCTTTTTGTAAATCAGCCGTGGTATTGGACCAGTACTGCTCGGTGTTTTTTTCCCAGGCTTTGGTATCGGCACATAAAACAATCAGTAATGAGGCATCACTTACCTGAGCCTGACCGTGAGCGGCTGTTTTAATTTTTTCTCTGATACCGGGGTCTTGTATGATGACAAAACGATAGTTTTGCTGGTTATATGCTGTCGGCGATAGTCTTGCCATTGATAGAATTTTTTTAACATCTTGCTCTGGTATTTTGCAGGCAGCATCAAATGTTTTAACCGCACGACGTTGTTGTATGGCATCAAATAAATTCATAGGGCTTTATAAGTCAGTTTAAGGTAAGTCAAAAAGCAGGGCTTCGCAAGCCTGGCTACAGTGTAACGCTATATCCGTGATATTGTTGATAGTGGCACCATCGCCGGCGCAAAGTTTAACGGAGTCATGTGTTATGGTTCCGTTTATCACATGCAGATAAACAGTTCGGCCAGGGCTGAGTGAATGTTTTACAGTCGCTTGCTCTGATTGCAGTATGCGATATAAAAAAGCATTCTGATGAATCAGCAGTGAATCATTTCTTGCATCGGGTGAGGCAATCAGCTGCAGTCCGTTTTCAGGTTTAAAAAGCTTTTGCTGATAGCCAGGTTCTATGCCATAAACATCAGGCTGTATCCAGATTTGTAAAAACTCCAGCGCTTCGCTAGATGACGGGTTATATTCACTGTGGGTAATGCCATGGCCTGCACTCATCAGCTGAAACTCGCCTGCAGGCAGTTGTTCAGTATTGCCCATGCTGTCTTTATGTTCTATTGTGCCTTTTTTTACGTAGCTGATAATCTCCATATCCTGATGAGAGTGCATGCCAAAACCAGCACCGGCAATTACTTTGTCATCATTGATAACACGCAGTGCAGACACGCCCATGTGTGCAGGGTCATAATAATTAGCAAATGAAAAACTATGCCAGCTGTTTAGCCAGCCATGGCTGGCTTCACCACGATCACTAGCGGCTCTTTTTATAATCATTGTTTGACCTGCTGTTATTGTGTTGCATTTAGTGAGGCAACATCTGTTGCTAATAGTTTGTTATAGGCTTCATAATGCTGTTTTATATTGCGTACGTATTTTACCGGCTCTCTGCCGCGTACAAAACCAAAGCGTGCTTTGCGGTAGTATTTTTTTAGACGCAACAAAAGCATGGCGCGTTCGACATTGTTAAACCAGCGGTTAGCATTCCAGCCCATGCGCCGTGCCAGGTGTCGTGCATCACGAACATGACCAATGCCTGCATTATAGGCGGCGAGTGTGAACCACATTCTGTCTTTTACAGGAAGCTCGTGATCAAAACGGTTTTGCACCCATTGCATATACTTAATGCCGGCATGCAAGCCTGTTTCAGGATCGTTTAAGTTGGTAAAACCAAACTCTTCACCGGTTTTTGGCATAACCTGTAACAAACCCTGTGCGCCAACCCAGGATGTTGCATCAGGGTCAAAGCGGCTCTCCTGGTACATCTGTGCAGTTATTAATTTCCAGTCAAATTCGTATTTCTTTGCATACTTTTTAACCATGTCATCATACGGTGACAAACTTGTATTGGTAGTATCTCTGGTTTCTTCCGGGTTTGCATGTGCAGCTGTTTGGAAGTATTTTTTGTAGGATAAATTGTATTCTAAACTCTTGTGGTTTCTTTTGTGGAATCGGTTGATAGCGTTGAGTAATGCAGGATTGTTTTTTCTGGTCACCCAGCCTACATTTTTTTCTTCACTTAAAGTTAAAGCTGCGCGGATATCATCTCTCCATAATAACTCCAGATCAAGCAGGTGGCTGTCAGCCAGTGTGAGATCATATTTGCCAATGGCAACCCTGTTTATGATGTCCTCGGTTTCTAAGTCATGCTCTACAAATTCAATATCAAGTTTGATGCCGTCTCTTTGTATCTTTTCAATCGTTTCCAGATACGCGCTATTCCTACGTATGGCAATTGTGCGGTGATTAAGCTGTTTTACGTCTGTTATAATATCTTCATTATAACGCTGAACGAGCTGGTGTTTTGTTTTTATGTAGTGTCGAGAAAACTTTATATCTTTATTTAATCTTTCTCTTGTTGGTGTCAGTGAAGCTGCAATGAAGTCGCCTTTACCCTGGAGCAACCAGTCAAACATGTCTTCATCGTCAGGTGGCACGATGATTTCCAGATTGAGCCGGTTGTTTCTGGAAAATTGTTGAGCCAGTTCATATTCAAAGCCTAATAACTGTCCCTTGTAGAGAAAGTAATTCGCAGCATTGTTTCGCGTAATCATACGGATGACTTTGCGTTTTTTTATGTCCTTTAAATCTGTCTGATGATATTTGTCATCGGATTCTCTGAGTTTTTCATTTTTTATATACTGATCGAGCGCATGTTTTAGCAAGGGGTTGTTTTGACGTATTGCCCATGCAACCGGTTCTTCTCCGGATAAATAAAGTGTACTTTTGATATCAAAACGATAAGTTTTTACTGATTCAATCAGATTGCTATCCTGAATCGTGGCATCAAATTCTTTGTTTGCCAGCTTATCCAGTATTTCATCAAAATCAAGGTGGTTTTGTAGCGACAGTATATTAATTGACGGGTTTCTGTCTTTTAGTTTTTGCGCGGTTTTCCAGAACGAGCTTGATGGTTTAATGGCAATGGTTTTTTTGCTGAGCAGGGATTTTTTATTTATTGGTTTGTCAGATTGTCTCTGTATTAGCTGTTGCTTTACATGGCGAACGGGCAGAGTGAAATCAACAAATTCTTTGCGATCAGCTGTGACGGTCATATTGGCTGCGATGATGTCGCCATAGCCATCTATTAGTTTTGATATTAGCTGGTCAAAATCCGGCACATAAACTTTTTTAAGTTTTAAATTATGTTTGTCTGCAAATTCTTTTATCTGATCCAGCTCAAGATCAAGGGGGAAACCTTTTCTAGGTAAGTAAATATTGTTTTCAGATCGCGGAATTAAAACACGTAATTCTTCTTTTTCGAGTATTTGATTGAAATCACCGGTATTTAATAATGCATTATCATCATTACCAGAACCTGAGCAGCCTGTTAAATTCAGCAGGGTGAATAAAGAGGTTAAAATGATCAGAAATGCATATTTACAGCTTGTTCGATATGTGACTGCGGTTTTAGTCATTATTTCTTCTTTTTTGTTTTGTATTGCCGCGCAAATAACGACCTAGTAGTGAGTCCGGTGAGTTTTTAAGTGACATGACATAGTTCAGTGTGTGCATGTCATGCAGGCATTGTGAAATGTGGTGTTCCGCCTGGCTTATACCACAAAACAATATTTGATCATCTGCGTGAACGGCAAAGTCATTATTTGGCAGCAGGAATTTTTGATTATTGCGAACTAGCATTAATGGCAGGCAGTAGATCATCTCTTGTCGTTGTATGGGACTTTTTAACAGGTGTTTCAGCGCAATTTTGCGACCCTTGCTGAGCGCCTCAAAGACTGCTGGCGAGCCTGTTTTAGTCAGTCTGCTGGTCCAGCAGTGAGGCTTGACTTCACTGATGGCGCCGCTTAATCTGCTAATGGTGATATTGATCCATTCATTACTCTGTTTGTAGCATTCTTCAAGGAAGTCTATCAGCAGTGGATTAGTCAGCAGGGTTCTTATCCGTCGTGCAACGATTTCGCTCGGGTGCATAATGATATCGGCAAGTGAAGCTTGAAACAGTTGTTTATTCATCATTTCGTTTTGGCGGGCTACAACAACCAGATCGGCATTATACATTTGAGCGGTCATGATGGCTGAAAGGTTGTTTGAGTCGTTATTTGATCCGGCTATCAGTCCGACGGCATCAACCACACCGGCTTGTTTAAGGGTTGCGACATCGGTACCGGTACCTATGATAAATTGTGTATCATCTCCCGGGTTATTGCGGTAAAACTCGTCTCTTAGTTCAGCAACGGTATCAATAATGGTAACACTGTGATGATTTTCTCTGAGGGTTTTATAAATTCTCTGACCTAAACGCCCGTAGCCACATAAAATCCAGTGACCTTCTGAGAATGTAATAGGCCGGTCTAAAGAGGTGTCGGGTACCCCGGTCAGCCACTCATTTAATAAATGTAATGAGGAGGATTTCATGGCCATGGCAAAATTGTGGGCAAAGGTATCATAAGGATTAACAGTGTGGTCGGTATTAAATGACCTCATGTTTTCTTCAAAATCGGTATGTTCTGAACGGCAGATTACCGGTGTTTCCGGGTGTAATAGTTTGGCTGTGATTGCGATTTTCAAATTACAGCTGTCGGAATTTGTTATTGCAATAACGCCTTTGCAGAGAGGGTGTGATAAGCCGGCATATTCGAGCTGACTGGGTGTTGTTGCATCGGCTTCAAGACCTGGCACATAAAAAATATAGTCCTGAACTTCGAGTTCTTCAATAGCATGCTGGTTGTTATCAATAACAACACAGTTGATGGCTTTTTTCACCAGCCTGTTGACCAGATCCTGGCCGGTCTCTCCGTAACCACAGATGAGATAAAACTTTTTATTAATTTGGCTTAAACTGTGTTTAAAGTTTGAATGGATAACCGCTTTCTTGAAGAGGGGTGTCTGTATCAGAGAAACAATTTTACTGATGGCATAAAACCAGCCAAATACGCTGAAAAATATCGTGATTAATGCCCAGAGTCGCTGCGCATCAGTTAGCGGGTAAGGAATTTCACCAAAGCCAATCGTTGTTGCGGTGAAACTGACAAAATATAAGGCATGGAAAAAATCCATTCTCCAGACCTGGCCCTGGTCATCAACTCCGGGTATTAATACCATACCGAGTATCGCGATACTAAACACCGTTACAATAACAATTAGCGGTGCCCGCATCTGCCTTAAAATGATTGATGTAACAGGGTTCATGGCATTATCTTTTTTGATTGTATTGACGGTTGATAAAATTCCCTGGCTAATGTCTCAGATAGGATGATTCCAGAACCAGCAAGATAACAGAGATGATGTTGGCCAGTACCGCGCCACCGCTTAATGAGACGATGGTAGCCATAGTGGCTTCGGTGACGCCGGCCGCTTGCATATGCGAGGCGACAGCCCAGACGACAGCAGCAGATATGAGCTGTACGTTTGCCACCAGGCTGGTTGCCAAAAGCATGGCGCCAAGCTGGGAGCGGTCACCAAATTTCAATATGGTTGCGATCAGGTTGATAACAATCACCGCGTAGAGCTCATAGATATTGTGGTGATCAGGATTGTGCACATCGCCGTAAAAAAAACCGAAATTCAGAGTAAGAGCCAGAATCATAAAGAAACTAAAGATCACTTTTTCCAGGTTCATTGTATTTTTCCTTTTTTGTCACCCTGGTATGTGGCCCCTGCCAGTGATAGTAGAGGCACAAATACTCAGGTCAGTAAGTTTTTCAGAATTTCTGCGTAAATGACAGAAAGTTGCTCAAGGTCAGCTATAGAAACGTTTTCATCAATTTGATGAATGCTTTTGTTCAGTGGCCCAAGCTCTATAACCTGTGCGCCAGTAGGTGCTATAAAACGACCGTCTGAAGTGCCGCCTGCTGTTGACAGCTCTGTGTCGTATCCAGTGACTGATTTTATTGCTGTCTTTGTTGCTTCAACTAGCTGGCCCTGGTCGGTTAGAAATGGATTACCGGATAAATTCCATTCTATCTCATAGTTTATTTTGTGGCGATCGAGAATGGAGGTGACACGTTGTTTGATTGACTCTTCATTGAGTTCGGTGGAAAAACGAAAATTAAATAACACTTCAATTTCGCCGGGTATTACATTGGTGGCACCGGTTCCTGAATGCAGATTCGAGATCTGAAAGGTTGTAGCAGGAAATGATGAATTGCCTTTATCCCATTCTGTGTTGGTTAGCTCATCTAAAACCGGCATAGCGATATGAACCGGATTTTGAGCAAGATGAGGGTAGGCAACATGGCCTTGTTTACCCATTATCGTCAAAGTGGCAGAGAGCGAGCCCCGCCGGCCGTTTTTTACAACATCACCCAGTTTGCTGGTACTTGATGGTTCGCCTACAAGGCACCAGTCAATTTTTTCGCCGCTCGATGCGATGTGTTCTAAAACACGGACAGTGCCATCAGTTGCAGGGCCTTCTTCATCACTGGTAATAAGAAAAGCAATCGAACCTTTAGGCTGACCGTAGCGGGCAATAAATGTCTCGCTTGCTGTTATCATTGCCGCCAGGCTGCCTTTCATATCGGCGGTGCCCCTGCCATATAAGTGACCTTGGTGTTCAGTGGGTTCAAAAGGCGGGAATGTCCATTTTTCAGCGGGGCCGGTAGGGACAACGTCAGTATGTCCTGCAAATGCAAATAAAGGCGCCTCAGTACCCAGACGGGCCCATAAGTTGGTGACACCGTTACTTTTTAGATGAGTAATCTCAAAGCCAATTTTTTTCAGGCGCTCTGCCATCAGTTGCTGGCAGCCGGCGTCTTCAGGTGTGACAGACTGGCGTGCAATCAAGTCTTTAGTAAGTTCCAGCGTGCTCGACATTGTATTGTGTTACCGTAATATGAAAAATGGTCAAAATTTTAACATATTGTTTTATAAAAGTTTGGTTTTATAACTATTCGGCATCTCTTTGATAAGCAGCCATAAATTCTGTCTGTAGTGATTCAAGTTCTTTGTTGAGTTTTTCGTACTCGATATCTTTGTCTTCTATTAATAACTCGAGTTCGCTGATTTTGTTACGCAACTGGTCAGGGTTCATGTCGCTTACTCTTACGCCATCAATATCAACAGCCATGTTGTTTGCGCCGTGAATAGACTCAAGCTCTTCCATCAGTCGCTGGTTTTCCATTTCAAGAACTTCAATGCACATACTGGTTTCTTTTTGTGACTCGACTAGCTCTTCCAGCTGCTTTTGCAGAAGGCTATTCTCTGTCATATCAGTATTACCCTCTCTGAGAGATTTTAATAAGGCATTAATTTTTGAGCCCTGACCATATATAATGTCTTTAAGTTTGTTGACTTCAGTATTGACCTTGTGTGATTTTTTCTCAACAAAAAACGACTTTTCACTGTCGACAAGAGTAGCTTGCCTGGCCTCATAGTTCTCGCCAAAGTCCAGGTGTTTACGCAGCTTGTTTTCAAGGTCGGATATGTTTTCATTGAGGTTGTGGTAATCGGCCTGAGCATTTTTTATTATCTCAACCTGGTCTGGTGCAAGTTTCTCATCGCTAAGCAGAGAGTCGAGCATGGCCTGCAGTGTCACATTGGATTCAACAGACTTGTCGAGCTTTTCCTGCATTTCTCGCAGAATTTCTTCAAGGTACTCATTGGGGTCAGGAGGTGCGATATCCAAATCGACCCCATCACTTCCGCTGCCTCCGGCACGGTTTTTTGGCATAAGCTTGTTAATGTTTTCAGAAAGGTGGTGCCAAAACAGTTCTTTGTTACCGGCGCTCTCCTCAAAAGCATTGATTTCTGCATTAAGATAGCTGGAGCGAAATTTTAGCATGCTGCGGATCTTTGTTTCCTTGGATGAGTTGTCTTTGTCCTGGTCTTCGGACAGCTCTAATTCATTGTCATCTAATGTGGTGGTGTGTCTGTCGGTTTTGATAATTTCTTTTTTTAGCAGATCAAAAAAGAAATTTTTTGATAATGAAGCACGTAAATCATCAAAGGCTTTCTTAAGTTTTTTATGTTTGCGCATCAAATAGACAATGATGAGCAGCAATATGGCAAAAGATTCAACAATGACAAGTCCTGTCAGCAAAGAAATATTCATTATTAGTTACTCATCATCGTCTTCGTTTTTGGCAGCTTGTTTTGATTTTTTAATTTTAATAATCAGAAATATTGCGAGTGCAATGATTATAATAAGCACATTGACAGCCATAAATATCAGCATGGAAAAAAGAAAATCATCTTCTTCTTCAGCGGTTTCAACAGCCGGTGTTTTTTCAGCTGCTGGTTTTTTAATCGCTTCTTCAACAGCAGGTTCGGCCGGTGTTTCATTGGCTACTGGGGTAACGGCCGTCTCTTTTACTTCTGCTATACCTTTGGATGCGAATGAAAATGTCTTCTGGCGTTCAAAGGTCTGGCTTTTAAGAGTAATCGTTGCGAAATAAGTGCCTTTTTCTTTAGGAGTATGGCTGGCGAGAAACAGTCCCGACAGACTTTCTTCGTTAATAATCATTCCCATCGGTGCGGCTATTGTTTGTTCGGATGGAGTGGATAATTCAATTTTAGCTTCTATTGAATCTAATATGGCCGATTCGGTGACTGTTTTTTCATCTTTTTCCAGCCAGGCCTGGGCCTGCAGCTTGCTGGTATTGTTTTCATCTACGAAATCGAATTTAGACTGCATTTTCATGTCAGCCACAATGTAGGCTTTATTGTTGTTGTCACTGAATAATATTTTCCATTCACCTGCCATCGGTTTCTTGATGGTGATCATGTCAAACGTGTCTGAGATAAACCATTTTATATTTTTATCAGTAACTGACGCATCAAACCGTGTCTGGGCCGGGTCTTCTAGAAAAATTTTGCTGTCCGTTGCTGCTTTGTTAGCAACAATGGTGATTTCCCGGATGCTTTTATCGGCTAAGAATTTGTTTTCAGATAGCGGCAGCATGTCGGGCTGTTTGCTTTCTTCAAAGATGCTGGTAAATGCAAGGTGCAGATCTTTATCGTTGGTGGCAACTTTACAAAACCCTTCCGTTCTTTCTGCTAATGTTGTTAAAAGGTCTCTGTCCGAGCCTTCTGTAAATGCAATGGAATAGACTTTGATATTATTTGCATTTAATTTAGGTATGGTTTCTTCGAGCAGTCGCCTTGATAGATCATTTGATTTTTTGTCATTGCCGACATCCATTTTTCCGTCAGATAGCAAGATGATGACCTGGTCATTGTCGGATTTGTTTCTGGACAGTATTTTATAGCCGCGTTCAATGGCCGCATGAATGTTTGTGTGAATGCCTTTGGTTGATACTTTGTCGGTTGCATTCAGTGTGCGCTGCAAGTTTTTATCATTATTGAGTGTGTTTAAATAGGTGATAGGGTAACCGTTATCACTGAAGCTCATAATGCTGACTCGATCAGCTTCGCTCAGCAATGAGATAAATAATTTTGCCGCAGGTTTTCTAAGGCTGTTGGGGTCAGTTTTTTTCATGCTGCCGGAGCTGTCAATGATGACCACTGCATCAATGGCTTTGTTCTCCGCCAGTGCATTACCGCACAGTGTAAAAAGTAAACCGCTGATTAATGTTAAAATCAGTTTATTCATCTGAAGTTGCCTTTGTTTCATTAGTTGCACTTTTAATAACGTTATTTGTTATCTGGCATTAGGTTATTGAGTTAGTAGGTTGATAATTAAAGAGTTTAGACGCAATATTGGCATAATTCAGCTATTTTGTAGCTGAATATGGTCAGAATGAGACTAAAAAGACTCTGATTGCTGCAATTATGACTCATCAAGGTAAGAAATAAGGCTTTTGGTAATAGCGTCTTGTTGATCGGTTGCGGTGATGGGCTGATTATTTAAATCTGTGATATGGAATAAATCGTCTGCTTTTTCACCCATGGTTGATATTTTGGCGTTATGGACCTGAATCTTGTTATCGACAAATGCGCGGCTAATTCTGGCGAGTAATCCCGGTTTGTCAGAGGAAATGATTTCAATGATCGAGCGGTTTTTGGCCGGTTCCTGATAGAAGCTGACTTGTGTGGGTACAGAAAAGTGTTTATTAATTCTGTGTGTGATTTGTGAGGGCTTAACCGCTGCAATGTCATTCTTAAGCAATAATGTTTCTAATTTTTCCTGGATCTCTTTAAGCCTGTCAGCGATGCTGGAGGGGTCACTTTCTTCATACAATGCCTGAAAGATATCCAGCGTATTAACATCTTCATCGGTTGTCATAATAAAGGCGTCTACGATGTTCAGGCTCAGTTGATCAAGAGCAGAAGTGGTTCTTGCAAACTGGCCATCAATATTTTTCATGTAAATGCTGATTTCAATCGTACCCTTATCAGTCTGAGGTACTAAACTGATGACGGGCAGCTTGTTTTTATCGGCTTTTAATACCATTAAGATATGCCGTGCAATTTCATCGGGGGTATAACGCAGGAAATATTCCCCGCTGAAGTGCCGCCAGATTGCTTCAGTTTGTTCCGGTGTGCAACCTTTCTTAGCCAGTATATTCAGGCTGCTTTGCTGAGACTGGCGGATGCTTTTTTCGATAGCGACTGATGTTTGTATACCCAGGCGCAATACAACAGATGTCTTATTATAAAGCTCTGCCAGCAAGCTGTCTTTCCAGCTATTCCAGGTGGTTGGGTTGGTGCCGCGAATGTCGGCTACCGTTAACAGGTAGAGGTAATCTAACTGTTTCTGATTGCCGACATTTTCCGCGAAGTTGTTAATCACGTCAGGATCGCTGATGTCTTTTCGTTGCGCTGTGACCGACATGACAAGGTGATTTTTAACCAGCCATGATACCAGTTCAGAATCGGATTCATGCAGGTTGTGCTGCAGACAAAACGCCCTGGCATCGACAGCGCCGAGTTCAGAATGATCGCCGCCGCGACCTTTGGCAATGTCATGAAACAGGCCGGCGAGATAAAGCAGTTCTGGTTTTTCTATGTGATTAAAAACAGCGCTGCATAACGGGTATTCGTGCAAAAATTCAGCGGCTGAAAATCGTCTTAAGTTTCGCACCACGGAAAGAGTGTGCTCATCTACGGTGTAAGCATGGAATAAGTCATACTGCATGCGACCGACAATTTTTTCAAACGCAGGCACATAGGCTGCCAGTATGCCGTAGCGGTTCATGCGACGAAGTTCGTGTGTGACACCTTCCGGAGCGCTAATGATATTCATGAATATTTTTTTAGCTTTTTCTAACTGCAGAAAGTCTTTATCTATTAAATGCAGGTTTTCTCGAATCAGGCGTATGGTTTCAGCGCGCACGCCGAGTATTTCCTGATTCAGTTCCAGTAATAAAAAGATTTCCAGTAATGCCGTTGGTTCATGGATAAAAATATCCTTGTGCCGGGCGCTGATATAACCATGGATAATTTGAAAGCGGGTGTTAATAATTTGAGGTTCTGTGCTTTGGTTTGAAAATAAAATCGCTTCTTTTAATAACTGCAAAAGCATTTCGTTTAAACGGCCAAGCTCAATTACTGTGCGGTAATAACGCTGCATAAAACTTTCGATTGCCAGGTTGTTGGGGCCATCTTCGTAACCATATTCGAGAGCAAGTTCGCGCTGAAAATCAAACAAAAGCCGGTCTTCCCGTCTTCCTGTGAGGTAATGCAGGCTGGTCCTGATTTCCCAGAGCAATTTGGTGCCTGCTTCCAGTAGTTCAAATTCTTCGGCCGTGAGAAAACCATGATTGATCAGTTCGGACAATGAGTTAGCACCAAAGTGTCTTTTTGCGACCCATCCAATCATTTGAATGTCACGTAAACCGCCGCGGCTTTCTTTGATATTGGGCTCTAGTTTGAAAGCAGAGCTTTCAAACTTTATATGACGGGCGTGCTGTTCGTTGAGTTTGCCTTCAAAGAACAGCTTGCTGTCCCAGATATTTTTTGTTGAGGTGATTTCCAGCATTTGAGAGTACAGCGACTGGCAACCGGTGATTAACCTTGATTCGGTTATATTGGTAATAACCGTGATATCTTTAGAGGCTTCGTCGTTGCATTCATTGATGGTTCGGACGCTGTGGCCGATTTCCAGTTTGATATCCCACAGCAGCATTAAAAACTGCTCAATCAGTTCGTTATATTGTTCGTTGTGCTCATCTGCCAACAAGATCATCAGATCGACATCAGAATGGGGGTGCAGTTCGCCTCGTCCATAACCGCCTGTGGCAATAATGGATAGTTTTTGCAGGGCCGGTCCGAATTTAAGTTCGGCGACCTGCTGAATGACTAAATCAACGAGCAGGCTTCGTCCAAAGACGACCTGATAGGCATTGTGGTGTTGCTGGAAGTGTGTTTTTAGTAGTTGCTGACCATCGGCGACTGTTTGTTTTAGTGTATTCAATGCCGATGCAGGCTGTTGTTTGATCTTCTGCTTGCAGTCGGCAACAGAGCGCAATTTTTTTTCTAATGTAGCTTCCAGCTGGTATTTGTTTTTCATTAAATACTGTGTCATGGTTGATTATTAAGGCTTGTGGTCAGTGAGCCTGGTTTTATTGCTGCTGCTGGCAGCAGCGGCTTTATCGTTAGATATTTTCATCAGAGCGCAGGGTCAGCACTTCATAACCATCGGCGGTGACTAAAAGGGTGTGTTCCCACTGCGCTGATAAGCTTCGGTCACGAGTAATCACGGTCCATTCGTCGGGCAGTACCTTTACCTCGCGTTTGCCGATATTCACCATCGGTTCAATGGTGAAGGTCATGCCTTCTTCAAGTACCAGACCGGTGCCTGCTTTGCCGTAATGCAGTACCTGGGGTTCTTCATGGAATTGTGCACCAATACCGTGGCCGCAATACTCCCGTACGATAGAGCAGTTATTGGCTTCAGCGTGTTGTTGGATGGCGGCACCAATATCACCCAGCGTGGTACCGGGTTTTACCAGTTTAATGCCCAATACCAGGCATTCGCGGGAAATTTCAGAAACCCGCCTGGCTTTGATCGGCACTTCTCCGACATAAAACATCTTGCTGGTGTCTCCATGGTAGCCATCTTTGATGACAGTGATATCGATGTTAACAATATCGCCTTTTTTGAGTTTTTTATCAGAAGGAATGCCGTGACAGACCTGGTGGTTGGTAGACGTGCAGATTGATTTAGGAAAACCGTGGTAGTTTAATGGCGCGGGTATGGCCTGTTGCTCTTCGACAATGTATTGATGGCAGATTCGGTCAAGTTCATTAGTGGTGACACCGGGTTTGACATAGGGCGCGATCATTTCCAGTACATCAGCGGCCAGTTTGCCAGCCACGCGCATTTTTTCTATTTCTTCGGGGGATTTAATGTTGACAGCCATGAATTCAGTTTTACCTTAGATTTCCTATACTTAGCGTACTTTAGTTTTGAAAAAAATACATATTTGTTGAGTTAATAAGACGCTTATGGTATAAATCCGCCGCGTTTATATGCAAACCAAGCTCATAATCATAGCATTTTGTAAGAAGTCTGTGATCTTTTATGAGTATTTTTTAAATCCGCACATATATCGTCACATATAAATGGGTGCCGTTTAAATATTTGTTTTACAACAAGTTTAATCTGGTTTTTTATATGGGATATATGGAGGCGAAACCCTAATCGGAGTATTTATGTCTAAAGTAACTATGCGTCAAATGTTAGAAGCGGGTGTCCATTTCGGTCACCAGACTCGCTACTGGAAACCTAAAATGGCTAACTACATTTTTGGTGCCCGCAGTAAAATTCACATTATCAACCTGGAAAAAACCCTTCCAATGTACAACGATGCGATGAATTTCATCGGTAAGTTGGCATCAGATCAGGGCAAAATCCTGTTTGTTGGTACTAAACGCGCTGCTCGCGGTGTTATTAAAGAAGAAGCAGATCGTTGTTCAATGCCTTATGTTAACCACCGCTGGTTAGGTGGTATGTTGACTAACTTCCAGACTGTTAAACAGTCTATCAAGCGTCTTAAAGAGCTTGAAAAAATGTCAACAGACGGCTCATTCGAGCGCATGATCAAAAAAGAAGCCTTAACCATGACTCGTGAAATGGAAAAGCTGGATCGTAGTCTGGGTGGTATTAAAGATATGGGTGGCGTACCTAGCGCTGTATTTGTTATTGATGTGGGTTATGAAAGCATCGCTATTAAAGAAGCCAAGCGCCTGGGTATCCCTGTCATCGGTGTGGTTGATACCAACAATATCCCTGATGGTGTTGATTACGTGATTCCCGGTAATGATGATGCGATTAAAGCAATCAAATTATATGTACAGGGCGCAGCTGACGCTATCATCGAAGGTCGTGCTTCTTCTATTTCAAATGCGGCGGCTAAAGATGAGTATGTTGAAGTTGATGAAGACAAAAAAGCCAGCTAAAGCCGCTTTGCTTTCTTAAATAATACTTTTATTCACCACCTTTATTAATAAGGTGGTGAAGGTTTAACAAATTCTAAACGAGGTGGGTATCATGCAGATTACTGCTGCTATGGTTAAAGAGCTACGTGAGCGTACGGGCTCAGGTATGATGGAATGTAAAAAGGCATTGACTGAAGTTGATGGTGATATGGATGCGGCTATTGAAGCGATGCGTAAATCTGGCCTGGCGAAAGCTGATAAAAAAGCAGATCGCGTTGCTGCTGAAGGTCTGGTGGGTATTGAGCTGTCGGCTGATGGAAAAACAGCGGCTATCGTTGAAGTTAACTGTGAAACCGATTTTGTAAGCGGCGGTGCTGAGTTTGCTGAGTTTACGGCAAACGTAACCAAGCAGGTTTTAGCTAATTCACCTGCCGATGTGGCTGCTTTGAGTGAAATGCCGGTTACTGATGGCGCGGATTCAATTGAAACTACGCGTAAAAACATGGTGACTAAGATCGGTGAAAACATTCAGGTTCGTCGTTTTCAGCGTATTGAAGCAACGGGTAAAATGGGTTCATACAAGCACGGCAGTCGTATTGGTGTGGTTGTTGATATTGAAGGCGGTGATGACGAGTTACTGAAAGATATCGCGATGCATATTGCTGCTACAAACCCGACTTGTGTCAGTGAAGAGCAGGTACCGGCTGAAATGCTTGAAAAAGAAAAAGCAATCCTGATCGCTCAGGCAGAAGAAAGTGGCAAGCCGGCTGAAATCATCGAAAAAATGATTGGTGGTCGTATCCGTAAGTACCTGGCTGAAATCACGCTCGTGGGTCAGCCGTTTATTAAAGACTCGGATAAAACGGTTGGTCAGTTACTGAAAGAAAAAGGTGCAACGGTTCATTCATTTGTTCGGCTCGGAGTCGGCGAGGGGATCGAGAAGAAAACGGAAGACTTTGCCGCTGAAGTGATGGCGCAAATCAACTCTTAAGAAAGCACTTAAAACCGGGAACTTAGTTCCCGGTTTTGTTATGTAGGTCTTCATTTTCTGATATTATTAGCGCAATATTATTAAGCGCTTGCCAGAGGATCAGTTTTTCATGTCAGAATCAAAACCAATGTACAAGAGAGCCCTGCTGAAACTCAGTGGTGAAGCCCTGATGGGTGAGCAGGACTACGGTATTGATCCGGTTATTATCAGTCGTGTTGCCAGCGAAATTAAACAGGTCGTCGCCTCTGGTGTTGAAATCGGCATTGTCATCGGTGGTGGCAATATTTTCCGTGGAGCCGGTCTGGCTCAGTCGGGTATGGACCGTGTCACGGCTGACCACATGGGCATGCTGGCAACGGTGATGAATTCACTGGCTATGCAAGATGCGCTATCTAAAACAGGTGTCAAAGCGGTTGTCATGTCAGCTCTTCAAATGAACCAGGTGTGTGAGCAATACGTGCAGAAAAAAGCCATTGAGCATCTTGAAAATGGCACGGTTACTATTTTCGCAGCCGGTACAGGTAACCCTTATTTTACAACCGATAGCGCCGGTAGTTTGCGCGCCATTGAAATTGAAGCCGATGTGTTAATGAAGGCCACCAAGGTAGATGGTGTATATGATGCTGACCCTGTTACAAACCCTGATGCTAAAAAGTTTACCAGCCTGACTTATGATGAAGTTTTAAGCCGTAAGTTACAGGTAATGGATGCGACGGCTGTCATTTTATGTCAGGAACATAAGATGCCATTAAGAATATTTAATTTAAATACTGCAGGTGAAATGCCGCGAGCGGTTGTTGACGCTAACATTGGTACATCTGTAGTGCTTGGAGACTCGTAATGATAGATGATGTAAAAGACGATGCTTCGTCACGTATGGCCAAGAGTGTTGAGTCATTCAAAAATGACCTGGTTAAAATCAGAACGGGACGAGCACACCCCAGCTTGCTGGATCAGGTGACGGTTGATTATTATGGTAGTGAGACACCGCTTAACCAGGTGGCAAAAGTCAGCACCGAAGATGCCCGTACATTAATGGTTTCGCCATGGGAAAAAGACATGGTGAAAGCAGTTGAAAAAGCCATTATGAACTCCGATCTGGGTTTGAATCCGTCAACGGCTGGCACAACGATCCGTGTGCCTCTGCCGCCTTTGACTGAAGAGCGCCGCCGTGATCTGGTAAAAGTGGTAAAGGCTGAAGCCGAGCATGCGCGTATTGCGATTCGTAATATTCGTCGCGATGCCAATTCGGATTTAAAAGAATACCAGAAAGAAAAAGAGATATCTGAAGATGACGAACGCCGTGGCCAGGAACTGATTCAGAAGCTCACTGATAAAGCGATTGCTGACATTGAAGTGATCTTGTCTGAAAAAGAAAAAGAACTGATGGATATTTAAGTTGTCAGGTTTTTGTTCCTTACATTGATCGTAAATCAGTAATATGTCTAACAAAAAACAACAGCCTGAAAGTCAGTTTACTGTTTTGCCTGCTCATGTTGCTATAGTCATGGATGGTAACGGGCGCTGGGCAAAAAAGCGATTGATGCCCAGAGCAGCCGGACACAAAGCAGGGGTCGGTGCTTTAAAGTATATTATAGAGTCCGCTTCAGAAGCCGGCGTCAAATGCTTAACGGTATTTGCTTTCAGTAGTGAAAACTGGAACCGGCCTGAACGCGAAGTCTCTATATTAATGGACTTGTTTGTCAGTTCCATCAAAAAGTATCTGCCCGAGTTAAAACAGGCCGGTGTGAGTCTGCGTTTTATCGGTGACCGTTCTGTTTTTTCTGAAAAGCTGTCAGCTTCTCTTCTTGATGCGGAGTCAGCTACCAAAGATAATACTTTTCTTAATCTTAATATTGCAATGAATTACGGCGGTCGCTGGGATATTGTTGAGGCGGCAAAAAACATGCTGCTTGACGTAGAGTCGGGCTCTGTATCGCCGGCCAATATCGAAGAAACACTGTTTTCAGATTATCTGTCTCTTGCTGATTTACCGGCAGTGGATTTGTTTATTCGTACCGGTGGTGAGCACCGTATCAGTAATTTCTTGCTCTGGCAGTGTGCCTATAGCGAGCTTTATTTTACTGATGTGCTCTGGCCGGATTTTAATGGCGATGAGTTTTTAAAGGCATTGCAGTGGTTTTCGAGCCGCCAGCGTCGTTTTGGACGCACCGGTGAACAGCTTGAAGAAGAACTGCAGTCACTGCAAACTAATGAGGTTAAATAAATGTTGGCGTTAAGATTACTCACCGGTATTCCATTAGCAATTGCTGCCATCTGGTTTGTACTGACTCAGCCATCAGACAGCATACTGTATGCATTAATTGTGATCGCAGCGATTGCTGGCTGGGAGTGGGCCGGGCTTGCCAAAGCGAGAACAGTCGCTGTCAAGGTAATGTATGGTCTGGTGCTGGCGATGACTTTCTGGTCGCTTAGTCAGATTGATATGAAGCTGCTGATTAAACTGCAATTCATCACCGTTGTATTCTGGTTGGCGGCTGTCATCTACCTCTCACGGGTAAAATCAGTTGCGACACATTCCCGTTTGTCGGGCATTAAACTTATACTCGGCGTGGTGGTGGTTATCCCTGCCATGATTGCAATGTGGATGCTGCATCGCTTTAACCCGGAGTGGCTGTTGTTTGGAATGAGCATGGTCTGGGTTGCGGATATTGGTGCTTATTTTGCTGGCAGACAGTTTGGGAAAAACAAACTGGCTGTTGTTCTGAGCCCTGGGAAAACACGCGAAGGTTTCTATGGCGCCATGCTCTTAACGCTGGTTTACAGTTTATTGGTCAGTGTCTTTTATTTCAAACTGAACTCTACGGCTTTACTGTTAACGTTACTGATGACGTTTGTGCTCACGGTATTTTCTGTTGCAGGTGACCTGTTCGAAAGCCTGCTAAAAAGACAGGCATCCGTTAAAGACAGCGGTAAGATCCTGCCGGGCCATGGTGGTGTGCTGGACAGAATAGACAGCTTGACAGCAACCATGAGTTTGTTCGCTGTCGCAACACTTTATATCTACCATCTCGATAGCTTGCTGGTCTGAGTCGATGCAAAGTGTAAAGCTGACCATTTTAGGATCTACCGGCACGATTGGTGAAAGCACACTTGATGTCATTTCTCGTCATGAGCAATACCAGGTGGTGGCATTAACAGCAAACTCCCAGGTAGAAAAACTGTATCAGCAGTGCCTTCAGTTTCATCCGCAATATGCTGCAATGGTTGATGAAAATTCGGCAGCACAATTAGCTGAAAAACTAAAAAAAGCTGGTCTTGAAATTTCTGTGCTGTCAGGTACTGAGGGTCTTGAAACAGTGGCTGCATTAGATGAAATTGATACCGTCATGGCAGCAATTGTCGGTGCGGCCGGCTTGCTGCCGACACTGGCAGCCGCAAGAGCCGGCAAGAAAATATTGCTGGCCAATAAAGAAGCGCTGGTGATGTCCGGGCATTTGTTCATGGAAGAGGTGCGTGCAAATGGCGCGACGTTGCTGCCTATAGACAGTGAGCATAATGCTATTTTTCAGTGCATGCCTGAGAATTATTCAGAAGGCCTGGCCCATGTAGGTGTTAATAAGATATTGCTGACGGCTTCCGGGGGGCCGTTCAGAACCCAGGCGCTGGATCAGTTAAATACGGTGACACCGGCTCAAGCGGTGGCGCACCCTAACTGGGTAATGGGTCAAAAGATCTCTGTCGATTCGGCCACCATGATGAATAAAGGCCTGGAAGTCATTGAGGCCTGCTGGTTGTTTGATACAACTGCCGATATGATTCAGGTTGTTATTCACCCGCAAAGTATTATTCATTCAATGGTATCGTACAAAGATGGCTCGGTACTGGCACAGCTAGGTAATCCCGATATGAGAACACCGATTGCACATGCAATGGCCTGGCCAGAAAGAATTGATTCCGGTGTGGAACCTCTGGATATTTTTGAGGTCGCAAACTTTGAATTTGAAAAACCTGATATGCAACGCTTTGCCTGTTTGCGCTTAGCTTATGAAGCGATGGCGCGCGGCGGCACGGCGACCACTGTGCTCAATGCAGCTAATGAAATAGCAGTTGATGCATTTTTAAATGAAAAGATTGGTTTTTTACAAATCCCGCAGATCATAGAGTCGTCATTGACTGCTGTGGCTATTGATGAGGCAACGAATCTTGAGCAGGTATTAAAAGCCGATCAGCAAGCACGTTTACATGCAAAAGAGATGGTATTACGTAATGGTAGGGTTAACTAATGGCTGATTTTTTAAACAATTTACTGTTTTTTATTGTTGCCATAGGCGTGCTGGTCACTTTTCACGAATTTGGTCATTTTTGGGTAGCCTTAAAGCTCGGCGTTAAAGTTCAGCGCTTTTCAGTCGGCTTTGGAAAAGCATTTTACACCTATAAAAGAAAAGTCGGCCAGCATCAGGATGAAGTAGAGTTTGTGCTCGCTGCTATCCCGCTGGGTGGTTACGTCAAAATGCTGGATGAAAGAGTAGAAGAGGTTGGCGAAGATGAAAAACACCGGGCTTTTAATACCCAGTCGCTGGCGGTTAGAACAGCGATTGTAGTGGCCGGGCCACTGGCTAACTTTTTATTGGCGATCATACTTTACTGGTCTGTATTCGTTCTGGGCACATCTGCATTTCAACCGATTCTGGCAGAACCCCCTGCACAGAGCATGGCGGCTCAAGCGGGCTTTAAGTCGGAAGATATAGTCAAACAGGTTAATGATAAAGACATTGTCACCATGACGGGATTCAGACTGGCGATGATGGACGCGGCTATTTCTGGTGAGCGCATCAAAATTTCCGTGATTGACCGGAATAATACAGAAGCTGTTCGGCTACTACAAATTGGCGATAAAAAAATACTAAATGTCGAAGGTGACCCAATCGAAAAAATGGGCTTTAATCTTTGGATGCCAGTTATTCCTCCTGCGATCGGCCAGACGGTTGCAGCTAGCGTTGCTGAAAAAGCCGGTATTGAAGCCAATGATTTAATTCTCGCGGTTAACGATAGTAAAGTAGAGTCCTGGTCCGAGACGGTTAAGTTGATTTCATCCAGCCCCGGAAAAACAATCACACTGACACTGTTGCGCAACGGCGCAGAAAAAAAGATTGATATAACGCCTGCTGTGCGCAAAAACAGTGAAGGCCAGGACGAGGGTTACATTGGCGTGTATTTGCTACGGCCTGAATCAGTTATCGAAAAGCTGTATACCACCGAAGAATATGCCGTACTTCCTGCATTTGTTGTGGCGGCTGAAAAAACCTGGTCAATGTCTGTATTAACACTGAAAGTTTTAGGCAGCATGCTGATCGGTGACGCAGCGCTGGAAAATATCAGCGGGCCACTGACGATTGCAAAATTTGCAGGTGAAACGGCAAGTATTGGTCTGGTACAGTTTTTAAGTTTTCTGGCTGTTATTTCAGTTAGTCTCGGTGTTTTAAATCTGTTGCCTGTGCCCGTACTCGATGGCGGACACTTGCTGTATTATTTGCTTGAGTTTATCAAAGGTAAACCGCTCTCAGATAAGGCACAACAGTATGGTCAGCAACTGGGTATGATGTTGCTATTGATGTTAATGTCAGTAGCTATTTTTAACGATATACAACGAATATTTTCCTGATGTTAATTAAAAAAAATATATTAGTTCTTTTATTTTCAGTATTAAGTGCCTCATTGGTACAAGCAGAAACCTTCAAAGTATCGGAGATAATTATTAATGGCCTTGAGCGAATTGACCAGGGCACAGTACTGACATATCTGCCCGTGCAAACTGGCAGTCAGTTTGATACCGGTGACTCGTCTCGTGTTTTGCATGAATTATATAAAACCGGCTTTTTCTCAAAAATAGAGCTCGACCGAGATGGCAATAAAATCATTGTTAATGTTACCGAGCGCCCGGCTATTACCGAAGTTAATTTTGATGGCAATGAAGATGTCGATGATGAGCAGCTTAAAGAAGCACTGGATCAGATAGGCATTAAACCGGGACGGGTTTATCACCGTTCTTTAGTAAAAGTACTGGAGCAGAACTTACGACAGGTTTATTTTTCGCACGGAAAATATGGTGTAAAGATAAAAACAAAAGTCGAAGAGCTTGATGATAACAGGGTCAATATCGACATAAAAATATCCGAAGGCCTGCCGGCACTGATAAAACAAATCAATATTGTTGGCAATACTATTTTCACAGATGAACAGCTGCTGGATGGTTTTACGCTTGAGCAGCCGGAAACTGTGATCGGAATAGATTTTGAAGGTGACCAGTATTCGCGTCCGGTTTTAACCGGTGACCTCGAAGTACTTAAGTCCTATTACCAAAACCGCGGTTACATCAATTTTAAAATTACCTCGACCCAGGTGAGTATTTCAGCCGATAAAAAAGATATCTTTATCACTATAAATGTTGATGAGGGAGAGAAGTTTCATGTCGAGAAGCTGGATCTGGCCGGGGACTATGTATTTTCTGAGCAAGAGATCAGAGAAAAAATATTGCTCAAAACCGGTGATGTTTTTTCCAATGCTGTCATGGTGGCATCTAAAACCGCTATCACTAAGAAGTTAGGTGACGAAGGTTATGCCTTTGCACGGGTAAACGTAGTGCCTGAGCAAAACAATGAAACTAAAACAGTTAAACTGACCTATGTCGTGCAGCCAGGCAAAAAGGCCTATGTACGTAACATCACTTTTTCAGGTAATGATAAGAGTACAGATGCTGTTCTGAGACGTGAAATGCGGCTTATGGAAGGTGCGCCGTTAAATACAACGGCATTAAACCGCTCTAAAATTCGTTTGCAGCGGCTTAAATTTGTTGAGACGGTGGAGCTGAAGACAACACCTGTTCACGGAACCGATGACCAGGTTGATATTGATATAAAAACGGTAGAGCGGCTGTCCGGCAGTTTTAATATCTCGGCTGCATTTTCCCAGGTTGAAGGTGTTGTTTTTGGAACCAGCCTGACACAGGATAACTTGTTCGGTACCGGGCAGAGCTTAAGTCTGGCGATTAATACCAGTGATGCCAATACTGTGTATAGCATGACGCACACCGATCCTTATCATACGGTCGACGGCATCAGCCGTAGCTTTGAAGTCAATTACAGAAAACGTGACGCAAGTGAAGAGTTGATCAGTAATTACCTTATTGATACCGCCAAGATTCGTGTCCGCTATGGCGTTCCTGTTTCAGAATATGACCGCTTTAGTTTTGGCTACGGCATCGAGGCAATAGATATTACGCTGGCCAGCTCAAATGTGGCGCAGGAGTTTGTCGATTATGTTGATACTTATGGCAGCTCTTTCGAAAACCTGACATTACAAAGCAGCTTTTCACACGATACCAGGAACCGCACGGTGTTTGCCGATAAAGGCCTGATTCATTCGGTCTCCCTGAGCATGACGGTTCCGGGCGGTGATATTAGCTATTATAAAATACAGCATCAGTCAAAGTTCTTCTTTAATCTTGGTAACCAGCATGCGCTGATGTTACGTGGCCAGCTAGGGCTGGGTGATGGTTACGGAGAAACGGATGAATTACCTTTCTTCGAGCGCTTTTTTGCAGGCGGCTTGCGCTCGGTGCGCGGTTACAGAACAAACTCCCTGGGCCCTTATGATGCTGATGTCAGCAGCTCGGTCGGTGGTGATTTGAGCATTATTGGTGGTGTTGAGTGGATATTCCCCGTACCATTTATGGAAACTCCGCCAGCTTCTGTCAGAATGAGCATGTTTTATGACGCCGGCAATGTCTTCGACAGAGAAGAGACCAGCCTGAATCATGCCTTTTTTGAACTCAAGGATGCTATCGGTATATCTTATGTCTGGCTGGCACCGATAGGGCCTTTGCGCTTTAGCTGGGCAAAAGCTATATCGCCTGAGTTAACTGATGAAACAGAAACCTTTCAGTTCAGTATAGGTTCATTCTTTTAGTATTATTTTATTAACGATAATTTTGATGGAAAACAAAATGAAAAAAATATTATTAACTTTGCTGTTTACTCTGCTGCTATCAAATACAGCTCAGGCAAAAGATATGAAATTCGGCGTGGTCAGCGTTGAAGCTATTTTAAAGAATGCGCCCCAGGTAATAGCTATTAATAAAAAGATGCAGGACAGGTTTACAGCACCTCAGCAAGAGCTAAAAAAGCTCGGCGAGTCAATCAAAGCATCGCAGGAAAAGTTTAAAAAGGATGACCTGATACTGTCAAAACAACAAAAGTCGGCAACCCAGAAGAAGATACTGGCATCGATTCAGCAATACCGCGAATCAGAAATGAAACTGAAAAATGAAGTCGATGATGTCAGAAACCAGGCATTGGCAGAATTCCGTTTCACGGTGCAAAAAGTGCTCAACCAGCTGGCAGAGGATAAAGGTTATGACTTTATTTTCAGCGAGGGCGTCGCTTATGCTAAAAAAGAGTTCGATTTGACAAACGAAGTGCTAACAAGGCTGAAAAAGCTCTCTGAGTCTGAAAAGTAAGTATGAACTACACTCTGGCAGAGCTGGCATCACATACAGGTGCAAGGCTAAATGATGCGTCTTTTTCAGACTTAGTCATACAGGCGGTTGCGCCGGTGCAAACGGCTAAGGCGGGCGATATCAGCTTTTTTGCCGACCCCAGGTATAAAAAGCATCTTGGTGATTGTCATGCCTCGGCGGTTATTCTCAGTGAGGAGCTGGCTCAGGGTTATAAAGCGGCGGCCTTAATCAGTCATAACCCCTATGCGACTTATGCCAGAGTAGCTGCGCTGATTACACCGGCTGATATGCCGGCATCTGAAACCCATGCCAGTGCAGTGATTCACGAATCAGCAAAAATTGGCCCGGGTTGTTATATTGGCCCGAATACTGTGATTGAAGCCGATGTGGTTATTGAAGCTGATTGTTATCTTGCTGCCGGCATTTATATCGGCAAGGCTTCAAAAGTAGGGCGCTCTACGCGTATCAATGCAAATGTTTCAATTTATCATGACTGTGTCATTGGTCAGCGAAATATTATTCATTCGTCAGCGGTTATTGGTGCTGATGGTTTTGGTTTTGCCAATGATGCGGGAGAATGGATAAAGGTGCCGCAAACCGGTGGTGTTCGACTGGGCGATGACGTAGAAGTCGGCGCCTCGACGACCATCGACAGAGGCGCTATTGATGACACCATTATCGGCAACGGCGTTAAACTCGATAACCAGATACAAATCGCCCATAACGTGCGGATCGGTGAGCACACCGCAATAGCCGGCTGTTCCGGGGTTGCGGGCAGCGCCGTGATTGGCAAGCATTGCACGATTGCAGGCATGTGTACCATCGTCGGCCATATTGAATTGGTTGATCATGTTCATATAACGGCCATGTCACTGATTACAAAGTCGATTAAAAAACCCGGCAGCTATTCTTCAGGCACTGCCTTTGAAGACACCGCTAGCTGGCGTAAAAACAGCGTTAGATTTAAGCAGCTGGATGTCATGTCCAGACGCTTGCATAAATTGGAAAACAAGTCTTAATTATTGGCTGAGTCAAATTAAACAGTTACAGGAGAGTGGTCCTTGAAAGAATTAAATATATATGAAGTAATGAAGTTTTTACCACATCGTTACCCTTTTTTACTGATAGATCGTGTTGTTGATTACAAAGACAACGATTATCTGCATGCCTATAAAAATGTGTCGATGAATGAACCCTTCTTTCAGGGACACTTCCCTGAGTATCCGGTCATGCCGGGCGTACTGATTCTCGAAGCACTGGCTCAGGCCACGGGTATTCTGGCATTTCAGTCAATGGAGCAAAAACCGGGTGAAGATAACCTCTATCTTTTTGTCGGCATCGATAACGCCCGTTTTAAAAAGCAGGTTGTTCCCGGTGATCAGTTGCATTTAAAAGTGAAGCTGCTAAAAGAAAAGAGAGGAATCTGGAAGTTTGAAGCAGAAGCTTATGTCGATGATCAACTGGCAGCTTCTGCAACGTTAATGGGTGCAGCGAGAGATAAAAACCAGTGATACATGAAACCGCCATTATTGATTCATCAGCAAAAATTGCTGATGATGTTGAGATTGGGCCTTACAGCATTATCGGTGCTGATGTGGAAATCGATTCAGGAACCTGGATTGGACCGCATGTTGTGATCAACGGGCCCGCTAAGATTGGAAAGGATAACCGTATTTACCAGTTTGCTTCAATCGGAGAGGCGCCACAGGATTTAAAATATGATGGCGAACCGACCAGACTGGAAGTGGGCGACAGAAACACTATCCGTGAATACGTTACCTTTAACCGTGGTACACCTGACGGTGGTGGACTGACTAAAATTGGCAGCGATAACCTGTTTATGGCGTATGCCCATGTGGCGCACGACTGTCAGGTTGGTAACAAGATTATTTTCGCCAATGCCGCTTCACTGGCCGGTCATGTGCATGTCGGTGATCAGGCAATACTCGGCGGTTTTACTTCGGTGCATCAGTTTACCCATATTGGTGAACACAGTTTCTCCGGTCTGGGCACCATTATAAACCGTGATGTGCCGCCGTTTGTTATTGTGGCCGGCAATCATGCACAAGCGTATGGCATCAATAAAAACGGACTGAAACGGCGCGGCTTTGAGGCGGATACTATACGTGCCTTGCATAAAACCTTTAAGCTTATTGTCAAAGGGCGGAAAAAACGCGATGAGATCCAGGCTGATCTAGATCAGCTGATAGAAGGTTTTGATGAAGTAAAAACAATGGTCGACTTTATCGATGCCAGTGAGCGCGGCATAGTTCGCTAGCGGCTTGTCTAAAAGTCTTCCAGCTTATAAACGTCATAAGCGGGTTCCTCATAAGGGTGTGAGGCTTTTAGTGCGGCAATCGCAGATTTAATAAAGAGCTGGTCACAAACCAGCTCAACTTTAAGTTCCTCGATGACAGCTAGCTGCCCATGCTCACCAATGAAGGGTTTGCTCTGGTCTAAGGCCATGAACTGACCCTTGCCTGTCGTTTGCCAGCAACACTGGTCATAATCACCGATTTTACCGGCACCGGCTGAAAATAAGGCGGTTTTTACTTGCTCTGCATAGTCAGGTGGTACAAAAAAGCAGATCTTATACATGATTAATGATTCCGTTAATTACAATAAACCCTGTTATTGGCTGGTTTTGTAATGCCTCAGTTTGACGCATAATTCATATTATTATAATTACTATTTAGGAACAAATTAATGAGTGGTATTCAGTTATCTGATGCATTAATCGAAGATCTTAAAAAAACTGTTCAGCAACACGATGCTGCTGCCGCCGATGACCTGGTAGCCGTGCAATATATGGCCGCTTCTGTCGGTTATGTTATCGCCACCTTAACCGATGCGCGGTTCGATAAAAGAGAAGTGATGAAGCAGCTGGCTGAATTTAGCCTTCAGGTGTTTGAGCAAATGCAAGAGGATATTAAACCCAAAGAAGAGGCTTTTGGCGTCTGGAAACCGGGTCAATAATTGCACCATAGTGAACAATGTCATGCATAACGAATTCTGGCTTGAGCGCTGGCAAAATAAACAAACGGGTTTTCATCAGCAGCAGGTAAATCCTTATCTTGTTAAATACTGGCCGCTGCTCGATAACGGCGCTAACAACCGTGTTTTTGTACCGCTTTGTGGTAAATCGGCCGATCTGGTCTGGTTAAGGCAGCAGGGCTGTGAGGTTGTCGGTGTTGAACTGAGCCAGCTGGCAGTTGAAGCGTTTTTTGCAGAGCAAGAGATAGAATATGAAACCAGTACAAAAGGCAAACTGAAGTTATTTAAAGCCTGCAACATGACTATTTTCCAGGGTGATTTTTTTGACCTAAGCAAAGACCTGCTGGGCCCAATAACGGCTATATTTGACCGCGCAGCGTTAATTGCATTACCTGAAACGATGCGAGGCGCTTATTGCAAACACCTTGCGAGCCTAGCCACAAAGGCGGAGATGCTTTTGATCAGTATGGAGTATCAGCAGTCGGCTATGCAAGGACCGCCTTTTTCAGTAGCAGAGTCTGAAATTGTTCAATATTACTCTGCGCCTGACACGATTCAGCTGATTGACAGTGCCGATTTATTAAAAATATCGTCTCAGTTCAGTCAGCAGGGCTTGGATAGAATTGATGAAAAAGTATTTAAGATATCATTAACGGGTACAACTAAATAATGGCCAATAAAATGAATTCAAACACAGCATTTAAAAGCCTCGGTGCACAGAGCATTGAGTCGCTTAATCTGACAGTCGAACAATATGAGCATATAAAAACAGGGGCTATGCATTATCACTTAAATGCCGATAATGATGAAAACGTTTTTTTAGTGGCACTACGAACGGTGCCAATGGATTCAAGAGGCGTTGCCCATATTCTCGAACACACGGCATTATGTGGCAGTGAACACTACCCGGTTCGTGACCCGTTTTTTATGATGATCAGACGCTCACTAAATACCTTCATGAACGCTTTTACCAGCAGTGACTGGACGGCGTACCCGTTTGCCAGCAAAAATAAAAAAGATTTTCATAATTTGTTGGATGTATACCTCGATGCCGTTTTTTTCTCACGCCTGCATGAGCTGGATTTTTTGCAGGAAGGTCATCGAGTTGAATTTGAAAAAGCAGACGATGCCACAAGCGATCTTGTCTTTAAGGGCGTTGTCTATAATGAAATGAAAGGGGCGATGAGTTCGCCGGTTAGTCAGTTATGGCAGCTCTTTACCCGCTATTTGTTCCCGACCACCACTTATCATTATAACAGCGGTGGTGAGCCTGAGCATATTCCGGATCTGAGTTATGATGATTTAAAGAATTTTTACCAGAAGCATTATCACCCTTCAAATGCTGTTTTCATGACCTATGGCAATATTTCTGCAGCAGAGCACCAGGCTGTGTTTGAAAATAACGTCCTGTCACAATTCGACAAATCGGATGACTTGATAAAAGTAGATGATGAAAAAAGGTATTTTTCACCGCTGATTATCGAAGAGTCTTATGCGCTGGATGAGGCTGAAATCAATGCTGACCAGCAGGGCAAGACGCATCATGTGATGGGCTGGTTACTGGGTAAAAGCACCGATCTTTACGAGATGTTAAGCGCGCATTTGTTGTCAGGTGTTTTGCTCGATAACAGTTCTTCACCTTTAATGCATGCCCTGGAAACCAGTGATATTGCCAGTGCGCCATCACCTTTGTGCGGTCTTGAAGATTCTAATCGTGAAATGGCCTTTATGTGTGGCCTGGAAGGCAGCCAGCCTGAGCATGCCCAGGCATTTCAGGAGATCGTCTTAAGCGTGCTCAATGATGTCGCCGATAACGGCGTGGAGCTGGCAAATGTCGAAGCGGTACTGCATCAGCTCGAATTAAGTCAGCGTGAAATTGGTGGCGATAGTTACCCCTATGGTCTGCAGCTGATACTGGCGGGTTTATCTGCCGCCACTCATCGCGGCAACCCGATTGAAATTTTAAACCTTGACCCGGTACTCGATCAGTTGCGCCAGGATATACAGAATCCTGATTTTATTCCTGCTCTTGTCAGAAAACATTTGCTGGATAACCCGCACCGTATCCGTTTGACTTTAAAGCCCGATGCAAAGCTGGCCCTATTCCGTGAGCAGGCTGAAAAACAGCGTCTGGCCGAGATGAAAGCCAGGCTGACTGACGCTGAACGGCAAAAAATTATCTCGACAGCCGAGGATCTGGCTGTCAGGCAACAGCTCGAAGATGACCCGGATGTGCTGCCTAAAGTCGGGCTCGAAGATGTGCCGGCAAAAATGTCGATTGCTGCAGGACAAAATGTTGAAGGCTGTCGTTTACCCCTGAGTTTTTATTCTCAGGGCACCAACGGCATTGCCTACCAGCAGCTGGTCATAGATCTGCCTGAGTTAGCCGATGAGTTGATCAATATATTACCGCATTACTGTTCGGTGATGACAGAGCTGGGTGCAGATGGTAAGGACTATATGCAAACCCAGTCATGGCAGGCAGCTGTCTCCGGCGGCTTGTCGGCTTATTATAGTCTGCGGGGGCAGGTCGATAATGAACAATGTGTAAAAGGTTATTTTGTTTTAACCGGTAAAGCATTGTTAGACAAACACGATCAGCTGACGCAGTTAATGAATAAAACAATTGAGACGGTTAGCTTTGATGAGAAAAACAGAATCCGGGAATTGATGGCACAAAAACGTGCACGCATGGAACAAAGTGTGACCGGTAGTGGTCATACTCTGGCTATGACGGCTGCCAGCAGTCTGATGAGCCCGGTCGCAAACTTCTCAAATAATTCAAATGGCCTGCAGGGCATTGTAAATATAAAACAGCTCGATGCGCAGCTAGAAACGGAAAGCGGTCTTGATGTGTTTATAGACAAGTTAAAAACATTGCATAATGTTATTTTGAATGCGCCCCGGCAGCTGTTATTAATAGCCGACAGCGAGTCAAAAGAGAGACTGATCAGTGACACTAACAGTATCTGGCAGCAAAATAAAGCCACTGATTTCAAGACATTCTCTTTAGCTGAAGTTTGTGACACGGTGCAACAGTTATGGGTTACCAGTACGCAAGTGAATTTTTGCTCAAAGGCATACAAAACCGTGCCGATAGAGCATGCTGATGCCGCCGCCTTATCTGTGCTGGGGGGATTTTTGAGAAATGGTTTCCTGCATATGCACATTAGAGAAAATGGCGGTGCCTATGGCGGCGGTGCCAGTCAGGATTCATCAATTGCGGCCTTTCGCTTTTATTCTTACCGAGACCCGCGTTTGCTTGAGACTCTCGATGATTTCGACAAAGCCATCACCTGGATGTTGGAAACCGAGCATGATGCGAGATTACTGGAAGAAGCCATATTAGGTGTGATCGGCACGCTCGATAAACCGGGGTCTCCGGCCGGGGAAGCTAAACATGCTTTCCATAATGCATTATTTGGCAGAACAGCCGAGCAGCAGCAGGCCTATCGTGAGCGTATACTTAAGGTCAGCATGGATGACTTAAAGCGCGTGACAGAGCGATACCTGAAATCGGCAGAGGCTTCGGTAGCTGTTATTACTAATTCAAGCACAATTGATCAGCTCGGTGAGCTGGGAATGGAAGTGCATCATTTGTAATCTGACTGCAGCTGTCTGAAAAAGTGATCAGCCGGGCAGGGTTTGGAAAATAAATAACCCTGTCCCAGCTTGCATTCCAGAGCGGACAGGATATCGGCCTGATAATCGTATTCTATGCCTTCGGCAATCACGGACAAGCCAAGGCTTTTTGCCATATTGATAATGGCCTTTATAATCACCTGGCTGTCTCTGTTGGAGTCCAGATCCATGACAAAGGCGCGGTCGATTTTCAGGCAATTAATAGGCAGTTGTATTAAATAGCTAAGTGATGAATAGCCTGATCCAAAATCGTCAAGTGAAATATTGAAGCCGATATCTTTCAGTTCATTCAGCATATCATCGGCTTTTTCTGCTTTAGAGATAAGCACCCCTTCGGTAATTTCAATTTCAAGATTCTTTGCAGAGGTCTTGGTCGATAACAAAATGCTTTTTATATCTTCTACCAGCTGGCTGTTAGTAAAATGCTTGGCTGACAGGTTAATGGAGATGACCAGGTCGGGGGCAATTTGCAGCCATTTTGACATGTTTTCACATGTTTTTCGTAATACCCATAAATCGACCTCTTTTATAAAATCGGTCTTTTCCAAAATAGGAATAAAGTCTGCGGCTGACATATCGGGGTATTTTTTATTGGGCCAGCGCAATAAAGCTTCGGCCCCATAAATTTTACGACTATCCAGTTTAACCTTGGACTGAAAGTAAACCTCAAACTCGTTGTTTTTAAAGGCCCGTTTCAGGTCATCTTCGAGGTGTCTCAGGTTGAGTGCCTGCTGAGCTAACGTCGCGGTATAAAATGAATAAGTGTTTTTGCCCTGTGCCTTTGCCTGGTACATTGCTGTGTCGGCCTGTTTGATCAGCGAATAGGCGTTGTCTGAATCTGAGAAAGGGTAAATGGTAATACCAAGACTGCAGGATGTTTTAATTTTATGGCCCTTTAATACACAGGGCGTCGATAAATTACTGACAATTTTTTCGGCAATGCAATGCACATCGTCAATGTGTTTCAGGTTGCTCAAAATAACGGTGAATTCATCGCCACCAAGACGAGCCACACAGTCGGTATCTCTGACACTTCGCAATAACTGTTTAGATGTTTCAATGATAAGCTCGTCACCAATATCATGCCCCATGGTGTCGTTAATAAATTTAAAGCCATCAAGGTCAAGAAATATAATGGCCATTAATGAATCGCTTCGGCGGCATTGCTTGATGCTTTCTTTGAGCTTGTCAATGAACATGTTTCTGTTGAATAGGCCGGTTAACGGATCGTGGTTTGCAAGAAACAACAGGTTTTTTTCTGTTTCTTTGCGCTCTGTTATATTCTGCACATTAGCCAGATAAACCGGCGGTACTTCACTGTGTGATAGCTGGATCCTGATTTCTACCGGGTATTCGCTATTATCTTTTCTTTTGAATACTGACTGGATTACAACCTGGGCTTTTTTAGCATCGAATAATGATTCGGTTAACCTGTGAAACATAGGTTCTGTAATATCCTGAAGTAAATCCGTTATTCTAAGCTGGCTGATTTCAAGCTTTGAGTATCCAAGGTTATCCAGTGCGCCCGTGTTGGCCTGACTGAACCTTAATGTCCTGATATCAAAAACGTAAATCTCATCCCATGAAAGTTCAATTAAGCGACCAAATCGTGACTGGTTAATGTCAGCTTGCTGATGGCTTTTATCAAGGTAGTTGCAGATTGATAAGACATAGGATTTATTATCGATGTTAATGAGTTTGGCCGTCACATGAACCGAGTGATGTTGGCCATTTTTAGCGACATGTATAGCATTAAACTCTGCTTTTTTATCGCGTTTGATATTTCTTCCGATCGCTTTAATGGTTTCTATGTTGCCGGCAGGGTTAATCGAGCGCGCATTTAACTGTAATAATTCATCGCGGCTATATCCCAGTTGCTGGCATGAAACCTCATTTACTTCAATGAACTGACCATGACGGCCTTTGCCTTCGTCATCGAAAATGGCGATAAAAATGCCATGATCTAATTTATCAATGACATGGCTCAAAATCGCGCGCTGATGGGAGTCCTGCAAGCTGTTGCAGGGTTCTATCAGCAGAAGGCGGCATTGATCGAGACCGTCAATATCAATGTCGATGTCGTTTATTTGCGCTGTAACGGCAATGCTTTTGTTATTATGTGTTAAAAATGAAAGCTCAATTTTTTCTTTGTTTTCGCTCAGATGTGACTGTAAGCTCTGGTGCTTTTTGCTGAGGCCGGAATTGACTGAAGCAATAAAAAATATTTCCTCCAGAGGTGTGTTTGTTTCGGGGTAGTTGTCGGCACAATACAGTTGAGAGAACTTGCTGTTATAGGCTTTGATTAGCCGGTTTTTATCAATGCACAGTGCCGCCATCGGTATTGAGTTAATATAGTCATTGATGAATGTGGAATTTTTCACGGCTTTGATACATGGCCTCACTTATTAAATGGTATAGCAGAAAGTTTGCTTCTGATGCGTTGATAACGATAACTTTTTTTATGGCAGGTGTGGTTTTTTCAAATAATTGACAGATTTCATTTCCTCTAGTCTGGAAATGGTTCTTGCAAACTCAAATGACAGGCTGCTGCCCTGATAAAGGTTCTCCGGTAAGCTGGCTGCGCTGATGATGATGTTAACGTTTCGGTCATAAAATTCATCCAAAAGCTGGATGAATCGCCTGGTTTTATCGGCATTGTTTTCTGTTAAAACGGGGATCTCAGAAATAAAAACGGTGTGGAAAAGTTTTGCCAGCTCGATGTAATCGGCTACGGCCCTGGGGCTGTCAAATATCTGGTCAAATATAAACCAGACAATATCATCAGCCAGTTTATATGCCGCTAATGAACGCTGGTTGATAAACAGCTGCGTATTTGTTTTCGGGGTGCAGGGGCTTAACTGGATAAAATAATCTTCCAGTTTTTTCTGATTCGTAGTGTTTAATGGCGATAAATATGATTCAGATTTCTGGATAGTATTGAGCCGGTGATCTTCGCCGTCTTCAATTTTTATAATCTGACTGAATTGTTTGATTAAGGCAATCGCCGGTATAAAGCGCTGCCTTTGCAGGCCGTCCCGGTATAGCTCATCAGGCTCTATATTGGAGGTCATTATTATAGTCACGCCGTTCTCGAAAAAGGCCTCTAATAAGCCACGAAGAATCATCGCGTCGGTGATATCTGAGACGTGAAACTCATCAAGACATAATATCCGGTACTGGCTGGAAAACTGGCTGGCAATTAACTTCAGCGGGTTTTTTTGACCTTTGTAGTGATCCAGCTGTTCATGTATTTCTTTGATAAAACGATGGAAATGTAAACGGTATTTATTATCAATGTTCAGTGTTTCATAAAACAAATCCATTAACCATGTCTTGCCGCGACCGACGCCGCCCCAGAGATATATACCTTTGACGGGCGCCGGTGTCACAAAGAGCTGTTTAATGGCACTGATCAATGATCGTGGCTTACCACTTTGCTCTATGTCTTGCTGTAATCTATTAAAAGCCTGTATGACCCTTTTCTGACCATCATCCGGCTGGAAATCTTTATCAGTCAGAACCTGCTGATAGCGCTGTAACGGGGTCATGTTAATTGTTCAATCCACTTTGTTACGTATTTGTAACGATTTTGTAAAAACAGGATTTATCTGTATGGGTTTCATATTATAGAAGCTTATTCAATTTTTGGCTGTCTTTGAAAGATGAATTTCCACTGAAAGCCGGGGATTAATAGTTTCATATCAATCCAGCCGATGTTGGTTAGCGTGTAGATACTGATTGAGGCATAAATGAGATTTTGGTATGATACCGTCTTTCTGCGGCAACTCTGTCGCCCTATCTGAGAAATAGCATTCTTAAATGACAAGATTTATATTTATAACCGGTGGTGTTGTCTCTTCCTTGGGTAAGGGCATTGCATCAGCGTCTCTGGGTGCCATTTTAGAGGCACGCGGTTTGAAAATCCAGATGCTCAAACTAGATCCTTATATCAATGTTGACCCGGGCACCATGAGTCCTTTCCAGCATGGTGAAGTATTCGTCACAGAAGACGGTGCTGAAACCGATCTGGATTTAGGTCACTACGAGCGTTATGTGCACTGTAAAACCGGCAAAATGAGTAACTTTACCGCGGGTCAGGTCTATGAGACGGTGATCCGAAAAGAACGCCGGGGTGATTACCTGGGCGGTACGGTACAGATTATTCCGCATATCACTGATCAGATAAAAGCCAATGTCATTGAAGGGGCTGGTGATGCTGATGTCGCCTTAGTCGAAATTGGCGGCACGGTCGGTGATATAGAGTCTTTACCGTTTATTGAAGCGATTCGTCAAATGGGTGTTGAACTGGGGCATGATCGTGCTCTGTTTATGCACCTGACACTGGTGCCTTATATCGCATCAGCCGGTGAAATTAAAACCAAGCCTACCCAGCATTCCGTTAAAGAATTGCGCTCGATTGGTATCCAGCCGGATATTCTGTTGTGTCGCTCAGAGCAGCTGATTCAAGAGGCCGAGCGTAAAAAGATAGCGCTTTTCACTAACGTCGAAGAAAAGGCCGTCATCTCTGCCATCGACATGGACCATATCTACAAGATCCCGCAATGGTTACATGATCAGGGGCTGGATGATATTGTCTGTAAGAAATTGCAGCTTGATGTTAAACCAGCCGACCTCCATGAGTGGCAGGAAGTAGTAGAAGCACTGGAACACCCGGAATCTGAAGTAACAGTTGGCATGGTGGGTAAATACGTTGAGCATACGGAATCGTATAAGTCATTAAATGAATCACTGTTCCACGCGGGTATCAAAAACCGCGTCAAGGTAAATATCCGTTATATCGATTCTGAAAACCTGGAAAACGGTGATTTTTCAGAACTTGAAGGTCTGGATGCGATTCAGGTGCCCGGCGGCTTCGGTAGCCGCGGCGTTGAAGGCAAAATTCTGGCGATAAAATATGCGCGGGAAAATAAAATCCCCTATCTGGGTATTTGTCTTGGCATGCAAATGGCAGTGGTTGAGTTTGCACGAAATGTGGCTAATCTGGCTGATGCAAACAGCACTGAATTCAATGAAGACACCGCGCACCCGGTGATTGGTTTAATTACTGAATGGCAGCAACAGGACGGCTCTATAGAAAAACGTGATGCAGCATCCGATTTGGGCGGTACCATGCGTCTTGGTGGTCAGCGCTGTCATCTTGTTGAAGGCTCGCTTTCAGAAAAGGTATATGGTGCATCTGACATTGTTGAGCGTCACCGTCATCGTTACGAATTCAATAACCATTATTTAGACAATCTGTCGGCAGCAGGTTTAGTCATTTCCGGTAAATCAGCAGATGGCTCGCTGGTGGAGATGGTTGAGCTGGCAGACCATCCCTGGTTTATTGCCTGTCAGTTCCATCCGGAATTCACTTCAAATCCGCGCGATGGTCACCCTTTATTCACCAGTTATATTAAAGCCGCGATGAACTATCGTGATGAAAAACGAAAAGAGGTAATGAGTTAATGGATTTATGTGGTTTTAAAGTAGGTCTTGATCAGCCCTTTTTTCTGATTGCCGGGCCCTGTGTCATAGAAAGTGAAAAAATGGCAATGGAAACCTCAGCAGAGCTTAAACGCATTGCTGACAAACTAGCTATTCCCTTTATTTACAAATCATCCTTTGATAAGGCAAACCGCTCTTCAATGGATAGTTTCCGGGGGTTGGGTATCGAAGAGGGTCTTCGTATCCTGCAAAAAGTTAAAGATGAAATCGGTGTTCCGGTGCTGACGGATGTGCATGAAGATACACCAATGGATGAAGTCGCCGATGTGGTTGATGTGCTGCAAACACCGGCCTTCCTCTGTCGTCAGACAAACTTTATTTTAAAAGTAGCGGCTACCGGTAAACCTGTGAATATCAAAAAGGGTCAGTTTTTAGCACCCTGGGATATGAAAAATGTGGTTGATAAAGCCTTAACCACGGGCAATAAAAATATCATGGTTTGTGACCGCGGCGTGTCTTTCGGTTACAACAATCTGGTTTCAGATATGCGCTCGATGGCAGTGATGCGTGATACCGGATGTCCTGTTGTTTTTGATGCCACCCATTCGGTGCAGTTGCCGGGTGGCCAGGGCAGTGTTTCAGGCGGCCAGCGTGAGCATGTGCCGGTGCTGGCCCGGGCGGCGGTTGCGGCTGGCCTGTCAGGGGTGTTCATGGAATCACATCCGGACCCAGCCAACGCCTTAAGCGATGGTCCGAATGCCTGGCCACTGGATAAAATGGAGTCATTATTGTCGATGATGAAGCGCATCGATGAAGTGGTTAAGTCTCAACCATTCGAAGAACAGTTATTGTAAAAAATGGGTCACAGGGGTGACACATATAAGCTGTAAATTGATACAGTTTTATATTAAATCAATGCGAAGAAAAATAAGCGGAGAAAAAATGTCCACAATTTCAGAAATACACGGTCGTGAAATTATCGACTCTCGCGGTAACCCAACAGTTGAAGCAGAAGTAACGCTGTCATCTGGTACTGTTGGTCGTGCTGCCGTACCATCCGGTGCATCAACGGGTGAGCGCGAAGCAATTGAATTGCGCGATGGTGACAAAGGCCGTTATTTAGGTAAAGGCGTAGAAAAAGCCGTCGCCAATGTTAATGGCGTGATCCGTGATGCCATGATCGGCATGGATATTAATGACCAGGCTGCTATCGATAACAAAATGCTGGAATTAGATGGTACCGATTTTAAATCTAATTTAGGAGCCAATTCTCTGCTGGCAGTTTCCCTGGCTGCGGCCCATGCAGCGGCAATTGACAATCATAAGCCTTTATTTGAAAACCTGGGTAAAGGTGCTGGCACGGTATTGCCCGTTCCTATGATGAATATCATCAATGGCGGTGAGCATGCCGATAACAGTGTTGATATACAGGAATTTATGATTCTGCCTGTCGGCGCACCCAGTTTTAAAGAAGCCTTGCGATATGGCGCGGAAGTTTTTCATACGCTGAAAGCTGTTCTTGCCGGTCGTGGCATGAGCACAGCCGTGGGTGACGAAGGCGGTTTTGCACCGGACTTGTCATCAAACGAAGAAGCTATTGAAGTTATTTTAGAAGCGATTGAAAAAGCCGGCTTTGTCGCAGGCAAAGATATTTATTTAGGCCTTGATTGCGCCAGTTCTGAGTTCTATAAAGACGGCAAGTACGACCTCGCTTCTGAAGGCAGGGTGTTCACGTCAGAGGAGTTTGTTGATTATTTAGCGGACTGGGTTGAACGTTACCCCATCATTACCATTGAAGATGGGCTGGCTGAAAATGACTGGGCTGGCTGGAAAACACTGACTGAAAAACTCGGTGATAAAGTCCAGTTAGTCGGTGATGATTTGTTTGTTACCAATACCTCTATCTTTAAAGAAGGCATTGATAAAGGCATCGCAAACTCTATCCTGATCAAATTTAACCAGATCGGCACGCTGACTGAAACATTAAATGCTATTCAGATGGCGCATGACAATGGCTACACAGCCGTTGTTTCCCACCGCTCAGGTGAAACTGAAGATGATACGATTGCCGACTTAAGTGTGGCCACGAATGCTGGTCAGATTAAAACCGGTTCGCTGTCTCGTTCTGATCGTCTGGCTAAATACAACCAGCTATTGCGTATTGAAGAAAAGCTGGGTGCTAACGGCAGCTATGCGGGAAAGAGTGCATTTAAGCACCTCTCATAAAAGGCTTTAATGAATCTGGTAAAAGTCATCATAAGCCTGCTCATTGTTTTATTTCTGTATCTGCAGTTTAAGCTTTGGGTCGGCGATGGTGGTATTCCGGAAGTTATGCACCAGCAGCATGAGATAGATGCGACGGTTGTCAAAAAGAAAAAGCTGGAAGAAAGGAACCGTGCGCTGAGTGCAGAAGTACACGATTTAAAACAGGGCCTGGAAGCCATAGAAGAACGTGCCCGGAATGAGCTGGGCATGATAAGAAAGCATGAAACCTTTTATCAGGTTATTAAGCCGGCAGCTAAAAAATCACCTCCGATAGTGTCACCATCTGAAAAGTGAGATGCACGTGACCGATGTAATGAAAAAAAAACCAGAAGATAAAGACTCAGCTAACTACTGGGCTGTGGTACCTGCTGCGGGTGTGGGTAAGCGCATGGGCAGTGATATCCCAAAACAATACCTGACGCTGGATGATGCGATGGTTATTGAACACAGTTGCCAGCGTTTGCTTGATCACAAAAATATTAGCGGGCTTGTCGTCGCCTTAGGCGAGCATGATGCGTACTGGCCAGCTGTACAATTAAACACGACAAAGCCTGTTATCCGGGTTAAAGGTGGTGCAGAGCGTTGCCATTCGGTGTTAAATGCACTGCAAGAGTTATCGGCAATGTCTGCCAGCGAGGAGATGGGTGTTGGCAAACATGACTGGGTTCTGGTCCACGATGCCGCCAGGCCTTGTTTGCGCCACAGTGATATTGACTTGTTAATAGCGAGGCTGCATGACCATGCTGTTGGCGGGCTGTTAGCGCTACCTGTAAGAGATACCATGAAACGTCAGGCGGCGGATCAGACGGTTGCTGAAACGGTCGACCGTAATGGCTTATGGCATGCACTGACGCCGCAAATGTTTCCATTGGAGATGTTAAAGCAGGCCATAGATGAAGCCATAAAATCGGGTTATATGATGACCGATGAGTCATCAGCGATTGAATATATGGGCTTGCAGCCCTTGCTGCTTGAAGGCTCTGAAGATAATATTAAAATTACCCGGCCACCTGATTTAAAGCTGGCAAAAATGTACCTCAGGGCTCAGAAAAATGAATAATGCTCATGCTTTTCGTATCGGTCATGGTTTTGATGTGCATGCCTTTGAGCCTGGAAATCATATTGTTATGGCCGGAGTGAGCATACCCTATCAGCAACAATTCAAAGCTCACTCAGATGGCGATGTGTTGCTGCATGCGGTCTGCGATGCCCTTTTAGGGGCGGCTGCATTGGGCGATATTGGCCAGCATTTTCCGGATACTGATGTCCAGTATAACAACATCGATAGCCGCCAGTTATTGCGTCATGTGATCTCATTACTCACGCAGCATCATTATCAGCTTGGCAACCTCGATGTCACCATTATTGCCCAGGCACCGAAAATGTCAGCACATATCACTCGGATGAGAAATAATCTGGCCGAGGATTTTGCTGTTCCGGTTGGGCAAATTAATGTTAAAGCAACCACCACCGAACAACTGGGCTATACCGGCAGAGAAGAGGGTATCTCGGTGCATGCGGTAGCGCTGATTTTTCAGCAAAACTAACACCGCATCAGCTGATGCCGTTTATACGTCAACGTTCATGATTCTTTATATCCATGGTTTTAACAGTTCAGCTTCATCGCATAAGGCGCGCCTGCTGTTTACACAGATGAAACGCCTGGGGCTTGAGAATGAGATCATCATTCCCTGCCTGTCTCCTTATCCCGATGATGCGATCTCAGAACTGAAGAAACTGGCAGAGCAGCAGCTAGCTAATAAACTGGTCTTTATAGGCAGTTCGTTGGGCGGCTATTATGCAACCTGGCTGGCAGAACATTATCAGCGTCCGGCTGTATTAATTAATCCCGCAGTAAAGCCTTATGAACTACTACGGGATTATATCGGACACAATGTTAATCATTACACCGGAGAAGAGTATTATCTGGCTACAGAGCATATAGCCCAGCTCAGAAGTCTTGATATCGATAAAATAAGCAAGCCTGAACGCTTCATGTTGATGTTGCAAACAGGCGATGAAGTACTCGATTATACACAGGCCCGTGATAAGTTTGCCGGCTCACAAATGATTCTTGAAACCGGAGGCGATCATGGCTTTGCCGGCTTCGAAAAGCAGTTTGATGCATTGTTAGGTTTTTGCGGCATTGATCAACCGCTTAAACATTCATATTGAATTAATGATATGACTGGCATTATCATACAAATGACAGGCTTATTAGCCAATGCATTAGCAAATGTTATAATAAGCCGCAACGCTAAAAAGGTAATTTGAATGCCCGTTAAAAAAACATCCATTAATAAAGACAAACTGGACAAGGTTGTTGCTGAAGCGCTTAAAAACAGGAAAAGCCGGGAACAAGACTATCGTGCCAAAGCATTAAAGATGTATGCCTGGATTTGTGGCCGCTGTGAACGTGAGTTTAACCGCCAGAACCTTGTTGAATTAACCGTGCATCACCGCAATCACGATCATGATGATAACCCTGAGGATGGCAGCAACTGGGAGCTATTATGTACATATTGTCACGATAACGAACACTCCCGTTTTGCTGATCTGGTCAGAGGTGATGGTTATAGTCTTCATCAGGACACACCGGTAGAAGTGGCCACGGGTAACCCATTTGCTGATTTAAAAGCAATGATGAACAATAAAAATAAATAACAGGTATTTTATGACGCTTGGCCCAGTAATGATTGACTTAGCCGGTACAGAAATAACGCCAGCTGAAAGAGACATGCTTTTACACCCCAATACAGGCGGTGTCATTCTTTTCACCAGAAACTTTGAGTCGATAGAGCAGATTGAGTCGCTGACAGCAGAAATACATCAGCTGCGTGAGCCACATTTATTAATCGCGGTTGATCATGAAGGCGGGCGGGTGCAGCGTTTTCGAGAGGGTTTTACCCGATTGCCGGCGATGGCTGCTTTGGGCCATATCTATCATCAGGATAAACAGAAAGCACGCATTTTGGCAGAAAAAACCGGCTGGCTAATGGCCGCTGAATGCTTGTCAGTCGGTATTGATTTTAGTTTTGCGCCGGTACTGGATCTTGGCCATGGTGTCAGCGGCGTTATTGGTGATCGTGCTTTTGATTCTTCGGTCGATATCATCTCAACGCTGGCGCACGAATTCATGCTGGGAATGAAGAGAGCCGGCATGGCCGCCACCGGAAAACATTTTCCCGGCCATGGTTCAGTTAAAGAAGACTCGCATGTGGCTCACCCGGTTGATCATCGTTCACTGGCAGATATCATGATGGAAGATGCCGTTCCCTTCGAGCGCATGATCGGTTATGGCCTGGCCGCGATTATGCCGGCCCATGTTATCTACCCCCAGGTCGATGACAAAGCCGCGGGCTATTCACAGCGCTGGGTACAGCAGATTTTACGCCAGCAGCTGGGTTTTGAGGGTGTTGTTTTCAGTGATGACCTGAGCATGGAAGCGGCAGCCCCGGCCGGCAGTTATGTAGACAGAGCGAAACAGGCACTGAATGCTGGCTGTGATATGGTATTGGTGTGCAATCACACTCAAGAAGCTAAAGAAGTGCTCGAAGGTATCGGTGACTATAACAATATGGCCTCGGCGATAAGGCTTGTACGTATGCATGGTCATGTAAAGTTCAAGCGCCATGAATTACAAAATACGCAGGAGTGGCAGCATACTGTGGAACTAATCAAACCATTGGCCGATTCCCCTGAACGGGAACTGGGTGTATAAAAAATGAATGAGTTATGGAGTAATGTCTTATCCTGGACGGTTACAAAAGACACCTGGGTGATATATGTTTTTGTGATTGTTTTGGTGACATTAACGACCAACTTTCTACAGAAACGTTTTCTAAATAAACTGCACCTGCGGCTGCTGAAAACCAATAACCCGTGGGATGATGCCTTCCTGTTGGCAGCACAAAAGCCTTTAAGCTGGATGATATGGCTGCTGGGTTTGATTCTTGCTGTTGATGTTATTCAATATGAGAATAAAGCCCCTATCTTTGAGTTAGTTGAACCGATGCAATATGTCGGAGTGATTTTAATCCTGACACTATTTCTGCTTAGGCTGACCCGGCAGGTTGAAGCGGTATTCAAACGCAGCGAAGACGAGCAGGGAAAAAATAAATATGAAACCGCGACTGTCGAAGCGGTGAGTAAATTATTACGGGCCTCAGCCATTATTACCGGCAGTCTGGTTGCTCTGCAAACACTTGGCTTCAGTATTTCCGGCGTACTTGCCTTTGGCGGCATCGGTGGTGTGGCTATCGGTTTTGCGGCCAAGGACTTACTGGCTAATTTTTTTGGCGGCCTGATTATTTATCTTGATAGGCCCTTTACAATCGGCGACTGGATTCGCTCTAATGACCGCAACATTGAAGGCACGGTTGAAAATATTGGCTGGCGTCTTACAACCATAAGAACCTTTGACAAAAGGCCGCTCTATGTACCTAATTCTATTTTCTCAAATATTGCGGTAGAAAATCCGTCGAGAATGTCTAATCGTCGCATCTATGAGACAGTCGGAATCCGCTACGATGATGCGAAAAGAATGCCGCTCATTATTGATGATGTCAGAAAAATGCTTGAGCAGCACAGCGAGATCGATAATACACAAACCTTAATTGTAAATTTTAACCAGTTCGCACCCTCGTCGCTGGATTTTTTCATTTACACCTTTACTAAAACCACGGAATGGGTGCGTTTTCACCAGATTAAACAGGATGTGCTGTTAAAAATACTTGAAATTGTTGAGCACCGCGGTGCGGAAGTGGCTTTCCCGACCTCAACCATTCATCTGGACACACAAAACACAGAGCCAATGCTGTAAATAATAATGATAACCGGAGAACTGCTATGGCGGATAAACTGATTCTTGTGCTCGTAAATACCAACCCGGCCAATCCTATGGAGTTAGGCCCGCCGTTTTTTCAGGCTACGGTGGCTGCTGCTATGGAATACGATGTGGAAGTGATTTTCACTGGTCGAACCTGTGAACTCGCACTAAACGGGTTTTCTGAAAAAATAATTATTCCCGGGCAAAAGGAAAAAACACTTTACGACATTATTAAAGATGCTCATGCCGCCGGCGTTTCGTTCAAAGTCTGTACGCCCACGCTGGAAATATGGGGCAATGATTTCATTAAAGAAGTGGATGAAACAGTTGGCGGCGCCTATGTAATCGGTGAAGCAATGGATGATTCTACCGTAACCTTTACCTATTAAGTCGGGCCTTTCTGAATTTATGCTTTTAAATGAATTAAACAAATGTCTGCGTCAGGCCGAACTTGTTTTCAGTGACGCTCAAATTAAACAGGCACTCGCTGAGCAAGCCAGAAAAATTAACCTTTTTCTGCAGACGATAGCCGAAGATAGTGAGGCGCCTGTTATGCTGCCTGTCATGAACGGGGGCTTGATCTATGCCGGCCAGTTATTGCCATTAATTACAACACCAGTCGTTATTGATTATATTCATGCTACCCGTTACAGAAATACAACCGCTGGTTTTGAACTGGAGTGGAAGGTCTATCCGCAGACTGATCTGAAAAATAAAGTCGTCATTGTGCTGGATGATATTCTGGATGAGGGGCATACGCTAGATGCTATTGTGAACTTTTGTAAGGAGCAGGGTGCTGCCAGCGTTCGTTCATCTGTTTTGGTTACCAAGCAGCACACTCGGCGGAATAAGAATATTGTAGCGGATTTTAGTGCTCTGGATGTGCCTGACCGTTATGTATTTGGATACGGTATGGATTATAAAGGCCATTTAAGAAACCTCAATGGCATCTATTCTATCTGACGGCTTATTTTATTTTCAGCTTTTTTATTTCTTCTGAATTTGTCGTATTAACAAAAACTGTGCCGTTATTTACCAGTGGGATTCTGCTGAGTTTATCAAGATTGCCATCATGGATTAAATTATCGAGATGGCACATGTTTGTCTCCAGGGTGTCAATATAATGATTGCTATCACCAAAGTGCTGTTCGGCATACTGATAAACGCCGTTAAACAGGTCATTGAGCCGGCTGTTTATTTCCAGATGATAAAATGCGGGCGTCTTCTCAAGTAAATTGTTGCCGGATGAGTACAGTAAGGTCGTAGTGCCGTCATCCTGACGTGTTTCGGCGACATTTCCAAGCACAAATTCGGGGTAAAGTCGGTCGCGACATTTTTCCAGATAACAGCGATCAGACATTTGTGCAATTAAGTCGGCGGAGCCGAGCATGTGACCAATAGTATGAAGTTTTTTGTCGGGTAATTTAATATCTGAAGGCTTAATTTCGTAGCCGGTATAGTGAACTATGTTCTTTGCAATATCAACGTAGCCATTCAGGCCTATCATGGGCAGGTAGTTTGATAAAAACCGGGCGCTTCTTGTAATATGGACTTTAGTATAAACAGAGCCATTAATCGTCGGGTCGTCCGTTTCGCGAATATAACCGGAATCATGGTAGAGTGCAGTGATCAGGCCGATGACAACATAGTCTGCACTGAGTTGATCTTCTTTTTTATGCAGCTGTTGATAGCCTTCAATCAGGCGAGCAAGCGCTAAGGTCATATCAAGCGTATGTTGCTTGTCATGGTAAAAGGTATCACAGGCCTGGTAGCCTTCAAACTCACCTTCAAACAGTCTTTCAAAGTCTTCAAAGCTTTGCTGTACCGGTGAGAATTTCTCTGCTGCATAAAGGCTGCAAAAAATTTCGCGCACGCTTAAACAGACACTGTTTGCCGATGTCACTTTGACGCTGTTGGTAACATCGTAGTCTTTGCGCCGTTTTTCCTGAAGCATATCTGTCATCACGTTGTTATTGGCCTGAATTATATTTATAGCATAAAGTTAGCTGACAGCAAGCCAGAAGCGCCTGAGAGAACAGTTTGTGACCCTTCTTTCCCGGCTTATAATTATTTACTGGTGTGGGTAAAAGCACCGTCCCAGTTCTGCTTCGGAGGGTTGTCCGTATATACCTGAATTCTATCGAGGTATATTTGATAGATTGCTCGCTCAGGGTGCTGTTGTGTCAGTGCTGTAAATAACTGATCGGCCAGTGTCCATTGCTGGGACAGAAAGCTATCTATTGCTTGCCGGTGCTGTTTTAACTCTGAGAATGTTTCTGCTGAGATTTCCGTGTTTAAGCCCAGTGGTTCATAGATGGTCACAGGCTGGTCTTTGCCTTTGACCCTGACCTTATCCAGAAAACGGTATTCAAATTCAGGTACCAGGTCTTTGGTGTATTCACTGACGATGATATCAACGCCATAGTTCTTTGTCAGGCCTTCAAGTCTGGAGCCAAGGTTGACGGTATCACCGAGCACCGTATACGCCATACGAAACTCTGAGCCCATATTGCCAACATTCATTGGTCCACTGTTAATACCGACACCAATTTTAATTTCAGGCCAGTTCTTTTCCCTGAATGATGCGCTCAGCGTCTTCATTTCTTCGATCATCTCCATGCCGGCGATGAGCGTGTGTCGGGCGTGTTCTTCATCTGTTAACGGTGCGCCCCAGAAGGCCATAATGGCATCACCCATGTATTTATCAATAGTGCCGCGATTCTGATGAATAATGCGGGTCATCGGCGTCAGAAAGCCATTAATAAACCGTGTCAGTTCTTTAGGGTTGAGGTTTTCAGAAATGGTAGTGAAGCTACGCACATCACTAAAAAGCACTGACATTTCGCGTGTTTCACCGTCTAGTGATAGTTCTTCAGGATAATGACTCAGTTCATCGACCAGTTCTGGCGGTACATACTGGCCAAATAAACGGGTAATCTGTCTTTTGTTATGTGATTCGGCAAAAAAGCCATAAGACATATGAAAACCAAACAGAGCAATGACTAATAACAGGGAATTGGTGAGAGGCAGTACCAGATTTAATGATTGCCATGCATACAGGTTGCCCGCTATTAAAAGCGCAATTATGATCAAGGCCGTGAGACTGGTATAAAAGGGGGACAGTCTGGGGAAAATAAGAGATAAAAAGATGCCTAAAGCTAATAAAAGCAAAAACTCCAGTGCAAAAGTATACGAGGCTTGCTGCTTTATTCGGTTTTCAATCATGCCAGAGATTATATTGGCATGCACTTCTACTCCGGGGTAACCGGTTTCTAAAGGTGTTGTTCTTAAATCTTTTAAGCCAGCTGCAGAAGTACCGAAAATGACAATCGCATCTTTGAGCGTTTCTATAGGCGCTGTTTTTTGCAACACATCAAAAGCAGAAATATAAGGAAAGCTTTTCCAGTAGCCTCGATAAGGCACCAGAATATTTGTTTCCTGGTCGACCGGGATTACATAGTCGCCGACTTTAATAGCGTCAATTAAGACTTCTTCATCGTCACTGGCCTCAGCCTGAATCTGAATTGCGGGTGAGCCGATGGCGGCGCGAAACAGACCAAAAGCGAGAGACTCATAAATTTTTCCCTGATGCTGTTGCAACAGTGGCACGCGCCGGAAAACCCCGTCGTTATCATAGGCTATGCTCGGGTTATCAATAAAGCCACCAGAAAAGGCCTGGTTTTGTAATACGGGTAAATTAGCAACATAAGCTTTCTGCTCTATCAGGCGCAGTTTATTTTGCCGTTGCGGCGGCAGATGCAGTGCCGGTTGAGGCAGGCTTGTTGTTGATGGGTTATTTTCATCAATGAACGCAAAGCCAAGAATTGTTTTACGGTCTTTTAAGCTGTTCGAAAAGGCTTTGTCGTGATCCAGAGTAGGTAATATTTTATTGTATTGCTGGAGAAACTGTTTGTTTTGTTTTAACGGCCCGCTCGCCAGTTGGCTAAATACTTTGAGGCTGCTATCAACATCAGCTTCTGCGAAGATAATATCAAAACCGAGCGTATTAATTTTATAATGTTCAAACAAAGTATCAACGATATTGGCCAGTATATTTCTATCCCAGGGCCATTGACCCAGCTGGGCCAGACTTTTTTCATCGATATCAAGTATCACTACGTTGCTGTCAACCGTATACGGAGCGGTGTATTTTAAGCGGGCATCGTATGTGAAATTTTCGATTCGATCGAATAATGGCAGGTTAAACTCACCGATTGGTTGAGCTAAAAAAAGCAGGATAATCGATGCGCTGAGAAGGGATCTAATATTTTTTTGCATAATCCTTATTTGATCTATCCTGTTGATTTGTTATTAATTATCATTAAAACCATAGCAAAATTATCATCAAAACGCCAAATATTAACGGCTATTTAGTCCTAATAGGCCATAAATAATGAATTTGATGTGAAATGTTATTGTTTCGATCAATTTTCTGCATTAATATCCCATTTTATCTAATCAGTCCTGATTATTTTCCGTACACAATTGAAATTATGGTGCTTATGTCTCAGCCGATTTACCTTGGTATTAATATTGACCACGTTGCAACCCTAAGGCAGGCCAGGGGCACAGCTTACCCAGATCCTGTGCATGCGGCATTACAGGCTGAAATGGCCGGAGCCGATAGCATTACCATGCATTTACGCGAAGACAGGCGTCATATTCAGGACGCTGATGTCTATCGTATGAAATCGGCTATCCAGACAAAACTGAACCTTGAAATGGCCGTCACAGATGAAATGATAGCGATTGCTTCAAAGGTGCAGCCTGAGGATTGTTGCCTGGTACCTGAAAAAAGACAGGAGTTGACCACAGAAGGCGGACTTGATGTGCTGGCTCAGGAAGAAAAAATAAAAGCGGCCTGCGCTCAGTTAGCTGCAGCGGGTATTCGTGTCTCGCTGTTTATAGATGCCGACAAATCACAGGTTGATGCGGCAAAAAGATGCGCGGCTCCAGTGATAGAAATTCACACCGGGCATTATGCAGAAATCGACAATGCAGAATTAAAGAAAAAAGAACTGCAAAGAATAAGAACTATTTCTGAATATGCAAACGCCATTGGTCTTCAGGTCAACGCCGGCCATGGTTTAACGGTTCACAATGTGGGCGAGATTGCAGCCATAACTGAAATTGTAGAATTAAATATCGGCCATGCCATTATTTCTGATGCCGTGTTCATGGGCATGCCTGAAGCGATCAGGCTGATGCGATCTAAAATGATGGAGAGAAGGCAGTGTTCTGTCTGTTAGAGTCTAAAATAACGCTTTTTGTCAGTTAAGGATTATATTCGTCGGTATTGTTTAGCCGGGTTTTCAATCGATAGACTACGCGTTTTTTGCAATTGTCTGGTGATACTCGATAAGCTCGGTAATGCACGTGAGTAACACGGCCACATCGTCTGTGATTGTTTCCAGATGCTGGTTATCGATATTAGATTCGAGTTTTACCGCGCACTCTCTCAGTCTGGGTGTGCCGCAATAACTGGTAGCGCCATTTATTTTATGCGTGAAATATTTAAGCTCTTTAATATCGTTGGCGTTGACTGCATTTTCTATTTTCTCTTTATAAACAGGAAGTTCAGATATCAACATGTTAAAAAGCTCGTCTGCTAACTGTGGGTTTCCTCCCGCTAATCTAACGGCTTCAGTCTTGTCGTAGCAGTCCGCTTTCTCAGTATCGCTTGTTGAAGCTGTTTTTGCTGACAGCAGGGTTACAGTAGTGTCTGCATGATCAATATCGCAGTATTGCATTATCTTGTCATATATCTGAAGTTCAGTTACCGGTTTTATTAATATATCATTCATGCCGGAATCTAATATTTGTTGTTTTTCTTCGGGCATTGCATTTGCCGTTAAAGCAATGATATTTGTCTCGTTGTTTTTAGATGTTTCGAGCCTGATCTTTTTTGTTGCATCAATGCCATCGAGGACAGGCATGTGAAGGTCCATAAATATCAAATCAAAGGCAGTGGTTTTGCCTGCTTCTACACCTTCTGCGCCATTTCGTGCAGTACTTACGTTGACTTTCCAGTTGTCGAGTATTGATTTTACCAGGTACAGGTTGATTTTATTATCATCTACAACGAGGATATTTAAGTAAGACCAGTCGGCATTCAGTTCAGGTGTTTCCTTCGGCAGTTTGTTGCTATGAGTGCCGGTAATATAGTTATGTATATCAGTTAAAATTTTATTGGAAGGCGTGTTTCTCTGCAGGCATAAAGAAAAGCCCTGTTCAAAATATTTTTTACATTGCTGATGCTCATTTGAGCTGATAAGTGCAAATACAGGTATGTTTTTTTCATGACAGATCGCAATATAAGGGCTAAAGTCCGTGTTCTCACTTATCTGTTGAAAACTGATGCCAATTATCATGTAGTCAAAATGTATAATGTTGGTATTGAGAAGTGATTTGAGCTGATTGGTCTGGGTAATGTGCTGGGGTAATGATTTCCAGGTATTTAATAACAGCCGGGTGTTAAGTCGTAATTGTGATGTGCTTTCGTAAATAATGACGTGCTTGTTCTCTAAAGCCGATTGATCAGCTGTTTTAGTTTGAAACGACTCTTCTAAAGGTAAAGAAAGCCAGAATACTGAGCCTGAATCCAGGCTGCTTTCAAAATCTATTTCTCCGTGCATCAGGCTGGCGAGGCTTCTTGATATAACCAGTCCAAGGCCAGTGCCACCGAAGCGGCGCGTGATGGAAGTGTCGGCTTGAGTAAACGCGTTGAACAGACGCAGCTTGTTGGCCTCGTTCATGCCGACACCTGTATCGGTGATAGTAAATTTAAAATTGTATTTGTTATGGCTTAGTTTGCTGTGCAGGATTCGGATTGCCACATAGCCTTGCTCAGTAAATTTAATGGCATTTCCGATAAGATTCAGAATTATCTGGCGCAAGCGAACCGGGTCGCCCATCAGCTGTCTGGGCATATCCGTGCTGCGGTGAAATAAAAGTTCAATGCCTTTTTTCTGTGCCAGAGGCAGCATGATGGTGATAATCTCTTCAATCAAGTCGAGCATATCAAATTCAATGTTTTCTATGTTCAGCTTGCCCGATTCTATTTTAGAAAAATCCAGAATGTCGTTGATGATAGTCAGAAGGTTATTCGATGATGTCTGAATGGTCTCCAGATACTGGAGCTGTTGCTCCGTCAGCTCAGTTTTGCCGAGCAATTCGGTAAAACCCAAAATACCGTTCATTGGCGTACGGATTTCATGACTCATATTAGCCAGGAACTCTGATTTTATCCTGCTTGCTTCTAAAGCGTGGCTTTTTGAAATATCTAAAGAGATATTTTGTTTTTCAAGCTCGTCTAATGTGTTTTTTAAGGTGCGTGTCGCGGCATTAACCTGATTTTGAAGATTGTGTCTTGAAATAGAAAGTTCTTCAGTCATGTTGTTAAAGCCTTTGACGAGTGTTTCTAATTCGCCGGATGTGTTGGCAGAGACATGGACATTTAAATTGCCTGCCGCAACACGCCGCACAGCGCTGGTTAAACTTTGAATCGGATTTATCACGCCCTGGCTGATATACAGAGCCAGAATCGTGCTCAGGGCCAGTCCGGTAAATACAATAATCAGGCTTTTAAAGAAAGTTGTAAACTGAAGATCCGTCGTGCTCAACGACGACATGGTTAAAACAATGCTGCCTATTTTTTTATTGTGCTCGGTATCCGTATTGCTGAAATCAAAATCATCAATTTCGATTTCAGTATTAATGATGTCGCTCTTAAAGACTAATAATTTTTCTTTGATTAAAAAACCGTATGGTTTATTGTTGATTTCCGATTCTTTATTCTGATTAATAGAGGTTATGACATTGTTGTTAATGTCAAGAATGGCAACTTTATGAATATCCGGCTCATTAAGTGTGTTTTCAATAAGATTATTCAGCAGGTCGGTATTGCCTGAGAAAACGCCAAACTCACTGACCTGAGACAAATAGCTGGAAAGGTTTTCTCCACGCTCGTTAAGCCGGTTGCCAATGTCATTGATGCTCGAATAAGTATAGTAGGCGACCAGTGAAAAAACAGTGATAGCAGTCGGTACCAGTGCAAGCAGCAAGACTCTTTTTCTTATGCTATAGCTGTCCATTTTTTCTATCCTCTAGCATGTTGTTAAGGATAGTGTTCTTGTCAGCGATTTTTATATTGAGCGAATGAGCCACTTTTGTGTTGATTTCAATATTGAAATATTGCGGAAAGGACCGGCTTGCTGAAGCATAGTTTGAAACTCTGTTTTTATTAAGTATCTCTAATGCCTGCCGGCTTATATCCAGTGGTGAGCTGTGAACAGCCGCAAGCGCACCAGCTCTGACATAGGCTTTTGAATAACCAAGAACCGGTATTTTTTTTCTGTAGGTAGTTAATAATATGCCTTTAATGGATCGTTTGTTGTAAATAGAGCTGTCCGGAACTGCGAGCAAAATATCTGATTCTTCAGATAGAAAACGGGTTTCAGAGATTAGCTCGGTTCGGTTAAAAACAGTAATGCTTTTTGCGGCCAGACCCGCCTGTTTAATTTTTTCAGTTATTTTATTTTTTCTTTCGTGGGAGTTTTTGCCGAATAATATGCCCACTGTTTTGAATGAGTTTGACAAGTTTCGGATTAATTGCAGTTGACGAATAATCGGCTGATCGATGTAAATGACAGAGAACAGATGCCGGTATTGTTTATCGACAGTGCTTTCCAGTTGCATAAATGCCTGCCTGGGAATCAACAGACTCAAAACAGGCGTCCTGGTTTTTTTGTTGAATAATAAAAACGCCGCTTTATAGCCGACTGTAATGACGCTGTCGTACTGGTCCAGCGCTTCAGGTTTAAATTCATCTGTCGAGACATTGCTGACGACATGTTTGTCGAGTAAAAGCTTTGTCTGGATATTGTCGGCCAGATCACGGTGGTAGCCGTGATGCAGGTTCGAAACGATCAGGAAGTTATCAGCATAAGTTAGACTGCTGATTAAACAAATGCCTATTGTTAAAATCAGCCTGCTGCATCTTGATTTTAGGTATGCTTGTTTCATAAATCCATTTATAATTTTTTAAAAGCCTTGTAGTTCGACGGTCAGTAATATTCTGTCACTCATGATGCTGGTGTTGCTCGCAGCTACATTGCTGTATTCATTGTAATCATTATAATCGCCGCTGATATTTTTAAGCAGTAATGATGTGGTTAACGTGCTATTGCCGATTTTTGTTTTTTTGCTTAATTTTAAGTTCAATATATCAAATTCTTCTACGGCTTTGCTTACATCGGCCCAGCGCATTTCACCGATTTGATAGTATTCAAGGCTGATGGAATACTGATTCTTGAATTGTTTTAGAATATTCAGACCATAACTTTCTTTCGGTGCGGTATTGGAAAATACTTCAACCGTACTGATACCATCCTGAACTTTATCTTCCATCTTGATGTTCGAGTAGTTGAAACCGATTCGAAAGCTGTGCTCGGGCTGGTAGCTTGCATCGAGTTCGATACCCTCAGAAACCAGCGTTTGAGCATTGTCAAAACCGCCGTCTTCATTAGCGGAAATGTCAACAATAATATCCGATATCTCGTCGTGGAATATTTTACCATTGATATTGATTCGATGATTCAGGTAGTCAGAATAATAACCAATTTCAGAGCTTTTTATTTTTTCAAAATCCAGGCCGCCGGGGCTGCTTTTAAACGGAAAAGCAATCATTTCATTAGTGATACAGGTGATAGGCGGAGGGATTGCTATCGCCAGAATAGGATCACAAATACCCAGACCGCCTGTGCCGCTAACAATCAATGAAGGGTAATAAACAATGTTCATGTTTTCTTCGACTACAGATGGCGCTCTGTTAGCAGTTGAATAGCTCAAGCGAAGGCTCTGCTGATTGCTGATTTTGTGCGTTAATGCGATGCGAGGTGAATAACTGGTATTGCTGATTTCATGATCTTCAGCCATTAGCCCCGTGTTTAAAATAAAAGTTGGTGTAATCGTCCATTCTGCATGACCAAAGACCCGGCTGACATCACTGCTCAGTGCATTGCTGGTATTGAAAAGACCGGCGGACTCAACGCTGTCATGGCGAAAACTGAAGCCTGACACGGTGCGTAGAATATTACTGGGTTTGTTAAAATAGTTAAGCTCGATATCCTGCCGCTTTGATTCACTGGAAAAATCGATCAAGACTTGAAAGTCATCGACACCAGTTAGTCCAATATCTGCGCCTGTAAGCATGCTGGACAGTGAGCGGTTATCGATTTTGTGCTTATTCATATAATACTGTAGCGAAATCGAGCTTTGACTGTCCAGATTACTTTCCCATTTGAAATGGTGGTAGCTGACACTCGTTTCAAACATGTGAGTTAAAGTGGTGCCGCCGCCTTGCTCTTCCTGAAGGTTTTTGTTGATTCCTGTCTGATAAAAAAACTGGCTGCTATCATCTATGGCGTAATCCAGCCTGAGTTTCAGCAGTTCTTCATCATAACTGTCGGCAAAATCATCGAGCCCTTCGTCGCCTCTATGTGACATGGTGACTCTGAAGTCGGTTTTTTCGGTCTGCGCGCCGATACGGTATAACAGCTGATGTTGTTTGTTATTGCCATTGGCTATTTTCAATAGGTGGCCTTGTGTATCGAATGCATTAAAAGTTTTGATGCTGATTACCGCCAGAAATGAATTGGCGCCATAAGCCGCTGCATTTGGTCCTCTGGTAACTTCGATCTGCTCAATTTCGTCAAGCGTAATCGGCAGGCTTTTCCAGGGTACGCCACCCCAGGTCGGAATATACACGGATCGGCCATCAATTAAGACCTGAATGCGCCGGGAATAGATGCCGCTCATTCCGTGGTAGGTGACAACCGGGATGTTGCCATCATAAAAGCCGACCTGAAAACCCGGCACCATTCTCATCAGTTCCGGTAGGCTGGTGGCAGTGGAGGCCTCGATCATTTGACGGCTAATGATGGTGACCGTGCTAGCTGATTCGTTTTGTGGTTGTGACAGGCGTGAAGCAGATAACACTATTGGGATATCGGCTAAAAAATAATCTTCAGTTAAGGTTTCGGCTATATCCGCTTCCGCCGCATACAGACAGGCAGAAAGACTGGATAGCATAGTGAAAAGCAGTGTTTTAATTGTCATATTCTTAGCCAATGGAAAACCGATTATTTGATATTTTTATAAAAAAATGATCATTCCATGACCTTATTGCCCGAATAGCATAAAATAGCCCGCTTGAGTACTTATATTGATTTAAGTTTATCTTACTGATTATAACCATATTTTATAGAAAAAATGCGTGAATAAATGAAACACTATCCGACAATAGAGCAGTTTATAGGCAATACCCCCCTGGTTCGTTTACAGCGGATGGCGAAAGATTCAAAAAATACAATTTTGCTCAAACTCGAGGGCAATAACCCGGCGGGTTCGGTAAAAGACAGGCCCGCTATCGGCATGATTCAGGCCGCCGAGAGCCGAGGAGATATCAAGCCCGGAGATGTATTGATTGAGGCGACATCGGGCAATACAGGTATTGCTTTAGCGATGGCCGCCGCGATCAGAGGATACAAGATTAAACTGATCATGCCGGATAACAGTACCGAGGAGCGCAAGGCGGCCATGCTGGCCTATGGCGCTGAGCTGATCCTGGTTAGCGCTCAGCAGGGCATGGAAGGTGCCAGAGATCTGGCGCTGGCAATGCAATCCAGAGGTGAAGGCATCGTGCTGGACCAGTTTAATAATAGCGATAACCCGGATACCCATTATCATTCCACAGGGCCTGAAATCTGGAGAGATACTGATGGCGAGGTGACCCATTTTGTCAGTGCGATGGGCACAACCGGTACCATTATGGGGGTATCGCATTATTTAAAGGAACAAAATAAGGCGATACAAATTGTTGGTGTACAGCCGACTGAAGGCTCCAGTATACCGGGCATCAGACGCTGGCCAAAAGAATATTTGCCGGGGATTTTTGAAGCCGCAAGGGTTGATCAAATTATCGATGTCGATCAGCAGCTGGCAGAGCAAACAACACGTGCATTATCATCCGAAGAAGGCATCTTTTGTGGTGTTTCATCCGGTGGCGCAGTAGCGGCGGCTTTAAAGCTGTCGGCGACTGTTGAAAACGCAGTGATAGTCGTTATTATTTGTGACCGGGGAGATCGTTATCTCTCAACAGGCGTATTTAACGCAAAATAACTGGAGACAATGTGGTTCAGAAAAGACGTCGCAGACGGGTAAAAAAATTGCCGGATTCTCCGGTTGAATGTGTAATTGAAGGATTAACGACAGAAGGGCGCGGACTGGTTCATATCAACGATAAAGTGGTTTTTGTTGATGGCGCATTAGGCAATGAAAAGGTGTTGATTGAGTACACTGCCAGCACTTCAAAATTTGATGAAGCAAAAGTACTTGAAGTGATAGAGGCATCGGCAGATCGTGTCTCGCCACCGTGTCAGCACGCAGATATTTGTGGTGGCTGTAGTCTGCAGCATCTCGATACACAAAAGCAGATTGAAAATAAACAGGCTTCATTGATCGAATCACTTAAATACATCGGCAAGGTCGAAGCTGAGAGTCTGTTGCCGGCCATTACAGGTCCTGTTGTAGGCTATCGCTACAAGGCCCGGCTTGGCGTGCGTTATGTGGCTAAAAAAGAAAAAGTGCTGGTCGGTTTCAGGGAAAAAAGGAGTAATTTTCTGGCCCTGATCGAACAATGTGAAGTCCTGCATGCCAGAGTCGGTCATAAATTGTCAGCCTTGTCAGATTTGATTTACGGCATGGAAGCGAGGGATCAGATACCGCAAATTGAAGTGGCGATTGATGATGCCAATGTTGTGCTTGTCTTCAGGCACCTGGAGGCATTGTCAGCATCAGATTTATCAAGGCTTGTGGACTTTGCTAAAGAGGAAAACTTCGTTGTCATGTTGCAGTCTGGTGGACCCGCAACCGTGACCAGCCTTTGGCCGGAAGAGTTTAGGTATTTATCGTATCAACTTAATGATCAAAATCTTGAATTCAAATTCGAAGCCAATGACTTTACTCAGGTTAATCCGGACATCAATCAGAAAATGATTAACCGGGTGATTGATTTAATGGAGCTGCAGGCGGATGAAAACGTGCTCGATTTGTTTTGTGGGCTGGGTAATTTCACATTGCCTTTGGCACAGAAAGCGCTGCATGTAACCGGCATTGAAGGCAACCAGGAGCTGGTCAATAAAGCCAATGATAATGCGGTATTAAATAATATCAGCAATACTGAGTTTTTTGCCGTCGATTTATCAGCCAAACTGGACGGGCAGCGCTGGCTGAATCAACGCTATGATAAGATTTTGTTAGACCCGCCGCGTTCAGGGGCAATGGAAATGATTCACTATCTAGGCAAGCTGGGTGCAAAACGAATCGTATATGTTTCATGTCAGCCTACAACCCTGGCACGTGATGCCGGCGCTCTGGTGAATGAATACGGTTATCGTTTGTTATCAGCGGGGGTGATGGATATGTTTCCTCACACGGCGCACGTTGAATCCATTGCCGTATTTGAAAAATAGCCTGTGAATTCTGCTGCTTCTGTAATACAGGAGACAGCAGGATTGTTTAAGCGATCACTCGATATTAAATTCCATTTTAATGCCGGCTACTTCTATCAGGTCGTTGTTGTTTAATGGACTGGATTTTGAACCGACAATGTCACCATTAATAGTGGGTTGACCACTGTTTGCACCGCCTTCCACATGCAAAATGTAATAGCCGGTGGGTCGGCGTGTAATAGCGGCCACCTGTATGCCCGGTTTGCCCAGTGTGGTCAGTACTTTAGTCAGCGGTAGTTTTTTGCCTGAGTTGGCTCCACTTAACAGTTGCAGACTGGCCTTGCCGATGACTTTGCTGCTGTTATTTTCATTTTTGTGTTCAGATGCAAGCCGGCTCGCAATTTTTTCAATCTGTTTGTCAATTTCAGAGCCAGCTGCGCTTTCCGGCATGCCGGCCGAGTCAGGGCGGATGATCATGGTTTTTTCAAAATCAATCTGGCTGCTTGATGTCGCGGCCTTTGGCCTGGCCTGAAATTTTAACTGGTGTTTACCGATTCTGATTTCATCGCCATTATTGAGTGATATTTTTTTTATCAGGTTACCGTTTACATAGGTGCCATTGCTGCTTTTTAAATCCTCAACAAAACAGTCACCGGCAATGTTCATGACTTGTGCATGATGGCTGCTAACGGATAAATTGTCGATACAGATATCATTGTTTTTATGGCGCCCAATAGTGACGGTCTCGGATGAAATATCATACTGGGATTCAATTTTTCCATCATGGGAAATGATTAGTTTTGACATAGTGACTTGTCCAGCGTTGAATATTAGGAAAATATATTTTTAACTTTAGAGATAAGTTTATTCAGGCTCATGGCTTGCTGACTGGGCTGAATAACGATAACTGAAATATTGTCGTGACCACCATTGTCTTTTGCTTGTTGAATCAGTTCTGTGCAGGCAATGTCTATCTGGAATTTATTTTCTTCCAGAATCATGTTGATGCGGCGGTCATCGACCATATCCGATAAGCCATCAGAGCAGAGCAGGTAGGTATCATCGGCCTGTACTATCTCTTCACTGATATCTATTTGCACGGTTTCTTCAATACCCATTGCACGGGTGACGAGGTTTTTATTTAGTGACTTAGAGGCTTCTTCGGGGGTATAGAAGCCCCTGTCTATCAGCTCCTGCAGCAATGAGTGGTCAGAAGTCATTTGTTCCATTTCGTGATTTCTGAGGCGATACATTCTTGAATCACCGACATGAGCTACGGTCAGGCGGTTACCGTAAAACAGGGTGACGACTATGGTTGTGCCCATGCCTTCATATTGAATTTGTTTGCTGGCGGCTTTAAAAATCACCGAATTGGCATTTTCGATGACGTTCTTAATCGCGATAGACTGATAGCTGTAGCCACTGATCTCTTCATCAATATCCAGATTTTTACAGCGCTCAAGTTCGGCCGGCAGGTCATTTAATATGGAATTAACTGCCAGGGCGCTGGCTACTTCGCCGCCCTTATGGCCGCCCATGCCATCAGCCAGTACAGCAAGGCTAAGTGAAAGATCGTTGCCGATGCTGTCTTCATTATGTGAGCGGATAAGTCCTGTATCCGTCATGCCTTCTATTTTTATCAGTTTTTTATTATCCATATTATTTTTTCTGAGCCGCTTTCATAGTTATCTGTGCGCATTTACGTAAATCTGATGCCATTTGAGCAGCATTTTGGTAGCGCTTTTCAATGTTCTTTGCCATTGCCCGATTGATAATGATGCTAATGCATCTGGGTAGTCCCTTGCGTATAGTGGCGGGATCAGGGTGGGGCTCATTGGCTATTTTATACATCAGTGCAGCCATCGATTCGGCCTGAAAAGGCAGTTCACCGGTGGCAAGCTGGTAAAGCATAACACCTAAAGAGAAAAGGTCTGAGCGTCCGTCGACCCTTTTTCCTGCCAGCTGTTCTGGCGACATGTAGGAAGGTGTGCCCAATACCATGCCTGTTTTTGTTTTACTGGAATCGGTAATGCGAGCGATTCCAAAATCAGTGATCTTTAATGCGTCAGTGTCCAGTTCATACATGATATTGGCCGGCTTGATATCTCGGTGAACAACGCTTTGTTGATGGGCGTATTCAAGTGCATCAGCCGATCGGGCAATAACTGAAATCACTTTAAGCAATGGCAGCAGATTATCCGGCTTGGTGTACTCTGATAAATCTCTACCTTTAATGAACTCCATGGCGATATAGGCCAGGTCGTGTTCCTCGCCGGCATCATAAATAGTGACAATGTTGGGATGGCTTAGGCGGCCTGCGGTTTCGGCTTCCCTGAAAAATCGGTTTTTAACTTCCTGCAGTTCGTCGTCTTCAAATTCCTGAGAAAAGGCCATGGTTTTAATGGCCACAATACGGCTGATTTTTGGGTCTTTACCCAGATAGACTGCACCCATGGCGCCTTTGCCTAGCTCGCTTTCAACTTCGTAGCGGCCCAGCATCGGTTTCTGGACATTATTGCCACTGAGTAAAAGGCTGCTGCTGGTAGAGGCTGCGCTGGCACCGCCTAAAATAACAGTTTCTTCCATGGCTTTGGTGCGTGCCATACGTTGCGCTATATCTTTAAACTTAACATCAAAATCGGATATGTATTTATAAACAGAGCTGGCCTTATTGAACTGGCGTTTTCTCTCGTAATCCAGCGCAAGGTTATAGAGCAGTTCCATGGCCGATTTATCTAGCGGAACCTTTCTGAATTTTTCAAATGCCATGTCGAGCTGGCCCTGGCCCTGAAACGAAAGCCCGAGCATGCGGTTGCTTTCGGCGGACTCAAAATCAGATTTTAATTTTCCGCGTTCAGTTAACAGAAAATGTTTGGTTGTTAGCAGTAAGTGCCCTGTAATAAGCAATAATACCGGCAACATTAGTTCTATCCACCAGTTTTGCTGAGTCATTAAAACATAATGTGTCAGCAGCAGGGCAATGGTGAGCACCGCAGTAATAGTGAATGCCATGGCGGCATTTAATTTAGGCAGGATCAATATCAAATAAATAGCGATAAATAAAATCAAAAATGGTCTGGAGAACTTGCTCCATTCAGGCACAATGAAAAAGTCCTGCTTCAATATACTGGAAACAGAATGTGCCAGGGTTTCCACAGGTGTCATCGAAGGTTTTATCGGCGTTACCTGTGTGGTGCCAATTCCAAAAGCCGTGGCACCAATTAAGACAATTTTACCTTTGTATTTTTCAACGGGAATTTTACCGCTGATAACGTCATAAAATGAATCAATCTGAAAGGCTGACTGGCCGTTCTCTTTGTCATTATAATAGTAGGTGTGCATCTGTAATGCTTCATCAGTCAGTATGTTTAACTTGCCGAGCTGTATGCCTTCACCCAGTTTAATTTGAATATCGCTTAAGTTTAAATTCAGACCCTTTGTTGCTAATACTAGTGCCAGTGAAGGATAGTATGAACCATAGTGGTCAACAATTAATGATTCGTGCCTGATGGCTCCGTCAATATCGGGTGTTGAGGTCAGATTGCCGATGGCCAAGGCATCTTCTGCAAGTTTCATAATAGGTGAGACGGCATCGTTGGTAGTGCGGGGTAAATACCCGAGCTCGACTGCCAGGGCCATATTTGTCGCAGGCTGTAAAAAGTTTTTTGTTACATAATCAGGTAATTCTGCATTTTGGTTGCCGAACTGTGGGCCAAAAATAAAAGGCATCGAGAGCACTACTTTGGCATTTTTTTTAATGGCAGCAGCAAGAATTCGGTCGGTGTTTAATTCTTGTTCAGCTTGAAGCAGGTTGTTTTTCAGTATAGCCAGATCATTTACAATACTGCTGGCCTGTTGAGAGTTCTTGTTTTTCAGGTTTTGCGGAATAGAAGGCAGCTGGCTGTTGTCGTAAAAACTGATCAGTTCGTTGACAATGTCCAGCCCGGGGTCTTGCTGTGGTTCAGTAAAGAAAATAGTCTGGCCGATAACGGCGGTATCTGTCTTGCTGAGAAAGTTAAGTAATTTTGCGTGTTTGTCACGAGGCCATGGCCAGCGGCCTAAGTTTGCGATGCTGTTATCATCGATGGCGATAATAGCAATTTTATTACTGGGCTTTTTATTAGATGCGCGTACCCCGAAGTCATAGGCACTTCGTTCGATTTCGGTAATAAACTCACTACCGGAAAACATGATAAATGTAAATGTAATAACAATACCGGCAAACCAGTCGCTTTGCCAGATTCCCTTATTCATTTATTGCCGTCCCCATCGGATTATAAAAATTATTGTCTGATATTAGACTAAAAACAATGACTTGCATATCAACATTGAACAAAAGATTATGTTTTCTAAGGTTAATTCGGGGCTTTGAAATAGTAGCTTGCGCTAATATTGCCAGCCTTGTTATAGCCAGTGTTGCAGCTGGTCAGTATAAATGAGATTAATCATTGTTTTACTGACGCCTCGGGTAAAACGCTCAAATAAGTCTGGTTGATAGGTATAGTCTACGATTTTATTCTGACCTATGATTTCACGCGCAACATAGGCGGAGCTGCCTAAATCATCGATTAATCCTAATTCTATACTTTGTTCACCATTCCAGATCAGTCCGCTAAATAAGGTCGGGTCATTCTTCAGGCGTGAACCTCGTCCGGCTTTTACATCATCGATAAATTGTTTGTGTGTGCTGGCCAGCAGAGTTGTCATGTGAGTTTCCGCTTTTTCATTTCTGGGTGAAAAAGGATCCAGCATGGCTTTGTTTTCACCCGCGGTGAGTTGTCTTCGTTCAATTCCCAGTTTTTCCATGGTGCCGGTAAAACCAAAACTGCTAAGGCGTACGCCGATTGAGCCAATCAGGCTGGATTTGTTGGCGAAAATTTGTTCTGTAGCTGAGGCGACATAATAGCCGCCAGATGCACAAATATCAGTGATAACGGCGTAAATGGGTTTGTCTGAATTCAGCTTTCTGAGGCGGTTGATTTCGTTATAAATCATGCCTGCCTGCACAGGTGTGCCTCCCGGGCTATTGATTTCAAGGATGATACCGGTTGCATTTTTGTTTCTGAAGGCATCTTGCAGGCCTTCAATTATGCTGTCAGCACCTGCCGGTTCACCAGGCATAATGCCGCCGGCCAGCTTAATAATAGCGGTGTGTTTCTGGGTAATGCCGGATGTTTCGTTAATATTGTTGGAGCTGAGAATAATAATGAATAACAGTAAGTAAGCAAAGCCAAGGAGTTTGAAAAATATACCCCAGCGACGAGAACGGCGCTGTTCTTTAATACCGGCCAGTGCAATAGCTTTTATGGCTTCTTTTTCCCAGTTATCATTTGATTCAGACATAATCAGTACTTTTTTGTTAAATGTTATTATTTTTATTTTTATTTTACCTGATTTTCAAGCCACTCTGGCAGCTCATGCAGGTGATTAATATGACCTAAAGGCGCATGTTTTAACAATCGCTCCAGAGAGTGTACACCATAACTTACAGCTAGGCAGTGTGTGCCGGCATTTTTGGCTAATTCCATGTCATATTCCGTGTCCCCAATCATCAGGGTCTGTGCCGGTTCAACGGCCAGTTCATGCATGATTTCTTCTAGCATTAGAGGGTGGGGCTTGGAAAAGGTTTCTGATGCGCAGCGCGTGCTCAGGAAAAACGCACCCAGGCCGCTTTCATTTAAGACCAGATCCAGTCCCTCTCTGCCTTTGCCGGTAGCAACAGCCAGCCAGTAGCCTGCATCATGTAAGCGTTGCAGCATCTCCCGGGTGCCTTCGAATAATGGGCTATGGGTTTTATTTTCAACCAGGTAATGGTATCGATAGCGATCGGCGTATTGCTGTACTTGATGGGCAGTAAAGTCAGGGTATAAGTTTTCAGTGGCTTCTTTTAAGCCCAAACCAATGACGTTGCTGAACACTTCATCACCCAGTTGTGTCGCACCGCAGTCTTTAGCAGCGGCTTTTAAGCAATCCAGAATTCTCTGCTGGGAGTCCATGATGGTGCCGTCCCAGTCAAACACAATCAGCTCAAAGTTTTTTTTCATGTTGTCGTAGTGTCTCAATAGTATTTTTCAGCTTGTCTTCCAGTGGTGCGGTGACATGAACAGGGCCATTTAAATCAAATTCAAGATAGCGTGCGTGCAGAAACATTCGGTTGAGCCCGGCCTGTTTCATTTGCAGGTTAAATTGTTTGTCGCCGTATTTTTCATCACCAGCCACGGGGTGAGCTTCACTGGCTGCATGCACACGTATCTGATGTGTTCTGCCGGTTAATAAAGTGACTTCAACCAGGCTGCAGTCAGCAAATTGTTCAGTTTGCTTAAACAGGCTGATCGCGGTTTTGCCGGCTGGGTTAACAGTAACCATGCGTTCCCCGCTTTTTATCTCGTTTTTACTCAGTGGTGCATCGATACGCTGTTCTGTATCAGGCCAGTGGCCTTTTGTTAGTGTCAGGTACTTCTTCTTTATGTTATGGCTGGTGTTAAATAAAGCATTGAGCTGGGTTAAGGCGCTGCGCGACTTTGCCAGTAGCAGGCAGCCGCTGGTTTGTCTGTCCAGTCGGTGAACCAGCTCTATGAATGTATTTGCAAAACGTTCGGCACGCAAAATATCGATGACACCGTAGTTCACGCCGCTGCCGGCATGAACGGCCAGCCCAGCTGGCTTATTAATAATGATCAGGTCCTCATTCTCAAAAAGAACGGACTCATTCAGTGTTTGTATAAGTCGTTCAGAAATCATGGGCTGCTGGCTTTCCGTGACCCGAACCGGTGGTATCCTGACCAGGTCACCAGAGCTTAAGCGGTGACTGGGTTTGATGCGGCCTTTATTGACGCGCACTTCACCGCTGCGCAAGATTTTATATATACGGCTTTTGGGCACGCCTTTGAGTTTTGACATTAAGTAATTGTCTATTCTCTGGCCATCGTTATCAGCGTTAATTTCAAGGATCTGAACTTTGATTGGGGGGGAGGTGGGTATCGACATCTTTAGATTATACCATCCGGAGCGAATATCTTTGGATAAATATATCGCTAAAGCCTCTTTACATCTTAACTTAAATAATGCCAGAATAGGAGTGCGGTAAAAGAACAAAATTCCGCACCCTGACAGGCTTATGGCCTACTATTAAGGGTATAGACACGAGAGTTCCCGCTCAATTAAGGCGGAAGAATAATTTTAGTTTGGTATGCAATAGGGCATGTCGAATAACAAAATAAACAACATAAGTTACTGTATTTACTGTGGATATTGCTTTTCATACATCTGGTGAACCTGCTTTGTGGGTTGCCATCTTGATTTCATCGTTGTTGCCGGTGGCGCTTAAGATCGCCCCAAAAAAGCCAGCGATAGATTTCGATCGACGTCTTAAACCATCAGACGTAAAAGCAGTGCCGCACTTCCCAGGTTTAAATCAAAATGAAACGAATTTTAATCAATGCAACTCAAAAAGAAGAGTTGCGTGTGGCTATGGTAGAGGGCCAAAAACTCTACGATCTCGATATCGAAATCCCATCACGGGAACAGAAAAAGGCCAATATCTATAAGGGTACCATTACCCGTATTGAGCCCAGTCTTGAAGCGGCATTTGTAGATTATGGCGCAGAGCGCCATGGTTTCTTGTCATTCAAAGAAGTGGCTCGCAGCTATTTTTCCGAAGAGGCCAAAAAAGCTGATGGTCGCCCCGATATTAAAACTGCGCTCAGAGAAGGTCAGGAAGTTGTTGTCCAGATCGATAAAGAAGAGCGTGGTAATAAAGGCGCTGCGTTAACTACATTTATCAGTCTTGCGGGTCGATATATGGTGTTGATGCCCAATAATCCGCGTGCGGGTGGTGTTTCCAGACGCATAGAAGGCGATGATCGCAGTGAGATTCGCGAAATCATGAACAATCTCAACACCCCGGAAGGCATGGGTTTGATTGTTCGTACTGCCGGTGTTGGTCGAAATCAGGAAGAATTACAGTGGGACTTGAATTATTTAATTCAGGTCTGGACCGCGATTGATGCGGCATCACAAAAGAAAGCGCCTTTCCTTATTTATCAGGAAAGCAATGTCATTATCCGCGCTTTGCGTGATTACTTCCGTAATGACATCGGGGAGATTTTAATTGATGATCCGGATGTTTTCAAAACCGCTGAAGATTTTATTAAACAGGTTATGCCTAATAATCTTAAGAAGATCAAGTTATACGAAGATAGCATTCCTTTATTTAATCGATTCCAGATTGAAAGCCAGATAGAATCGGCTTATCAGCGCGAAGTGCGCTTGCCGTCAGGCGGCGCAATTGTCATCGATCATACTGAAGCCTTGATTTCGATTGACGTCAACTCTGCCCGTGCAACAAAAGGCAGTGATATTGAAGAAACAGCGTTTAATACCAATCTTGAATCGGCCGATGAAGTTGCTCGTCAACTGCGCTTAAGGGATCTCGGTGGTCTGGTGGTGATTGATTTCATTGATATGGTCTCAAACCGGCATCAGCGCGAAGTGGAAAACCGTTTACGGGATGCGTTAAAAGTAGATCGTGCTCGCGTTCAGGTTGGCAGAATTTCTCGTTTTGGATTATTGGAAATGTCTCGTCAGAGATTGCGTCCTTCTTTAGGTGAAGCAACGCAGATTGTTTGTCCTCGCTGTTCGGGTCACGGCACCATTCGAAGCACTGAGTCATTAGCGGTTTCAATTATGCGCTTACTTGAAGAAGAAGCATTGAAGGAACAGACCGGGCAGGTAAATTTGCAAACACCTGTTGATGTGGCTACTTATCTTTTGAATGAAAAGCGTGAAGGTATCGCTGAGATACAGAAAAACACCAGTGTCAAAATTGTCGTTATTCCTAATCCAGGCATGGTCACACCACAGTATGAAATCGTCCGTGTTCGTAATAGCGAACAAGAGGAAATAGCGTCTTCAAGTAGCTATCAATTATTAAAAGAAATTGAAGAAGAGAGTACTTCTCAGGCGGTTTCTGAGTCAGCTAAAATAGAGCAGCCAGCGGTCCGCTCAGTTTCTCCTTCTGCACCTGTTCCGGTTCATGGAGCAGCTAAAAGTACTGCGCCTGCTTCTGCTAAAGTTAAAAAGCCGGGCTTCTTTTCCCGCTTAATAGATTTGCTGTTTGGTGCCGGCGATACAAAGCCTAAAAACAAACCGCGTTCAACTACTGGCAGGGATGATCAGCGTGGTCGATCCACAGGTAAACAAGGTGAGCGTCGCCGAGGAAGTCAGCAAAAAGGCAGGGGGCGTAATGAGCGCCGCGGTGGTCGAAAGCAGTCTGATTCAGCGGCGCCACAAAAACAACAGTCAAAACAACCTAAGCAAACTAATGAGCGCGCCGCTGAGAAGACCGACAGTGCGCCGGCATCTGCTGATACAGCGAGTCAAAATGCTGGCAATCGAGGCAATCGGGGGCGCAGAGGCGGGCGCAACCGCGGTCGCGGTCGTAATCCAGGCCAGCAAAAACAAGTATCGGAAGTGTCAGCTAACGTGGCAGCTTCAGCAGGAAGCCAGTCTGACGATCAGTCATCTGCTCAAAAGCCTGCACCGATGGCTTCGCCGGCTGCCATTAATAAAACAGAAACGAGTTCAAATGTAGCTGCTGCACCAGCCAAGGTAGAAAAGCTGCCTGCTGCTGAAAAAGCATCGCCTGTAGTTAAGTCTGAGGATAATTAAAGCAATCTAACAGTCGTCATTGGCTTGCGCATACATCGCAGGTTCAATGACTACCTGTTCTCAGTCTGTATTTTCTTTAACAGTCCACTGGCTGCGTCTTCCACCAGATCAAAGACGTGATCAAAGCCGCTGGCACCGCCATAATAAGGATCCGGTACTTCTGTTTCCTCAAAATTATCGGCGTAATTCATGAAAAGCTCGATCTTGTAGTGCAAATGGCCGGGGCAAGTCTGCATGAGTGCCGCCAGATTATCTGCGTCCATCGCTAGAATATGGTCGAACTTGTCAAAATCATCTGCATCAACTTTGCGCGCTCTTAGTTGGCCCATGTCGATATTTCTATTGTTTGCTGTAGCCAGAGAGCGGCCATCGGGTGGCTCTCCTATATGGTAGGCGTGAGTTCCTGCTGAGTCGATGTGTAGCCGGTCTATGAGCTTGTTTTTTTCTGCGAGGTGCCTGAATACACCTTCTGCTGTTGGTGACCTGCAAATGTTGCCCATGCAGACAAATAATACTTTTATCATGTAATACCTCTGTGATTGAAATTCTGCTTCATAGTACAATGTCTCAAAATTTAAAAGAATCTGTCTTTAGTACAATTGTGGGATGCTATGCTGCGAATATACAACAGCCTGACTAATAAAAAAGAAGAATTTACACCGATCGAAGCGGGCAAGGTTCGAATGTATGTCTGCGGCATGACGGTTTATGACCTATGTCATTTGGGGCATGCGCGTGTGCTGGTGGTTTTTGATATGGTCGTGCGTTACTTGCGCAGTATTGGCTATGATGTCACCTATATCCGTAACATTACCGATATCGATGACAAAATT
>Ga0224506_10000096_pt1 | contig 85715 bp, 78 predicted proteins | sample SF_Jan12_sed_USG_2_FD_169108 | JGI IMG/M metagenome (GOLD analysis project Ga0224506, IMG submission 169108) | Sediment microbial communities from San Francisco Bay, California, United States - SF_Jan12_sed_USGS_8_1 | ecosystem: Environmental > Aquatic > Marine > Sediment | place: USA...
CTCTCAAATTCAAAACTAAGCCGCGTTCCTGAATAAATTGCAGGGATTTCAACATCCGAAGAAACAACCATTTTGACTCCCCGATCATAGAATTCATCCACCATATTCACGAATCTCCTTGCCGCATCATCATTATGAGCACCCAAACAAGGAACACCGCTAATTAACACTGCATGGTATAACTTTGAAATCTCTATATAATCTGAAACGCTCCTTGCTCCTCCACATAGATGTTCAAATGAAATCCACAACACATCCTCACATGCACTAATACAATCTATCTTTCGATTATTAATTTCAATACAGTTATCTGGCTCCATTTCTACAAGGTCAGGCACCAACTTAAAGAACATCGACTTGACTTCCAATTCAGCCACATGATCAGCTGGCGTAAAGTATAGAGGGGATGAAGTCAAGGTTTGCAGTCGGTAGTCTTCACCACCATCTAAATTAAATACTTTAAAGTGGTTTTTGATACCCTCGATTGCAGGTAGGAAGCGAGCTCTCTGCAGACCATTATTATAGAGACCGTCAGGATCAATATTAGACGTAGTTACTATTACCACACCCTCGCAGTAAAATGCGTCCAATAAATTATGTAATATCATGGCATCAGCGATATCAGATACAAAAAACTCATCAAGACACAAAAGTTGGCAGTCTTTTGAAAATTCTTTCACTACCGCATCTAATGGATTTGCAATTTGTGTGTGCTCTTTCAATTTATCGTGAATCATTTGCATAAATCGATGAAAGTGGATTCTCTTTTTATGACCAACCTCAACTTCATCATAAAATAGGTCCATAATAAAAGTCTTACCACGACCAACCCCACCCCAAAAATAGACACCATCTGGAGCCTTTGGTTTTTTAAAAAAAGACATCCTTTTAAGTTTTTTTTGCTGATATAGGGACAACTCTTCTGAAAGCGAAGATAATATTCCAATGGCTTGCTCTTGCACTCTGTCAGTACCAAAGCCCCTATTTTCAAGCTCCTGCTGATATCTATTACTTAAGTCCATGCTGTTTATCGTTAAAATCTCTGTTAATATTCTGAATGTTTTGTAATATGTTAATAGAAATCAACTATGATGTGCAGCCCTATATTAGGCACATTTGAATTGAGTCGTGTAAATAGTAATTAATGATGGTCAAAAATTATGGAAACAGGAATTTTACTACTAGTATTAGCAGCTGGGTTTGTAGCCGGTTATTTAATAGCAAAAACTTCAAACAAACCAACCGAAGACACACAACTCCTTAAAAGAAAGCTTGAGGAACTTCGAGAAGAACACAAAGGCTATCAAGAGAGCGTTAATGGTCACTTCACCCATACTGCCGACCTGATAGACAAAATGAATAAAAATTACAATGAAATTCAATCACATCTAATGCAGGGTGCGGAATTACTTGTAAATTCTGAATACAGATTAGAAGTTAACGACTCTGCCTTCGACGAAACTCCTGAAGCCCTGCAAAGTGACAGCGAAACATCTGCACCAAGAGATTACGCACCAAAGGAACCAGATCAGGAAGGAACACTATCAGAGAGCTACGGATTACATATTGAATCACTGCAGCAAACTGAAAAAGACTAACAATTAAATACTGGAGCTTCTTTTTTTGAAGCTCTTATTAAACCGGCACAGGCAAGTCAATAAAATATACGTTCAAATTAAACTCTGTTTTAAGCAGCTCACCTAAGGCTTGCACTCCACCTTTTTCGGTTGCATGATGTCCTGCAGCAAAATAATGAATACCAGCCTCAACTGCGGAATGTACAGTACGTTCTGAAATTTCACCACTAATATAGGCATCTATACCCTTGTCTATTAACAAGTCAATATAGCCTTGAGCTGCGCCTGTACATATGGCAACTCTTTTAACAGCCCCTCCTTCACCGACATGAAGTACATCAAATTCTAGGTTTTTCGACAAAAGCTCTCTAACATCAAACGCAGATTTATATTCATCGAAATCACAGATAATTCCCGGAAATCCAAGTATTGGTTCTACACCATCAAGCACGGTTAAACTTAACTCATTTGCAAGCTGAACATTATTACCACTCACCGGATGCATATCTAAAGGTAAATGAAAGGCAAATAAATTTATATCATTGGCAATCAAAGATCCAATTCTTCTTTTCTTCACCCCCACAATGGGCTCAAACTCACCTTTCCAAAAGTAACCGTGATGAACCAATATCGCATCTGCATTTAAAGCAACAGCTTTGTCAATCAAAGCCTGGCTAGCCGTAACGCCTGTTACCAGAGTTTGAATGTTTTCAGAACCCTCGACCTGAAGTCCGTTTGGACAGTAATCTTTAAACTGATCCACATTTAAATAATCATGTAAAAACTGTTCTAAGCCTTTTCTACTTACCATATTCACTCCGAAAACTTGTCAGCTTAAAAAGTAACACACAAATATCAGGTCAAAACCGACTTCAACGCTACTACGAGCTGCTCATTTTCTTCTTTAGTAGAGACGTTCACTCTCAAACAATTTTCTAGCAACTCATGACTACCATGTAACATCTTCACTAAAACACCTCGGTCTTTCAGGGCTTGATGTGTAGACACTACATCTTTATTCAAAACTCTAATTAGTAGGAAATTTGCTGAACTTGGCCAAACATCAACCCCCTCTAACGACACCAGCTGAGAATAAAGCGTGGCGCGATTTTCTCTTAAAATCTTAGTTTGTGCCTCGAATACATGATAATTGTCTATAGCAAACTCTGCGCTAATTTGGGTTAAAACATTAATATTATAAGGAAGCCGAATTTTATTAATCTCTCGCAACCATTGCTGACCACCAATCAGCACACCCAGCCTTAATCCCGCTAATCCAACTTTAGACAAAGTCCTCATTAATAAGATATTTGAAAACTCATCCAAAAGATGAAGAGAATCTGAGTCCGAAAATGCAATATAAGCTTCATCTACCACAACCAACCCGCTGGTGGCCTGTGCGATTTCACGTATTGCATTAACCTCAAACAAATTTCCCGTTGGATTATTTGGCTGAGCTATAAATGTAACCGCTGGATTATGTTCTTTAATTGAAGTTAGAATAACGTTTGTATCGAGGCTAAAATCTGAGTTAAGAGGCACTCCAACGTACTCTACATTCAACCAGATTGATAACATTTTATACATTACAAAACTTGGCTCAATAGACAAAACAGGTCTATTTGAATGCGCTATTAGCATAACCAATAGCTGGATAATCTCATCAGAACCATTGCCTAGAATGATATCAAAATCGTCACCGATACCCATTAAATTGCGAAGAGCCAGTTTTAATGATGCTGAGTCTGCTGATGGATATCTGTTTATTTGAGCTCCGGAGAGTTTTTGTTTCCATCGTTCCTCAATTTCTCCACTCCACTCCCATGGGTTTTCCATAGCATCCAGCTTTATCAAACCAGTTGACTCTGGAACCTTATATGCATTAAGAGACCGGACTTTTGAAGATACTAACTCTGAAATTTGTTTTTCAATACTCACTTGCTTTTCATCCTATACCTAGCACTATCTCCATGGGCCTGCAATCCTTCCTTATCTGCAAGAAGAGAGGCTACACCAGACAGTTCATCTACAGCATCGTCACCAACATTAATAATAGAAGAACGTTTTTCAAAGTCGTACACACCCAATGGAGAGAAAAATCGCGCAGTACCTGACGTAGGCAGCACATGATTTGGCCCCGCACAATAGTCACCTAATGCCTCAGGAGTATTCCGACCTAGAAAAATTGCACCAGCATGTCGAATTTTAGGTAAATATTGATCGGCATTATCGACTGATAATTCCAAGTGCTCCGGGGCTATACGATTTACCAGCTCCCAGGCATCGTCAAGGCGATCAATCTTAATAAAGGCACCACGATTAGTTAGGGAACTACGAATAATATCGCCTCTCTTTTGATTCAGGATAAGACGATCCATTGCCGCCTGGACATCATCCAAAAACACATGATCAGGGGATATTAGAATAGATTGAGCACTTACATCATGCTCTGCCTGAGAGAACAGATCCATAGCGATCCAATCCGGATTAGTCTTTCCATCACATACCACCAATATTTCAGATGGACCGGCAATCATGTCAATTCCGACCTGCCCGAACACCTGTTTTTTAGCGGTTGCCACATACGAGTTACCCGGGCCAACAATCTTGTCAACACGAGGAACACTCTCAGTCCCAAAGGCCAGAGCTGCTATTGCCTGAGCACCACCAACACAAAATACTTTATCAATTCCCGATAAATAAGCCGCAGCTAAAACAACAGGATTACGAATATTGTCCGGAGTAGGTGACACCATTACGATATTTTGAACCCCTGCAACCTGAGCGGGAATTGCATTCATCAATACAGATGAAGGGTAGGATGCCAAACCACCTGGTACATATATCCCAACGCGATCAAGTGGCGTTACTTTTTGACCCAAAAGAACGCCTTTTTCTTCATATTGCCATGAAGAGGATTTTTGGCGTGAATGAAAACTCTTAATTCTGTCAGCTGCTACTTGCAGTGCCTTTTTGACATCATCATCTATTGAATCAAATGCAGATTTTAACTCATCTTGACCAACAATGAGCTCATCAACACCTTGACACTCCAATCGATCAAATTTGTTACTATACGAGAGTAACGCACTGTCACCTGATACTTTAACCTGCAGAATGATATCAGCTACCGTGTCTTCTAATTGCCGATTAGAAACGCTTTCCCACTCCAATAGTTTATCTAATCGTTCAGTAAAATTTTCCTCAGACATGTCCAGACGAGATAGTTTAATGCCAGCCAAATTCATCTCCTAAATTATCAAACTAACTCTGTGATAGAACTGCATTCTCAAGACTGGTAACAATGGGTTGAATTGTTGCCAGCTTTTGCTTCATTGATGCTCGATTCACAACCAAGCGACTTGATATTTCTGCAATCAATTGATCAGGAGCCATACCGTTTGCTTTCAAAGTATTGCCAGTGTCGACAATATCTACAATAGAATCCGCCAAGCCTAATATGGGGGCTAATTCCATTCCACCATATAACTTAATAACATCTACTTGCTGGCCGCTTTCATAAAAATATTTTTTTGCGACATTAACGAACTTGGTTGCTACTTTCATCCTGCCATCAGGTATTGACCGACCAACAACTTTCGCGGTCATTAGCCGACACTTGGCAATTTTAAGATCCAAAACCTCAATTATCTCTTGACCACCGTACTCCATCAAAACATCTTTGCCAGAAATCCCCATATCGGCTGCGCCATATTCAACGTAGGTGGGAACATCTGTAGCCCGAATAACAATGAATTTGATATTTTCATGATTCGTATCAAAAATCAGTTTTCGACTTTTCCGAAGATCTTCAATAGGCTTAATGCCGGCTTTTTCTAACAAAGGAAGCGTCTCATCAAGAATCCGTCCCTTAGACAGAGCAATTACCAGAGGCTTTATAGGTTCCATCATCTTTAATCCTGACCCTTACCCTGGACAATTCGAGTAACATGCGCACCTAGATTTTGGAATTTTTCTTCGATACATTCATACCCACGATCAATGTGATAGACACGATCTACAAGAGTATCTCCATCAGCGACTAAACCGGCAATAACCAAGCTAGCTGATGCACGTAAATCAGTTGCCATAACCGGAGCGCCACTCAGTCTCTTACAGCCTTTAATAACAACTGTGTTTCCATTAACCTGAGTATTCGCCCCCATACGAGCGAGTTCTTGTATATGCATAAATCGATTTTCAAAAACATTTTCAACGACCGTCGCCGTTCCTTCAGCAACTGAATTCAATACGGTAAACTGGGCTTGCATATCAGTTGGAAATGCTGGATAAGGGGCTGTAATAATATCAACTGCTTTAGGTCGACGCCCTTCCATGTCTAACTCAATCCAGTCCTTGCCGGTTGTGATTTTTGCACCAGCTTCTTCTAACTTAATTAATACCGCATCCATACTTGCAGGGTCAGTATCCTTCAACTTAACCCGTCCTCCAGTAACCGCCGCCGCAACTAAATAGGTTCCAGCTTCTATTCTGTCGGGTAAAATTGGGTATGTACAACCACTGAGCTTTTCCACACCGATTATTGTAAGTGTATCCGTTCCGACACCTTCAATCTTAGCCCCCATTGCAATCAAACAATTTGCAAGATCAACAACTTCGGGCTCCTTAGCTGAGTTCTCCAAAATTGACACACCATCAGCCAAAACTGCAGCCATCAGAATATTTTCTGTTCCTGTTACTGTCACTGTATCAAAAAATATTCGAGCACCTTTCAATCGGCCATCTGTCTTGGCTCGAATATAGCCATCTTCTACTTTAATATCCGCACCCATTGCTTCTAAGCCGCGAATATGCAAATCAACCGGACGACTTCCTATAGCACAACCACCTGGAAGCGATACATTAGCTTCACCAAAATGAGCCAGAAGAGGACCCAGCACCAAGATGGATGCTCTCATTGTTTTAACAAGACTATAGGGAGCAGTCATCTTGTTTATAGTACCCGCCGATATTTCAACATTCATATCCTCAGTAACAACGGTGCTTACACCCATACACCCAAGCAACTCAAGCATTGTGGTTATGTCATGAAGATGAGGTAAGTTCTGAAGAACAACTGTTTCTCTGGTTAACAACGTTGCGGCTAAAATGGGAAGTGCTGCATTTTTAGCACCGGATATTCGAATTTCACCATCCAAAGGTTTCCCACTACGAATCAATAATTTTTCCATTTTATTTTTTAGCCCACTCTTCTGGAGTAAATAGTGACATGGTCACCGCATGAATTGCACCGCTTGCAATTTCTTCAGTTAAACAAGCGTAAATACGCTGTTGTTTCTTAATAGGCATTAACCCGACGAATTCATCACTTACTGCCGTCACGTGAAATTTAGAGCCTTCACCCTGAACTTCAACCAGCTGTGCATTAAATCTTTGTGAAATCAGTGCTTCAACTGCAGCAGAATCCATGTACTAAACCCCTATTACCAAGTAGATTATAAAAAAGAAGAAGGGCTTTAATCAGCCCCTCACTATTATAGGTAACTCACAGGTTGATTAACACCAAATCTGTCACAAATTAAATCACATATGAGCAGATACAAAAAATTAAGCCATATCTGTTCTACTAAAAGTCAAAATTCTTCGCTTTCTGCCGACTCTTTAAGCAAGGTTTCCGATGGATTTCTATAATTAGCCTGATCATAAGTATTTTGAGTACTTTCTATCCACAAAATAACTGCACGATCTAAATCACCTTCTGCCAAGTCCATGATTCTTTGAAATTGATTTTTAAATGTAATGCCCAGGTTCACGCCATTGAAAACAATATTCTGAACCAACCATCCTTCTGCTTTTCGGCTGTAGTACATCGACTGCATCATAGGATATTTATTACCCTCGGGGCTTTGTATTTCTAAAAACACCTGAGTATTCTTTAGCGTATTTTGCTCACCCTTGCCGTACTGAACAGCTACCTTATAGCCCCCAAAACTTTTGATCCCAAGAGCATAGGTATTTATTAAGCTAGTCCTTAAGGCTGACAGAAATTTAATTTTCTGCTCTCTTGATGCCGTTGCAAAATAGCTCCCCATCACTCTTCTTGCGATGACAGGATAACTCACAAGTTCATCCATCAACGTTTCCATTTCAATTAAATATAGCTCAGTAGTAGCTTCAGCATTTAAGGATCGTATTAGATCCAAAATAACAACGACACTTTCCTCAACCGTTTTTTCAGCACTTTTCTCAGGTGTAAATGCGTACGATTGAGATAGATACAGTATTAAAAACAAAGAGGAAAATATTTTTTTCATTAACCCAAACTCACTTTTAGAACTCATATCATTTATTCTCTGGAAATTTTACGTAATTAAAGCATGACTATATCCGAATAAAATTAGACTGAATAGCTTGAGCAAAGAGTTTATCTCAAGAAAATTAGTCTCTTTTTGTTTATGGACGAACCTAAATTAGCCGTCATCCATGAAAAGTCCCATTAAATTGATAAAAATGGAAAGAATATTGCATTTATTTTTTGCATTTTCGCGTTGATCCGCATTTAATTGCTCCCCCAAAATATAATTCGGATATTTGAATGTTATTGTTACCTGTATTGGCCTTGGTTTTTGGCTTAGCCGTCCTGGTTTGGAGCTCAGATAAATTTGTAGCTGGTGCCGCAGCACTAGCTCATAACTTTGGAGTACCTCACCTAATCATTGGTGTCACCATCGTGTCACTTGGCACGTCTGCACCAGAGATCCTGGTTTCAATAAATGCAACTCTAAGCGACTCCGTAAATCTGGCCATGGGAAATGCTCTTGGCTCAAATATCGCAAATATAGGTCTCGTACTTGCTATTACAGCAATGATTGCGCCACTACCAATATCGAAACGGGTAATGAAAGTAGAGAACTTTATTTTAATCTCAGTAACCCTGCTTGGAGGCTGGATTCTTTCAGACCATTTTTTAAGCAGAACAGAAGGTTTTATTCTTATTGGTGCCCTATCATTATTCTTAATTTGGATTTTCTATGATGGAAAGTCTGACAAAGATTCAGAAACTGAATTCGAAGAAGATATACCCACAGGAATCAGCAACACTTCAGCCTTAACCTGGTTCGCTATAGGACTAACACTTTTAGTCATCAGTGCAAAATTCATGGTCTGGGGCGCAACCGAGATTGCAAGAGCATTTCAAGTTAGTGAATTAATTATTGGCGCCACGATCATTGCATTAGGAACCAGCCTTCCTGAACTAGCTGCAAGTATTACCAGCGCACTCAAAAAGCATCACGATATTGCATTAGGCAACATTATTGGCTCAAATATTTTCAATATTTTAGCCGTTATATCTATACCAGGATTAATTAAACCGACAGAACTTTTACAGGATGTTTTTTGGCGAGACTACCTGGTCGCGTTACTAGTCACAGTACTCCTATCAATCACACTGGTTTTCCGTGGGTATCAAAACAAACCGATAGGCCGTTTATTTGCGACTATTGTTGCAACAATCTATCTCGGCTATCTTTATCTTAATTACCTGGCTTTGGCATAAGAAGATGACAACTTTTGACTTTATAGGTTCAGCAAAAAGAACAGTTAAGTTGGAACGACAAGCAGTAGACCAACTTTTAGAGCAGCTCGACGATCAGTTTGCGTCTGCCTGCACATTAATTTTAAATGCAAAAGGTCGTATTATTGTTACCGGTATGGGAAAGTCCGGTCACATTGGAAATAAAATTGCTGCAACATTAGCCAGCACAGGATCACCTGCTTTCTTTGTTCATCCAGGCGAAGCAAGTCACGGTGACTTAGGCATGATAACCCGTGAAGACGTGGTTTTAGCCTTATCCAACTCTGGAGAAAGCAGCGAAATTGTGTCAATCCTTCCTTCAATTAAAAGAGTTGGAGCCCCTCTGGTTTCCATGACTGGCAATTTAAAATCTGCCTTAGCGCTCGCTGGCGATGCCGTTTTAAATTGCTCCGTTGAAAAAGAAGCTTGCCCTCATAATCTTGCACCCACATCTTCAACGACTGTACAGTTAATTCTTGGTGATGCACTGGCCATTGCATTACTTGAAGCCAAGGGTTTTAGCGCTGAAGATTTCGCTTTTTCACATCCCGGTGGCAGCCTGGGAAAAAGACTTCTTCTAAAGGTTAGTGATATAATGCATACCGGAGAGAGCCTTCCGATCGTTAGTGATTCAATGCGTTTAAAGGATGTTTTGGTTGAAATGACGGCTAAAAAATTAGGTTTAGCGGTAGTCACTGATCCCTCTGGTCAATTCAGCGGGTTATTTACAGACGGAGATCTTCGCAGAACGCTTAACGACCCGAAAAATCCATTAGAAAAACCGGTTAAAGACGTCATGCATGTCGGTGGCTCTGTCATTCAATCAGATCACTTAGCAGCGGAAGCTCTATATATAATGGAACAAAAAAAAATAACCTCCCTGGTTATTCTTAACAAGGATAATACTCCCAAAGGTGTCATTCATTTACACGACTTGATTCAAGCGGGAATGGCTTAATGAACGCCAAGTCGCTTTTACTGTTATTTACTCTGCTTGCAGGGCTAACAAGCTTTCTTTTGATGATCACCTCACTCGAAAGACCTGAGAGCGACACTACTGAACAAGCTTCATCCGACAAAATTTTAGAATTATTTGCTGAAAACATTAAAACACTTCGGTTTGGCCCATCTGGACAAATTGATCAGATATTCACCGCAGGTCAAATAACCCAATACCAATCTGAAGCCTATATAGCTGTTTCAAATCTACAGCTAGAATCCTTTAGAAATGCCATACCTAACTGGAAAATCAAATCCAATACAGGTCAATACTTACCAGAAGGCATTATCGTATTGCATCGTGATATCAATGCCGAACAACTAGAGTCAGATCAAAACATTCGAATTTCAACAGATCAATTAAGCATAAATGAGATCACTGGAATAGTTTCTACTGACCAGCCTGTTATAATGACTTCGAAAAGTGGCACTCTTAATGCATTGGGAATGACATTCGATCTAAACGAAGAAGTCATTCAATTTGAGGCCGATATAATTGCAACTTACGAGCCTGGTTATGAATAAGATAAAACCTGTCATCTCTGTTTTCCTCAGTCTGATTTTTGCATCGCCTTTATCCAATGCCCTGGATTCTGATGTAAACCAAAATATTCATATAAAGGCCGAGAAAAGCCAATATGACAACCAGCGTGGTTTTCTCACCTATGAAGGCAATGTTGAATTCAATCAGGGGTCAATTGAAATAACCGCTGATTCCATTGAATTGATCATCGTTAATGACAGCATTACCTTTGCAGAAGCCAAGGGTAGTCCCGCCAGATTTATCCAAACCATCAACATTGACGGATCACAGGTTGAAGCTTTTGGAGAAACAATAAAATACTGGGTTTCTAATGGTACATTACAAATCAATAAAAATGCTGAACTTCACCAGGGAAGTAACCAGATGTCTGGTGGAGAAATTTTTTATAACCTGACGACCAATCTTGCAAATATAATTGGTGACCCCGACCAGGGTGACGGTCGAATGGAAATGATATTTAAACCAGCGACCCCGGATCAATAAATGAACAAACTTGTCGCAAGTAACCTGGCTAAATCATATGGACCCAGAGAGATCGTCAAGGACATTTCTCTTGAAGTCGCACCTGGGCAAATCGTAGGTTTACTTGGGCCCAATGGCGCGGGTAAAACTACTTGTTTCTATATGATTGTCGGATTAGTGCCTTCTGACAAAGGAAAGGTAGAAATTAATGGTGAAAATATCACCCACCTTCCGATACACGGTAGAGCAGCAAAAGGAATTGGGTATTTACCTCAGGAAGCCAGTGTTTTCAGACGTCTTTCGGTTGAAGACAATATCATGTCTATTCTTGAAACCCGTAAAGGTTTAGATAAAAATAAAAGACAAGAACTACTTGATAACTTACTCGATGAGTTTAGTATCCAACATATTAGAAAGAGCCTGGGAATGGCCCTGTCAGGTGGTGAGCGTAGACGTGTGGAAATTGCTCGTTCGCTTGCAATGGATCCCGGTTTTATACTGTTGGATGAACCATTTGCCGGAGTTGATCCTATCTCTGTAAATGAAATCAAAGAAATTGTACTTCATCTTAAAAAACGCGGAATTGGCGTATTAATTACAGATCATAATGTACGAGAAACGCTGGACATTTGTGAACATGCTTATATCGTTGGTAATGGCCACATCATAGCTGAAGGAAATGCAGAGGCTATTTTGGGTAATCAACAAGTAAGGGAAACTTACCTTGGTGAACAATTTAAATTATGATGCACTTTGTTAAATTGAATTTGAAAGCATGAAACCAACTTTATCCCTAAAAATTGGCCAGCAGCTGACCATGACACCTCAGCTACAGCAGGCTATTCGATTACTTCAGCTATCGACACTGGATCTTCAACAAGAAATCCAATCCGCATTGGATTCCAACCCCTTATTGGACGTTGAAGAAGATCACAGTCAAGAAAATCAAGATGCCAGGAACCAGGAAATAAACAACCAAGAGCAATCCAGCACTGATTTTTCATCTCAGGAATCAATCAGTGATAAATCCGACTCTGCAGATATGAGCGAAGTTTCAGATCAGATGTCTGAAACCATTCCCCAAGACCTGGGCGTAGACAGCTCATGGGATGATGTGTATCAACATTCATCAGCCCCAGGTCCATCAAACTCTTCAAGTGAAGATGACGGATACTATGAAAATCAAAATGCTACGACTGATTCACTTGAGTCACACTTGCTCTGGCAACTAAATTTAACTCCGATGACCGAACGTGATCATGCTATAGCCACAGCAATAATTGATGCCGTTGACAATGAAGGTTATCTCACTATGGCATGGGAAGATCTGGTTTCTGGACTGGAGGACGACTTATCCACAGAGGAAGACCCTCTGGATTCAGACGAAGCAGAAGCGGTGTTACATAGACTACAACAATTCGATCCAGTCGGCGTTTGCAGTCGGGATCTTAGAGATTGCTTATTAGCGCAATTAAGGCAATTACCTAAAGAAACACCGTCACTAAAAGAAGCTATACAGGTTGTCGAGCATTATCTATCACTACTGGGCAGCAAAGACTATGCAACCCTGATGCGACGTTGCCGCATAAAAGAGCCTGTATTAAAAGATGTCATCAAATTAATTCAAACTTTAAATCCAAAGCCTGGTTCTCAAATTGCACCTTCGGTACCTGAATATGTAATTCCTGACGTACTAGTCAAAAAAGATCCAATTACCGCGCGATGGCTAGTAGAGCTAAACCCCGAAATTGCACCTAAATTAAAAATAAACTCAGATTATGCTGCCCTGGTAAAACGTGCTGATAACAGTTCAGATAACACCTACTTAAGAGATAATCTGCAAGAAGCCCGATGGTTTATTAAAAGTCTTGTCAGTCGGAACGAAACATTGCTAAAGGTCACCACGAAAATTGTTGAACATCAGTTAGGATTTCTTGAACACGGTGAAGAGGCAATGAAGCCACTGGTTCTTCACGATATAGCCGAAGCTGTTGAAATGCATGAGTCGACTATTTCACGAGTAACCACTCAAAAATTCATGCATACACCTAGAGGAATATTTGAGTTGAAATATTTCTTTTCCAGCCATGTTAGCACAACCGCTGGTGGCGAATGTTCATCGACTGCCATCCGCGCCATCATTAAAAAACTGGTTCAAGCAGAAAATACCAAAAAGCCTCTAAGCGATAGTAAGATTGCTGACTTATTAGTAGATCAGGGAATACAGGTTGCAAGACGAACCATTGCAAAATATCGGGAAGCAATGAACATTCCACCTTCAAATGAAAGAAAAGAACTTGTTTAGGTGGATTTATTAATTTTTTGCTAACTTGCATCAATGGTTAATTCAAAATGCAAGCTATGCTTATAGAATGCTCAAGCATGTTTTTATAGAGCGTATAATTAAGGACATTTAGTCCGTTTGTAATAGGAGAGAGTTATGCAAGTCAACATCAGTGGCCATCACATCGAAGTGACAGACGCTTTGAGAGATTATGTAAATAGTCGATTAGAAAAGCTCGAACGTCACTTTGATCATATCACCAATGTACAGGTAACATTGTCTGTTGAAAAAACCAGACAAAAGGCAGAAGCCCAAATTCATCTTCGTGGTACGCAGATTCATGCTGATGCTACGCATGATGATTTGTACGCTGCAATTGACTTGATGAATGACAAGTTAGACCGTCAGCTACTTAAGCACAAAGAAAAAGGTGTTTCACGCGATCATGGAAATGGACGTTAAGAAATAAATTATGGTTACCCTATCTGAAATTTTATCGCCTAAATGTGTCTTTCTTGATGTTCCAGGTACATCGAAAAAGAAAGTTTTGCAGAATATATCCCAAATTCTGGGAGATTTCTCTGCTGATTATTCTGCCAATGATGTGTTTGATCACCTTATTGCAAGGGAGAGACTGGGTAGTACTGGATTTGGAAACGGGGTAGCCATACCTCATTGTCGACTGACTAAATGCGGACAGGTTACTGGCGCATTTTTTAAATTAGAAAAACCTGTCGACTTTGATTCAATTGATAATAAGCCAGTAGATCTGATTTTTGTGTTGTTAGTACCTGAAGAACAAACAACCCTGCATTTAGAAGTCCTGTCTAAAATTGCTGAAAAATTTTCAGAGAATGATTTTTTGGAATCTCTTCGGGAAGGATTGGATGCAAACATGATATTCCAAGAAATAACCAACTAAATTTATTCCATCATCTAATTGACTGAAGATAAGTAATTCCCAATGAAGCTAATTATAATAAGTGGACGATCGGGGTCAGGCAAAACAGCAGCGATCCAGTCATTAGAAGACCTCGGATATTATTGCATTGATAATCTACCCGCAGCACTGCTGCCACAATTTGCCAACCACATGGAAACTACCGGCTTACACCAGCAAGTCGCCATTGGTATTGACGCCAGAAACCAAAGTCAGGACTTAGCTAATTTTCCGAATATAGTAGAACAATTAAGAAATAATCAAAATCAGATTGAAATAGTCTTTCTGGATGCCCAAAACGATATTCTTTTACAACGATATTCGTCAACTCGAAGAAAGCACCCTCTTTCAACACCCGAGTTATCCCTCACAGAAGCAATAGAACAAGAGTCTGTTTTATTGGATCCTGTCAACAAGATGGCGACTCTGGTGTTAGACACGACAAATTTGAGTGTTCAAACATTGCGACAACTGGTTCAAGACCAGATTGCAAAAGTTGAAGATAAAGAAATCGCCTTATTATTTGAATCTTTTGGCTTTAAACATGGTGCGCCAAACGATGCAGATTTTATATTTGATGTCAGATGCCTACCCAACCCTTATTGGGTGCCAGAGTTAAGACGTTATACGGGTATGGATCAACCTATTCAGGATTTTTTATCCAGAGAGTCAGATGTAGAAGATATGTATAACGACATATTCAGGTTTATCGATCGTTGGGTAGAAAAGTTTCGTCAAAACAATAGAAGTTACCTGACTATTGCTATTGGATGCACTGGCGGACAGCACAGATCTGTTTATTTAGTTGAACAATTAACAAAAGGTTTTTATAGTCGTTTTTCCAATATTCAAAAACGACATCGCGAGTTAAAGAACTAGGGAGCTGGATATAACACAATGCTATCTGAAGAAATTACAATAATAAATAAACTAGGCCTTCATGCCCGGGCTGCCGCAAAATTTGTTAATGTTGCCAGTCAATTTGGCAGTAGCATCAAGGTCGTTAGAGGAACCAAAGAAGTTGATGGTAAAAGTATTATGTCCGTGATGATGCTTGCCGCTGCACAGGGATCACTTTTAGAACTAAAAATATCCGGAGATGATGAACAACTGGCATTCACGGCACTTAAACAGTTAATCAACAATAGATTCGATGAAGCCGAATAATTATTTATTACATTTGGCACCATAAGCTAAGCAGCCATCCACTGTATAATGGCTTCGATCTTTCGCATTGGGAATTGCCATGCCAATACATCTAGAACATCAGCAGTTTTCACAAATCCACGATAGCCTGCTATACGCACTGGATGCGCAAGATATCACTGCGATTCATTCGATCCTCAATGAAGACCTGACTACCGTTGATATTGCTCACATTCTGGAGTCAACACCCCATAGTACGCGCCAGGATATATGGAATTTCCTGTCAGAGGTGCAAAAAGGTGAAGTGATTTCTCACTTGGGAGATGACCTTCAGCTAGACTTTCTAGCCAGGATGAGCCCGCAACAAATCGTTGATTCCACCCAGGAACTCGATTCAGATGACATCACAGACCTACTTCAACAACTCCCGGAAAAACACCGAAATCTGATCCTGCACTCGATGGAACCAGAAGATCGGCTTGAAGTTGAAGGCTTGTTGGCCTGGCCAGAGGACACTGCTGGCGGATTAATGAATCCAGATTTAATTCGTGTCCGGGCCAATGTTTCACTCGATGTCATATTGAGATTTTTAAGGCGACAACGAGACCTACCCGACCAATTTGAGTCTATATTTGTAGTTAATCGTAATGACCAGTTTGTAGGACTACTTCCCCTGCACCGCCTTGTAGTATCGGACCCTGAACTTACCGTTCGTGAAGTAATGAATAGCGATATCGAAGGCATACCTGCAGGTATGGATGATGGAGAAGTTGCCAGATTATTCGCTAACCATGATCTACTGTCAGCACCTGTAGTCGACGACGAAGGACGCTTACTAGGACAAATTACCATCGATGATGTCGTTGATGTGATTCAGGAAGACGCTGACCACACTGTCATGAGTATGGCGGGACTTGATGAAGATGAAGATGCCTTTGCACCCATACTCAAAAGCTCTAAAAATCGAGCCATTTGGTTAGGTATCAATTTATTGACCGCGTTTATTGCAGCATTAGTCATTCTAAAATTCGAAGACGCCATCGCTTTGATTACGGCACTGGCGGTTCTTAACCCTGTCGTAGCCAGCATGGGAGGTGTTGCAGGTAGTCAAACCCTGACACTTGTCATACGAGCTCAGGCGATGAACCAGATAAATTCAAATAATTTCAGATGGTTATTGGGTCGAGAGCTTGGAGTCGGTATAATTAATGGTTTACTCTGGGGTATGATTACTGCCAGTATCTCCTATTTACTCTTCAGTGATCCCAGCCTGTCATTTGTCGCAGGATTCGCCATTTTTATTAATGTTGTCACTGGAAAAATTGCTGGTGCCAGCCTGCCAGTCTTATTAAAAAAGCTGGAAATCGATCCAGCCTTAAGTGGCAGTGTCATACTTACAACCATTACAGATTCTGTAGGATTTTTTACCCTGCTCGGTTTTGCGAGCTGGTACTTACTTTGAGAACGTCATTATGAACCAACAGTCAGACCAAGAAGAAAATGAATTCGAGATTAGTAAATCTCAGGTTAAGAGAGACATGGAGGCACTGCAGAAGTTGGGTGTCAAACTCATGGGAATGAACAAGCAGCAACTCGACAGCCTTCCGCTAACAGAATCTATTGAAGATGCTATTGCAGAGTCAAAACGCATTACCAGTAACGAAGCAAAGCGGCGTCATGGTCAATACGTAGGAAAACTCATCAGAAAAGCCGACTATGAGGCAATCATTCAGGCCGTCGAAATGTTGGATCCATCATCTGAAGCGTTTTCAAGATTCTACCAACAAGTTGAAAAATGGCGTGACAAGATGACTGCAGACTTACAAACCAGTATGACTGAGTTTTTGGGTCAGTTTCCGGAAACCGATCGACAGCACCTGAGACAGCTTGGAAAAAATGCTGAAAAGGAAGTTCAGAAAAAGCCTGATACCTGGGTTGCCCGAAAAAAATTATTTCAGTTTTTAAAAGAATGTATGACGACCAGGTAAACTGGCTCGTCGTATATACTTAGCAATCGGTAGCCACTAAATCCCAAAAAGCCTGTTGCAGTGCATTAAACCCTGGTCGATCCATATCTTCATAACGTCTACCATCAACAGCAGACACGGGCATAAGCTCCGCACCTGTTCCTGTCAAAAAGCACTCATCGGCCGTGTAGATGTCATAGAGAGTCAAAGACGTCTCCTGGCATTCCATACCAAGATTATTTGCAGCTTCAATGACTGCGCCTCTGGTAATACCATTCAATACACCATCGGAAACCTTTGGTGTATATAAAATATTTTCTGAAACAATAAATACATTAGCGACACTGGCTTCTGTTACATAACCCATAGCATTTAAAAGCAATGCATCGTCAGCGCCTGCTGAATGCGCTTCAATGCGTGCCATAATGTGATTCAAATAGTTTAGTGACTTAATCTTTGGATCCAGGCCATCTGGAGTTAAACGACGCGTTGCGGCCGTTTTAAGTGTAATGCCCTTCTGACGTGCTTCCGCTGTAACCATATCAAGACTATCTGCAATAATAAATACCGAGGGAGTCTCACAATTAAATGGATTTATACCCAACTTGCCCTTTCCCCGAGTAACAACCAGTCTCAGGTAACCTTCAGATTGTTCAAAGTTTTCTATGAGCTGTTCCATTGCATCTTTAAGTTGACTAAGGTTATAGGGAAGATCCAGTGCTATTGCTTTTGCCGAGCACTGTAGTCGCTTGATATGGGCATCAACTCTAAATATTTTGCGATTATAAAATCGCAGACCTTCAAATATTCCATCACCGTAAAGTACGCCATGGTCTAATACTGATACATGAGCTTCCGACACAGGCATCAATTCGCCGTTCATCCAACAATTGTTCATCAAATACACCTATTTGGTAAATACATCTCTTAATTTTTCATAGTTATCGCCAAATTCGGCTTTAACCTGTGTTTCCATGGCGGCAGTTACTTTCGTGATATATACATCGTGACGTATATAGTCTTCTGCTACGGTTACAAACGTTTGGTTTCGACTCCAGGTACCCTGCACCTCATCGTTAGGCATAAAGGTTGCCATTACCACAGCACTACTATCAGTCACCAGAGTAAGTCCCCGGCCATTTTTTTCTTCATACAGTGTTTTTTCTTCCGGGTGATAATAAGTAGCACCTATGGATTCAGAGGGCAAACCAAAGTGTACCAGAGCAACCTTTATTCCCCGGTCACATGCCTGCGAAAGATCGTTTTTCAAATGCCTCAGGTCCTCTGGCCATATTGAGATCAGACAAGTGTCCACAGCTTCGTTAATTAGCTGCTTGGCTTTGGCATACACAAGCAATTCGTCATCTATAGGCCAAATAATATTGCCATCACCTGCATTTCCCAACCCTTGTGCAGCATGCAACAACATATCAGCCTGATCTTCTGTTTCAGCTTTCTTACGAGCAACAAAGTCGTCAACACTGATAGCAAAATATTGCTTACCACGTTCTTGGGCTTCATTCACTGCCAGAAACAAACCTTTGGCAGCCATTCGATTAACAGTTTCATAAATTTTGGAACTGGGAACACCCGAATGTTTTGCAATCTCATAAGCCGTTGCCGGCTGATTTGATAACAATGCGATATAGGCCCTGGCTTCATAATCGCTTAAACCTAACTGTATCAATATTTGTGAAATTTTATTAACTACCATAGTAGTTATTATGGACAAATCAACCTTATGGTCAAGCAGTATTTTTATAAAACCAGGCCATTGTCTTAGAGATCAAATAGATAAGATAGAACTTACCTACAATTGAGCTTTGTTAAGCATTGATATGTACCGTCTGATTAGGATAACGTGAGCACCCATTATTTAATGTAAACCCCAAATTCATGGATTCCAGTCACTAGTCCGGTAGGTAACCTGTTTATGGCAGTACGGCCAACATTTGTCGATGAAATACCTTTTCACTATGAACGCTATTTGGCACCTCTTGTTTTTCAATACTATGCTGCCGACTTGGCGCAACGAATCATGGTTCCTGCAAAAGGAAAGCTACTGGAAACTGCCGCTGGAACTGGTTTGGCGACACGCTTGCTTCGATATAGAATCCCTGCCGATGCCCAGTTTTTTGTCACCGATATCAGCAGCGACATGCTGGAAACGGCGAGTCAGCATATTGAGTCCAATGGGACAACAAGCTTTCAAACTGCCAATGCAATGGCGCTTCCATTTACTGATAACACCTTCGATGCAGTATGCTGCCAATTCAGCATGATGTTTTTCGATGACAAACTCAAAGCCATGCAAGAAACCTGGCGAGTATTAAAACCAGGGGGAACTTTTACATTTAATACCTGGGATTCAATTGAACAAAACGAGTTTGCAAACGCAGTAGACAATGCAGTGACTCAATGTTTGCCTATAGGCACACCCAGTCTATATAAGGTGCCTTATGGATGCTTTGATACAGAAGAGCTCAAAACACTACTAATGGATGCAGGATTTAAGACTGTCCATAGTGAAAAAATTTCCGGTATCAGTGTTGCTAATCAAGCCAAGCAGGTTGCCAAAGGATTTATTTTGGGGACACCCGCCAGAATTTTTATTGAAAAATATGCGCCCGGCACCCTGTCTAATGTCATGAATCAAACAGAAAAAGCCATCATCCAGCAGTTTGGTAGTCATTCTATTAACGCAAAAATGCAGGCAATTGTTTTTCAGGCTCAAAAAGACTGAATAATTCATGTACAGAGTAGCCTGCTATCAGAATTGTGGATCAATAACTCAACCTACAATATAGGTAGCCGTACCCAATGCGATATCCTTTCCCTCCTCATTGAGCAATTCCATTCTAGTAACGCACACTTTTCGTCCATGACGAAGAACCTGTGCCCTCGCCTCAAAATAATCACCCTTACCCGGCAACAAATAATCCACCCTCATATCGATGGTACCCAGCTTTCTGAGCTTATCTAATAGACTGCTTTCCGATAAGTCATCAAGTTTATCAATTGTATGAGTAATCGCAGCTAATCCACCTGAAACATCCAATAAGGTTGCTGTGACACCTCCATGTAAAATGTTCATCATGGTATTACCAACCAGATCCGGACGCATATTAATTTTAATACGAACACTCTCTATGGATAACTCAATAACCTCAATGCCTAACAATCGATTAAATGGAATAACATCTCTAAAATAGACCTGCATTTGATCCAAATATTCTTGTTTTTTCATTTTTATGCCAATAGTAAACTGACCTTATACGCTATCTTACAATGCATGCTTCAGCAAGTTACATTAGTGGAAGTTCCGCGACCGGATCCGGGTTAGATCTATAGCAGTACTTAACTCTTTCATCTGGCGCGCTATGACATGAACAACATTGCTTTGTTCATCTTTTTCTACTACCCCCCTTATCGCGACTAACTGCGCGGCAGTCACTTCTTTTAAGTATTTTTGCGCTACGGCTAACCAAACAACCACATTAATATTGCCCGTCTCGTCTTCCAACGTCAGAAATGTCACACCTGAGGCTGTTTTGGGCCGCTGACGGCCCACAACCAGACCCACCACGTCAACCCAGGTTTTGTGGGGCACAGAAAGCAGCTGATCAGCTCGAATCGTTTCAGGTAATTCACCCTGATGCCTAAGAATCGCTATAGGGTGCTCCCCTAGCGTCAGACCCACACTTTGTTGGTCTTCACTAAAGCTTTCCCAGACATTAGGAACAGAAAGGTCTATTACAGAATGATGATAGCTTCCCTGTAACAAGGGTGACTCTATATTCAGTGCTGCGGTAGCCCAGCGCGACTGGTATCTATTTCCTTCGATGGCTTCAAACGCCCCCGCAGATGCAAGAGACTCAAGATCAGACTTACTTAAACCCCGAATAGTTTCCAGCTGTTCCAAAGCTGTAATCTTTTTATGTTCACGATATTCAAGCAATGCACGAACGCCCGCTTTGGATAACTGATCAACTAACCGAAACCCCAACCTAATAGCCGGTGATTCGTGACTCCCCTCCAATTGATGATCCCAGATACTTTCATTAATATCGACAGGTAACACCTCAACATGATGTCTTCGAATATCCTGTACCAATTGAGAGTTGGTATAAAAACCCATGGGCTGGCTATTCATCAAAGAACAACAAAAGGCAGCGGGGTAATAACACTTTAACCAGCTGGATACATAAGCAATCAAGGCAAAGCTCGCGGCATGTGACTCTGGAAAGCCATACTCACCGAACCCTTCTATCTGATGATTAATCCGCTCTATATAATCATCTGGATAACCATTCTGTTGCATATTTTCCGTTAACTTATGCCGTAACAAGCTGATATGACCTGTTTTTTTCCAACTCGCCATAGACCGCCTTAACTGGTCGGCTTCTCCTGCACTAAACCCGGCAGCTACCATAGCCAACTGTATAACCTGCTCCTGAAATATAGGTACCCCATAAGTTCGTTCAAGAATAGGTTTTAGCAACACATTCGGATAGTCTACCGATTCCTCTCCGTTGCGTCGTCGTAAATAAGGGTGAACCATATCACCATGAATCGGGCCCGGGCGTACGATAGCTACCTGTACGACCAGGTCATAAAAACAAGCCGGCTTTAATCGCGGCAACATATTCATCTGGGCGCGAGACTCAATTTGAAATACGCCTACCGTATCGGCCCGTTGAATCATTTCAAATACCTTTGCATCACTGCGATTTATGTCCTGGATACGTATATTCTGATGCTGAAACTGTCGAACCAGATCCAGCGACTTCCTGACTGCCGATAACATCCCCAAAGCCAGCACATCCATTTTCATCAGCTTTATTGACTGAAGATCATTTTTGTCCCACTGGATCACTGTTCTGTCAGCCATACTGGCATTTTCGACCGGTACCAGGTTAGCAATAGGTCCTTCTGTAATCACAAAACCACCCACATGCTGTGATAGGTGTCTGGGAAATCCCAAAATTTCTGAAATCAAATACTTCATCTGTTTAATTTTTTCTGATGACACCCCGTCAAGCGGGGTGAATATTTCTTCCAACCAGTTGTCTGTACGAAAACGCCAACCGTAGGTAGAAATAACCTGTTCCAAACGTGCTGGATCAATACCTAAAACTCGGCCGATATCGCGTAATGCACTCTTTCGTCGGTAAGTAATCACTGTCGCTGCTAATGCAGCGCGATCACGACCATAGGTTTTATAGATGTACTGAATCACCTCTTCTCGTCGTTCATGCTCGAAGTCTACATCGATATCTGGGGGCTCATTTCGTGCCGTCGACATAAAGCGTTCAAACAGCAAGCTAACCTCTACCGGATTTACTTCAGTTATAAATAAGCAATAACAAAGTGTCGAGTTCGCGGCCGAACCACGGCCCTGACATAATATATTCACTGAACGGGCAAATCGTACAACGTCATAAATGGTCAAAAAATAATGTTCAAAACCCAGCTCTGCGATCACTGCTAATTCTTTTTTAAGGTTTTGATCGATTTGCTCTGGTATACCCCTGGGATAACGCATTAATGCACCGTCATAACCCAGTTTTTTCAAATAATCAGGAGCAGAATATGCAATTGGTAATGTATCTTTCGGGTATCTATAGGTGATTTCACTCAGTGAAAATTGGCACCTGGAGGCAATATTCATGGTCTCGTTAATCATGTCTCTGGAATAGAGTCGGGTGATTTTTTTCAGGGATCTCAAATGATTTTCGGCATTAGGGAACAACCAGTTTTGAGCATGTTCCAGATCGGTTTTATGGCAAATAGCGGTGAGTGCATCCTGTAACATCTTGCGCTGTGGAATATGCATATGAACATTATTACCACAGGTCACCGGGCAATGAGTATCTTGCACTGCCTGTAAAATATGCTGTTGCCGGTAATGACTATCCGGATCCAGCATATTCTCAATAAGCACCCAAAATCTCTTAGGGAACCAATCAAGGTATGTTTTTATATGCTGCTTAATCTGATGCGCCGGCATATCATCACCAGGCAGCCACAAACACAGGCAATGATCGAGATCCTGTTCAAAATCCTGAAGCCTTAGCAGATAGTCTCCTTTTTCAGCCCTTCTTCGTCCTTTGGTAATCAACTGGCAAAGTTGAGCATAACCATGCAGATTGGTGGCTAATAACACAAATGTCTGGTCATCCAAATGAAACTCAGATCCCACGATCAGTTGTATCGACAGGTTATGATCCTTAACAGCTTGCCAGGCTCTGACAATACCAGCGACAGAGCATTCATCAGTAATTGCAAGAGCAGAATAACCCAACTCTTCAGCACGAATCACAAGTTCGGAAGGGTGTGATGCTCCTCTGAGAAAACTATAATTGGTGACACAATGAAGCTCTGCAAAGGCCAAATCAGCCATAACCACCCCAGCGATACCAACGGCCACCGTCGTTTCTGGCAAGCCACATCAAATCACCGGTTGTCGATAATCCTGAATAAAAATCACCTCGAAAAGGATCACTATGCCACCATCCCGTGGTAATTCGTTCCGGCCCGTCTAAAACTTGAAACCTATTGATATCGACAGGTTTTTTACTTATAGCTATAAAAACAGGATGGGGTTTTATACCCTTTGGATTCACATCCTGTGTCGATAAGGCATTCACTAACTCGCCCGCAATATCGGGCCTGTGATCAGCGCTGGCATTTAACCTATAAACCCCTGAAGACTGTAATCTAGATACCAATACAGCTAGCAACTGGTGACCGGATTCTGCGGTATGGCCCTCAGCCCCGAGTAAATCAGAGACCTGAGTGTTTCTCGGATTAAAGTGACTACAACTTAATGAATAAGCAATAACCGGCTCCGCTAACACCAGGGGGCCTAACTGAATCGATACCAGTGCTAACCAGTGTTTTGCATTCCATTCACCGTAAGCCGCCCTGATCGCTATCTCTGTATGCTGACCCGACCTATGATTCAATCTTAAATAAAGTAAGTCAGACTGCAGTTGTCTGGCATGCAAGTACCCTTCAAATTGCTGTAACGCTGTTTTGATAGGGAATAACAAACCTTTTGAATAAGCCGCTTCATAATTCAGCTCTCGATAGTAGCGAAAATGATCTGGTATCTGAAAGGCTGGAATCTTGCTGTTATCGCTTTGTAGTCTCTCCACGAATTCTAAAATTGCATGACCAAAACGGTAACCAAGTTCCTGACCAGGTAAGGTACGCAACTGCCGACAACTCCGTATTCCCATAGATCGAAGACGTTTGACTTGCGTAGCAGGGAGACCTAGGTCATCAACACCAAGTTGATCAATTGCATCATTGTGCAAGCTTGCCTCTGTACTACAAATACCCCGATTCGCTTTGGCAAGTATTTTAGCCACTAATGGAGTATGACCTGTTGAACAACAATGGGTTAAATTCTGACTGCCAAGCAGTTCTTGTAATAACGACCAGAATAAAGACAGGTTACCGAATAACTTCAGCATACTGGCAACCTCTAACAACAAGCCCTCAGGATGCTCAATTTGAATATTCGATACCATGGGATAACAAGCTAACGCTACCTGCTCTAAACGTTGCTTAGCCACTTCCGAATTTGGTGTAAGCACCTCGACATCGGGTAACAGGCAATAGGCTGTATTAAGCTTCATTCCCGGTTGCACACCATAAGACCTGGCTACCTGACAACACTGTTGAATTCGGGTCCCATTCGCAGTGACCAGCATTTTTGGAGTGTTTTTAGCGCTATTACTAATGAGACTTTCCAGATCCAGATTCGGGAAGTCAATGTAGATCCATAAACTCACTATAAATACCAATTACTGTAAAAATATACAGTATATGGAAATTTGATCATTTCTCCAATCAAATTCTGTTAAGTCATGTAAACTGATAATGAACCTATTATCTGATTAATGGCAACTATGTGCGGATCCATCTATAACGTTTATGAATTTCCCGGTCTAATTGGGATCGAAATACTGACTCGCATACGAGATAACCTGACAAAGGATGAGATTGAAGAATATATTAGTAAAACACTCAATATCCGGCCGACTCTGGATCTGACTACCATCATTCCGAGTGCTGGCACGGCAAAAATAGTCAAAGCCACCTGGTGGCTTAAATTAAAGCAAAACGAAGATGGCTGGATTCCGGATCAACAATGGAAAACCTTTAACTGCAGAAGCACTAAAATACTGACGTCGCCGCTTCATCGACTCAAACCCATCAGCAGAAGAACAATTGTGATCGCTGAGGGTTTTCATGAATGGCAGCCCATCTATATGGGTGAACGGACTTTTAGTCAACTAAGCAAGAAAGAACAGCAAACGCCGCCGAAAGTAATTCGAAAGCAATGTTATCTACTCAGACCAAAATCAGGTCTATGCAGACTTGCAGCACTCAGTAAAAAGTGGCAAGACAATAAATACTCCACTGGTATCATCACTCTACCCAGCCATCAGGGGTTCCGGGATATTCACAGAAAGTCCTTTCCCTTGGTATTAGGCACAGAAGAAATTGAAGATTGGTTAAATCCGGAAATATCTACCGCATCTTTTGACCTACTGTTCCAAACCAATGACTTCAGAGAAACCTGGATAGCAACTCCGGTTATGGGGCCAGAAGATAATCGTTCTGTCGGAGAGGATATTGAATTCAGGGCAAATCCTAATTAAATAATCGGATTTCATCGCATAGAACATGGTTTCTGAACCTTCTCGGTCATTGCATCCATCCACTCATTACCTCAATAGTAGCCTGGTAACGAAACAAGGATGGTATGCACATGACTGTCAGCCGAGTTTTCGGTCGGTCTACGTGCATTGTAAGAGTCATATTTATATGGCGAAAATCTGTAAGGTCATTACACATTTGTTATGATTTAATCACGATATAAATATCGCTTCTTACGCTAAGGGCAATAGCCTGCAATGGCGTTGAACCTCCCAGTCAAATACCTTGATATATTGAATGTATTATTTGGGTATTGAGCGCATTGACCGTACTAACCAGTAATCTGAAAGTCAAAATCGATACCCTCGTTCGTGAGTATGACGATGTGGGTGTTTTAGCTTTGGTGCCACAATATATTTAAAGCACATCACTACCAACCGCCATTCCGGCGAGCGCCGGAATCCGTCTTAGTTTATTGGGTGATTTCTTATGATGGGATTGCTACTGATGGTCTCTATAATAGATATCAAGTATAAACCATACAGTAGGTAATTTTTGCATGGTTACTCCCTGTTACAACGCACGGCAAATAACCTTGCCAGGTAGCCGCAGAAACGCAAAAAACACGTTTGTTTATCCATTAAGAATCAAGTTCTCAGATTTAACACCCTCAGATACCCGGCTCTGTGCAACCAGCGTTTTATCCAGACAGGTTCTAAATGTAGCCATGATTTCGCCATCTAAATCAAGGTAGACGCCATCAAAAAGCGCAATACGGCCTGGTATCTTATCAGAGGGGATACCTAAAAGGTGGCAAGCAAATACACAGGCTGACAAGTATGACCCAAGTTGCGATGGATGACTTTTATCTTGTTCATAAAGCGGGATTGTAGGCCGATTTTCTTTTACTAAATTCCATGCGAGTCCTATAGGAACAACAGTGGCGCTGGAACGTTTAGCGGCACTCTGATAAGCAATCTCTAGTTCTTTGAACATTTCAGGAATATGTTCCCTGGCCCAGGTGCAAAACAACACGGTTTTAGACCCTGAACTGACAATCTCTTTATTGAATCTCGACACTGAATTTTCAAATGCCGGGTAATTTTCAAGAGGTAAGGTACTCTGCTCTTGCAGAACAATGTAATCCCAGGATCCACTCCGAATCAGATCCAAAACCTGTACATTATAGAGGTGACCACTCAAAGTCATACCACCTTCAGCGATGAGCTCAGTAGTTACCTGAATACTATTAGCCTGAGCTAATGATTCGATCATGCCCACCATATTGTGGTATTGAGAATAGCTATTGCCTATAAATAGAATATGTTTAGCTATCATGTGCGTCCCTGCAATGTATTCGTTTTTGATTACTGGCTTGATACAAAAAAGGTTGAAGATCAGTATAAAAATGACTCTGGCAAAAATCTTCCAGAGTCTTTATTGATTATCCGAAGATATTTTTGGCAACATGCTGGTGAACGGCCTCCAGGTCATTGGCAATGACTGAATATCGCTCTTCACGTTCCAGTAAATCAGACAGATGTTCTGGTAAAACAGGGGTACTGAGACCCGATTTTTCAATGGCTTCTGCAAATTTTACCGGATGAGCAGTACCCAGAGTGATCATGGGTACTTTTTCATCTTGTCTTACTTCTCTTGCAGCACGAACACCAATGGCAGTATGGGGATCAAGCAGGTATTCAGTTTCGTCGAAGACCTGTTTAATCGTATTACAGGTATCCTTGTCATCCACTGCATAACTAGAGAATAACGCGCTCACTTCAGCTAGTTGAGCTTCGGTTAATGTCGCTGTATCTGACTGCATGCTATCCATTAAATCCGTCAGGGCTTCGCCATCTCTACCTACAACATCAAACATCAAACGTTCAAAGTTAGAGGATACAACGATATCCATTGAAGGTGACAAGCTATGCTTCAATGGATGCTTTTTATATTCATTCTGACTCAGAAAACGGTGAAGGATGTCGTTTTCATTCGTAGCAACAATTAACTGGCTAACAGGTAGTCCCATTTTATGCGCCAGGTAACCTGCAAAGATGTCGCCAAAATTACCGGTCGGAACTGAAAATGCCACGTCACGATCGGGTCCGCCCAGGTTTAAGGATGCATAGAAGTAATAAACGATCTGAGACATGATCCTGGCCCAGTTAATCGAATTTACCGCCACTAATCGACGCTCACCTTTCAGGAATGACTGATCAGCAAAACTTTGTTTTACCATCTGCTGGCAGTCATCAAAATTTCCTTCGACGGCCAGGTTATGTATACGATCACCCAGGATTGTCGTCATTTGTCGACGCTGTACTTCTGAAACCCTATTGTGAGGATGCAAAATGAAGATATCGATATTGTCACAACGTTTACAGCCTTCAATGGCAGCAGACCCGGTATCACCGGAGGTTGCGCCTAAAATTACCGCTCTCTCGTTACGTTTGGCTAAGACATAGTCAAGTAATCTACCTAGCAGCTGCAAGGCGAAATCCTTAAACGCCAGCGTCGGCCCACGAAATAATTCCAATACATACTCGTTGTTGCCAATCTGATTTAAAGGAGCGACGGCAGGGTGTGCAAACCCCTTATAACAGTCGGTAATCATGGCTTTTAACTCGGCATCAGGAACTGCACCAGATACAAAGGGTTTAATGATTATAAAGGCCAATTCGTGATAAGGCAGATCACGCCAACTTCTGATTTCTTCCAACGAATACTGTGGTAAAGACTCAGGTATGTATAAGCCACCATCACTGGCCAATCCAGCCAGTAATACGTCTTCAAATTCAAGCTTTTCTGCTTTACCTCTGGTGCTGATGTATTTCACCATGCCCCCTCAATATTTTATTTATGACATTAAATGTGAGCTATTTGAACGAACTTTTTACATCGAATGACTCTTGATGCATTTAAGTCAGCCATCCAGTTGTTCCATTCTGATTCTGGTTATTTTACCGACAATTTCCGGCATCGCTTCTAATACAGTAATTGCATTATTAATTTCAGCTTCCCGGATAATATGAGTTAACAAAATCAAAGGGACCGTTTCTTCACCCTCTGCAGGCTCTTTTTGGATAATGGCTTCTATATTAATGCTGTGTTGACTCATCACCTGAGCGACTTTCGCCATAACACCTACTTTATCTTCAGCGGTAATGCGAAGATAATTACACGACATAACGTCGTCAATCGGCAGAACAATTTTACCTGAGCCACCATCAGAAAACCCTAGATGAGGGACACCATTCATACCATCATTGGCGCGAGCAAGGTCAATAATATCAGCCACAACTGCCGATGCAGTTGCCATGCTTCCAGCACCGGGTCCGTAATACATGGTTGGACCTACAGCGTCACCTTCAACCAACACTGCATTCAATACACCATTCACATTAGCCAATAGTCGTTTTTTAGGAACTAAAGTCGGGTGCACACGGAGCTCAACACCTTTTTCAGTATTTCTGGATATACCCAGGTGTTTAATGCAATAGCCCAGTTCTTCTGCGAACTGCACATCTTCCTGAGTAATATGGCTGATACCTTCGGTATAGGTTTTTTCAAACTGTAAAGGCATACCAAAGGCTATTGACGCTAAAATGGTTAATTTGTGAGCGGCATCTATGCCTTCAACATCAAAAGTAGGATCAGCTTCGGCATATCCAAGATCTTGAGCTTCCTGCAATACATCTGCGAAGGCCCTATTTTTATCTTTCATTTCAGACAGGATAAAATTTCCGGTGCCATTAATGATTCCGGCTAGCCATTGAATCCGATTCGCGGCCAGACCTTCACGCAGTGCTTTAATAATTGGTATGCCACCAGCAACTGATGCTTCATATGCGATCCGAACACCATTATTTTCAGCAATTTCAAACAATTCATTACCATGCACCGCGATTAATGCTTTATTGGCAGTGACTACATGCTTGCCATTATTCAATGCTGTAATCAGAAGCTCTTTCGCCGTGTCATACCCACCAATCAACTCGACAAGGATATCCACGTCAGGGTCTCGGGCAACATCAAAAATATCACGACTGACTTTGATACCCTGTGTATTACAATCCGGCATATCTCGACGTGCGCCAACATGAACTACTTCAACAGCCTTACCGCTTCTTGCGCCAATCATCTTTGCATTCATCTGAAGAAGTTTTAACGTTCCAGCACCGACAGTACCCAGGCCACAAATGCCTATACGAACAGGTTTCAAAATGGGTTCCTCAACAAGGTAAATCTAAAAATAGACAAGAGCTCACCATTGGCGATCTAACAAATAGCGATTCCAACAATATTTAACAATGACACAGGCTGGTAAAATGCATTTATAGTGCGCAGAGCTAATGTCTGACTGAGCGCAAACAGTACCACACAACCTGTTACTGTCAACAAATAAGAACAGATCATTGAAAACTATTTTTTAGCAGATTTTGACAAGAAATCGAGACCCGAACAAGGCGACTTTATTCGGGTCTTTTTATGAAAGAATACTAGATCAATCCAAGCTGTACTGCTAACTCTGCTGGAGGAACATAACCCGGAATCAAACCACCATTTTCTGTAAAAATGGCCGGTGTTCCAGTCACACCGAGCGATCCACCTAACTCCATATGCATATCAACAGGATTATCACAGGTAGCCATAGGTATCTTCTTCATGCGCTTCAGAGAATCCATGGCGATATTAGGCTCATCTGAACACCAGGCGCTTACCATTTGTACATAGGCATTTGAACCAACACCTGCCCTTGGATACGCCGCATACTGAACAGTAATACCGAGATCATTGTAACCTTTCATCTCAGAGTGAAGTTTACGGCAATAAGGGCAATCGACATCGGTAAAGATAGTCACTACAGCAAGCTCTTCATTGGTAGCCGGATAAATAATATAGCTATTGGTATCAACCTTGGCGAGCTCTTCCTGGCGTGCCTGATTAAAGGACGACCGGGCAACATTCTTCGCTCCTTCCGATACGTTTGCTAACTCCCCATCAATCAGGGTAAACATATCACCAACAACAAAATAACTTCCAGATTCGCTGACATAAAGAACCTGTTCATTTTTAAGTATCACTTCATAAACACCCGCCATTAGCGACGGTCTAATCGTAAGGACAGGTATTTGTTCATTAACAGGCGCCAATATAGCAGAAAGGTTCTGTATAACATCATCAGACACCTCTGCTTCTTCTAGTTCAACTACCTTTGAATCGGCTTGCAGGCTAATCGAATCTGTTACAACATCAGCAATAAAAGGCATAGCTATCAAAGCCAAAACGCCGATAGAAAGCATTAATCTCTTCAAAATATTATCCCCAAATTTAAGTTGACGCTATTTTACTAAATTTGACACCCTGGTGTAGTTTTTCTTAGAACAAATAGTAATCTTTACAAGAAGCAGAAATAAGTAATCGGCTTTTAAAACGTCACCCTGCTCTTCCGGTCACTTATCAATTTATTCAACAGGCGTTGGCTAGTAGTTTAATGACTGTTATGAACATAAAAACATTTGGAGAAATAAACGAGAGCATTCATTATTCCGAGGTGCTTACCCTGGGTTTGGCGTTGCATTATGGATTGGATGGCCAGAACAACCGCTGTATTGATTGCTACTCACCCAACAATACTTAGCAGCACAAATTACAGATATAAAAAAAGCAGCCATTGGCTGCTTTTTTAAGGAGACTAATTAATTAACCTCGGCTTTCCAACTTCTCACGAATACGTGCAGATCGACCTGAACGCTCACGCAAGTAGTAAAGCTTAGCCTGACGTACAGCACCACGGCGTTTAACCTGGATACTATCAATCATTGGGCTATGCAGCTGGAAAGTACGCTCAACACCCACACCGTGAGAGATTTTACGTACTGTAAATGCAGAACCTAAACCACGCATACGACGACCTAATACTACACCTTCGTACGCCTGAAGACGCTCTCGTGTACCTTCCTTAACTTTTACCTGGACAACAACTGTGTCTCCAGGACCAAACTCAGGAATATCTTTCTTTACCTGTTCAGCTTCAATTTGCTGAATAATACTATTTCTACTGCTCATTTTTCGGCTCCCGATTTCTCAGCAGAGACTGCTCTCGCTTGAATTCGTCCAACAAAACCTGTTGTTCCTGATTTAATTCTAAATCTTCCAACAAGTCGGGTCGTCTTGACCATGTTCTACCCAGCGACTGTTTTAAACGCCATCTACGAATATTTCCGTGATGACCGCTGAGCAATACTTCCGGGACACTAAGTCCCTCATAAATTTCTGGCCTCGTGTAATGAGGGCAATCCAACAATCCGTTTTGAAAAGAATCTTCTACCGCTGAATCCGCATGATTTAACACACCAGGAAGTAATCGGGTAATCGAATCGAACAGACTCATTGCTGCCAATTCTCCACCACTTAGGACAAAATCGCCCAGTGACCACTCCTCATCAACTTCAGTTTCAATAATGCGCTCATCAATACCTTCGTATCGACCACAGATTAAAACTAGCCGATGATTTTCAGCTAACTCTTCGATACCTGCCTGATCAATTTTTCTACCCTGAGGCGACAAATAAATCGTTTTGGCTGGTAAGTCAGAAGCAATTTTTGCGTCATGCAATGCCATTTGCAATGGTTCAATTTTCATCACCATGCCAGGGCCACCACCAAAAGTTCGATCATCAACAGTACGATGTTTGTCATGGGTGTAGTCTCTGGGATTCCAAAAACCCACATCGACCAATCCATTTCGAACAGCGCGACCTGTTACACCATGTTCCGTCACTGCACTAAACATTTCAGGAAACAGGCTGACTATGTCGAACCTCACACGCCTTCCGCCTTAATAATCTGGCTCCCAGTCAACCTTAACCAACTTTGCTTCCAGGTCTATATCCAAGACTACTTTTTCAAGCAGGTATGGAACCAGTCGCTCTGTCTGATCTATAGATTGGCTGTCGCCTTTAATAATCATGACATCATTTGCACTTCCAGCACTCATCATGTTTTGAATCTTACCCAAATCATGACCGTCCTGAGTTACAACTCTCAAGCCAACTAATTGAAACCAATAATAATCACCGGCTTCCAAGTCAGGTAACTGATCTCTGTAAACATAGATTAAAGAGCCCTGGAGGAGTGCTGCCTGTTCGCGGTCATTATAACCTTGAATATGGGCAACCATACCTTTGCCATGGCTTCGGCCAGCTTCGACGGTAACCGTCCTATACTTGCCATCTTGTTCCAAAATCCAGTCTTGATAGTCTAGTATTTGATCCATCGGGTCAGTATAGGAATAAACCTTCACCCACCCTTTAATTCCATAAACGGAGGATACCTTTCCCAGATTTATCAAATCTTCTTTTTGATGCATCTTGGCTCCACTCATTTACACAACAACACCGTATTAGGCACTTGCCTTACGGAATTGTTTTAACAAAGCTGCAACACGATCACTAGGCTGCGCACCTTTGCCTACCCAGTAGTCAACGCGATCAATGTCGACACGAAGTGCCTCTTCCTGGCCACGAGCTACCGGATTAAAAAAACCAACACGTTCAATATAACGGCCATCACGAGGATTGCGGCTGTCTGCTACGGTCAGATGATAAAAGGGACGTTTCTTAGAACCGCCACGAGCAAGGCGAATAGTTACCATCGCGTTCTCCTTTCTGGGTAGGATTTGAAATCACCTACAGTTTCATGAAGGCCAGCATTAAGCTGCCCATGTTTAACTGATATATACATATCAATTGTTGATTTCTCCTTCCGACTAAATGTAAGCATCCAGACGAAAAAAGAGGCGCGATTATACGGTATTTGTATAAAAATACAAGACAGAAACAAACGACTTAAAAAGAATGTATTGTGCTTGATTATCAATTTCAGCCAAACTGGTTGAATGCGATTACAATCAACAACAATAACGCCATTATTGCTACCACCCAATAGATCAAATTCGCTTTCAATCGGCTATCTTCACGAAACGTTGCCAGGACCCAACCAATTGCTATACCAACAAAACACGACCAGAGACCCATAATATAGGTGAAAGACAAACCCCATCCAGGCCATAGAGCGACGACAGAGCCAATAACCAAACCTGCTATTGCCAACAAGGTAGCGTGATAATAATGCCTAAACAGCTTTGAAATAATATTAGCCATCAATACAATCCCAATGACCGCTCCAGCACCAAATGGCAACAACACGGACAGATTAAGATCCTTGATCGCAGAAATGTACGTCGAATAGGTCCCCAGTATTAATTGCAAAAAAGAACCCGATATTCCAGGGACAACCATGGTAGCGGCCGCCATAGCACCACCCGTGGCGAGCCATAACATCTCCAAAGGTGTCGGATCAATAATAGGAGCATTCAACTCCGGCTTCGGAATCAAGTTAAAGAGCACAGCAATAGCGCATGAGATAGACAGGGCAATCCAAACGGGCCAGCCGTGAACACTCGGCCTTTCTTTAATTAAAATGGGCGTTATTGAACCCAAAACCAAACCAATAAAGGCAAACATCGTCAATTCAGGCTGCTGCTGAATCAACCATTCTGCAATATGGGCAAATACAAACATGCCCGACAGCAAACCTACACCAACGGGTATCAGAAAGATCAGGTTTTTTTTCATCCCGTCCGGATGTTTATGAAAACGCGTAATACGATCTAATAGCTCATCATAAATACCGGTAATAAATGCAACGGTACCGCCGCTCACACCGGGTATAGGGTCGGCAGCGCCAATAAGTGCACCTTTCAAAATATTTTTTAACATGACTACCTTTATCAATTTTACAAACCGAAGAAACAAAAAAGGCTCCTGTTTAGAGCCTTTTTTAATGAAAGCCTGCTAGCTTATCGGAAACCAGCATTAATTGAATCCAATATTCCAACACCAGGACACAACTCTTTTTCACCCAACTCATTCAACGGTGTTGCAGTAGTACCCAGTATGTCATGCATTTCATCGGCATGCGGATCAACATATAACAGACCGGTCAGAATAGTATTTTCTTTCTTGGCTTTAGCCAAAGCTTGCTGTGCTGACATTCTATCCAAAACATCATGCTCATTTTCAGCATTATGCAATCGAATAACGGAGCCATCATGCAAATTAATATCTTTGGTCTCACCTGCTGCAACTTCTGAAATAATCTCTTCTCGTACCGGCACAAAATCAGATAAGTTAGCATTATCTGCATGTTCTCTAAAATAATCAAAACTATGAGCCGAACCAACATGGTTATTAAAAGTAACACAGGGAGAAATGATATCAATCAATGCCAGGCCTTTATGAGAAATAGCGGCTTTCATCAAAGCCACTAACTGCTTAGTATCACCTGAGAAACTACGAGCCACAAACGTCGCCCCCATTTCAATAGCAATAGAAGCCAGATCAATATCTTCCATACTGTTAACAGTACCTGATTTGGATTTGGAACCAAATTTAGCGGTCGCTGATGACTGACCCTTGGTTAACCCATAAACCCCGTTATTGGCAACAATATACATCATATTTAATTGACGCCTAATAACGTGTGCAAACTGACCAAAACCGATATTTGAAGTATCTCCATCGCCAGACATACCTATATAAATAAGATCACGATTTGCCATATTGGCACCTGTAGCTACTGATGGCATGCGCCCGTGGACCGAATTAAAACCATGAGCATTATTCAAAAAGTAGTTTGGCGCCTTTGAAGAGCAACCGATACCAGACATCTTTGCCACCCTGTGCGGTGGTAAGCTTAACTCATGGCATGCCAGAGTAATTGCAGCCCCTATAGAATCGTGGCCACAGCCAGCACAAAGGGTTGACAGTGACCCTTCATATTCACGATAGGTTAAACCCAGATCATTCTTGACAAGGTTAGGGTGTTTGAATTTTGACTTTAAATAACTCATGCAATTTCCCCTACCTGAATGTTTTTAGAAGCGAACTTTTTATGGTGTTCCAACACTTTACCTGCGATATAACTTCCTGTAATTGGCAGACCATCATAATTGGTAATACTGAGTATATTCTCACCACTTATATCCAGTTCATTAATTAACAAAGTACGCATCTGCGCGTCTCTATTTTGATCTACTACATAAACTTGTTCATGTGATGCGATAAATCCACGCACATCATTATTAAACGGAAACGCTTTGATCCGCATACGATCAACAGGAGCATGGTTATCAATTAGAATATCCGTACACTCTGCCATTGCTTCTTCTGTAGTACCGTAATAGATAATACCCAGGGTCGAAGCAATGTCGCTGGAAATGATCTCAGGTGCCGGAACATATTGCTGCGCAGTTTTGAACTTACGACTCAAACGCTCCATATTCTTAACGTATTCTTCACCCTTCTCGGTATAGACTGCATATTCATCTCGAGAGGATCCACGGGTAAAGAATGCACCTTTATCGGGATGCACCCCAGGATAAGTTCTATGACAAATACCATCACCATCAACATCCAGATAACGACCATAACGACCAATTTCATCTAAATCCTGGGCAGTTAAAACTTTTCCTCTATCGTACTCTCGCTTTTTTTCCCACTGAAATGGTTTAGAGAAGTGGTCATTCATTCCAAGGTTAAGATCACTCATCAACATCACAGGCGTTTGTAACCGTTCAGCCAAATCGAAAGATGCAGCTGACATATCAAAACATTCCGATGGTGTGCTAGGGAATAATAAAACGTGCTTAGTGTCACCATGAGATGCATAGGCACAGGCTAACAAATCTGACTGCTGAGTTCGGGTAGGCATGCCTGTTGATGGACCTGATCGCTGAATATTAATTAATACAACGGGAACTTCAGCAAAATAAGCCAAGCCTAAAAATTCGGACATCAAAGATACACCCGGACCACTGGTTGCAGTAAATGATCGACAACCATTCCACGCACCACCAATCGCTATACCCATGGCAGATAATTCGTCTTCAGCCTGAACAATGGCAAAACTTTTAGCACCATCGACCGGATCTATTCTCAAACGATCACAGTATTTAGCAAAATGTTCGACGACTGACGTAGAAGGGGTAATTGGATACCAACCGCAAACAGTTGCGCCACCATAAACAGCTCCCAATGCTGCAGATGTATTACCATCGACTAAAATTTCATCGCCATCACAAACATCAGAGGGAGCTACCTGAACACCCAGGGGACAACTAAAATTAGCACTTGCATATTGATAACCCAGCTCCAGTGCGTGCACATTAGGTGCGATCAGCTTATCTTTACCCTTAAACTGTTTTCCGATCAAATCGACCAGTATCTTGAACTCAAGATTAATCAGAGCCGCCAATGCACCGATATAAATGACATTTTTGAACAACAATCGTTGTTTAGGATCCTGATATTCTCGTATACACATATCTGTAATTGGAATGCCCAACACAGTAATATCCTTACGTGAAATATTTTGACTTTGATCCTTGGTATTATCATAAATAAAGTAGCCACCAGGCATTACAGAATCTATATCGCCGGCAAAACTCTGACTATTCATAGCCACAACAATATCTGCTCGATCACCCCGGCGTCCAAGATACCCCTTCTCACTTACCCGAACTTCATAAAAGGTTGGTAGACCTTGAATATTCGACGGAAAGATATTTTTGGGACTCACTGGTAAACCCAGCTTAAACATTGCCTTGGCAAACAAACCGTTTGCACTGGCAGAACCCGTTCCGTTTACATTGGCAAACCGAATAACAAACTCGTTTAGGGATTCAATTTTTTTCATTTACTCTCACCATTAAATTGGTCAATTGGACGGTGTAAAATTCCAACAATACTTAATTAAGCAGTTACCACTAATTTCTGCATATCCCAGGCGTTAGTCGGGCATCGTTCGGCACACAATCCACAGTGCAAACAAACATCCTCATCTTTAACCATCACAGCCCCGGTCTTAAGCTCACTTGACACCAGTAAATCCTGTTGTGTGTTCGTTGCTGGCACACGCAGTGAAGACCGTAAATCTGATTCAGGTTTATTATCGATAAAATTAATGCAATCCATCGGGCAGATATCGACACAAGAGTTACATTCAATACACTTATCTTCGGTAAATACGGTATGAACGTCACAATTCAAACAACGCAAGGCTTCTTCTGCAGCAGACCGCTCATCGAAGCCTAGCTCTACTTCCATACTAAGGTTTTTAAGAGCCTGCTTTAGATCAATCATTGGAACAGCATGTCGCTGCTCTTCATTGATTGCACTATTGTAACTCCAATCGTGGACACCCATTTTTTGAGAAACCAATTTAAAACCGGGGGCATCAACCTGACTACCAGATACAAACTCGTGAATACCTGCCGCTGCTTTATGTCCATGAGCGACCGCTGTAATAATATTCTCAGGGCCAAAGGCCGCATCACCGCCAAAAAATACTTTATCAATACTGGATTGAAGGGTCTCGGGGTTTAGTTCAGGTTGATCCCATTTATTGAACTCCAGACCTATATCACGTTCAATCCATGGAAAGGCAGTATCCTGTCCAACTGCAACTAAAACTTCGTCACAAGCAATGAATTTATCGGGCTCTCCTGTAGGTACCAATGTTCGACGACCATCGTCATCATATACCGATTCAACAAGCTCAAACTCCATACCGGTCAACTTGTCATTCTCTACGACAAATCGCTTTGGAACATGGTGAACCAAGATTTCTATGCCCTCGTGAATGGCATCTTCTTTTTCCCATGGAGATGCTTTCATTGCTTCAAAACTGGAGCGGACGACAATCTTCACATTCTTGCCACCCAGTCGTTTTGCCGTACGACAACAGTCCATTGCGGTGTTACCACCACCTAAAACAATGACGTTTTTGGATATTTTATCTACATGTTCAAACGAAACATTCGACAACCAGCTAATACCAACATGAATCTGGCTATCAGCTTCTTTTCGACCTTCAATCCATAAGTCTCTTCCTAAAGGAGCACCGGTTCCGACAAAAATCGCATCATAATCCATCTTCGTCATTTCTTTCAGACTGGTAACTTCATGATTAAATATTTTGCTAACGCCCATATTCAAAACACGATCTACTTCATCGTCCAGCACCTCTTCCGGTAACCGAAAGGAAGGAATTTGTGATCGAATAAAGCCACCTGCGGCGGCCTCTTTGTCATAAATAGTTAATTCATAACCTAGCGGTGCCAAATTGCGTGCAACCGTTAATGAGGCAGGACCGGCACCAATCAGAGCAATTTTTTTACCGTTAGATTCTGTAGGAATCACAGGAAGTCTGGAGGAAATGTCTTCATCCCTATTGTCAGCAGCCACTCGCTTTAACCGACAAATAGCCACCGGCTCTTCTTCAACTCGAGACCGACGACAAGCAGGCTCACAAGGACGGTCACAGACCCGCCCAAGAATCCCGGGAAACACATTGGACTCCCAATTGACCATGTAGGCATCAGTATAACGACCTTCGGCAATCAGCCGAATATATTCTGGAACAGGAGTATGCGCAGGACAGGCATATTGACAATCAACCACCTTTTCAAAATGGTGTGCTTTGTTAGTATCTGTTTTTTCCACAATAGTACCTTAATTTAAATTATTGGCGGGTAGAGAATTAGCTGCTTTATTGTGTTAATAATGACGAAAAATGGGTATGAAAAACTACGTCCTTTCTACGTTACCTATTTCATCCAAATACCCTGACAAAAATTTCCATATTTGTTACCACTTTAAGTCACAAATGGAAAATATATCACTTGCCATTTGTCGAGATTCCAATCATATAATGTTACTTATTTAATGTATTGAATTTAAATCAATTAATTACGAAAAAAATTGCACAACAGCAAGTTTTTACTTGCTTGTTTTACGTGAATTTCGTATCAGGGTATAAGCCTGTTGTATCTCTTGTGATTTTTCCTTCGCCAACACCTGCATTTCGGGTGGCAAACCCCTGGCAACCAACTTGTCAGGATGATGCTGATTCATCAATTTACGATAGGATTTTTTAATATCTGCGTCAGAATCAGATTTATCAACGTCTAGTATGGTATATGCATTAGCTAACTGCCCTATTGATGGGCCAGATGCTTTTTGCTGGCGATAACGCTGGAAATTAAATTGAGCGGTTACTCTCTTATTAATAATTTCAAATTGAATTTTATTAATACCCAGATTGACACAGATAACCTGCAACACCTTCCTCTCGCCTGAATTAAGTGGGCCATCGGCGTAAGCCAGAGACAACTGGGTTTCCAGAAAAAACTGAGACAAAGCAACTCGTCGACCAATCAGACTTTTAAGGCTAACTAATACCGGAACGACATCGAATTCATCTTGCTTACCTTCTGAAAAAAGCCGCATGGCTTCTAAACGCTGCTTTTCCGTATGCCTGAGCCTGGACATTATATTTCGAGCAAGATCCAATTCACTATCATTAACCGCCCCATCAGACTTCGCCAGTTTTCCCATGACCAAAAAAGTAGCATTTGAGAACTCACTTTGCAGACCTTCAAGTTTATTATCTTTTTTTGAAAAAGAGGTTCCGGCCCCTCTATCGTAGGAGTGTCCAATTAATATCCCAAACACCATACCAAGCCAACGACCTGACATAAATCCTAATCCAGCACCGATTATTTTACCCGTCCAACGCAAAGCCATATTCCCAATATCTTTTAATGTAACTATAAACTTTATCCTAACAATAATATCAGTGCTACCTGATTTAGCCTGAATACTTTATTATTCGCTTTTTATCCAGCTTGGAATCATTCAGTGTTCAGATATTTATTAATTCTGTTTTCAATAACCACAAGTATTGCCAATAGCTATGCGGCAGGTGATCGCTTATCTAAATTGCCATATGATTGGGTGCCTTACGAAGAAATCAGCCTGGACATTCAAAACACCGTAGCACCCTATTGCAGTGGAAAGCTGATTGAACCGGACTGGCCTGGCTTACACAAAAATAGAGATAACCCACTGTCTAATATCAAAATAAAAGCAAAGCAGCTCAGTGAGGATGAAGATAGAAACTATAATGCAACGGGCAATGTACTATTAAGCCAGGGTCAAATCCAATTAGAAGCTGGAAACATTATATTCAACCCTTTAAGTACTAACGGGACATTTGAAGGAGATATTCGTCTTCGATTCCCGGGTACAGCCATAGAAAGTACAGAGGGTTCATTTCATCTCAACTCAAGATCCGTAGACCTAGTTAACTCAACATTCGTATTACATGAACAAAACTATACGGGTACAGCACTAAACGCCCGAATCAGGGGCACTGATTATAGCCTTACAAAGGCAATAATAACGCCCTGCAATCCCTTACGTCCGACCTGGTCACTAGCAACGAATACATTAAAGGTCGACCATAAAAAAGGCAATGCCTCTGCCAAACACGCAAGATTAAACGTCCTGGGTGTGCCGGTTTTATATATGCCTTATATCAGCTTTCCTATTGATGATCGCAGACAGACCGGCCTGTTAGCGCCAACTATTGAATTAGGCCTAGGCAAGATCAGCTTTGAAAGCCTTGCATTTCCATTCTACTGGAATATTGCACCTCAATTTGATAAAACCATTACACCCAAGTTCAAACAGTTTCATGGTTGGTTGCTACAGGATGAAACCCGTTATTTAGGAAAAAGATTTTATGGTCAGCTCGATCTTGCATCAACCCTAAATAATGAAAGATGGTTAGTACAGTATGATCATCAGCATACCTTTAAAGACCAATCGAATCTAACAATCAGATGGCTAGACTATAGCGATAGCCTGATGGCTGTTGATTTTAAAAATGACACCAAGACCACTGACTTTTCCAATAAAGAAATATCACTACAACAGAGCAAGGGTAGCAGATCTTACTACATCAATATTGAACGCTGGGACCTGATTCCTGGTTTCAAAACATTATCTGACCTGCCCTATTCATCATTGCCAAAAATATCCATCAGTAACAATAATGCAAAAATGCCAAATCTCAACATCAATTGGGATCTGGAAGTTGCGAACTTTTATCGCTACCTGAGTGACGAACAACTGAGCTCTTTAGATCAAATAAATGGCGACACCTCCTTTGGATGGCGCGAAAGCATCTTCGCTAAGGCGGAATATAAAGCTGAAGTAGGTAAGATGAAGCTCACGCCTGCTGCCGAGATCGGATTCGCAAGTTACCAGTTAGAAGCACCGGGCATTGGACGCCCAGAAAACACACATTGGATTGTACCCAGAACCTCCCTGGATATGACATACTCATCTCAATTAGGTGACTCATCAAACTGGCTCAACATTCTGACTCCAAGGGCTAAATTTGTTTACGCGCCCTACACCGACCAATATTCCAGCCCGACATTTGACAGTAACACTATCGCGTTTAATAAATCGCAGCTCTTCAGTAACACGAGATTCAGCGGCAAAGATCGATACGGAGATATGAATAGAATCAACCTTGGCCTTACGCACAGGGCAAACAACTTAAAAGGGCCACAATCTATAACCTCGAGTATTGGACAAATTGTTCGCATTCAGCCCGAAAAACTGGGATTAACTCAAGACATACAGACCAACGAACAAAACCAGCAAAGCCCGGTATTTGGCAATATAGATCTAACGTTTAACCCTGAACTGAAGTTAAACATGATCCAAAACTGGAATACCATCGAAGGCCGCTTTGAACTACAGTCCTACACCCTGGCATACCGTTCTAAAGGCTCGTCATTATTAAATCTTGGTTTCACCCATGAATGGGCAGGCACTGATTGGCAGGATGATTTACACTTCTCTGCAATACTGCCAATATTTACACGCTGGGGGCTGGCTACTGCAATGGATTATGACTACAACAGTAATAGATTAGAAGATACCCTGATTGGCATAGAATATGATGGCTGTTGCTGGAACCTAAGGCTTCTTGGCAAATTCGAATGGACCGATATAAATGAATCTATACCGACACAAAACAGTTTTTATCTACAACTTTATCTAAAAGGGCTTGGGCATAATAATGACATCCTTGACGAATTACTGTCACAAAGGATTCCAGGTTACCAAGGCCGTCTTTATCAATAGCTGGAAAATTATGACTAATATATTAAGAATTAAGATGAGTTCCTTTATTTTGGTATCAATTTTGACATCAGAGCATTTGTTTGCCGAACTTCAACCGGTTGACCAGATAGCGGCCATTGTCAATCAGGATATCGTTTTAGTATCTGAGTTAAAATCGCGCACCAATGAAATTAAAACACGATATATATCTAACTCATCTGTATTGCCCGCAGATGACATACTTCAAAATCAGGTTTTAGAGCAGCTGATTCTGGAGTCGATACAACTACAACTAGCTAAAGATGCAGGACTGATAGCACCAGTAGAAGAAATCAATAAGGCGCTTCAAGGTTATGCTGCTAATAGCGGGATAGAATTATCAACTTTCATAGAAAGTCAGCCTGATATTTATCGAGAAGTGAGAAAACAAATTGAAAGCCAAATCTTAACCTCCCTTATACAGCGTCGCGAGGTCAGTCGATTAATTCAGGTTAACCAGAGCGAAATAGATGCTTACCTGGATACGAAATCAGGACGAGAAGCTCAGGCAAAAGCATATCAGTTCCAGTATTTACGTTTAAAATCATCTGAAGAAGCTGACCGTCTGTACAAGGATCTAGTCAATGGCAAGCGGTTATCTGAACAAGAAGGCTCACAAAACCTGGGTTTCCGCAAACAGGATAAATTACCTTCAATTATAACAATTGAACAACTCAACCAATTAAATATTGGCGATACACTGGCTCCGATTAAGGCCAATGATAGTTTTCATGTATTTCAGCTAACCGATATCCAAACAGCGAACGTCAGGCAGATTAGACAAGTAAAAGTACGGCATATTCTAATCAAGCCCAATGTTTTGCTTCCAGCAACTGAAGCAAAATTACTGGCTTCGAATTTGTTATCCCAAATTTTGGAGGGGGCTGATTTTGCAACCCTGGCCCAAGAATATTCGGAAGATATATCCAGTCGTGTTCAGGGAGGCAATCTTGATTGGCAGGATCCAGACACCTTTGTTCCTGAATTCACTGCAGCACTTACCAACCTGAAAATTGATCAGGTTAGTGATTTGGTAAAAACAGATTTCGGCTGGCACATCATTCAATTACTAGGCGAACGCATTCAGGATATTAGTGACCAAGCGCTTCGTTCACAGGCGACACAGTCAATTTACCAGAATCGCTATCAGCAAGAATTACCTCGATGGATTAACGAACAGCGTGAACGTGCCTTTATAGAGATCCGATTTTGACCGCCCTGGAACCCATAAAACGAATATTAATTACACCTGGAGAACCAGCCGGCATTGGTCCTGATCTTTGCCTGCAACTTGAATTCAGTCACGAGAAAAATTATGAGATTGTGTTAGTAGCAGATCCCGAAATTCTAAAGCAGCGCGCCTTAGTGCTAGGCATTGAGATCAATATAGTTATCCTGTCACCAGACACACCAGTGTCACAGAACCTGGCAGGTACACTTAAAGTAATACCTCTAAAATCCAGTGTTATTAGTACGCCAGGTAATCCAGATTCAACTAACAGTCAGTATTTGCTCAAGTGTCTCGACTTTGCAGTTGATAGTTGCATAAATGGTGAGGCTGCCGCTATGGTTACCGGCCCACTCAACAAAGCTACTATTAATCAGGCTGGCATTCCGTTTACCGGGCACACCGAATACCTACAAAAACGTTGTTCTACTGATGACGTTGTTATGATGCTGGCAACTGATGACCTGAAAGTTGCCCTTGTAACCACTCACCTACCGCTTAGGGCCGTACCCGATGCTATCACACAACAAAAATTAAACCGGGTAATTGGAATACTGACTCAAAGCCTCAAAGAACATTTTGGAAAAGACAATGGACGTATTTTAGTAGCTGGCTTAAATCCACATGCGGGCGAAGAAGGCTATCTGGGTCGCGAAGAAATAGACGTCATTACCCCGGTTATTCAGGACTGGCAAACTAAGGGATACAACCTGATAGGCCCACTACCCGCCGATACACTTTATGCAAAACACTGGTTAGATGGCGCCGATGCCACACTGGCAATGTACCATGACCAGGGTTTACCGGTATTAAAGCATGCAGGATTTGGAAAAGCTGTGAATATCACATTAGGCTTACCTATCATTCGAACCTCAGTTGACCATGGAACGGCTTTTGATTTGGCCGGAACCGGTCAAGCTAATACTGGGTCTATAATACAAGCGATCAAGACGGCTATCGAAATGGCTGACAACAAATTAATTCAAATGACACCAACCAGAGATTCATCTGCCAGCTAGCTTGCAGACAGACGCCTCAAAGTGACATTATTGAGTTTTCTACATCCACTTAAAAAAAGTATCAAATTAATGCATAAAGCCAGAAAACGTTTTGGACAAAATTTTCTTCATGATGATCGGGTTATTCAACGAATCATTCGCTCTATTGCGCCACAAGAAACTGACCTAATGGTAGAGATTGGTCCCGGTCAGGGTGCGTTAACGGAAGAATTATTGGCAAGTTGTGACGGTCGACTGCAGGTTGTAGAGCTTGATAGAGACCTTATCCCCATATTGAGAGTGAAATTTTTTAACTATCCTGACTTCCAGATTCATGAAGCTGACGCATTAAAATTTGATTTTGGACAACTAACCACTGGAGAGCCAATGCGGGTTGTAGGAAACCTACCCTATAACATTTCAACACCGCTGATGTTTCACCTGATTAGCTATGGCACAAAAATAAAAGATATGCATTTTATGTTGCAAAAAGAAGTGGTTGATAGAATATGTGCGGAGCCCGGCAACAGCGCGTTTGGCCGATTATCAGTGATGATGCAATATTATTGCGACACAGAAAATCTATTTACCGTAGGTCCTGGGGCATTCAATCCTGCTCCAAAGGTAGACTCAGCCATTGTAAGGTTAACACCAAAAACATCATTTGAATTTACTGCTGACAATCTGGAACATTTTAGTGACCTGGTCAGACAATCATTTGGACAGCGACGAAAGACACTTCGAAACAATTTAAAAGGCTGGCTCTCCACTGAAGAAATAGAGTCACTGGATATAGACCCTGGCTTACGACCAGAACGGGTCACAGTTCAGCAATTCATAAAATTAAGCAATCAATACTCAAAGGTAAACCATCGTGACTGATTATGCCGTTGGAGACATCCAGGGATGCCTGAAGCCCTTGCAAAGGGTACTTTCCATGGTTGGTTTTGAACCTGGAAAAGATACGCTCTGGATCGCTGGCGACTTAATCAATCGGGGCCCCAAAAGCCTGGAAACATTGCGCTTAATTTATAGGCTTAGGGACAGTGTAAGGATGGTTTTAGGTAACCATGATCTTCATTTGATCGCCATGCACTACGGAAATCGAAAACACTCTGATAAAGATACCGTCAAAGATATTTTAAATGCTCCGGATGTCGCACAACTGTTAGGGTATCTGGTTGAACAACCTCTAATCCAGCACGATAAAACTCTTGGTTACACCATGACTCACGCTGGAATACCTGCAATTTGGAGTACTTCTAAAGCCAGAAAACTCGCCGATGAAGTGAGTCACGTATTGCATGTACCCAAACTAAGAAGCAAATACCTGGAAACCATGTATGGCAATCACCCAGACCACTGGAAGGCCAGTTATGAGGGAACCGAACGTTGGCGGGTCATTACCAATTACCTGACCCGTATGCGATTTATCAATAAAAAAGGTACTTTGGATTTAGAACATAGACTGGGACCCGAATCTCCACCTAAAGGCATGAAACCCTGGTATGAATATCATCCAGAAAAGCCAAGAAAAACCCGTTTACTATTTGGACACTGGGCCGCATTAGATGGTTTATTTGATCACCCTGATGTTATTGGGCTCGATACAGGGTGTGTTTGGGGCGGAAAACTTTCCATCATGAATCTGCAGTCCAGCGAATATTATCAGCATAAAAATAAGTGAACCCTATGAACCATATTGAAGTAACTGTTGTGGACTTTCACAACCAACAGCACCAACAAGACCTGATATTGCTATTAGACTCCTATGCTCAGGATCCTATGGGTGGAGGCCAGCCTTTATCAGAGTTCTCCAGACAAAACCTGATCAACCATTTAAAACAAATGCCACATGCCATCAGTTTTCTTTGCTATCAGGATAATCAGCCGATTGGATTTGCAAATTGTTTTTTTGGCTTCTCTACATTCAAATGTAAACCATTATTGAATATCCATGACTTTGCGATCATTAAGGCAATTCGCGGACAAAACATTAGTCAGCAATTACTACAAAAAATTGAGAGCACTGCTCGAGAGAAAGGTTGTTGTAAAATCACCTTGGAAGTTTTGGAAGGCAACGTAATCGCACAAAAAGCTTACCTGAAATATGGATTCGACAATTACCAACTTGATCCAGAAATGGGTAAAGCGGAGTTTTGGGAAAAAACCCTGTAACGGGGCCTTTACCAGGCGATCACTAGATCATCCGATTGCAGATTGAGCTGTTCTACCCTAACCGGGATTTCAGCAATGGCAAAGTTTGGTTGTACCTGTTTGATCACTGCCATTAATTTTGTATCGGCAATTTGCGTGAATTCATTTTGATTACGATCGAATTTTTCTAAAGTCCTATATACCGCCATTTTATCTCCGGGTCTCAAACCGCTAGAGGAACCACTGTCAACATAGATCCTGAAATCATCAACCCTGGAAATTGAAGCCATAAAAGGCTGGCATTGAATAGTGCTTTGCAAATCAACAATTGATTGTGCAACCAGCTTCTGTACTTGTTTGCCATAATCGGTCGCCCAAAATGCTGCACTACCGAATGCGACCTTTTTATGTCGTTTTACGTTCCATATTCCTTCAGCACTATAACGAGACTGGAACACCAGGGCACCTGAATATCCATCATGCACATACATATCAAAAACAAAGTTCCGACTGCCTCTATTGCTTTCCAAACCAACCTGATTTAGAGCCAGTTTCCATACCTTGGAGAACTGCTGGTCTGGATCACTCATCGCCAGATCACGAATAACACCACTGACAACAAACTGTGCGCCTAATTGACGAGCAGCAGTCACAGCTTTGGTTAACATCTTATCAGAATTCAGTGATGTCGGTGCATTCACCACAGTTGGATACAGCATCATGTAGTTTGCATCCATTGCCTGAATGCCTTCTAACCCGTTTAGACTATTTACAAGATGAGACGCGAAACTTCGGTCAACAGCACCTAGATGCCCCATTGTACTTTGTTCTGGGTTAAGCATGGGAAAACCAGTAACCGCTACTGACTTACGGAAGGCATTTGACAACCCAGTGGCACAAACCTGATCAGGGCTCACCCAGGCCATAATCTCAACGATATACACATCATCGCGCTGGTATTCATCAATAACCTTAAGGTCCTGAACTCGTGCCGCGCTATTTATTCTAAGATGGTCAATAACGAGAGCGCCATTCTCCAATACTTGCGTACTTTGGATACGAGCGTTGACTTGTAAGGATGCGTTTTCGATTGCTCGACGTAATGCTCTGTGTCGGGCTGCGGCAATATCACCAAATGCAATTTCAGCTTCACCTGCTGCCAAAACACGGGCATCTGCACTCTTTGAGAAAGTGGTGTTTAGCGGATTTTGTTCAACCGCCATAACAAAACCAGAAAATATAAAGAGCAGACTAAAAATTAAATACTTTACTACATTCATGATCTGCTCCAAATAAATTACGGGTTGTTACTCACTATTGATTTCATTCAATGAAATACAAACCAGGCTCAGCCATATCAACGCCTTGCTGTGACATTCTGTTTAATTCGAATGACTGCAGGTCATGAATGACTTCTGATGCACAGTTGGCATTTGAGCGGCCATTTTGCTCGACTGTCAGACAGGTACGAAAACCTTCGTCAATAACCATCTCCAACAATGTTTCATAACTTCCATCTGTCAATTCATCTTGTGATATGACGCGAGCTCCCAAAACATGAGCATCTACGAATGAACGGAATCGATCATTTCTGGCAACCAGATTTTCAACCGTGGTGTTACCGGAGATGGCCGTACCATATACTCGCTCTGCAAGTGTTCGGTAAGCATCCAGCTTAGAAGCTCTCATCGCCATTAATCGACGCTGAACGTCGGTTAATGTGATAGCTCTTGGATCAATAGCTCCATAGCCTGTCACACGAAGAACCATCGGCTTCATCGAAGGAAGCTTATTGTTGATTTCACGCACTTGGTATTGAAGCTGCTCTTGCTGTTGTTTCTTAGCTTTTCCCGAGAAGCTTCCACACGCTGTCAGAAATACTAATGACAGTGCAATGATGAAATAATTTGTTAATTTACTCATGGTAACGTCCATCCATCAATTCAGGATATTATGTGGGTTCCTACTTTTCGGCCAATATCCGGAAAACTAAACCATAATTTGTAGTTACCGGGATTTGGGGCAGGAATTTAATTTTTCCCACTCCGACCAATGCTTTTAGTATCGGCAACCAGACTGTTTCCTTAATACTAAATTTCACTTTTTAAGCAGAGTGGCCCTGCTAATCATCGGGAATATTGATAAAGAAAAAGGAATAATAGAAATAAATAGTCCGTTTATTTTGAAGTAAAAATCATCATCTAGTGAGAGACCTTTATAAGATTACAGCCTTCTTTTACTGCAAAATAGCTGATTAATCCTATAAACCATCCTCCCAGAATAAATTGGAAGGCCAACAAAATAATCAGTGCATACACCCCAAATTGAAGCGAACCATTTAAAATTTCGATAAACCATTCCGGAGATCTGATTAACAGAACAATCCATGCCGCAAAGCCACAAGCCGCACCTGAAATAAGGCCCTTAATAGCGATTATCATCCATTTTTTTTCCTGAATCAGCGAGTCTGCCTGTAGTTGAAGCATGACCCAGAGTGCCATCAACATAGGAATTAAAAACTCGTGTGGCTTAGCTTCAGGTAGAATGGCTGAATACCAACCAGAGGCCATCCACTCTAAAATAAAAAAGGTTAGCAATAACAATACGAATGTATATTTACTATATGTCATAATAACGCCTCTACATCAGCAAACAACAAGTCAGACTAAAGTCGTATATTTTACAGTATACTTAGAATAGCTAAATTTTCACAAAACGTATGAAATAACGAGCTATTAAAAAGCTACCATTATGAGAAAACAGGAATACTAAAAACATGTTCATAAAATATTTTGTCATTCTATTCTTGGTTATCTCATATCTGTTAATATTAGAGTTCGTTCCATTTCTACCTCAAATTTGGTACCTGCCCTTTATCATGTGGTTTTTCTTTATTTTAGTAACCTTTGCACTGTTTTCATTAAGCAGGAAAGACCATGACTTTTAGTATCGAGTTTCTTTTTCTGATCACATTTTGTTACCTGTTAGTATTATTCTTAGTGGCCTACCTGGTTGAACGTAATTTTATTCCCAAAAGAGTCAGTCATCATCCCTTGGTTTATGTATTATCCTTAGGTGTTTATTGCTCGGCTTGGGCATTCTATGGGACCTCCGGATTGGCTCTGGAATACGGCTATGGATACCTGGCTTATTATCTGGGCATTTCCGCAGCATTCGTTTTGTACCCGGTTCTATTGAGACCATTCTTCAGAATCACAAAAAGATATGAGCTAGGCTCTTTGGCCGATGTATTTGCATTTCGTTATCGAAGTCGATGGGCTGGCACACTAACGACCATTTTTTTATTCATTGCTATCATGCCACTTATTGCACTACAAATTCAGGCGGTCACCAATGCCACCGCAATTTTCAACCCAAACAATACGTCATCACTGGTGGGATTAGGTTTTTGTGCGATGATGATCGCATTTACCATTCTCTATGGCGCCAGACGCGCGGCACCTAACGAAAGACATCGTAGCCTGATTTTTGCCATTGCTTTTGAATCTTTAATTAAACTGATCATATTTCTCATTCTTGGTGCTGTTGCTCTCTACACTGTTTTCGATGGCTTTAATTCTCTGGACGCCTGGCTGTTAGAAAAGAACATACAAATAAATGGAGACGGCCGAATATTACCGGGTTATTCATGGGCCGTATTAATGCTCATGTTTTTATTGGCACCTCTGACCATGCCGCATATGTTTCAAGTTATATTTAGGGAAACCAAAAGAGGCAATTTCCTAAGATTTGCAACCTGGGCATTCCCAATCTATCTACTACTAATGAGCTTACCTGTACTACCCATTCTATGGGCTGGTATTGCTACCGGGGGCCAAATACCTCCTGAATATCATGCTCTGGGTCTTGGCATTGCCCTTGAATCACCGACATTGGCACTCTTGGGTTATCTAGGTGGTATATCAGCCGCATCTGGATTGATTATCCTTGGAACTATCGCCATGGCTTCCATGATGCTAAATCACATTTTATTGCCATTCCACCGACCAAAGCCCGAGCAGGACATCTATGAGTGGATTCTATGGATGCGCAGATACCTGGTATTCTGCATCATAGCCGCCGGCTATATTGTGTATCTTTTCCTGGGACAGGTACACAACCTGAGCTCATTGGGAATCGCATCCTTTGTAGGTACATTGCAATTACTTCCAGGTATTCTTGGTACCTTATTTTGGAATAACGCCAATCGTAACGGGTTTATCAGTGGATTATTTGCGGGTATGATAATTTGGATATCTGTAATCCTGTACCCCATCATTCTTGAGTCATTGCTCTTTGACTTCCAGTTCCCGCAAATATTGGTTTTTGACAATAATGTCTGGACGTCAGCAGCCATCGTTTCCCTTAGTATCAACCTACTCATATTCATAGTCGTATCAATTGCCACCAAAACTTCACCAGAAGAAATTGTCGCTGCTAACGCCTGTATTCAAAACGGATTGATTCGCCCTCAAAAAAAGCAACTCGTTGCCAAAAATACTCAAGATTTTATTCAGTCTCTCAGCCCTGCACTCGGTCGAATCAGTGCAGACAGAGAAGTATCCAAGGCGCTAACGGAATTGGATATGCCATTAGGTGAATTCCGACCCCTTGCATTAAAACAACTCAGAGACCGACTTGAAACCAACCTATCGGGATTAATGGGGCCATCGGTTTCAAGTTCTGTCATTAATCGATACCTTCCATTTAAAGACAGTGGTGACTTCCCAGCCAGAGAAGATATCAATCAAATTGAAAATCAGTTAGAAAACTTCCAAACACAGCTTACCGGCATGGCAGCGGAACTTGATCGATTAAGACGATACCATCGGGAAACACTTGAGCAATTGCCTATGGGGGTTTGTTCTGTCAGTAACGATGGTGAGATACTTATGTGGAATCAGGCATTGGTTGAAATCACCCATATCCCCGCGAACCAGACTGTCGGCTCCTACCTGGATTCTTTACCGGAGTCCTGGCATCTGATGTTAAAGACATTTCTGGTGAGTCCCTCAGATCACCTTTACAAACAAGAACTCAAACTTGACCAAGACACGAAATGGATCAACCTGCACAAGGCAGCTCTACCAACCAACAGTCGATCCATAATTGAAGGCACTGTGTTATTGGTCGAAGACCAAACTGAATTAAATGCTCTGGAAAACGAACTATTGCACAGTGAACGTTTAGCATCTATAGGCAGCTTAGCCGCAGGTGTAGCACACGAAATAGGTAACCCGGTTACGGGTATTGATTGCCTGGCGCAAGATTTAATCTATTCGGCAGATTCTGACGAATCAAAAGAGATAGGCGAACAAATCAGGGGGCAAACCCAGAGAGTAACCCGTATCGTTCAGTCTTTGGTTAATTACGCGCATAGCGGCCAACAGGATGCGAATATTGAGCATTTAAACCACTCGATTTACGATTTAGTCAACGAGGCGATACATCTCCTTGAACTATCCAGACAAAGCCATGATGTCAATTTTATCAATAATATCCCACAACATTTGCTCGTCCCCTGTGATCCACAGCGGCTCGCACAGGCATTTATTAATCTGCTCAATAACGCTAAAGATGCGTCAGCTCCTGGGAATGATATAATAATCGGTTTACACGAAAGCACTGGCGAACATAAAACACGACTGGAAATTGTCGACCATGGAACCGGTATACCCAAAGAAATCCTGGATAGAATATACGAACCATTTTTCACGACCAAAGGAGTAGGTAAAGGAACAGGTCTGGGGTTATGGCTAACCTACAGTATTATTGAAGAACACTTTGGACATATTAATTTTGAGTCGCCTGCATTTCCACTGGAAGAGAATGGTACACGCGTTATAATCACGCTTCCAAAACCTCAGGAAACTGAGCTTAAACAGGATATTGAATGAGTCATATACTAGTAGTAGAAGATGAAGCCATTATACGGAGTGCGTTAAGACGCTTACTGGAAAGACATGGTTTTCGTGTTAGTGAAGCCGGCTCTGTTCAACAAGCATTAGAATATTCATTCAAAGATTTTGACCTGGTCATCAGCGACTTAAGGTTACCTGAAGCTCCAGGGACAGACCTGATTGATGCCATTGATCCTATACCCGTTCTGATAATGACCAGTTATGCCAGCATGAAGTCTGCGGTCGATGCAATGAAAATGGGTGCGGTAGACTATATCGCCAAACCATTTGATCATGACGAAATGGTTAGAACGGTTACAACCATCCTTAGCAACAAAGCCAAGGCTGCAGCCACACCTGAAATCTCTGATTCAAATGACACCGAAAGTGAATGCTCTATTGGCGAAATGGTAGGATCCTGTACAGCCATGGCAAAACTGTACACACGCATTAAAAAAGTGGCTCCAGCCGATATTACCGTACTCATTCAAGGTGAATCAGGTACGGGTAAAGAATTAGCAGCAAAAGCAATACATGAACATTCACCTCGTAAGAATGCACCTATTATCTCTGTTAACTGCGCGGCGATTCCGGAAAGCCTGATTGAGTCTGAACTATTTGGTCATGAAAAAGGAGCCTTCACTGGTGCCAGTGCTTCTAGACAAGGTCTGGTTGAGGCAGCGGAAGGTGGCACCCTGTTTCTAGATGAAATCGGCGAGCTTCCCATGGAAGCCCAGGCAAGACTTCTCAGAGTACTACAAGAGAATGAAGTACGACGAGTAGGCTCAGTTCATGCCAAAAAAGTTGATGTCAGGCTTATCGCGGCGACCCACCGAAACCTAAGAAAACTGGTGAAAGAGCATCGCTTTAGAGAAGACTTATATTATCGCCTTCAGGTCATTGAGGTCTCTCTGCCGCCATTACGAGATCGTGGTGAAGATGTCATAGAAATAGCAAATTCATTGCTTCAAAAACAAGCGATTCGCTTAGGTGTTGATAAGATACCAAGGTTTAATAAAGAAACACGACAGCAAATGCTGTCTTATGATTGGCCTGGAAATGTACGAGAACTGGAGAATGCCGTTCAAAGAGCATTAATACTCTGTGACGATCAGGAGATTACTACCGAGTACCTGGGGATACCGGTAGACGAAGAGTTACTCATTCCTGACACCCTGGTCAACAGGTCTCCAATTTCAAACAGTGACGAAATCGCACAAAAACCTGCAGAAGCCAATGAAGATTTGTCTCTGGAAGATTACTTTCAGCATTTTGTGTTAGAACATCAAGAAAACATGAACGAAACGGATTTAGCACAAAAGCTGGGGATTAGTCGAAAGAGTTTGTGGGAACGAAGGCAGCGGTTAGGCATACCCAGACCAAAAAAGAATGCGTCATAGATCTAAAAATTTGGTCTGGTTTAGTTGAGTGATACACCAAATTATTGTAAATACCTATACTTCGAAGTCTATTAACTTACCTAAAGTACGTCTATTCTCTTCGATTTGATGGACTTCAAGAATACGTGCACTGGCGTCCCTGGTACTTTCTAGTAACTCGTCTATATGCTCCTTTGATTGCTCTGCTGACCTTGCAGCTCGCTCTTCTTCAGCCTGTGCATTCGTATTTACTGATACATCTTCTTCCTGTCGATATTCGCTACCCTCTTCTTTCTGCTCTGCCTCTTTTGACTCCAGCGCTTGAGCTTCAACCCTGATTCGCTCCTGTGCATCCAAGGCTAACTGCATGGCATTTAATGCGACATAGCGATCTTGAACAGAAGGTTCGGCCGGTGCAAGTGCTGCTTGCCTTATTTGTTGGGCTCTAATCAAATCCGCTTCAGGGTTATCCGCTGATCTTGACATATTAATCTGCACTTCACCGGCCACGGCGTAATTGACGCCATCGGGGCCACGCTCATATTGGAGCGACATAGCACCGGCGTACTTACCGCCAACGGCCCTATGAGCCTGTTCGTGATCTTTAACTTCACGATCGCGCTGCTTTAATGCAGCAATTTGTTGCTGATCTGCATGCAACTCTGCTCGTTCTTTCCTTGACTCTATTCTTTCCTCAACCCGATTATCTACCTGCTGTCTATCTGCAACAGTTGTATCGGGTTGTTTAGGTTGTTCAGAATGATTCACAGCTTGCTCTATTGCAGACTGTGCTGTCTGATTAATCGGGTTAGATTGATTGGTGTCATTAACTGGTATAGCGTCAACAGCAGGCTTTAAATTACCAAATTCCAGCGATGTTTCAGACGCACGAGTTTCATTCGCTAATCTGGATTCCTTTAATAATTTACCCAAATCTGTCTGAAGACTCCTGTCAGCTTGTCGATCAGCATCACGAGATGGATCATCTGCAGGTTGGTTTTTACTGTGATCTGTAGCGTTACTTTCCTCAACAGGTGCGAAATTTTTGTCCTGATTTTGAGACAAGCTCGCTTCTTTTGCCTGATCCTGTGTTGGAGGCTGTATATGAACTGCGTTTAGCGCTACACCTGTAATCGTACTCATTTCACTATCCTGTGAGTGTTAAACTCTAATATCTAGCAAGGTACCTATGGTTTCAGAACCGGCTTCAACAACCTTTGCACTCGCCTGCACCTGATGCTTCGACTCCATAAGGCCCACCACTGGTTTTGTAAGGTCTGTTGTTTCACCATTATCAGGAACAATATTTGCCTTCGCAATTTGACTGCCACTTTGTTCAAGCATAGACAACCCTGAATGTATGCCCGTAACACCGATACCCATGACTGAATTCATCAACAACCCTCTATTGCAAACCAATATACTTTCAATAATGTATTATAGCTACTACCATGACAAACGCCATTTTACCAACAAACACTCAAGTATTTATAAGACTTATTAGCAATTAAAATATCTCTTAAATAGCAATAATGAATAGCAAAGCAGCCATTGTCATTCGAACAATATAGAGGGCAGGGTCCGGCCTTGATCGAAAGTAGTGTACCTACCTGCACTTTAATTGGGTTAAAATTTTGCTGATGAGTGCTAGCTGCCTGAAGTATCAGGTCGTTACAAGGGAAATGATAGAGTTCCATTACTTGACCCTGAGTCCAATCATAACGGATTTTGCCAGCATGAATTAATACATTCGAAGCCACAGGATTCATGGAAGAATCCTTAATAAATTTTGGCGATAATAAGCTGACCAATATATTAGTCAAAAAATCAAACAAGGACATGTTAACTAATGGCTATTTTTCATACAGTAAAGTGTTTGTTTTGTGCCTCCCCTCTTGTGGTAGATGAGCATATCCTATGTACATTTTGTGTGTTTTCCTGTACTTCGTCTGAAGCACGCTCCAGTCGATATTGCTTAACCTGCTCAAACATCATGCTAACGAATGACACATATTGCGGTCATTGCTTGACGAATCCATCCTCCCTTGAACGCCTATATTGCTATTCAGATTATTCGGGTCCTTTAAGATGGCTCATCAAACAATATAAATATAAAAAGAAATTGTATTTAGCCTCATTACTCAGTCATATGCTGTACACTAAAATCAAACAACTTAACCAGGATGATATTCCCGATGCGATAATTCCTATGCCGATTCATTGGACCAGGCACTGGAACAGAGGATTTAACCAGTCACATTATATAGCCAATCTTCTATCTAAATCCGCTGACATATCCGTTATTGCCAAAGGCATCACACGAATAAGACGAACACCTGCTCTTGAGGGGTTAAATCGAAAGCAACGTCACTCGGTGGTGAAAAAAGCATTCCGCGTTTCAACAAATCTGCCGTCACATGTTGCTATTGTTGATGATGTGTACACCACTGGTGCCAGCGCTGAATCTCTGGCAAAAATATTAAAAAAACATGGCACCCAGCGCGTTGACCTATGGGTTCTGGCAAGAACCCCAAAAAACTAATAATTAATACCTATAGTGGTTGGTCACACTACCGAATAAGACTAGAATACAGCTCAATTTAGTCAAAAGTCAGGTTAACATGTCCCAATTGCCAGAACCCCGCCCATATGCACAGCTTACTCCAGATGTAATTCTAGACTCTGTCGAAGCTTTGGGTTATCCCGTTAGCGGGCACCTAACAGCGTTAAACAGCTACGAAAATCGCGTTTATATGCTTGGCGTTGAAGACCAGAGTGACCTGGTAGTGAAATACTATCGGCCTGACCGATGGACAAGAGACCAAATACTTGAAGAACATCAGTTTACCTTTGAGTTATTGGAAGATGACTTACCGGTTATCGCGCCCATTAAAATTGATGGCGAAAGTATATTTGATGCGTCTCCTTATCAATTTTCATTATTTGAAAAAAGATCTGGCCATCCATTGGAGCTTGACAATCTGACTCATCTGGAACAGACCGGCAGAATACTGGCGAGAGTCCATAGCGTAGGCATCCGTAATCAATTTGAATCGCGAAGAGAAATTACTCCCGGCGAATATGGCTGGAAATCCAGAGAAACCGTTATTAATTCAGGCTTTCTTCCATTTGAATTGGAAGAAGCCTACAAAACGACATCCTCATTTTTATTAGAGGCTATTGATGAAATCTGGAGTTCAGTGTCATTCAAAAGTCAAAGAGTGCATGGTGATTTCCATCCAGGAAATATTCTCTATCGCGATCAATCGCCATGGTTATTGGATTTTGATGATTGCATTATTGGCCCAAGAATTCAGGATATTTGGATGCTGCTGTCAGGCGATGAAATTCAGCAACAGGAACAACTAAACATCATCATGAAAGGCTACCGAATGTTTTCTGATTTGGATCCTGAAGAGCTCAAGCTTATAGAATCTTGCCGATCATTAAGGATTCTCCATTATGCAGCATGGTTATCAAATCGTTGGTTAGATCCAGCATTTCCAGCGGCCTTTCCCTGGTTTGAACATGCGAGGTTTTGGTCTGACCATATACTTCAATTAAAGGAGCAGCTCGCTCAAGTTAACCTATTGGAATTAAAACTACCGAACCAATACGTATTGTAATTATTTATGGTTATAATTTTGGTTAATTGCAAGGTAGCAATAGCCAATAGTCGTTGCAAATAAACCAAATAGATTGTATTCAAATCAAGGCTGATAATTTGAAGTTACGAACGAAATATTCATTGATAATTCTAGGTATCACCCTGGTGAGTTTATTCACACTATCGATATCACTCGGATTGCTATTTAATCAGTCAAACCAAGAGCTGATCAATATCAATGAAAATACTGTTCGAAACGAGTTTATTACCAGAATGAACATCAATTCTGAGTTTGTTACGGAGCAAATTGCGCTCACTTTGGCACTGCCACTTTATAATTATGATTATGGAATGCTTAAACTTCTGGCTGATGTGGCTGTGGCAGATGACGATATAGTTAGTCTCAGAATATTTGACACCGACAATAACTTTCTAATTAGAAGCAGCGTCCCTGATAAATACAAGCTTGATTTAAGTACCCTGGATAGTGACACCCTGAATAAAATATCAAATCATCAGACTATTCTCATCGATGGTCTTCAGCATTTTGTATTGATTGCGCCCATTGAGGTGTTTGAAAAAGTTATCGGCGGTGTTGAAATCACCTTTTCGCGCATTGGTGTGCAACAGGATATTTTGCTCATGCGAGAACTGGGCAATGCCGCAAATGACAAAAACACCCTGAAATTTTACCAGGTGGCTATATTGGTTACCCTTATCGTTTGCTTGCTGGTAATAACTGCCTCCTATCTGATTACAGCCTGGTTAGTTCATCCAATACAGGCTATGGCAGATTTTGCGACACGTATTGGACGTGGTGAATCACTACCCAAGATTCCAATGAACCAAACGGATGAATTAGGAGAACTTGCCAATAGCATGGGAGAAATGGCAAGCAATCTAGAGCTAAGATCCTACGAGATTAATCATCTTGCCTATCATGATTATTTAACGGACTTGCCGAATCGGCTAATGTTTACAGCTGAGCTTGAAAACTGGATTGATACCTTTTTAATTCAAAAAAAGAAATTCTCGACATTATTATTGGATCTGGACAATTTTAAACAGGTTAATGACCAGTATGGGCACGACATAGGTGATGAATTATTAATCAATGTCTCCGCCAGACTTTCCCGGATACTGGATGCTGACCACAAAGAACATCTATATAAACGCAGTAAGTCTTATTTTCTGGGAAGATTGGGAAGCGATCAATTTATATTATTGATCGAAGTTATTGATGAAAATGATGCTCAAGGTGTTGCGCAACAAATTTTAAATAACTTTAAATCTGGATATAAAACCCGCGAATTTGAGATCGCAATTTCTGTCAGTATAGGGGTTTCTGTCTACCCCCTTCATGGAGACCAGGGAGCATCTCTCTTCCAAAATGCTGAAATTGCCTTATTTGATGCAAAGAATTCCGGAAAATCAGTCGCGCATTTATTCACACAAGAGATGTCGAGACAGTTTCAGGTTAAAATTGAACTGGAAAAGGAACTACGTAAAGCCATCGCCACCGATGCGCTGGAAGTATGGTACCAACCGATTTTCGACTTACAATCTAACAAATTAAATGGTGCTGAAGCACTTGTTAGGTGGATACATCCTGAACGGGGTTTTATATCGCCCGCCACCTTCATTCCGTTAGCAGAAGAAACGGGCCAAATGATTTTATTGGGACAACTGATTATAGATAAAATTTGCACTCAGCTGTCAGCATGGCAAAACCAGATTGAAGAAGATTTTCATGTTGCTATCAACATTTCCGCCATACAGCTAAAACAAAAAAATCTGATTGAGTTCATTCTTAATCAGGTAAAAACAAAGAAAATCAACCTCAGACATATACATATTGAAATCACAGAAACAGCACTCATCCAACATGACACTGTTGTTCAAAAAACTCTGGATCAATTTTCCGAACTGGGTATGCCTATTTGGCTAGACGACTTTGGTACTGGGTTTAGCTCATTGAGTCACCTAAAAAACTTCCCTGTAAGCGGAGTAAAAATTGATCGTAGTTTTGTTTCAGATCTGGACAGCAAGAATCAAGGACAAGACCTTGTTATAGCAGTGATGGAACTGGCAAAAGCGTTGCGTTTAAACCTAATCGCGGAAGGCATTGAAACTCCAGAGCAATATGAATTATTGAAATCGAACCAATGTACCTATGGCCAGGGTTATTTAATGGGAAGACCTGTACCAGCATCGGACTTCAAGATGAAATCGTTCAATCAGGATACCCAGTAAGATAAACCAGGCTAAGAAATCTATTTCCTGTCTTGAACTATAGCTATACAGAATGAGATCCAAATAATTCCTGGCTGTTTTCCCATAGTGTATCTGATATCTGCGCTTTTGATTCTGCTCTCAAGCTAACCAAAACATCAAATACCATCTTTAAACGATGAGGTACATTTGGCTCTCCTTGAAAACCACTCAAAGGCATCGCTGGCGCATCAGTCTCCAAAACCAGAGTGTCTAATGGCAAACTACTTATAGTATCTCGTGTTTTACTGGCTCTAGGGTATGTAATAGAACCACCAACACCGATTTTCATACCCAGATCTATCAGTTGTTTGGCCTGCTGATAACTGCCGGTAAAGCCATGAATAACACCTCTGGAAACCCGACCTTCTTTAAGACATCGAACCACTTCGTCCTGAGCCTTAACACAATGAATAATAACCGGTAATTTTAGTCTGGAGGCTAATTGGAGCTGTGTTTCAAAATAAAGGATCTGTTGTTCGAAATGAGGTTTAAAATGGTCCAGTCCTGTTTCACCAATAGCAACAAGCACATCTGTATGCTGTTCAACCAATTCGGTTATTTGATTTAAACTGGATAATGCGTATTTTTTGACATACCAGGGATGTATACCTAATGCCGCCTGAATTCCAGGGTACTTCAGTGAAAGCTGGTAGATAACTGCCCATTGATCCGGAGAAGTGGCAGGGATTAGCCATCGGTTAACCCCTTGTTGCATTGCCTGCTCAATCAATCCGTCTAAACGCGACTCCAGCTCTGGTGCATTCAGATGGCAATGAGTATCAAATAAACTGACCATTGGCGCACCTACAAGCTGGCAACCTTACCTAGTAGGGAGATTTGTCTTCTAATTGTCTCAATTCGCCTTCTGCAGATGCCACGGCAAGTTTCAAGTCCAACAAATCATCTTCCAGAGCTGTTAATTCAGCATTTTTCTCCAATAACAAATCAAAAACTTCATTAAGACGTTCAGTTGTTGTCGTAACATCATAGCGCTCTCTTGTTAGAGCACTTATTTCTGCATTTAAATCTACAATTTGTTGTTCTTTAATCTGAACACTATTTTCAGCCGAACGAACTTTTTGATTGAGGTGATAAAATTCCAGACCCAAGCTATATCCCTTTAGAAAACCTGCTTCCAGGTCTGCTGGACATATACCCTTATAGTTATAGCCTGATTTGCCCTTGGTAAAGCCAACTCGATCAGTACAAAAACGCTTCAAACCTTCATCATAGCCAGACTGATACTGACTGAAATCAGGCGTTACAGAATGCTTCGCACAGGCTTCACGGTGCTTTTGAAGCCTGCCAGCAGATGCACCATTTGATCCATCCTCATAGCCAATCATTTCCCAATCAGCAGAAACACATTCGTTTTTATTCATGGTCGCACAGGCCGTCAGGAACAAGCCGGCAAATAAAATCAGTAATAAACTAGATAGACGCATCTCGCAGTCCTTTTTAATGTAGAAAGTAATGCTGAATAGAATAACAGTCTGCATACAATAGCAAAACTATTTATTCAGCTTTATTCAGATTGAATTTAGATATAAATATTAATGAATTTGAAACGGTTCGGCTAGAACACCGAGCAATAAAAGACGTCACTATATGGATTCAATCACACAGATACCCCGTTAATTAGCGGTAGGTTGGCTTGCTGTTGTAACAATAGGTGCAGACAATATGCTGGAAACAGGCACAAACTCAACCTGCTCGAAATCCAGAGCAAGAGGAATTCTGGATTTAATGAAACTCAGAGTTTCAGGGTAAGAGTGACCGATCATAATGACCTTCCCATGTCTCCTGGCATACCGCAGAGCTTGCTGAAATTGTTGCTCCATATACTTCTGGCTTCGAATGTTATCTAAAAACACATTACGCACGCCCCAATTCAGGCCACTATTCATCGCTGTATCACCAGCCAGTGAAGTGGGAACCGTTAAGCTATCAACAAAGAACAACCCTCTCTGTTGAAGTTCATGCATTAGCCACGACATGGCTGATTGATCCGTGGTTAGCTGGCTGCCCATATGATTATTCACACCAACCGCCATAGGAACCTCAGACAAAGCGAGCTCTAACATAGTCGTCTTTTCCGCTTCGTTCATTTCAGAAGATAAACCGATATTGCCAATAGACAATCCTGTGGTGCTTTCCATGGGTAAGTGCAGCATAACTTCAATGCCATTTTCATCAGATAATTGTGCTAGCTTTTTGGAATGATTGTAATCGGGAATAATTGAAACAGTTATGGGCAGTTTCATCTCAATAAGTTGTTTATCTCGAGTTAGATTGTAACCCAGGTCATCAATGATCAAGGCTATTTTAGGTAGCTCACTGGCAGCAGATGTTATAGACACCACTGCTGCCAGAATGAAAACAACTATTACGGGCATTTAAATCTTAAGACTCTGTGCAATAGCAATGCCTTTCAGTAAGTTGAGTGCCTCATATAGCTGATAGTCACGCTCTGACAGTGGTTTCTCTTCAACAACGTCAGTATCGTCCTCATTTGTTGAGGTCTCTTCCTTAGCACTGTCGCTACCATTAGGGTTATCCAAATGTCCATTGAGGTCGGATTCTTTATAATAATCTGCACCTGATTGCCTGGTAAGTTTCGCACGCTCAACTGTAATGTCTGGCACTATACCCTGTGCCTGAATTGAACGGCCATTAGGTGTGTAATACCGGGCGGTGGTTAATTTAATAGCGCGGTTTTCACTGAGAGGCAAGATTGTTTGAACTGAACCCTTACCAAAACTCTGGGTTCCCATAATAATACCTCGCTTATGATCCTGTAATGCTCCTGCAACAATCTCAGACGCCGACGCCGAACCACCATTGATCAGAACCACCAGACTAAGGTTGTTTGAAGGATTCTTTGAGGTCGCAAAATATTTCGAATCCGAGTTAGCAACCCGTCCTTCTGTATAAACAATCAAACCGTCTGAAATTAATGCATCAACGACATCAACAGATGCAGACAAAACTCCACCGGGATTATTTCGTAAATCCAAAACCAAACCTTTTAACGCCGCCTCTTTTTGTAGCTTTTTAAGCGCAGAGACCAGATCCTGACCAGTACGTTCCTGGAATTGACGAATTCTGATATAACCAAATTCATCTTCCATAACTTCTGACTTAATACTGGTAACCTTAATAACATCGCGCACAATTTTAATTTGGAGCGGTTTGTTAACACCTTTTCTCACCACAGTCAGTACGATCGGATCGCCTGGGTCACCACGCATGATATCTACGGCCTCACTCAAACTGAGACCTTTTACCGGCTCACCATCCAAAAATGTCACCAGGTCACCTGCTAGAATACCTGCCCTTGCTGCAGGCGTTTCGTCAATAGGAGCAACGACTCTGACATAGCCGTTCTCATCCATTTGAACTTCAATTCCCAGACCACCAAATTTTCCAGAAGTATCTTCCCGCAAATCACTAAAGTCTTCTGCTTTTAAATAAGTTGAATGCGGATCCAGCCCAGCCAGCATACCGTCGATGGCATTCTCCAGTAATTCCTGATCATCAACTTCTTCTACATACGATTTTTTAACATGTTCAATGACCTGGGCCAGACTTCGAATATCGTCTATGGGTAGTGAAGCCGTGGCGTTTTTATCTGCGTTAACTGACATTCCAATGCCAACAAGCAAGCCAACCATTCCGGCGGCAATAAACCCCACCCAGGTACCATTACGTAATTTCATATATTTATTCTCACCCAATAGTCATTCAATTATTCATTTCACAGTGATTGTACGCTGCCACATGATGATTTTCTAAAATTATCAAAAGCTTTACTTAACGCTTAGCCAGCCAACCTAGTGGATCCTGAGGTTTTCCTTTATACCGTATTTCAAAATAAACACCTGGATCATCCAAACCACTATCGCCACTTTGAGCGACAGTTTCCCCTGTATTAATCCATTCACCAACCGAGCGCAACAAAACTTCATTTCTGGCGTAAAGACTCATGTAGCCTTCGCCGTGATCAATAATCATCAGTAAGCCATAGCCATTTAACCAATCTGCAAAGACTATACGTCCATGATGAACAGCCTTAATATTAGATTGATCACGAACTCTTAAGACAACTCCTTGCGACCGGAGTGGTCCATTGCCTATTTTGCTGCCGTAGGTTTGACTCAGCCTGAAATTTTCTGCCGGCCAGGAAATCTTGCCTTTTTGTGTCGAAAAAGGGCGAGACAGTTCTCCAGGCACCAAATCAACGATGGCCTCAACAACCTTGGCAAGCAAAGTTTCGAGTCGCGCACGGTCAGCCTTCTTAGTTTCCAGCTTTTGACCCATTGACTTTATTTCTGTACGCAAATTAGCCAAAACCTGTACGCGTGTATTCTTTTGCTGTTGTAGCAACTGCCTTTCTTTTGCCAGTTTAATAGAAGCGATTCGGCTCTGTCCAATTGACGAATGTAACTCAGTACTAATCCTGTCCATTTGATCAATATTTTTTTGATAAGATTCCAATTGAGAAAGCTGCACCTGTGAAATATTTTGATAATAAGTCAGCATTCGCATCCAATGTAGCGAATCACCCTGATCCAGCAACAACTTTAAACGATTCTTCTTACCTGTTTTATAACTTGCTTCTATTAATGTCGAGATATCTTCTTTTTGTGAATCTATTATTACCTGAAGCTCGACCTTTTGACCGGCCAATGCTAACTGAGAGGATTCTAATTCTTCAATGCGCGCTTTTAATCGATTAGCTTCCTGAGTGGACCTTGAGATCCCAAGTTCCAACTGCTTCAGTTTTTTAACCAAATCAGATTCATTGGCACTAGCCTTAGCCAGCCATTGGTTCAATTTTTCAATCTCAGACTTTAACTCTGTCAACTGAGCTTCCGTCGCCTTATTACCCGCGGCCAGAGAACCTGAAGCATAAACCGTCAATATTAGAAAGCACGTAACAATCAATTCAAGACGAAAAGATTGTATTAACTTTTGAAACATCCTAAACATAGTTGCGAATTAACCCAGTAGACTTTCACCTGTCATTTCAGCAGGAATTTCCATATCCATCAGCTTCAACAGTGTCGGAGCAATGTCACATAACCGACCATCATTCAGGATTAGACTTTCTGAATCTTTAGATACCAAAACAAGAGGAACCGGAAAAGTCGTGTGACTGGTGACTGGTCCACCTGTCTTGGGATCAACCATAAGTTCTGCATTACCATGATCAGCTGTAATCAAACATTGGCCGCCTGCCTCAAGAATAGCGTCTGTAACCGACTTAATACAATCATCCAGGGCATGAATAGCAGCCATTGCCGCGGCCATATTCCCCGTATGACCCACCATATCGCCATTAGCATAATTACAAACTATCAGATCAAATTTACCACTTTCTATAGCAGCAACTAATTTCTCAGTGACCTCAGGCGCACTCATTTCTGGTTTTAAATCATAAGTCGCTACCTGAGGAGAAGGAACAAGAATGCGCTCTTCTCCTATAAATGGGTCTTCCTGTCCACCCGAGAAAAAGAAGGTAACATGAGCATATTTTTCAGTTTCTGCAATACGTAACTGTGCTTTTCCTGCATGCTCCATAACTTCACCCAGAGTATGGGTTAAATTCTCGGGTTCAAATGCGCAGGGAGCATCGATATCAGAAGCATATTGCGTCAGTGTTACAAAGGCGGATAGCTCCGGACGAACCCTACGGTCCAGAGGAGACTCCAGATCATCCTGCACAAAAGCCCGGGTCAATTCACGAGCCCTGTCAGGTCTGAAATTCATAAAAATAACCGAATCACCATCTTCAATTTTCACCGACTCGGCGCTATCAGGTCTTACCGATGTGGAAGGTGCAAACTCATCATCCAGACTTTGTTCGTAAGCTGCATGCAACCCGTCTATTGCCGTAGCAGAAATAATGTCAGCATCACCTTTAACTAACAGATCATAAGCCTGCTGGACACGATCCCAACGATTATCACGATCCATTGCATAATAGCGACCAATAACCGAAGCTACATATCCCACACCATGATCATGGAGTCGGTCATCGAATTTTTGCAAGGTACTTTCTGCACTCCTTGGCGGAGTGTCACGACCATCCAGAAATGCATGCACATATACCTTTTCGGCTCCTTGTTGAGCGGCTAAATCAATCGCCGCCAGGATATGATCTTCGTGACTATGGACACCACCAGGAGAAGCCAAACCCATAATATGAACAGCCGCCTTTTTACTGACTGCACTATCTATTGCATTTATTAACACGTCATTTTTAAAAAAGTTGCCATCATCAATGGCTTTGGATATCCGGGTAAAGTTCTGATACACAATACGACCCGCACCCAGATTCATGTGTCCTACTTCAGAATTTCCCATCTGACCTTCAGGCAAGCCTACCGCCATCCCGGATGTTTGAACCAGCGCACGGGGATATGTATCCCATAAATGATCCCAAACAGGCGTATCAGCTTGCTCTATAGCATTTGATGTTGAGTTTTCACTATAACCAAAGCCATCTAATATAATTAATGCTGTAGGTTTTTTGTTAGCTGATGACATACTGATCTCACTTTGTAAGGTTATATGAGTATAAATTTGCTGACGGTGAATAAACACCCATTTACTAAATGTTACTCTGAATCGGATTGAAGCGAAACGGCAAATAGTCACTAGTTTCACCATAGCACAAGCTGATATTTTAAGCCTCCCAACCCAACCCGACCTGATATCCATCATCGTTAGCGTAAAACCGCTGAAAATTTATACATTTATCGTTCAGATACCTGCCCAATGCTGGATATATCTGTATACTAGACGGCCGTTTTCATTACGACTGGTTTATATAAATATGTTAGAACAAATCATTGAATTCATGACAAATCACTGGATCCTGACGTCTGTCTGGTCAGCAGTATTAATCCTGGTGTTATTAAACGAAGGGGCACGGGGTGGCGATCAGTTAAGTACGGCACAGGTAACCCGGCTCATCAACTCAGAAAATGCTGTTGTGATCGACATCCGGAAAAAAGAAGACTTCCGTACAGGCCATTTGCCTGAATCGATTAACGTGCCTTCCTCCGGGATTACAAGTCACATGGGCCAGCTTGAACCATACAAGTCAAGACCCGTTATATTGATTTGCAAAACCGGAACAACGGCTGGTTCTGTTGGTGTTATTTTAAAAAATGCCGGCTTTGAACAGGTAACCCGTTTAAAAGGTGGCATAATGGAGTGGCAAGCGAACTCATTACCCCTGGTAAAAAATTAAAGGTTAGATTAAGAATTATGAAAGAAATCCTTATTTATTCTTCAGATTATTGCCCGTTTTGCCATCGCGCTAAAAGCCTATTAGATGGCAAAGGACTTCAGTACAAGGAAATCGTTGTAGACGGAAATCCGGCTTTGAGGCAGGAAATGGCCTTGAAAGCTGGTCGCACATCAGTTCCTCAAGTCTGGATTGGTGATACTCACGTTGGCGGATCCGATGAACTGTATGCACTGGAAAGAGCCGGCAGCCTGGATTCACTTATTAACCAGGAAACTTAATTCCTGTTCAATTACTGGATAATCTTTATATTATGAGCGAACAAAACACTCCGGCATTCAATATTCAAAGAGTTTTTATAAAAGACGCTTCTTTTGAGTCACCAAGTTCTCCTGAAATATTTAAAAAAGCTTGGGAGCCTCAGGTAAATCTGGACATGAATACTCGGGCAGTAGATCTGGGTGAAAATGCATATGAAATCACCCTGATGCTGACTGTAACTGCAAAAATTGAAGAGGATGTTGCTTTTATTGCCGAGATCCAGCAAGCGGGAATATTTACCATCGCCAACTTCCCGCAGGAAACACTTAATCAAATGCTAGCCGCATACGCTCCTAATATTTTATTTCCTTATGCTCGTACGACCATTGATAATATGATTGTACAAGGCAGTTTTCCCGCACTTATGCTAGCTCCCATTAACTTTGAAGGCCTATATCAACAGAAACTGGCTGATGAGCAAACGAGTTCAGACAAGCCTAAAGAAGAAAGCACACAACACTAGTTGCTGCTGCACATAAATATTGGAGGCCTCTTCCTCCAATATTTAAACACCCTATCAATTGAAATCGCTTAGGTATCAGGCTATCTGTTAACAGTTATCGTTTTGGCCTAACAGACTCAAACCAGGTTTACCAAAATATCGGCGATTGTAAAAAAATAACTTGCGCTACACGATCTGGGTTTCATTGGATTGCAAGAAAAGTGGAATTCGTCATTGTAAGGCACTCTCTTTGGACGAACAGAGGTTAGTGCTGACTACTCCAAACAACCTATGTTGTTAATTTTGGATAAACTAACCTAAAGCTTAGGCACTTTTATTGTTTTCTATGCTACCTATTGTCTAAAAGATTCTAGCCAATGGATCAACAACACAACTGTTTGTATCTCATCACCAAGAGAAAACGTTAGCCTGTATTCAACAAGCACTATCATTTGAACCTACAGCTGAAACAAATATCTGAATCAATATTATGTAATGTTTATACCTATTTGATGGACTTATTTTTACAGTAACAACCCTCTATTGCCAAGGGTACATAGCGCATTGTGAGAGAGTCTTTCAGGTAAGCTTCAATTAAACTATTATCACTGCTGCAAGTGATAGAATCACTAAACGGACCGGCATATAAAACCACCGCATTAGCATCGGAAACGATAGCCATTGGTGTAGAGGGCACCAGAGCTCTAATATCTGCAGCCAGGTCGTTAATATCCAGCTCTATAAAAGTCGCGGTACTATAGGTCTGTTTCAACGTACGCCAATGTAGTTCTGAACCCGTGTTGCAGCTACAACCTGAATCGGTAATTCGTAAAACAATCTTTTCGCCATTTAGTGATTTTGAGAACAGCTTAGAAAAAGCATCTAAATAATCCAAAGTTGACGAAAACTCAGAAAGTATTTTTTGCTCAGGGTCGAATGCGACCATTCTATTTTTGAAAATATAAATCAATGAGAAAATAATAGAGACGGCCCATAGAGCCGCCAGTATAACCGCTACAAAGTCACGCTTTGAACTTTTGGATACTGTCATTTAATGCTCTAAATCGAAGAGTAACTTCTGCAAGGTTTTTGTCGCCTTCGTCAATCTCTTTAGCAACCTCTACTGACGATGCCGAGATATTAGCCACCTGCTCCTCTATCTCTTTATTGATTAATGTTTGTTCCTCTACCGCACTAGCAATACTCATAGTACTTTTGAAAATCTCATCAATCTGTTCACCGAGCGCTGTCATTTGGCTGGCAGCAGTCTGATTAAGTTCCTGGCTGCCTTTAATCTCTTCAACTGAGCGATTCATTGTGGTCACTGCGTCTGCAGCGCCCGCATTCAAATTGCCCATAAGCACATTAATTTCTTGAGTCGCTTGATGTGTTCGTGTCGCCAGTGCTCTCACTTCATCCGCAACAACCGCAAAGCCTCTTCCTTGCTCGCCGGCTCGCGCTGCTTCAATAGCTGCATTCAATGCGAGTAAATTTGTCTGCTCAGCAATGCTTTGAATAGCCTCAATCATACCGGTAATGGCTTTTGTATCTTCATCAACCTTTTCTAGTGTTTGGTTTGTCTTAGAAAGGAAGTTAGATGTTTGTTCTGTCTTTTCAACGGAATCTCTTACCGCATTGACACTATCATTCTTAAGGGATGTCAAATCATCTGCTTTATCTTTTACAAAAGCCGCAATTTCAGACAGTGATGTAGCGGCTTCAGTGACTTGTTCTGTTGCTGTGGTAATTGAGCTTAATTGAACTTCTTGATCATTGACCTTAGAGTTGACTGCCGCATAAGTACTTTTCAACGAATTCAGGCTTGAATCCAAATACAATGTTGTTTCAGAAGCACGAGAGATGACGTCTCTTACTGAATTTATTAGGTTTTTATACCTTTCGGTTAGCTCATTATTTGTATCATCAATATCAACCGTTAAGTCGATTGAATTCGGATCCGCTAGCATTTCGTCATTTGAATTAATAATAATCTGAGCAGCTCTCATAATAGGACGTGTTATGTAAGCTAAATAAACCAGTACTACAGTCTCAACGACGACATAGGCCGCGTGCACTAAAATAAAGACTGGAATTCCAACACCTAAAACGATTGTGCTATTTTCCTCAAAAATATGAATAGGCGCGCCTGTTACTTGCAGTATGGCAAACCCCGCGTGATACACAGCTGCAGTTCCTGCTCCGACCAAAATTGGGGTGACTCGTTGGAAGCCATATAGGATGGCCAGCATCACAAAGTAACCAAAATGTAGCTCAATCAGCCCATGCCCTAGATGTACTTGCAGGGTAACGAACGACATATATGAAAACGCCATCACACTCTTACTAAGGGTAGAGTAAGGGCTCAGTCGCTGTATCAACAAAGGTCCCGCGACCAGAACAATACCTACAATAAATGCCGTTGCAAATTCGCCGTAAACATATGATAGACCAAGACCAACTAAAAAGTTTATCCCCAATATAATCACTAGAATATTCATGATATATTGATCATAGTTGTTAACTATATGAAATAGTCGTCCGCTTTTTTTCATTTAGACACCCTATAATATGAATTGTTATCTCATCATATAAACCTATCGACCTCTAGTAAGTTTCCTTTACTTTAGCGATGCTATTATATCAGCGATAGTCGAGGCATTTGATTGCTTATTCTGACCTTCGTCGTCACTGCGTTTACTCCAATCCATTTCAAATCATCCTGTGGTAATTCATCCAGAAATCGACTCGGTGTACAATCAATAAACTCACCGAACTGTTTTCGTTTAGCGGCGTAGATAAGGGTTACTTTTTTGCGAACGTGTCATCCCCATGTACATAAGTCCACGCTTCTCCTCTATATCACCACTTTCTACTGAATTAGGATGCGGTAGTATTTCTTCTATGCCCAGGCAAAACATATACGGAAACGCCAGTCATTTTGACGCGTGCAGTGTCAAAAGTTGCACCGCATCGTCATCATTTTCTTGCTCTTGTCGTAACCAGGCTTCATGATTTATATCGCTGATCATTTACGAATAATCATTATTGGGTTTTCTTCATGGTACAGTTTTTGTACGGTTCGGCTTGGCCACTGAGCGAAACGATCTAAGGGTTTCCCTGGCTTTTCTGGCAAGTATTCATAGAAGGTAGTTCACATGCCCTCATAAGTCTAATATCTCGCCCTCCTGCGTATTCAGTTAATTTTTCCAATGTAGCCGGGGCAATTTCACGCCTAGGTATATTGATAATACGCAAAAATGCAGCAGCATCCTGATTAATAATCAGCCTCAGATAACTCATTACATTATTAATTTCAGCTTTCGCTAAAAAGGAAATGCCACTGTTTATTTTGTAAGGAACTCGACTTTATTGCGGCATCACTTCTAGTATCCGCATTTGATGATGACCTCAATACAAAACAGCGAAGTCTTTATAACTGCATTTGCGCGAGTCTGTGTAAAAACGTTACGAATGCAGGCTAATCAAGGCAAAAATGAAAGAAAAAGCGGAGTCTAGACTTCGCACGTCCTGTGCTTCGCCCTTTCGGGCTAGCTAAAGCTGTTTACATTATTTCGAAAAGAATTATGAGCATTTTGAGTACATTTTTAACGCTGAAGAGTCAAATGTAGTAGTTTTCACACAACCTCAAGCAGAAACCGCTAATGTAAAATTTAATTTGCAACGCGTTAATTCTTCCAAACGAACACATTCTTAAAACCATCGGCCTTAAGATATTGTGCCTGCATTTGACTCATCACACCCTTATCGCAATAGAGAATATAGTTCTTATTCTGATCCAAATCCGAAAACTTACTTCGCACTGAATAAAAAGGAATTTCGAGTGTTTCGTCAGAAACCGGACAGGCTTTCAAATCTATTTCATCAGGGTGACGAACATCGATTACTACCGAGGATTCTCCTATTTCCGAGACCCACGCAATCTCACTTACCTGTTGATCTGTGACCTTATCAATATTAATAATTTCAGCGCTGTCCAGCGCATCTTCAAATATCTGCCAATCAATTTTTGACTCTTCTTGTTCAATTCTATCTATTTTGGCTCGTGTTGTGGGCTTATTGGAAATAACACCACAAAATTCCGGCATTACTTCTGCGAAGGGTGCAGTACCGATATCCCGGGCCATATTGATGATGTCCAGTTTATCAGTCACGATCAAAGGCCTTAACACCATCTTATCGGTTACCTGATCAATAACATTCAGATTCGCCATTGTCTGACTTGACACCTGAGCAATGGCTTCGCCCGTTACAAAAGAATCCAGACCTAATTGATCAGCCACACGCTCTGCAGCACGATACATAATTCGCTTCAATACCACGCCCATCTGGGAATTCTCTACCTTGGTTAAAATTTCCTGAACCAAGGGGTCAAAAGGAACCGATATAAACCGTACCCTATGGGATGAACCGAATTTATCCCATATGAATTTTGTAACCTGTTTAACACCAACTTCGTGTGCCTGGCCACCTAGGTTAAAGAACAGAAAATGAGTTCGAATGCCACGCTTCATCATCAAATAGGCTGCTACCGTAGAATCGAACCCACCAGACATCAGGGTCACTGTGGTATCTTGTGAACCAATTGGGAATCCTCCCTGACCCTCGTGTCTCTGCTCAACCAAAAAGAAAATATTGTGTCGGATTTCAATCTTAACAGTCACATCCGGATTACTAACAGAGACCCCTGTTGCATTTGAATTTTGATTCAAGCCTCCGCCAACATAACGTTCTACCTCTATTGAAGTGAAATCATGATTACCAACGCGTTTGACGCGCAAGCAAAATGTTTTGCCGTCCAATTGTGGTGCAAAAACCGGAAGTGCTTTTTCCAAAATGTCGTCCATGGTCAACATCGGGTATTCTTGTGCCTCAAAAAAGTGCGAAATACCCGGGGTACATTTGATCAACTCAATCAACTGTTGTTTTCCGTCATAAACTAGATTTTCGCTGGTTTCCAGTTGAATATTATCCCACTGACCAGATACCTGTACGCCTGGGTCGACACGCTGGCAAATAATTTTCAAATTCTGACGAAGCTGTTGAATAAACCGCTTTCGCACGGGTTTACTTTTAATCGTTAGTTCAGGAGCAAGCTTGATGATGAGTTTCATGATAATCACTATGACTGTTTTCAGGCGCGCAATTATAATGATTTTCATCCATTTGAGTAGTTAATGTGAAACACCATTGCTACGCACCAATAAAATGCATAGAAACACCAAAACGCACCAATAAAGGGCTATAATCAATCATAAATTCGTAGCCAACCTGCAAAACTTAGGGTTTTCAGGGATACAGATCAATGGCACACCCTTTGCAATAGTCCTATCATTATGTACACAGACGGTATTAATTAAAGTCGGCCTAAGCCTGATCAACTCAAAGGAATTATTGGCCCTAACATTTGGAGACTCATTTCATGTCAGCAAACACGCTTAATTTGATTAAAGAATCGGAAGCAACATGGGTAGACCTGCGTTTCACAGATACGAAAGGTAAGGAACAACATGTATCTATCCCAGCAAGCTATGTAGATGAAGAATTCTTCGAAAATGGCCAGATGTTCGATGGCTCATCCATTTCAGGCTGGAAAGGTATTAACGAGTCAGACATGATCCTCATGCCTGACGATACAGCCTCTATTCTTGATCCATTTTCTGAAGAAACAACGATCATCATTCGCTGCGATATCGTAGACCCGATTAGCATGCAGGGTTATGAACGCGATCCACGTTCTGTTGCCAAACGTGCTGAAAACTATCTTTCTGCAACGGGACTAGGTGATACAGCATTTTTCGGACCTGAGCCTGAATTCTTTGTATTTGATGATGTTAAATGGCATACAGACATGTCAGGTTCTGGTTTCAAGATCAATTCAGAAGAAGCCGCATGGTCAACCAACGAAGTATTTGAAAATGGTAACATGGGTCACCGTCCACGCGTAAAAGGTGGTTACTTCCCGGTTCCTCCAGTAGATAGCCTTCACGATCTGCGTTCTGCTATGTGTTCTGCCATGCAAACAATGGGATTGGATGTTGAAGTTCACCACCATGAAGTAGCAACCGCCGGGCAGTGCGAAATTGGTGTGAAATTTAACACCCTGGTTAAAAAAGCTGACGAAGTTCAGGTTTTAAAGTACTGCGTACACAACGTTGCACATGCCTATGGCAAGACAGCTACGTTTATGCCCAAGCCAGTAGTGGGTGACAATGGCTCAGGCATGCACGTTCACTCTTCTTTCTGGAAAGATGGCGTAAATCAGTTCGCTGGTGATGAATATGCAGGCCTGAGTGAAACGGCTCTTTATTATATCGGCGGAATCATCAAGCATGCTAAAGCGTTGAATGCATTCACTAATCCCGGCACCAACTCATACAAGCGATTGATTCCAGGATTCGAAGCACCTGTTATGCTTGCTTACTCTGCACGTAATCGTTCAGCTTCTATTCGTATTCCTTATTCTCCATCACCTAAAGGCAAGCGTATTGAAGCGCGTTTCCCTGATCCGATCGCTAACCCATACCTGGCGTTTGCGGCGCTACTTATGGCAGGTCTTGACGGTGTTCAGAATAAAATTCATCCAGGCGAAGCTGCAGACAAGGATCTATATGACCTGCCTGCCGAAGAAGCAGCCGCTATTCCTCAGGTATGCGGCAGCTTGCGTGAAGCATTAGAATCTCTGGATGCTGACCGTGACTTCCTGACTAAGGGTGGCGTATTCACTGAAGACATGATCGATGCATATATTGATTTGAAAATGGAAGAAGTCCACCGCGTTGAGCATACAACTCACCCGGTTGAATTTGATCTCTACTACTCTGTATAAGATTAAGATTTTCAAAAAGAGTCGCTTGCGGCTCTTTGTTATTTATCGCTTGTTCTACCAGGATTAAATTCGAAACACGGCCACCAAGCCACCCGCCATCGTTACTTTGCATCATTCCTTAAAGTCTATATATTATGTACTCAAGTCCGGCGTAATCAGCCTCGACAAGGTACGTTATATGATTTTATGGATATACCGATGAAGCTATTTAAAAATTTTAGCCTGGCTCGCATCATCCCCCTTGCTTACTTTACTATCAGTTCAGTCGTCATCATGCTGGGTGTTAGTCTGTTTTACTATTTGAGCTACAGTAAGATGTCTGCACAATGGACTGATTCGGCTACCTGGCAAGTACAGAGGATTGCAAGCCAACTTGAACTGGGCGAGCTTAAACTTGCCGACAAAGCCCTACTCACAGCAACATTATCTCCCAGTATTAAAGTGATTAGTTTAATGAGCCAAGGGAAAACTCTTGTCAGTGTAAAACAAGGGGATACCAAGCTGTACTACGAAAATCACTTCCAAAATTATTCTAAATTACAATCAGACTTTGTAGCTGACAGTAAAAAGCCACTGGTGCTTTCTACCAGTTATTTTGGTTCCAGGATGTCTTACACCCCGGTCAACATAAAGCAGGCTCCTACAGATCTTCTATTAGTCACCGAATTTGACTTCAATTCAGAACACAAACTGTTTATTCGCCAGCTGCTGCTACTCACGTTGATCCTGACACTGGGCACGTTGGCAGCAAACATCATTAATTACCGGCTTCTTAAAGCCTTCATCATTGTTCCATTAAAAACACTTTCCTATAGCGCGCGCCAAGCTCAAAAGAGGAACTTTTCAGAGAAAATTCCCAGGCAATACTCAAAAGAACTGTCCACCTTGGCCGCATCATTTAATGAAATTCAGGTTACAGTTAAACATACCATCGGGAACCTTGAACATAATCAGGTTTTATACAAGGTATTTGCCGATGCACTACCCCAAGCCTGTGCAATGGTAAAGATGGATGGTGGGATCGTTGCCAGATTTGGTCCAAAGAATACGCTATTTTTTAGCAGTAAAAGTAGTAATCGTATTATGGATTTTGTGCCTAACAATTCTGATTTATTGTTAATTTCTCATATACGTGACTGCCATGGCCTAAGTAAAACCCTGCACGCCGAAATCAACATAGGTACTGATGAGACTCCGATCCATTACGATTTCAGCTTCACTCCGGTCACTCAACCTGTTGTAGGTGAACCTGTCACCCTGGTGACTGCACAGAATATATCCGAGCGAAAAAAACACGAGCAAACTCTGAGTTTATTGGCGTCTGTATTCGAAAGCCGAGAGGCTATTGCTATCACTGACTCAAATTACCGCATCATTCGCATTAATCACGAGTTCTGTCGAATTACTGGTTACGAAGAAGATCAGCTAATTTTACAGACCATGGACACCTGTGCCAGCGAAAAGCATGACTTAACGTTTTGGGAGTTAATCTGGGATAAAGTCAACGAAGAAGGTAGTTGGGCAGGAGAACTCACACTGCAGAAAAGTAACGGTAGCATTATCCCCATTCGTCAAACCGTATCGACAGTACGGGATGAGAATAACAACATACAAAACTACGTTATCGTATTTTCAGATATTTCCGAACAGAAAAAAGCCATGGCACTGGTACGATATCATGCAAACTTTGATACCCTTACCGACTTGCCCAATAGACGTTTATTCATGAATCAACTTTCCCGATCAATGTCTCAGTCTGCACGGCATAAATTCTACAGCGCGCTTATTTTTATAGATCTCGATAATTTCAAACAAATTAATGATTCATACGGCCATCCTGTTGGCGATAAGGTTTTAATACATGTAGCAAAACGAATCAGACAACGCATTCGAAATGAAGATTTTTTGGCCCGTTTGAGTGGCGACGAATTTGTGATTCTTCTCAACCAGTTGGGTACAGATGAATACATGTCAAGCCAAAAGGCCCAACAAATTGCGGAAACCATTCTGCAGGAAATACGTTTACCCATAGAGGTTGATCAACAAAATTTTCTAACCTCAGGAAGCCTGGGCGTTACACTTTTTTCTGATACGGATAAAACCGCTTTCGATATTATGCGCGAAGCAGATACTGCAATGTATCAGGCAAAGAATAATGGCAGGAACCACATATCTTTCTTCTCGGTGGATATGCAGGCAACCGTACAACAGGCTCTAAAACTTGCACATCGCATATCTTTGGCCATAAATGAAAAAGAATTCCGGGTATTCTATCAGCCTCAGTTTGACGAGATGAGTCAATTAATCGGCATGGAAGCCCTGGTTCGCTGGAACCCGGACTTGGAGAATTCACTGTCTCCAGCAGATTTCATTCCTATTGCTGAAGAAAGTGGCAAAATTGTCGAGCTGGGTGACTTCATCTTATTCGAAGCTTTAAGGCACCTTCAAATAATGATCCAAAAGGGTCTGCCTGATTCATTTAAACGCCTGGCAATTAATATTTCTCCCAGACAGTTTATGGAACATAACTTTGAACAACGCATTAAAAAAGCAATAGAAACGACCAATGTCCCACCTTCCAGAGTTGAGCTCGAGATCACTGAAGGCTCTCTGATGGATAATAATGATCACGCTTTGCAATTACTGGAAAGGCTAAAAGTCATGGGATTCTCTATTGCAATCGATGATTTTGGTACTGGTTATTCATCATTGGCTTACCTAAAGAGCCTGCCAATTGATAAACTCAAGATTGACCAATATTTTGTACGGGATATCACTCGTAACCAAAGTGATGCTCAGATTGTTAAAACGATTATTTCAATGTCTCATGCAATGGGATTAAGAGTTATCGCAGAGGGCGTAGAAACTAAAGAACAGTTAGATTTTTTGCGAACTCATGATTGCCTGGAATATCAGGGTTATTATTTTTCAAAACCCCTATCCATAGATAATATTTTAAAACGATATTTCAAAGCATCCTGATTCAAACGTAGTATAATTTCAGACAGATTAAACGTCTTAACACCTGAGTTAAAAAGTAATGTCAGACGTCTATAAATTCACGATATTGTTATAATCCGGATTTACACATTGAATACGACTAAAACTGATAACGACATCTGCATTATTGGCGGTGGCTTTATCGGCCACAGCCTGATTGCAGCCCTGGCCTCCCAAATAAAACAGGGCCTGAGGGTCAGCATTCTTGAAAGCAGTCAGCCCACCGAGAGCACGGGCAGCTATTCGCCAGCATTTGATGATCGATGTACAGCGATATCCGCAGGTTCAACGCGACTCTTTAAAAACTGGAATCTATGGCCTCAGATCCAGCAGCATGCTACCCAGGTAAATCATATTGAAGTTAGCGAGAAAGGCCGTTTTCAGACACTTACCATGGAAACACCTAATAGCCAAGATCAGTTAGGATACATCATTCCAAATCAATGGATGGGCACATGTCTTATCAAAAACAGCCAGGCTTTAGGTGCAGCCTGCTTATATAACCAAAGCGTTAGAAGCATAAACTTTGCTAATGACCATGCCGAAGTCCAGCTCGAAACAGGAAAAATAGCGACCAGTAAGCTGGTTATTATTGCAGATGGGGGCCGGTCAGACTTAAAGAAAAACCTTGGAATACACACTGACATACTGGATTTCAATCAGATTGCATTAGTCACCAACATTACCACTCAAGAAGCGCACCAAAATAGTGCATTTGAACGTTTTAGCCACTGGGGCCCCATGGCCATGCTACCAGTTAGCGGCCATGACCAACAAAACACCAGCGCACTGGTCTGGTCTGTTACGCCCGAGAAAGCAACTGAACTGTTAGAAATGCCTATGTTATCTTTTCTTCAACAGGGTCAGGAACAATTTGGCACCAGACTAGGTTATTGGAAAAACGCCTCAAAAATTTCAAGCTATCCACTGTCTAGAAGCTTTTCTTCAGAACAGGTCAGAAGTCGCCTGGTATTATTGGGAAATAGTGCTGTCAGCCTACATCCGGTTGCCGGACAAGGGCTTAATTTGGGACTCCGGGCTGTATCTGGCCTGGCTAATACGATAACATCCCAATTAACAGAAAATAGTCTGGGACAACTCAGTGGTTTGTTGAAATACCAGAACCAGATTCGTTCAGATCAACAGCAGCTCATACATAGTTGCGATGCACTCATTAAAATTCATGACAATCCAATATTTCATTACCCAAGATCACTCGCCCTGGGATTGTTAGACCATCATCTGATCAGCAAATCGATTTTTACCAGAAAAGCGATGGGGTTATCTCCAGAGCAAATTTTTGACAGGAAACTCTAATGCAAACTGACTTTGATGTATTAATTGTAGGTGGTGGCATGGTTGGATTGTCGCTGGCGACGTCACTGGGTCAGAACGGCTTCAAAACACTTCTCATCGAAGGCAATACAATTGAACCAGATGCACTGCATGGGGCTTCTGGCTTTGAACCCAGGGTGAGTGCGATTACCCAGGCATCAAGAGCATGGCTAGACAAGCTGGATGTCTGGTCTAACATTCCAAACAATAAAATCAGCCCATTCACCACCATGGAAGTTTGGGATGCAGAAGGCACGGGGGAGGTTCGCTTTGATGCAACTGATGTACAGACTTCTAGTCTGGGTTACATTATTGAGAACCGGGAGATACAACTGGCTCTGATAAAGTCACTGAAAGATACACCCGTACAGGTGATAGAAAAGACTAAATTAGTGGGCATTGAACTAAAACATGAGCATGGTGAATATTGGAATCAGATAACGCTCGATGATGGTTATTCATTTAGTTGTAAATTGGTTGTAGGCGCCGATGGACAATACTCTAAAGTTCGTGAACTATCAGAGTTAGAGTCATTTAATTGGGAATACAATCATCAAGCCATTGTCACCACAATTACAACCGAACTACCCCACAACCAATGTGCCCGTCAATCATTTGCACCAGAAGGACCCTTGGGTATTTTGCCTTTGCCGGGAGAGGACCAGCGCCATTGCTCAATAGTCTGGTCTGCTACTCCTGAGTTTGTTCAGCTTAGAATGGCAGAAGACGACGACGCTTTTTGTAAAGCAGTTACCCGAGCAACAGAATCCCGACTGGGAAAAGTAACGGCAGTCGACCAAAGACATGCGATTCCTCTGGCACCTGGAATCGCCAAAACCTATGTCAAGGAGGGTATTGCACTTGTGGGAGATGCAGCACACAGAATTCACCCCCTCGCTGGACAGGGAGTCAACCTGGGGTTTTTGGATGCTCAAGAATTGTCGAATACATTGAGTCAGGCTATTAAAATCAATCAATCACCCGGAAGTGAATTTCAATTGAGAAAATACCAACGCAATCGTCAGGCACATAATCTCGCCATGACAGCAGCGATGGAAGGATTTAAACGATTGTTCGAGAGTGATGATCTGGCTGTCCGATTAATAAGGAACCTTGGTATGAAGCACTTTAATCAGATCCCATTTATAAAAAATGAAGTCATGCGCTTTGCAATGGGCACACATGTGGACAAATAATATCCCAAGATTTCCTGGCATAAATGTCGACCTGAGTTAAAGCAGTGATTCCATAATTGTTTAGCCCAACGAAAAGAATGAAACAACATTTATACCCATTTCCTTAGGCTAGGTTGAAAACATGTAAAAGCAATTGAATTTACTGCCCACTTGCTGAATGATATTAAACATCAAATAAAAATAAATTGTGGAATAACCAATGCTGAAGAAAATATTTTATCTACTCATTGCCCTGGTAATTATTGTTACGGCAGGCGGAATCTGGCTAACTCAATTTCATTTTACCACTCAACGTGATGGCAACATCAAGCTGACGGGACTGCAAAGCGAAGTTGTTATTCAGTATGATGAAAATGGTGTTGCTCATATTGAAGCCAATAATCAAAGCGACCTGTATCTCGCGCTAGGTTATACCCATGCAAAAGATAGACTCTTTCAAATGGAACTCATGCGCCGATTGGCTGAAGGTCAACTGTCTGAAATATTTGGTGAAGATTTAGTAGAAACTGACACCCTGTTTAGAACCCTGGGACTACACGACTATGCTAAGAAATTCGTAGCTAATACAGACACCAGTTCCGCATCATGGTCAGCCATGACACAGTATATTGCCGGCGTGAATGCGTTTCAAAATGAAGGCAAGCTTCCGATCGAGTATTCTATTTTAGGTATTACGCCTCGTGAATTTAAACCTGAAGACAGCATCGCTGTTTCCGGCTATATCGCTTATAGTTTCGCTGTTGGCTTTAAGACTGAGCCTCTTATGAGCTTCATCGCCGATTCACTGGGTCCTCAATACTTGGATATTTTTGATCTGGATATGCCTGCAACACAACCAGTCGCCGGTATTTCAGATGACACCTATAGCTCACTGGCTAAGTTAGCTAAAATCACCACATTAAATCAGAGTCTGGGACAATTTGAAGGCAGTAATGCCTGGAGTATTTCTGGATCCAAAACAGACAGTGGTATGCCTATTCTGGCCAGCGATCCGCATATTTCATTTTCCGTACCCGGCGTTTGGTATGAAGCTCATCTAAAGGCTCCCGGTTATGAGTTTTACGGCTATCACCAGGCGTTAATTCCGGTTGCATTGATGGGCCATAATCGTAAATTGGGATGGGGAGTAACCATGTTCCAGAATGACGATATGGACTTCTATCTGGAAAAAAGGCATCCGGTAGATAACAAGCTTATTTATCGCGACAACAAGTACGAAGCGCTCACCACTCGTAACGAGACAATCAACATTAAAGGGGGAACTTCTGTAGATATCGAGATCAATAGCTCCTCTATTGGGCCCATTATAAATAACGTATACAGCAACTTCGACGACACGCAACCAGTGTCACTTTGGTGGGCATTTTTGAAGACCCCAAATCCATTAATCGAAGCTTTTTATGACATGAACCATGCAGATAATTTGCAGCAGTTTCAATCAGCGCTGGAGAAGGTACATTCACCCGGTCTTAACTTTATGTATGCCGACGCCCGCAATAATATTGGTTGGTGGTCAGCAGGACTCATTCCAAAGAGACCTGACCATATAGCCCCCTGGCACATACTAGACGGCAGTAATGAAAAGAACCTGCCGACAGAGTTTTACGATTTTTCATATAACCCTCAGTTGGTAAACCCGCCACAAGGCTACATTATATCTGCCAATCAAAGACCCGATAGTTACAAAAACTTAATGGTTCCGGGTTACTACAACCTGCCAGCAAGAGCTGAAGTTTTAAATCAGATTGTCGGGCAATCTGATGACACCGACCTGGATGCAGAGAAAAACTTTCAACTCTCTGTTCGAAGTACTCTCGCAGAGAGTGCTATGAGCATCATGATGAATGCCCTTAGTAACGATCAAAAAGCACGTCTTTCCGACTCGTTGTTAACGGATGCTACTAATTGGAATGGCGAGTTTCAACTCAACTCAGTCGCTTCAACATTATTCATTGAATGGCAATTTGCGATTTTGGAGACTGCGTTTAAAGATGAACTTGGTGAAGATTTGTTCCAACTTCTTTTAGAGTCCAGAAAGTCAGACCACGGTTTTTACCAACTCATTCAAAAACAACAGCATCCCTGGTGGAACCTTTATAAGGGTAGTGAAAATCGAACTGAGATTCTTCAATTATCATTTGAAGTTGCCTTTGAACGTATTGAACAATACCTGGGCATAGACCAAACCCAATGGTTATGGTCTAAACATCATCCGTTTGAACAAAAACACCCTTTGGGTTCAGTAAAGCCACTCAACATGCTATTTAACATAGGACCTAAACCGGTTCCCGGCTCTCATGCAGTACCCAACAACCTGTCTCAGAAACTGTCGACGGGGACTCAATGGGTAACCTATGGCCCTTCAACCAGACGGCTGATAGATTTTGCATCACCTGAGACCTCATTAAGTATTTTACCTGCGGGTCAAAGCGGAAACCCATTCGATAAGCACTTTGATGATCAGTTTCAGCGATATATTCAAGGTCAGTATCGTGAAATCTGGTTAAATACCGAAGATATTCAAAAGAAAAGCAGCAGTATACTTACGCTAACACCCCCTGCTTAGAGCACTGCCATAATCGTTAAGGCATCCTGATACTGCCTTAACGATTATAAACAGACCTTGGATGTATCTACGTTGATAAAACCAGATAACTCATCTTGAACATCTATATGTCTGAAAGACCGGCTTTCATATAATGGAACTCGCATTGTGTTTCATGCATGGGTTCTTATTTCCGGCATAAGGACCATTCAAACGATTAAAAATTTTGTTCAATACAAGGGCAAATCGACTTCAATGCGAGCGATAACCGCCAGCCCTTTCATAAAATATTTGAGTATTTGTATTGGCAGCAGCCGTAGATTCTTGCCCCTAATGTTAGCTCTACATGAATCCTAATATCATTTCATAATTAAAAACCAATCTAAGCGTGATGAATGGTACAACACTAATTCATTATACATGACCTAGGTCAATTGAATCTTTAGGCATAAGGGTCTATGCCTAGACTAGTTGTCTAACAACCAAATTTGATGGTGAGGATTAACCTAATGGATACTTCAGCATCTTAATTTATGAATGAGTTAATAAGGGGGCCAGTATGAACAAAATCTTCGTCGGCATTCTATTAATTACTACATCTTGTCTAAGCTTTTCAGAATCGATTTCATTGTCTGGACCTCGAGTTGGGGTCACAGTAATGTCTTCTAAAATGGAAGATTTCTATTCAAGTCAAGACGTGAAAATTGAACCCATAATGACTCACTTTGGTTGGCAATTTGAAAACAAATTTCTAACAAATGAATCAGGCCCTGAAGGTGTTTCAGTCCTGGTTCCGTTGGTTGGTGGTTTCGAGCAAAACTTAATTGTTCCCAGTTTAACCTGGTTAATTGGGCTTCGGCTTCAAAATGGCTATGAATTTGGAGTTGGACCTAATTTAACAATTGGTTCAACTGGAGTAGCCCTTACAGCTGGATACACGTCAGAATTTGGAGAATTATATATACCGATTAATCTCGGTATCGTCCTTACAACTGAGGGAATCCGGATTAGTTTTTTGTTTGGATTTAATAGCTAACAAGACACTGGGAAATAGCCAGGCTTGAAATCAACATCCCAGTGATATTTACGTATGTTGCTTGATACTAGTTCGACCAATAACGACCATAGACTTATTACCTATGGTCGTTATTGGTATTAAATGTTCCCAAACGCAAAGGTTAATTTGCAAGCATTGCTGAACCGACTTCAATATCATTGAGTCAGAGGTATATGAGTTTAATCGGAAGCTTGTTCTTGCTTTGGTAACCTTAGTCCTATAATCAAGTGGACACTTAGTTAGTCCCCTATTACCCATAACTGATGTCAGAGAACAATAATGTTTTATAAAAGCTAAAATAGTTTGATAATTTTTGTTGGCAATCTGCATCAACAGGAGACCGGGTATCATGCAAAGCTTCTGATTATGTCATTTATTTGATCAAGTAAGCTTCAGGTGTTGTGACCCTGATATTTTAGTTAACAATTGCAATAGCCTAATGATCACCCGATATCGCAGGCTGAAGCCTGTTCTTACAAATCAGAAAAACCTGATCAACTTTTGCCAGGATCATGTTTTAAAGAATTTAATAGTGAACCCGTAAGCCTGCTTGCAGGCGAATGGGTGTACATGTTTAGCAACGCATAGAAAACATTCGCTGATGAATCAGCTCCTACATGAATCAATTGAAGCCTTACCCGATCCCTTTCAACACAGCCATAATGGGTAAGAGTCTGCTTTAGCTGACGATTCTTTTGAACGTTAGTGAAACACTAAACAGCCGGATCGAAATGCAAAGTTGACTTTGTTAGGCGACACCTGATAAATACAACAGGTTAGCAGTAAATTACAAAATATTGTGCATTCCCATCTATACTCTTTCTCAAAGACCAAACATAGATGCTCCTATGAAATATCTTATTATTATCGGGCTACTATTAACCGTTGCCTGCAGTAAATTGGATCAACGATTGTCTGAACCTGACCAAAACACCCTTATACGGCTGGCAGA
>Ga0224506_10000097_pt1 | contig 84973 bp, 89 predicted proteins | sample SF_Jan12_sed_USG_2_FD_169108 | JGI IMG/M metagenome (GOLD analysis project Ga0224506, IMG submission 169108) | Sediment microbial communities from San Francisco Bay, California, United States - SF_Jan12_sed_USGS_8_1 | ecosystem: Environmental > Aquatic > Marine > Sediment | place: USA...
ATTGCCGAGAAATGTGCGAAAATATCTTCTTCGCCTTGTTCCGGTGAAATAAAACCGTAACCTTTGGCATTACTGAACCACTTGACAACACCCTTTGCCATAGTCTCCACCCTTATTTTGTATTTCACATACAGATTTCGCGCGCCGAATAGCTTTATTTGTATCCCCCAGACACGCAAAAAAACTTATCTCCAACTATCTCTTTATATACGCCACAGAAAATTCGTCAAGCTGGCTAATCCCCTAAATACGTAAGTGTAATTTCCGGATTTATCTAATTTATTGATATATCAGAAAATTAAAAATTTGTTATAGAAGCCTGAAATTTTGACGACAAAGGAGATAAGTACGGAAAATTCGTTAAAAAGTAGTTGGTTTCAGGTGGTTTTAGGCAGGGCATCTGGGACTGATTTAGACTAAAATCAGTGTCTATGAGCGGATTTGAAGACGATTATGACCAGGACGACGGGCTGGCGCTTGAGGAGGCAAGACCCAAGCTTAAACGCCCACCCATGTACAAGGTCATACTCCTGAACGACGATTACACGCCGATGGAGTTTGTAGTACATGTCCTGGAAAAGTTTTTTGGCATGACACGGGAAAAGGCGGTACAGGTGATGTTACAAGTACATACAAAAGGTATCGGTATTTGCGGCATTTTCACCCGGGAAATCGCTGAAACCAAAGTGTCACAAGTAAACGATTTTTCTAACAAGAATCAACATCCGCTGCAATGCACGATGGAGAAGGCTTGAAGGAAGCGAACAGGGACTAGAATAATGCTAAGCAAAGACCTGGAATTTACATTAAACATCGCCTTCAAAGAGGCGCGCGAAAAACAGCATGAATTCATGACTGTTGAACACTTGCTGTTGGCCTTACTCGACAACCGTGATGCGCTGACTGTATTGCGGGCATGTGGCGCTGATATTGAAAAACTTAAAAAGGAATTAAACAGCTTCCTTGAAGAAACCACGCCTTTAATAAGCCAGACAGACAGTCGCGAAACACAGCCAACGCTGGGTTTTCAAAGAGTGTTACAGAGAGCGGTTTTCCAGGTGCAGTCCTCTGGCAAAAAGGAAGTTACCGGTGCAAATGTACTGGTTGCCATTTTTAGTGAGCAGGAATCACAAGCTGTTTATTTCCTGAATCGTCAAAACGTAACGCGTCTGGATATCGTTAATTATATCTCTCATGGTATTTCCAAAGTACCGGGCCATGATGATGAAATAGGTGACATGCCACCGGCAGATGAAGATGAATCCGTATCGGAAGCACCTGCCAAGTCACCATTGGAAACATTTGCAACCAACCTGAATGTAAAAGCCAAACAAGGCAAGATTGATCCATTGATTGGTCGTGCATCAGAACTTGAACGTACAGTGCAGATATTATGCCGTCGCCGTAAAAACAATCCGTTGTTTGTCGGTGAAGCCGGAGTTGGTAAAACCGCGATTGCTGAAGGATTGGCGAAGAAGATCGTTGATGGTGAAGTGCCAAAAGTACTGGAAGATTGCACAATCTATTCCCTTGATCTGGGCGCATTGCTGGCAGGCACCAAGTATCGCGGTGATTTTGAAAAACGCCTGAAGGCTGTTTTGAGTCAACTCGATAAGGAAGAAGGTGCGGTTTTATTCATTGATGAAATCCATACCATTATTGGTGCCGGTTCAGCATCTGGTGGTGTAATGGATGCATCGAACCTGATCAAGCCGGTTCTCGCGTCCGGCGAATTGAAATGCATTGGTTCAACAACCTATCAGGAATACCGCGGTATTTTTGAAAAGGATCGTGCACTGGCGCGTCGTTTCCAGAAAATTGATGTTGTCGAGCCGACGATTGATGAAACCGTGCAGATCCTGAAAGGTCTCAAATCACGCTTTGAAGAACATCATGGTGTGAAATATTCAGCACAGGCACTGCAAACAGCGGCTGAATTATCTGAACGTTATTTAAATGATCGTCATTTGCCAGATAAGGCAATTGATGTCATTGATGAAGCCGGTGCTAACCAGCGACTACTGACAACCGCTAAGCGCAAGAAAACAATTGGCGTTAATGAGATTGAAAACATCGTAGCCAAAATGGCACGTATCCCGACCAAGACTGTTTCTACATCAGACATTGATGTACTCAAGAATCTGGATCGTGATCTCAAGATGATGATCTTTGGACAGGATGAAGCCATTGAAACCCTGAGTACAGCTATCAAGATGTCACGCTCCGGTCTGGGTAATATACAAAAACCGGTAGGCAGTTTCCTGTTTGCAGGTCCAACCGGTGTTGGTAAAACAGAAGTCACTCGTCAGCTCGCCCAGTTAATGGGTGTTGAGTTAATTCGTTTTGATATGTCTGAATACATGGAACGTCACACCGTATCACGCTTGATTGGTGCCCCTCCGGGCTATGTCGGCTTTGATCAAGGTGGCCTCATGACCGAAGCAGTGACCAAGAATCCGCATGCGGTTTTATTGCTCGACGAAGTCGAAAAGGCGCATCCGGATGTATTTAACCTGTTACTGCAAGTGATGGATCACGGTACGCTGACAGATAACAATGGACGCAAGGCCGATTTTCGTAACATTATTCTGGTGATGACAACCAATGCCGGTGCGGAACAAATGAGCCGTCCGTCTATCGGTTTTACTCATCAGGATCATACTTCAGACAGCATGGAGATCATCAAGAAAGTATTTTCACCTGAATTCCGTAATCGTCTGGACGCTATTGTTCAGTTCAAACCACTGGACGGTTCCACAATTTCACACGTGGTCGACAAGTTCATTATCGAACTGGAAACACAACTGGAAGAAAAGGGTGTTTCTATTGATGTGGATAACACAGCAAGGGAATGGCTGGCAGAACATGGTTATGATCCGGCAATGGGTGCTCGTCCGATGGCGCGTGTTATTCAGGAAAACATCAAGAAGGCGCTGGCCAACGAACTGCTGTTTGGCAAACTCGTAGGTGGTGGTCGTGTGCAGATTTCAATGAAAGACGGTGAACTGAAATTCAATTACGATGTGAAGGAAAAGGTTCATTAGAACCTGCAGGAAGCAAATAAAAAAGGCCGGTTTAACCGGCCTTTTTTATTGGTGTTATCTTGCCCGGTAGGTGATTCGACCTTTACTTAGGTCATACGGGGTCAGCTGAACCGTGACCTTGTCGCCAGTCAGGATTCGGATGTAATTCTTGCGCATTTTGCCTGAGATATGAGCGGTCACGACATGACCGTTTTCCAGTTCCACGCGGAACATGGTATTGGGCAGGGTTTCAACCACCGTGCCTTCCATTTCAATATTGTCTTCTTTTGCCATAACTTCCTGCAGTAGTCATAAAATCGGCGTAATTCTAGCACAGGCATGCCAGTACGGGGAGGAAGTTTCGGATTATTTAGGTAAGAACAACAGGTTAAGCGTTGGCAGCGCGTCCCCATTGAATGTCAGCCCTGGCCACATGCGGGTGAGAGGCGTCATTGCTTAAAACGACATCCATACCCAGTAGCTTGGGGAGTGCTTCGATACGGCAGGATTCAAGCTGTCTGCGCAGGGTGTTGAAATGCTCGCTATTGATATAAATCAGATTGGGACGAATACCGTGCTTGTTTTCGTATTCTTTCATTAAACGGTATATGAAGCTGAGCATTTGGTTTCTCCGAAGAAGTAGTCTCTTACTGTTTCTAGCGACCGCACTTCGAAACGACTTTAATGCTTTTTTAGACACTTAAAGCAAGTTATCAACAGACCTTAAGACTTAACTTTAAGTTTGATTTTTAACCCACTGACTGCCTGATAATGCCTCATAAGGCCGAAAGTTGGACTTGTAACTCATTTTGTCGCATTCCTGTATCCAGTAGCCAAGATAGAGGTAGGGCAGGCTCTGGTTTTTCGTTTCTTCAATCTCTTTGAGGATAGAAAAGGTGCCCAGTGAACGATTGGCATAGTCCGGATGAAAAAAGGTATAGACAGCAGAAAGACCATCCGCCAGATGATCGCTAATGGCAACAGCAACAAGTGTTGAGTTGAGCCGGAATTCATAAAATGTCGAATCTATCCATGGACTGATCAGAAACTCGGAATATTTATCCGGTTCCGGATTATCCATACCACCACCCGGATGACGTGTCTCAATATAACGCTGGTATAACTCAAAGTGTTCTTGTGAAAATTCGGCCGCTACAGGAATGATTTCGATATCAGTATTCAGATTCAACACCCGACGTTGACTGCGATTGGGTTTGAAATCATTCACCGGGATACGTATTGGCACACAGGCAACACATTGCGGACAGCGTGGGCGGTAGATATGGGTGCCACTGCGTCTGAAACCATAGGTAATCAATTTGCTGTATTGCTGTGTATTAATAGACACATCCGGATCAGCGAACAGGGTGACTGCTTCCTTTTCTTCCAGATAACTGCACGGGTGCGGTGTCGTAATAAAAAAGGCCAGATTTTTGGGATTGGGTTGATTCATGATTTATCGTCAAACTGCCAGGGTGAACAGGTTGCAGGTAACTGGCAATATTGGCCAAGCAAATCTGTGAAGCGCCGACGCGGTATATTTTCCGCACCGAGACTGTCCAGATGCGCAGACTGGATCTGACAATCAATCAATTCAAATCCCCATGCCTTGAGTTGTTGCACCAGTTTTGTAAATGCTACCTTGGAAGCATCTGTTTTTTTACTGAACATCGACTCTCCAAAAAAAACCTTACCAATCGCGATACCGTAAAGCCCGCCGACCAGCTCATCATTCAACCAGGTCTCAACCGAATGGGCATGACCTTGTTCGAAGAGTGTACAGTAGGCATCAATCATGTCGGGCGTGATCCAGGTGCCATTGCCATCCTTGCGCGGCTGTGCGCAAGCCACCATTACATCACGAAAAGCTGTATCCAGTGTGACAGTATAAATGTTCTTGTTAAGGGTCTTTTTGAGACTGCGCGAAATCTTGAGTTTGTCTGGAAACAGCACAGAACGTGGATTGGGTGACCACCATAAAACCGGTTGATCCTCGCTGTACCACGGGAAAATACCGCGTCGATAGGCTTCCAGCAGACGTTCAGGCGAGAGATCACCGCCAACAGCAAGCAGGCCTTCAGGCTCGGTGAGCGCCTGTTCGACGTCGAGAAATAGCGGATTATTGCTTTGATCTGACATTGCTTGTTTATTCCACAATCGATTTCCGGAAATCACCATCACTACATGTCGATATAGTAGCAGAGTAGAAGAATAAACCCTCTGAATACAAATCTGAATATGGATACACGCGATCTTAATATACCTGTTGGAACACCTATGCAAGCCGAACTTCTTGCGGGCAAGGGTAATGCGCGCTTTGATGTCAGGCTAATCGGATATGTTCCTGATAAAACAATTATTGTGTCCATTCCACCTGTTCATGAGCGAAAAACCAAGCTATTTGATGGTGATAATATGGCGGTACGGTTTTTACAGGGCAATGACGTACATGCATTCAAAACATCTATTGAACGAGTCTGCACCGACCCAATGCCTTATATGCATCTTGTTTTTCCATCCAGCATTGAAACAGCAAGAGTAAGAAACTCATATAGAGTTAATACGTCATGCCCGGTCAGTATTCAGTGCAACGGTAACAAGGAAAAACATAATGCTGAACTAATAGACATCAGTGAAGATGGTGCAAAAATAATTTCTGACGACATTCTGGGTAATGCGGGTGAAAAAATTAAACTGGAAGGCAGATTCAGTTTTGCCGGAATCGAAGAAATATTGATTCTAGATGCAGTAATACGTAATGCAAATAACAAACCTGTAAATCAACATAGTTATGGCATTGAATTTGCCGACATCAAACAGCAGGACATGATGTTTCTACGAGGTGTGATTTATGAACAAATAGTCAAGGAGCGGGGTGTACCTTAACCTGTTTTATATGGCGAATGTTCGCCCAGCGTTTCAATATAATCTTCCATAGCGACTTGTTCCTTTTCAACATAATCCCGAATTGCTTCACTGAATTGCGGATGTTGTAGCCAGTGGGCTGACCATGTCGCCACCGGTAAAAATCCACGTGCAAGTTTATGCTCACCCTGTGCGCCTGCCTCAAAGCGTTTTAATTTATGCTGAATACAATAATCTATCGCGGCGTAATAACAGCATTCAAAATGCAGGCTGTGAAAATATTGATTACAACCCCAATGACGGCCATAAAGCGTGTCTTCACCCTTCAGGTTAAATGCGCCTGCCACATACTGATTCTCGTGTTTGGCCAGGATCAGCAAAACCTGATCCGGCATGCGTTGACCGATGGCCTTAAAGAAATCAAGTGTCAGGGTAGGGTAGCCATACTTGTTTTCAAATGTAGATGTATAAAATTGATGGAAAATATGCCAGTGTTCTTCAGTCGCATTATGTCCATTTAAATATTCAATTTCGACATTGGCTCCCTTTACCAGACGACGTTCGCGTTTAATCTTTTTACGCTTTTTAGAAGTAAGCGTGGCAAGAAAATCATCAAAGTGTGCGTAGTCGTTGTTCTCCCAGTGAAACTGCACACCTTCACGCAGCATATAACCCTGCCCGGATAAAAGCGCGGTATCGTCTTTATCGGTGAATAGCCAGTGCATGGAAGATGTATTGAGTTTTTTTGCCTGCGTAATCGCGGCATCAATTAGCTGTTTTTTGATTTCCGCTGTTTGTGCCAGTAATCGCGGTCCGGTTGCAGGCGTGTAGGGGATCGCGTTTACCAGTTTGGGGTAGTACGGCAACCGGTTGCGCTCATAAGCATCCGCCCACGCCCAGTCAAAGACAAACTCACCATAGGAATTATCCTTGATGTACATCGGCATGGCACCAACCAGTTTATTGTCTTCATGGATCAAGATATGTTGTGGTAACCAGCCCCAGTGTTCGCCGACACAGTTGTGTTGTTCAAGCGCGAGCAGAAACGCATGTTGCACAAAAGGATTTTGATTGCCGGCCAGAGTATTCCATTCATCAGCAGAAACACTGGATAGATCGGTACAAATTGATGTTTGCATACCCTGTTTATATCACATGCCAAACAAATAACCCCGCGGTAGTGGCGGGGTTTTTGTCTTACAGGAGAGATAGAGTTTACTTCTTGCTCTGATTTTCCAGATAACGTTCCGCATCAAGTGCGGCCATGCAACCGGAACCGGCCGAGGTAATCGCCTGACGATACATGTGATCAGCAACATCACCGGCAGCAAATACACCGGGTACGCTGGTCATGGTGGCATTGCCTTGTGTGCCGCTTTTTACTTTCAGATAACCATGCTCCATGTCGAGCTGGCCATCAAAAATACTTGTATTGGGTTTGTGGCCAATCGCGATAAACACGCCTTGCAGATCAAGGTCCTTGGTACTGCCGTCCTTGTTCTTGATGCGCAGGCCAGTCACGCCGGTATTGTCGCCCAGCACTTCATCGACTTCGCTGTTCCATTCAATGGTGACATTACCGGATTTGCTCTTTTCGATTAACTGATCAGACAAAATCTTTTCTGAACGAAATTCTTCACGACGATGCACTACGGTCACGTGCTTGGCAATGTTGGAAAGATACAGCGCTTCTTCCACTGCGGTATTACCACCACCGACAACAGCGACATCCTGATTTTTATAAAAGAAACCATCACAGGTGGCACAGCCGGAAACACCGCGCCCCTTGAATTTTTCTTCTGACTCAATACCCAGATACATGGCCGATGCACCGGTCGCAATGATCAAGGCATCACACGTGTAAGTACCGCTGTCACCAATTAACTTGAAGGGTGCCTGTTTTACTTCGGTCGTATGGATAGTGTCGAAAATGATTTCTGTTTTGAAACGTTCTGCGTGCGCCTGCATACGTTGCATGAGTTCGGGGCCTTGCACACCTTCAGCATCCCCCGGCCAGTTGTCGACTTCGGTTGTGGTCATTAATTGACCACCTTGTTCCATGCCGGTGATCAAGACCGGATTTAGATTGGCGCGTGCGGCATAAACGGCCGCTGTATAACCAGCAGGACCGGAACCAAGGATTAACAGCTTGCAGTGGCGGGTGTCAGGCATTTAAAACTCCATAAATCGTGTGCTTAAAATAGATATTGTGGAAATGTGTTCCATAATTTAGAGAGTGCTTATATTACGGAACGAGGCTTAAAGCGTAAAGGATGTATTAATGAAAATCGGGATTCCAACAGAAATAAAAGTATTAGAAGGGCGCGTCGGTCTCATTCCTGAAGCGGCAGGTGAATTGACCAAACGTGGTCATGAAGTCGTGATTCAGTCCGGCGCCGGTTTGCTCAGCGGCTATTCAGACAGCGATTATGAGGCCGTAGGCGTAAAAATTGTGCCTGATGCCGAAACGGTGTATGGCCTGTCCGAGATGATTATCAAGGTAAAAGAGCCGGTTGGTCCGGAACTCGAACTCCTGCAAAAGCACCACTTATTGTTTTCCTACCTGCATCTGGCCGCTGCGCCAGAGCTCACCCGTAAATTACAGGATATTGGCCTCACCGGTGTCGCATTCGAGACCGTCGAGGATTCAGCCGGTCGATTGCCGTTGCTCGCACCCATGAGCGACATCGCCGGTCGATTGTCAGTCCAGATTGGCACCCATCTTTTGCATATGCCGCAAGGCGGGCGTGGGGTCTTGCTGGGCGGGTTGCCAGCCGCTGAACGGGGTAATGTCGTCATTATTGGCGGTGGTGTGGCTGGCGGAAATGCCGCCGTCGTGGCAACGTCACTGGGCGCCAATGTCACCGTTTTTGATCGTTCTCGTGACAAACTCGAACACCTGCGTTCACTGGGCGCCAATGTCACCGCACTTTACCCGTATGAGCATGCTATTCGTGAAGCCGTGGAAAAGGCGGATTTGCTGGTCGGTGCAGTGTTGGTTGTAGGCGAGAAGGCACCTCATATCGTTTCCGAAGACATGGTGCGCTCAATGAACGACGGTAGTGTGATTGTGGATATTTCAGTCGATCAGGGTGGCTGTATTGCGACCACCAAACCAACCACTTATGAATCACCCACCTTCGTGTGGGAAGGCGTGACCCATTTTGGGGTTACCAACATGCCCGGTGCTGTCCCACGTACGGCATCACAGGCACTTTCCGCCGCCATTATCCCTTACATGCTCAAGCTGGTTGAGCAGGGGTGGGAAAAAGATCCTCAATTAGCCAAGGGAATCAATGTGCGTGGAGGGGATATTATCCACCCTGCGGTGCTGGAAAGCCTCGGATAATAGTCTATATTATTAGTCACTTATAATAATTATCTAAGAAACTACTGAATAGTTTTGCTCGTCTCCAGGATGGAGAATGTATTTTCAGTGTTTCAGACAAAAGCGGGAGATAAAAGAAGTGGCTCAAGCAACACGTAAAATTAATTCGCAACCTTCACCCATGCACCCCCATGTCTTGCGCAGTCTGCGTGAAGGCGCGTTACTGGTGTTTGGCGCAATCGCCGTTTACTTATTACTTTCACTTGCCAGTTATCAGCATACTGATCCGGGTTGGTCACACACCGGTTCGGGCAGTTCGGTTGCCAATGCCGGCGGCATGGCCGGTGCCTGGTTTGCAGATATCTTCCTGTACATATTTGGTTACACCGCTTACCTGTTTCCGCTCATGGTTGGTTTCAGCGGCTGGATGTTGTATCGCGTGCGTGGCAATCAGGCGGCATTTGACTGGCCGCATTTTGGTATCAAGAGTGCCGGTTTTGTGATCACGGTTTGTTCCGGTGCTGCCTTGGCGTCACTGCATTTCATTACTCCCGAATCAGCTCTGCCTTATAACGCGGGCGGCATTCTCGGTGACTCTCTTGCCAGTATGTTGGCAAGTGCATTCAGTTTTCTGGGCGCCACCTTGTTTTTACTGGCGTTGTTCCTCACCGGATTTACGCTGTTTACCGGTTTGTCATGGTTATGGCTGATGGATGAAACCGGTCGTGCCACGCTCGATCTGACAGACTATCTGAAACGACAATCTTTTGTCTTGCTGGAATGGATTCAAAAACAAAGAGCCAAACACGAACGCAAGGTGTTTGTTAAGACCGAACAGATCAAGGTCGCGAATCGTCAGGCACCTCGCATTGAGCCGGTGGTGAAAAAGATTGAACCAAGCAAGCGTGCGACGAAAGACAGACAAGTGCCATTGTTTGATGTCACAACCAATACCGACTTGCCGTCACTGTCACTACTTGATCCGGCAGAGTCTTCCGGTCATGAATTATCCAATGCCGCACTTGAAGCCATGTCGCGTCAGGTTGAAATCAAACTGGCTGACTTTGGTGTTGAAGCCGAAGTGGTTGCTGTCTTGCCGGGCCCGGTTGTGACCCTGTTTGAAATCCAGCCTGCACCAGGTGTTAAGGTCAGCCGCATTACCAACCTGTCAAAAGATCTGGCACGTGCGTTATCGGTGATCAGTGTGCGTGTAGTGGAAGTCATTCCCGGCAAATCCGTTATTGGTCTGGAAGTACCGAATGAATACCGTGAAATGGTGCGTCTGGGTGAATTGATTGAATCCAAAGAATACGAAGATGCCGGTGCACCAACCACACTGGCACTGGGCAAGGACATCAGTGGCGGTCCGGTTGTCGCTGATCTGGCCAGAATGCCGCACCTGCTGGTTGCCGGTACGACCGGTTCCGGTAAATCCGTGGCCGTAAACGCGATGATTTTAAGTATCCTCTACAGTGCAACACCGAAAGAAGTACGCATGATCATGATTGATCCCAAGATGCTGGAACTTTCGGTTTACGAAGGCATACCGCATTTGTTAACACCGGTAGTCACTGACGTAAGAGAATCAGCCAATGCATTGCGTTGGTGTGTCGGTGAAATGGAACGCCGCTATAAACTCATGGCAGCACTGGGTGTACGTAATATTGGCGGTTATAACCGCAAGGTGGAAAAGGCGATAGAAGCCGGTGAACCGTTAACAGATCCAACCTTCGAATCAGAGTTTGGTGACGAAGCACCTGAATTACAAACCCTGCCGTCTATTGTTGTGATCGTGGACGAACTCGCTGACATGATGATGATTGTCGGCAAGAAAGTAGAACAACTCATTGCACGTCTGGCACAAAAGGCACGTGCCTCCGGTATTCATCTAATACTGGCGACACAACGTCCATCAGTGGATGTCATCACCGGTTTGATTAAAGCCAATATCCCATCACGTATTGCGTTTCAGGTGTCATCACGTGTGGACTCGCGCACGATCATTGATCAAATGGGTGCAGACCAGTTGCTTGGACACGGTGACATGCTTTACCTGCCATCCGGCACCAATATCCCGATGCGTGTACATGGTGCCTTTGTTGCCGATGAAGAAGTACACAAAGTCGTTGCTGACCTGCGCAAACGCAGTGAACCCGATTACCTGCCGGAAATTCTGGAAGGAGCAAGCGAAGACGGCGGTAACAATATTTCAATCCCCGGCATGATGAATGACGATGACGAAGCCGATCCGCTTTATGATGATGCGGTACGCATCGTGACCGAAAGCAGAAGGGCATCAGTCTCCGGTATTCAGCGCAGACTCAAGATTGGTTACAACCGTGCGGCCAGAATGGTCGAGCAAATGGAAAAATCCGGTGTAGTGAGTCAGATGCAGTCTAATGGGAGTAGGGAGGTTATTGCGCCTCCGCCGCCGAAGTAATCAATATTTAGAATCAGTCTTATCCCCCGTTCGTCCTGAGTTTTATCGAAGGACGGACGGGTATCTCATCCAGTTAACACTTGTCAGGAAATAAATACCCGTCATTCCGGCTTATGAACCGGAATCTCGCACAGATTTCTTTGTTGTGCCAATTAAAAACAGGAATCTTATAACTTAAAATCCCTCGGTGGCAACACCGTGCCGGTTCAAATCCGGCTCTAGGCACCATTTAAAACCAATGAGTTACGATTGGTTTTTCAATTCTAAATATCCCCTAATAAGCACTAAAAATTTCTATGTAGGCCTATAGTAGTCAGGTAGAATAAAAAATATCTTGCTTTGTCATATTCTCTATATACACCCTTTATTTATGGTAATCTCAATTAGAATTTAATAAACCACACTCATTCTGTTTTTAAAGCAAGATTTTATATATGAACAATAAGCACTTAAATAGAATCACTATTTCCCTAGTGAAATCCAAAAAAGCAAGAAATTTACTCAGAGGGATGATAGGCGAAACTGAACATTACAAAGTAAAAAATACGCTTAGAAAAATAAAAAATAATTGTTCATCTATCGAATATAAGAAGTCAATAGAGGTCATTAGGGCGGCGGAATTATTTGAACACAACTCTGTTTCCAGAGATTTTAATAAAGTATGCCCAAATACCTTGCCTGATTTAATGAGATTTACTGAAAATGAAATCATAGACAAAATCAACTCCCAAGAGGATCGAATAAACAAATTGCTTCACTTATATCGAGACTTGTTAGTTTCGATACAGGAAATGAAGATTCGCGATTCATTAAAATTATGCCGATCAATTATTGAGCATAAAGGTGTTTCATGCTGCTTAATTAGAATTCTGTTTTATATTAAAAATCACGCGGACGATTATGATGATTACGATGATGCGCAAGAAGGTGTGGAAGATATTTTTCGCAAAATAGAGATGAGTAACATTGGTTATTTAGATAACGCAATAAAGGAGTTAAGTAATTCAAGGACGGATTATTTTAACATATGTAAAAAAATAAATGGAGATCAAAACAAAACCCCTTTGAATCTTATTGCAAGAGATTTTATTTCTCACGTCACAAGCGATGAGATCGTTTTCTTGAACACATTAAACGCATACTATACGTTTTCATTGCTAGACTCTTTTCTTTATATTTCTAGTGTAAATAGATTAAAGTTACCCTTAACAAAGGGTGTGAAAAACATCAAATCAAGCTTGATGGATTCGTTTTATTCGCTAAGCAATATTAAAGTTAATACTAAATTGTATTTGAATGAATATTATGATGATTTGGATATCAATTTATTCAGAGAAAGTTTCTTATTGATAGAGCTTGACGAGCTATTTAAATATAAAACCATTCACGGAGCCCTTTATAACACTAGTGAAAAAAAGGAAGATGTAAGATTACCCGTTGAAAAGCGATTATTGAGTGATTATTTTGAGAGTATTAAGTCGCTATCTGACCTGCGCAATCATGAAAACGGGGGTAACGGAATCAGCATGGATAAATACGATTCGGAAAAGTGTAGTCACTTCGAAAACTCGAGCGCTTTATTGTACTACATAGAAAAAAATGACGCTAATATTTCTGGTGAGGAGAAAATATTTATAGAGTTAATGTCATACACTAGAGATATCGGATATACCTGCCCAAGCCATTACATTAAGAAAATTCAACACAATGCAGATAGTGATGAGCTTAGGTTAGTTCTGGCGTGTTTGATATCTATAAAAGACAAAAGCCAGATCGCCGATCATGAATTAAGAAGGGTAATGCAAAAATTAGCCACATCAAAGTTCGATTCAAAGATTAAATATCTTGTTAGGTATCTTTATGATATCTCCCCCTCCGTAACTCACCACTTGATGCAAGTGTGTGATGAAACATTTCTGAGTAAGCTTTTTCATTTAACAGAAAAGCCAAACAAGGCAATTGAAGACAGGGCCGACATGCTAGAATGGTATGGGGAACAAATCAAAGATCTCTCCTACATTGAGAGAGCCAAAAACCTAAGAATTGATGTTCAAATAAATAAAGAAAAAGGAATGATTGACGACTCAAGGATTTATGTTGACCCCCTTAAGTTTACTCAGTGGATTAATGATAACATCCTCAATGATATTACTCTTCTTCTGGAGGCAAAAGAAAATAAAAACGAATTCACTGCGCAACCTCTTGACTGGAGAAAAGTACAAAACGGAATATCGAACGATGAGCAAATAGCCTCATTATTATTAAAGTGCTATTCGGAATTTTGTAACAACAAACTTTTTGGAATAGCTTCATATCTTGGTCGGCGCATACGCCATGGTACATTTAAAGGGACAGCATTAAAGGAAGTAAAGGACTTTTCTTCAAACAAAAAATATGAGGATATTTTCAATGACCGTGATCTTTCGGATTGTTATAATGACTGGTTAAAATGTTACGAGAACATGTTGGAGGAATTAAAGAAATCTTATTTGCATATAAAAAGCAAAAAAAAGCCACTAGGCCTGATTCATTCCAATATAGGCACCACCTCAAAAAATATAATTGCAAATCATATGCTTCATGATATTTTGAAATCATATAATAAAAACGGAACCTCCTTGGAGGTGCCGTACCTTGTAACAGAATATTGCTGGAGATTTATTGAGGAAGATTTAGCGAATATCAGAAAGCGTCTTATGGAGTATAAGTCAAAACATGCTGTGTTTGGATTCAGACTTAATTATTCAAGACTGCTAAAAAGAAAGCATATTAACGAATTCTGCCAAGAATTGAATTCTGTAACAGCTGAAAAATTTAGAACAATATCTTCTTGGTTTAATAAGCCCTCTATTGCATCACCTTCAGCCAATCTCACCTTATTATTTAAGGCAGTAATATCTGAGATAAAAGGATTTTTTACACTATTTGAGCCTACAATCATACACAAGGAAAGTGATTTTAATATTAGTGGCGGCCTTTATTTTGTTATATATGATGCTTTATATATATTGATTTATAATGCCGCAAAATATGGCAAAGAGAATAGTGAGCTTGAATTCAAGGTTATACCCCATAGTGAACACCAAGTGATTAATATTTCAATAACGTCTGAAGCAAAAAATAGTAAAAGTTTAGCTGAATCTAAGCGTTTGATAAATGCGGCCTTAAACGCTGATTTTGAAAACGCCCACATAGAAGAGGGTAAAAGCGGAATAAAGAAATTAAGAAGAATGGCGAATGATCAATATATTAGCAATGTGAGATATACTTTCCCTTCTAACAAAATAACTGCCTCATTTGACTTTAGCGTGGAATTTTAGATATGAATATACTTGTTGTTGAAGATGATTCGTTTAAATTTTCAAAAATAGAGACTCTTATTGAAAACACTTTGGGTAAAGTGAAAATAACAAGGTTCGATAATATTCATGACACTGTTATTTATTTCGAGTCCAACATCCCGGACAAAATAATTTTGGATATGTCACTACCTAGTCATGCAGCCAAAGTGGGCGAGGGAAGCCCCTTGTCAATGCCTGCTGGAGGGATTGAAATTATACTTGAGTTAAAAAGTCTAAACATGATAGATATACCGATTCTAATACTAACCCAATACCCTGAAATTGAAATTGAAAATGAATACTATTCTATAGACGAGTCTGGGATTGAAATTAAAAATATTTACGGCATAAATAATCTGGCCGTTGTTCTTTATGAGAATGATTCATCTGACTGGAAGGATGAAGCTGTTGATTTTTTGAGGTTATAAATGAATATTTTATTAATTGAAGATCAAGAAAATAAAATCACTCTGGTTGAAGAGTTGATACGTGACAATGTTGAAGGCGATCAGTGTGTAATAATAAAAGCGAAATGTTTGGAGCAAGCGAGAAGAGAGATAATAGGAAAATCCTTTGATCTTATTATTTTTGATATCTACCTCCCTTTGACGCCCGAGACTAACTCTGAAGTTGTTGATATATCGTTAGACATTATTAACGAATTTTCACAGAGCGCCAATAACTACCAAGCTGAAACTATAGCAATAACACAATACGATATTGAAGATATCGACAATATGGCCCTTTTTAATCAAGCAGGAGTTCCTGTTGTCCATTTTTCAGAGGAAGATGAAAAATGGAAAGACCCCCTTAGATTAAAGATAAAAAAAATCACTGATAGAGTGAAGTATGATTTTTTAATTTTTTGCGCTTTAAGCAAAGAGCGTTTAGCATTTTCAAATACAAATGCAGAAATGGGAGTGTTGAGAACAATGTATGGCCTTAACTGCCAAGATATAAAAATTGGAGGCTGCAATGGATTATGTATCACTCCGAACAATATGGGTCTCATTAATATGGCTATTTCAGCCTCAAAAGCAATAGAACACTTTCAACCAAAGATCGTTTCCATGAGCGGAATTTGTGCCGGAGTTGAAGGAGAGGCAAATTTATTGGACGTAATCATTGGTGATCTTTGCTGGGAATATCAGACAGGAAAATTCAAAGATAATGAATTTAAGCAAGAACCATATCAATCACCGATTGACGGCCGTATTAAAGTAGAGCTTGAGCAACTATGTGAGTCTGCTGAGATGCTGAACAATATTAAGAGAGGACTTTTTGAAACGGAGTTAAAAGACTCCAAGGTGTTTCTAGGTCCAATATCATCTGGTTCCGCCGTAATAGCCGATGCGAAAAAGATGGCAGAAATAGGATTGCAACATCGAAAAATGGCCGGCCTTGAAATGGAAATGTATTCTTTATATGAGGCAGCAAGACAATCATTGTGTAGGCCTTTGTATTTTGGTGCTAAGACTGTTGTCGATTTAGGTAATACTATAAAAGGGGACACCCTTCATTCTACAGGTTCAACCCTTTCTGCAAGGCTAGTAACACATTATTTAGAATCTAAGTTGCCTGTTTTAAATATGGATTAACGAATATTTGAGCCCAGAGTAAACCTCGAATTTCATTAACCAAACTCAACCAAACTTCTTATCCGCACTCAATCCTGCCAGTCTTGTATGCAGTTCTTCATACATTGCCATTAACTGTTGTCCTATTTCCTGTTCGGACGTGCCAAGCAGTTTGTTCATTTCATAAAATTCAACGGTGTCTTTGCGAAAGGATTTCATGAGCGGTGAGTCCCTGTTTTCGTGGTATAGCTTCATGCGTTCACGCACTTCTTCAAACGGCATCTCTGGTGGGCCAATATAGATCAATTCGCCGTAGGCCATTGCACGACTGCCGTTGCCTTCGACATTTGGCCCAATACGCTTGCCTTCGGCTCCGGGCATGAATTTTGACTGACTGCTGATGGTGATTGTGTCCGTGTGCGGCAATTTCTCACCGCTGGTGTGGTGTGATTTGTCCGGCGGTGTTTGCGGATTGGTGACCGGATCGTAGGCGGCAGGTGGTTTTATGGCATTTATGCTCATCAAATATCCCTCTGTGGCGGGTTATTTGTATTAAGCATTATTTATGCTAATAAGACTAAAAGACCTCAGAGCAATCGTTTTTAATCACTCTGAGGTCTTTGGTATGGCGGTTAGTTCATGCGGTGCAAGCCCGGCAAACGGATGAGGTAGGTTGTCCAGTAGGGAATGCTTGCATTGCCGTCCACCGAACGCAGCATCAGACCTTCGCGTTCTCCATGGACTTCCCAAACATTCTCGTTTTCGTCGATCCAGTGTTCATGTATATTCGCTTCGCCATTGGTAAGTACTTCAGCAATACTGCCTTTAATAGAATGTGACATGTCGTTTACCTCCCACAGTAAATTTCAATAGCATTCTGATTTGTTCCCACTCTTCCAGTATAGATCACATCATTTGTCATTCGTGAGCTATGTTGTGCTAATAACGGCGTATTTTATGAGGTTATATTGCCGGAAAAGAAGGCGGGGTTATGTTCGGGCTTTCCGGGTTTTTATCTGGGCATTCTGTGTTTCAGGTGCGTATTTTGTCTGTAAAGTGAGCTATAAACCCTGCTTGAAAAGGGTATACTAGCCAGATGAAAAATACATTCTTATTCAAGCTGTTTCTCGTGTTTGTTTCGTATGCCCTGGTGTTTTCTGCCCATGGAAATTCCGATATCGGGCGGTTGAATCAGTTGTTGTCCGGCATTACCACGCTGGAATCGACTTTCAAGCAGCTTTTGCTGGATGAGAAAGGGGAAACCATTCAGGAATCGTCCGGCATATTTCAGTTACAGCGCCCGGGCAAGTTTCGCTGGGATTACACCAAGCCTTATGAACAGCTCATTATCGCTGATGGCCGCAAGCTGTGGGTTTATGACGCCGATCTGGAACAGGTGACAGTCAAGAAACAGGAAACCGCATTGGGCAATACACCGGCGCTGTTGTTAACGAGCAGTCGTGATGTGGAAAAGGATTTTAATGTGCAAGGCAAGGGCATACAGGAAGGGCTGGAGTGGTTTGAACTAAAACCCAAAGACAAGGAAAGCAGTTTTATTAAAATCAATCTTGCCTTTGGTCAAAACAAGCTCAAGCAAATGGAGCTGATAGACGGCTTTGGGCAAACCACCCGATTAACGTTTGATGGGATTGTGGTTAATAAAAGTATCGCTTCCGGCCAGTTTGTTTTTAATCCACCACGCGGTGTTGACGTTATTAAAGACTAATCATCATGACAACACAGGCTGATATTTTTGAATCAGAAGTGGTCGCCGAACGACCATTGGCCGATCGGATGCGTCCGCAAACCGTAGACGAGGTTTTTGGTCAGCAACATTTACTGGCGCAAGACAAACCACTGCGCAAGGCGATTGAGTCCGGTCATTTGCATTCCATGATCTTCTGGGGCCCGCCGGGCACCGGCAAGACCACGATGGCGCGTTTGATCGCCCACTCTTCAGATGCTCAGTTCTTAAGTTTGTCTGCTGTTTTTTCCGGTGTGAAGGATATTCGTGAGGCGATCAGTACCGCCAAAAGTACGCGTGCCGAGTTTGGTAAGGACACGGTGCTGTTTGTCGATGAGGTGCATCGTTTTAACAAATCACAGCAAGACGGGTTTTTGCCCTACATAGAAGACGGCACCATTATTTTTATTGGTGCGACCACCGAGAACCCGTCGTTTGAATTAAATAATGCCTTGTTATCCCGTGCGCGGGTTTATGTCTTGCGCAGTCTCAGTGACGAGGATATGCAGCACGTCATTAAAACGGCATTGGTTTCAGAAAAAGGGTTAGCAGAACGCGGCCTGATGATTGAAGAGGCGGCTTGTACATTATTGGCGCAGGCGGCGGATGGCGATGCGAGACGGGCGTTAAACCTGCTCGAAATCGCGGCGGATTTATCTGAACAAAGCCAGATCACCGAATCGGCGATTAAGGAAGTGGTGGCCGGTGGTGTCTTGCGCCGTTTCGATAAAGGCGGCGAGGCCTTTTATGATCAGATATCGGCATTGCATAAATCGGTACGTGGCTCGGATCCGGATGCGGCGTTGTATTGGTTATGCCGGATGATCGATGGCGGGTGTGACCCCTTGTATATTGCCCGACGGGTAGTACGCATGGCTTCAGAGGATATTGGTAATGCCGACCCGCGCGGCCTGCAACTCGCGCTTGATGCATGGGAAGTACAGGAACGGCTCGGCAGTCCGGAAGGGGAGCTGGCGATTGCACAGGCGGTGGTTTATCTGGCCAGTGCACCCAAGAGTAATGCGGTATACAAGGCCTTTAATCAGGCCATGGCGGCAGCAAAGTCATCCGGCTCGCTGGAAGTGCCTCTGCATCTTCGCAATGCCCCGACCCGGCTCATGAAAGAGCTCGATTATGGCAAGGAATACCGTTATGCCCATGATGAACCCGAGGGATATGCCGCCGGTGAAAATTATTTTCCAGAAGAGATGAAACAGCCGCATAATTACTATCAGCCTGTTGATAGAGGGCTGGAGCAAAGGATCGCAGCCCGACTTCAATATCTGCGTGAGCTGGACAAAAAACAGGGTCGCTGATAAAATTTAACCCATTGTATTTTAAGGTAAAATAATTGAATCAAATTTTGGTAATTGCAGCGGGTGGGGCACTGGGTGCCCTGTTTCGTTTCTGGGTATCGGGAATGACCTACGCTGCATTTGGTCGTGATTTTCCTTATGGTACTTTGATGGTGAATGTCACCGGCAGTCTTTTGATTGGTTTGTTTTATGTGTTGTTGATTGAAAAACTGCCGGACACACATCTGTTGAGAATGTTTGTTTTGATTGGCGTACTGGGTGCATTTACCACCTTCTCAACATTTACAATGGAAACATTTACCTTGTTTGAACAAGGCGCCTATATAAAGGTGGTTGCAAATATTTTTGCCAGCGTCAGTCTTTGTTTGATTGCCACCTGGTTTGGTGTTGTCGTGGGGAGACAGTTATGAATAAAGCCGAAGTCACCATGGTCAGGGTTTACCTGACTGAAGCTGAAGCCCATCTTGAAACGCTGATGAAACGATTGCATGACTGGGAAAAAGTACAGGGTGTGACTGTGTTTCGTGGCATCAGCGGTTTTGGAAAGTCGGGCGATATTCATTCGGCAGCCTTGCTTGATTTGGCCTTTGATTTACCCGTTGTTGTTGAGTTTTTTGATGAACCGGAAAAAGTGGAAAAAATTCTGGAACATTTAAGCAAGGAAATAGAGCCCGGCCATATTGTGAGCTGGAATGCACAAGTCAATATTTAATAAAAGTGATTTAAACAATGCTGGATACAAGACTACTCAGGAGTGAACTCGAGACCACGGTTGCACGTTTAAAGACGCGCGGCTTTGAGCTTGATGCAAAACGTTTTAATGAGCTGGAAGCTCAGCGCAAGGATGTTCAGGTCAAGACACAGGATTTGCAAAAAGAACGTAATGCAAAATCCAAATCTATTGGTAAGGCCAAGGCTTCCGGCGAGGATATCGCACCGCTTTTAAAAGAAGTGGAAGGGCTGGGTGAAGAGCTTAAGGCTTCTGAAGAAAAACTGAATGTAATTCAGGCTGAAATGGATGCATTTCTATCTGGTATTCCGAATCTGCCGCATGAATCGGTGCCGATCGGCAAAGATGAAAACGAAAACGTAGAACTTGAAAAATGGGGTGAAATTCCTGAGTTTGATTTTGAGCCAAAGGATCACGTTGATCTGGGTGATGCACTTGGCGGCATGAATTTTGACATTGGCAGTAAACTGACTGGATCACGTTTTGTGCAAATGTCCGGTGAAATTGCGAAATTACATCGTGTATTGACCCAGTTCATGCTTGATGTGCACACCGAAATGCATGGTTATAACGAAGTCTATGTGCCGTATATGGTCAATGCCGATAGTTTGTATGGCACCGGTCAGCTACCCAAGTTTGAAGAAGACCTGTTTGCACTCAAGGGAGAGTCCAATTATTACCTCATCCCGACTGCAGAAGTGCCGGTCACGAATATTGTGCGCGATGAAATTATTGAGGCAGACAAGTTACCGTTGAAGTTTGTTTGCCATACACCGTGTTTCCGGAGTGAGGCTGGTTCCTATGGCAAGGATACGCGCGGGTTGATTCGCCAGCACCAGTTTGAAAAAGTGGAGCTGGTTCAGATTGTGCATCCGGAAAAATCCTATGAAGCATTGATTGAGCTGGCAGGTAATGCCGCAGCCATTCTGCAACTATTGAAGTTACCGTTCCGGATTATTGAATTATGTACCGGTGATATCGGTTTTTCATCTGCCAAGACCTATGATCTCGAAGTCTGGTTACCGGGACAGCAAAAATACCGCGAGATTTCCTCTTGTAGTAATTTTGAGGATTTTCAGGCACGACGTATGCAGGCACGCTGGCGTAATCCGGAAACCGGAAAGCCTGAACTGGTGCATACGATTAATGGTTCCGGATTGGCGATTGGTCGTACACTTGTTGCGGTAATGGAAAACTATCAGCAGGCTGATGGTTCTATTCAGATTCCGGAAATACTTCGCCCGTATATGGGCGACAAAGAATTTATTGGAAAGTAAGAGTTTCCTATGGATTATTTTCCGCTTTTTTATCAAATCAAAAATCGACCCTGTCTGGTTGTTGGTGGCGGTGAAGTGGCGTCACGCAAAGTGGCTTTATTACTTAAGGCCAATGCTGATGTGACTGTGGTATCTCCCGAGCTGGGCGCAACACTGGAACAATGGAAATCAGAAGGCACGATAAAACATATTGCCGGGAAATTCTCACCTGAACAGATCGAAGGACAGGTATTGATTATTGCCTGCACAGACGATGAAGCCACCAACAAGCTGGTGCATGAAACGGCAGTAAAAAATAATATTCCGGTCAATGTTGTTGATAACCCGAAGTTGTGTACCTTTATCGTCCCTTCAATCCTCGATCGTTCGCCCTTGGTGGCGGCTATTTCAACCGGTGGCGCGTCACCGGTACTGGCAAGGTTGTTACGGGCACGACTCGAGACTGTAATACCGGCAGGCTATGGCAAACTGGCGGCATTGGCAGGTTCTTTCCGTGACAAGGTAAAACAAAGATTTAGCAACCCGGCAGATCGCCGTATTTTCTGGGAAAACATGTTGCAGAGTCCGATTGCCGAAATGGTGTTCAGTGGCAAGGACAAAGAGGCAAAAGAAGCGATTGAAAAGGCACTGGTCGACGCAGACGAGGTGACCACCGGTGAAGTGTATCTGGTTGGCGCAGGGCCGGGTGATCCTGATTTACTTACATTCCGTGCATTACGTTTAATGCAGCAGGCCGACGTGATTGTTAATGATCGTCTGGTTTCGAAAGAAATTATGGAGCTATGCCGTCGTGACGCAGAAATAATCTATGTCGGTAAGGAAAGGGATAAACATGCTGTTCCGCAGGAAGACATTAACCAGATTCTGGTCAGACTGGCGAAAGAGGGCAAGCGTGTTTGTCGTTTAAAGGGTGGTGATCCTTTTATCTTTGGTCGTGGCGGTGAAGAAATCGAAACATTGGCTGCTGAGCAAGTGCCGTTTCAGGTGGTGCCCGCTATTACAGCCGCCTCCGGTGCGGCTTCTTATGCCGGTATTCCACTGACACACCGTGATTACTCACAGTCAGTAACCTTCGTGACCGGTAATCGTAAGGATGGTACGGTTGATCTGAACTGGAAGGCACTAGCACATAAAAACCAGACTATTGTATTTTACATGGGGCTGATGGGAATCGAGATTATCTGCAAGCAAATGATCGCTCACGGTTTACCTGAAACAACACCGGTTGCACTCGTTCAAAAGGCAACCACACCGGAACAAAAAGTCTTTATTGCCGATCTCGCATCAATGCCTGATCTGGTTAAGTCCTCTGATATTCAACCACCAACACTGATTATTGTTGGCGAGGTTGTTAACCTTCACAAGAAACTCTCCTGGTTTCATTCATAACCTTTTATTTCGACATATAAGTCTTTACTTAATAAGATTTTGCTAATTGATATTAGTCAACAGATCAGCAAATGATCGATGTTGACTTCTATAAAGGCGTTTATACTCCATCAGCTGTTAATTAAAGAGTTATTAACTAATGTCGTTTGGTATGTAATCTGTTGTATTAGTGCAGCATAAATGGCTTGTAGATTAATTTATGGGTTCTGTCAGCAGGTTGTTGTATTGGATTAGTTCTATAGAAATTATTTTATTACATGGCTTCAGACAATAATAAGAAATCATCTTCAGAGAACGGCAAAACCGAGACTAAAAATCATCGCCGTACTTACGGTATTCAGACTCCCGGGACCAAAGGTATTGCAGGAACAAAGCGTTATGCAATGGTTGTTGATCTCCGGAAATGCATTGGATGTATGTCTTGCGTAGTAGCATGCAAATCCGAGTTCGGTGTTCCTTTAGGTGTTTGGCGAACCTGGGTTAAGGTTTCAGATAAAGGAACATATCCAAATACAAAGCGGATGTTCATGCCGCGTCTTTGTAATCACTGTGACTATCCGGTTTGTGTACGTAACTGTCCAACTCAGGCCACCTTCAAGCATAAGGATGGTTTTGTGTTACAGCGATACAATCGTTGTATAGGTTGTCGCACCTGTATTGTTGCCTGTCCTTATAATGCACGCCATATTTTGCCTGCAAAGCGCAGTGACAAGAATCTTCCCTATGAAGTTGTAGATAAATGCACTTTTTGTTTTCACAGAGTGAAAAAAGGACTGGTTCCTGCATGTGTTCAGGCCTGTGTTGGTGGTGCACGAATTTTTGGTGATTTGAATGATCCTAAAAGCGAAATAGCCAGAATTGTAGCAGGAGAGACAGTAACTGTCTTGAAGCCGGAGCTCGGTACACAGCCATCTGTTTTTTATATTGGTGCAGATTGGGAAATGATGGATGAGACGCACAGTTACAATAATCGAACAGTTCAGCTTAAGCAGGAGTTTAATGACTTCAAGAGAAACCATGTCGTGGATGGATATGGTGATATTGTTGAAGGTGAATCGACTATGCGTCAGGTTGGAAAGAATATGGGTGATTTCCTGAATTCAATACCACATAAGGCTTCTGAGGTTGTCAAGGCCTTTAAGAAACTCCTTTTTGAATAGGAATTATTAATGGGGTATGCGTTAACAACAATGGCAGAAAGTAGCGTAGTTATTGCGAATGCGTTTCATCATGTCGCATGGGGAACGCCTATTTCTGTTTATTTCTGGCTTGTTGGTGCAAGCGCAGGCTCATTTGTGATTTCAAGTTTTGGCTGGGTATTTGGTATTAAGCGATACAAGCCTCTGGCTATGACAGCATCATTGCAGGCGATTGTTCTTTTATTGATTGTGCCAATTTTATTAATCTGGGATCTGGGGAAACCGGTTCGGTTTATTTACCTGATGTTACCGGGTTACTGGCATAGCACTGGCCCCATGGCATGGGGTTCTCTGTTGATTTTTTCTTATCCTATTTCCATGATCGTGTATGTCTGGTTTGTAATGAAGAATGATCTGTTCTGGGCCAAAACAACGGGTATTATTGCGATTGTATTGGCTATATCTACTCACTGGTATACAGGTGTGGTAATGGAACTTAATCCAGGACGATTCATTAACCATACTGCACTGGCTCCGTTACTTTTCCTTACCGGTGCATTTATATCTGGCATCGGATTGTTGATCCTGATCCTCTGGGTTCAAAATATGATCGTTGCAGTTAAAAAGCGGATCGACTGGTCACTGATGGAGGAGATGGCTCAATACATGATGTATGGCATTGTGTTTGACTGTTTTCTGCTTTTCCTTGAATTTATGCAGACATTTTATGGTAACCAGCATGAGCTTGAAGGTCATGAAACGGTGCTTATGGGTATATTCAGATTCCCTTACCTTTGGTTAGAACTGGTAATAGGTTTGATTATTCCTTTTTTCATTCTTGTTTCACCACTCAAAAGAAATAAATACGGGATCATACTCGCATCTTTCCTCGTCGCCATAGGTGTTTATGGCATGAGGGTCTGGTGGGTAATGGGTGGCCAATATATGCAAACATTCTTTTAAGGGAAAAGTCAGTGCCAAAGATTAATAGACGTGATTTTCTGAAAGCAGGTACAGCAATTACAACTGCTGTTGCCTGTCCCGGTATTGTCACTTCAATGGAGCTCGAACTTGGTGGTTCAGACTTTCATCAGATCAGAACATTCCATCCCCGTGAACGTAATCCCTATCTGTGTACCATGTGTCCGTATTTTGATGGTGGCTTCACTTATGGTGAGGCTGGCAGGATTATGAAGGTTGAAGGAAACCCTGATCATATTGCATCACGAGGGAAATTTTGTTCAAAAGGTCTTGCATCGTTCTTTAGTGCTGTCGATCCTGACAGGATTCTTGCTCCATTAAAGCGAGTAGGTGCGCGTGGAGAAGGTAAATGGGAAGAAATCAGCTGGGAGCAGGCAATCAAGGAAGTATCCGAGAAAGTAGAACAGGCCATGAAGGTGGGCGCTGATACGGTCTGTCTCAACGAAGGGGCGTTCAAGGAAACTGGTACGATCCGTTTTATGGATACTATCGGTTCACGGTCAGTAGTTCGCAGTCGGTTTCCATCAGTGAGTAGTACAACAAAACAAATGGTGCTTAAAAAGGCACTTGGAGTTGATTTTGTTTTACCCGATCTTGAGCATACAAAATATGTATTGAGCTTTGGTGGAAATATTCTTGAAACGGCATTTCCGCTCGCACAGCGATTGACAGATGGAATTGTAAATAATCGATTGAAGCTGGTGACATTTGATGTGCGACTTTCAAATACGGCCGGCAAGAGTAATGAGTGGATTCCTGTTTTTCCCGGTAGCGATGGTATCGTTGCAATGACAATGGCCAATGTCATTATGCAGGAAGGATTGGCTGATACCGGATTTATTGACAGGTGGACCAATCTTTCAAGTAAAGCATTGGCGAAAGGATTGGCAAAATATACACCGGCTATAGCAGAGCAAGCCAGCGGTGTTCCTGCAGAAAGTATCAGACGTATTGCGATTGAGTTTGCAAGTGAGAAATCAGGAGCAATTTTTACTCAAAATGGTATCAGTTATCATCAGAATTCTGTTGATAATGAAATGGCTTGTTTTCTGCTGTCTGTTATTACAGGCAATATTGATAATAAAGGTGGCAACTGTCTTCCAAGACAATTTGATATTGCTTCATTCAAACCGGTACCTGCCAAAAAGGGAAGTGTGGTAAGAAAACTAAATCATAGTTTCCCATTTGAAGTGAAAGAAGGGTCACGCAAGGTTCAGGTGTTGTTTAATCATATGAGTAATCCTGTTTATTCATCGCCTGCTTCAAGTGTATGGCGTGAAGTATTGAAGGATGAATCACAAATCCCGTTCATCGTTGACTTTAGTCCTTTCATGAGTGAAACATCAGAGCTCGCAGATATTATTTTGCCGGACGTTGTTGCTACAGAACGTGATGATGTGGCGAGTAGTCCGACAGCACTTTTGCCATGGGCAAGCATGACCATTCCTGGAGTAAAGCCACAAGGAAAGGTGCAGGATGTCAGGATAACACTCAAGAAAATTATTGAGGCACTTGACCCGGACGGTACACGAGGAATGAAAAAATACTGGGATTTTGCCAACACAAGAGAATGGGTGAAAAAAGAGGTAGAAGCAACCAGGGGTCTTGAGGATGGATATAAAAAGTTAAAGTCATCAGGGGTTTGGCCAGATTATGGAAAAATTGATCTGACAACAAGACAAATCATGAATAAGGGGCAGCCGATTACGGGTGAATACAATACGTATACTAAAAGCGGGTTTAAAACTGCTTCCGGAAAAATTGAAATTAAAATACCTGTATGGACGCCAAATCCACGCCATGCACAAATGCAGCCAAACGAGTTTGTACTGAGCACATTCAAGGTTGCTTATCATACTAATTCAATGACATCGAATCTCAAATATCTCTCGGAAATATGGCATTCCAATCCGCTCTGGATTAATAAACAAACCGCAGCAAAACTCGGAATTGGTGATGGTGGATTGGTAAGAGTCACAAGCGATGCAGGATACATGGTGACAAAAGCATGGTTGACACAGGGTATTCATCCACAGGTGGTTGGTATGTCTACTTCAGTTGGACGCTCAGCATATGGGCGTGTTGCTCAGGCTGATCCTGATGCCGAACTTGCATTTCCGGGATCAGGACAACAAAACGATCCGGATATTGATGAAAATATATGGTGGCGTGATACTGGAATCAATCCGAACGACATTATTCCAATTTCACTTGATCCGGAAACTGGTGTTCAGACGTGGAACGATACAGTTGTTACGGTTACCCCTGCTGAAGCAGGAGATCAATATGGTGATATTAAGGCAGATAACGACCGTCATTTTGCTATTTACAAAAAAATGCTTGGGAAGGTCTGAATGTGTGATGTAAATAATAAAAGAGGCTTTCTATTGTGAAACTTCCTGCCACCAGGAACGGGATTATTGTACTTGCGGTTGCAGGTATTATTCTCTTGTTTATCATTCTTGTCCTTTCCTGGAGTAGTACACGTTTTACCAGAATCAGTGTTTGCGAAACCTGTCATGAAATATTTGTTGATTATAATGAATATAAGCCAATAGGCGAGGTGAGCAAGTCAGTAGAAGATTACAATCCATCTAAAGAATATGACCCCGGCTTATTTAATGTAACAGTAGGTTGCGCTGAATGTCATGCTTATCCATATAATGAATACAAAGAGTCACCTCATTACGATAATGAGAAGAATGTGCGCCCAGGTTGTGTAGGGTGTCATGAGCCACATAGTGTACGTGAAATTCTTAGCTGGAAGTTTTTCTATATAAACTCAGGCAGTTTGGGAGAAAGCCCGTTTCATGCCATTTCAAATAGTTTGAGAGATGTTGGCGAATGGGAAGACTTGCGCATTAAACTGGCGAAACGAGTACGCGAAAAAATGGTTTCTGATAAAAGTGTCAAATGTCAAGCGTGCCACAAAACCGAAAGTGAATGGTTTAATAATATAGCGCGTCATAAAACGATGAAAGAAAGTGGCAAAACCTGTATTAATTGTCATTACAACCTTGTTCATGACGATGTGGAATGGCACGATAAAGATGAATAACAGTTTGCAAATGCTGGTATCGTCTGTTGCTGCCGAGACTAAGGGATATGCTGTTATTAACAAGATAGAGGCCCGGTTTTATCAAAAGCTGATGCGATTATCCAGAAATCAACTTGCCGCGATCAAAAAGAGGCTGGCAGGTGATGCAGGCAAGTGGGATACCTTTGTGTTTTTGATTAGAAATAGAAGTATAAAAAAAATCATTCTAAAAATTATTAATATAAAAGAGGCAAGAATTGGTGAACAAGCACTCCCTGAGATGATGGATGATTATCGAAATATTGAAGCAGACAAAAAAAACTGGAAGGGAGTGAGTAAAGAAGAACTCGATTATATTCGTGCCATGGTCCACGGCTTAAGAGATGTAACTGAGGGCGATGTAAATCAGCCTCCAGAATAGCAGTTTTAGGGGGATTGTATTTTGTTATAAAACAGTGCCTTTTCCAGTGTCACAGGACTTTGGTGAGGCACATACCATTGAAATAGAATCGTTGAAACGGTCAAAATGGTATTAACCATCATGAGGAAATGGAAAATGAAAAAACTATTAACTGGGATATCAACGATTATTACGACAAGCGTTTTAATCACAGGGGTGGCAACTGCTGCAAAATTACAGCCGGTACCAACGCTATCTAAGGCGGAAATGGAAAAATCATCGGCAATCTATTTTGATCGCTGTTCTGGTTGTCATGGTGTATTAAGAGGTGGTGCAACAGGCCCTGATATCACACCAGAAAAAACTCGCAAGAAAAAGCTGAAATCGCTGGAAAGAATTCTGTATGAAGGTACTGATGGTGGTATGCCGGGTTGGGGTAAAGATGGCTATATAACTAAAGCCGAAACCAAAATGTTAGCAAAATATTTGCAGATTAAACCACCCATTCCACCCGAATGGGATATGAAAAAAACCATGGCTTCCTGGAAAGTCCATGTTCCAGTCAGTAAACGCCCTACCAAAGCACCTAATACAAACTGGCAGAATTATTTTGGTGTGGTTCAGCGTGATGCCGGATTAGTCACTATTGTTGATGGCGATACCAAGGAAAAAATCGTTACCTTAAAATCAGGCTTTGCTACTCATATTTTGAGGTCATCTTCAACAGGTCGTTATATGTATGCAATTGGCCGTGATGGTAAAGCCAGCATGATGGATATGTGGGCAACCCCTCCTAATCTTGTTGCTGAAGTTAGAACTGGTATTGATGCGCGTTCTATTGACACAAGTAAATATAAAGGCTTCGAGGACAAGTATGTAATTGTAGGTAACTACTGGCCTTCTCATTATATGATCCTGAAAGGTGACACACTGGAACCTATCAAGATTGTGGGCACTTCCGGTTATACACATGACACAAATGAGTACCGTTTAGAATCACGTGTTGCTGCTATCGTAGCTTCACATCATGCACCTGAGTGGCTTCTTAACCTGAAAGAACTGGGTATAGTGATGCTGGTCGATTACAGTAAGGTTGACCATGGCACTGTGACTGAAACCATGATTGATGCTGAGCGTGCCTTGCATGATGGTGGTTGGGATTCAACCAAGCGTTATTTTCTGGCAGCTGCGAACATGCGTGATACTATTTCAGTTATTGATACTGTAGAACGCAAGCTGGTTAAAAATATCAAGGTAGGCACCAAGCCACATCCTGGTCGTGGTGCAAACTGGATTGACCCTGAATTTGGCCGTGTTTGGGCAACCGTTCATCTTGGTGAAGGACTGGTTTCTATTATAAGCACCGACCCTTCAAAGAAATATGCCTGGACGGTAGTAAGAGAGTGGGAACTGGATGGGAACTCACTATTTATTAAAACCCACGATAACAGTGAGTGGGTATATTGTGATAATACTATTAACAAGGAAAAGAGTAAGACGCTGACCATCTTCAATAAGAACAATCCAGATGCCAAGCCAAAAGAAATCACCTTTGAGAAAAATGTTGTGCATATGGAATATAACAAGGCAGGTGATGAAGTATGGGTTTCTCTTTGGGACGCAGAGGGTGAAGTTGTTGTGATTGATGATAAAACTCTTAATATCAAAAAGAGAATTAAAGGGCTTGATTCACCAACTGGTAAATTCAATGTCTATAATACAACGCATGATATTTACTAGATAACTGTAAAGATGCTATAAGCAACAAGGGCTAAGGCTGTCGCCTTAGCCCATTTTTAGAGAGGTGTGAAATATGAAAATTAAAAACCTAATTTATTATTCTGTTGGGATAACACTGGTGGCAGCAAGCATGGTGACTCATGCGGCAGATCGAAAAATAGAAACGGCCCCACCTGAGTTTCTTAAAATGAGTAATCCAAATGATGTGGATGATGTTGATAAGAAAATCATGAAAAATGCCAAGAAGCTGTATAAAATGAAATGTAAAAAATGCCATGGTTCAGATGGAGATGGAAAAGGCTCAGCTGCGGATGATATGGAAGTCAAGCCTACAGCATTTAACAAACCGGGTTACCTTAAAACAAGAAAAGACGGGCAACTATTCTGGATATTGAAAAAGGGAAGTAAAGGTAGTGAAATGGAGGGATTCGGCCCAGGTACAGATGCTAATTTGTCTGATGAAGAAATGTGGGGAATAATTACTTATATGCGCTCTGAATTTACTAAATAACGTTTAATCTGCTGTACAAATCACCTGTCCTGATTATTTGTCAGGACAGGTTTTATTTTTGAATCAACCCCTGTTCCACAGCAAAGACTGCCGCTTCAACACGCGAATGCATATTCAGTTTTCTTAAAATGGCCTTAACATGAAGTTTAACTGTGCCATCCGAAATACCGAGGTTGCGTGCAATAATCTTGTTGCTGTGACCTTCAGCCAGCTGCCCAAGAATTTCTGTTTCACGTGGCGTTAAGTCAGAAAGGGGAGAATCAATAACCGGTTCTGATTCAGGCGAGGGGCCTCTGATGACTTTCGCCATTATGCTGGCCAACTCTGGCGCGACCACCATTCCTCCCTGTTCAATCTCACGCAGTGCCTTGACCAGATCGTCTGGTTCCATATCTTTTAGCAGATAACCTTGTGCACCGCTTTTCAGGCAGTTGATTAAATCCTGTTCCTCTATGCTGGTGGTGAGCATGGCAATAGGCATGGTTAATCCGTTTTCACGTAAGGTTTTCAGTGCAGATAAACCATCCATGTCTGGCATACGTAAATCCAGCAGGATGATTTCCGGCCCAAGTTCTTTGGCCAAATCAATTCCTTCGCTAGCGCGGCTGACCGAGGCAACAACCGTGATCCCACGTCTTTCCAGCAATGTTTCCAGTCCGGCGCGGAAAAGGGCGTGATCATCAACAAGTAAAATACGCATTAATACAAATTTCCTTTCTTCTGTTATTCCGGATAATTAAATGACAATATGACCTGCGTGCCTTCACCGGGCTCGCTTTCAATAGTCAATGTTGCCTTGATACGTTGTGCGCGTTCCTGCATCACAGATTGACCAATATGATGACCTCCAGATGAAAGTGATGTTTCTTCCTCTACAACGCCGACACCATCATCTTCAATCAAAATACGATACTGACCTTTGCCATTACAGTGAAGCATAATGCGGGCAGTGTGAGCCTGACTGTGTTTTTTAATATTGGCCAATGATTCCTGAATAATACGTAATATCTGCACTTCATAATCAGGTGGTAAATCTATATCACGACAATCTTTATGCAAGAACACCTTTATGTCTGTTTGTTTTTCAAACTGACTGACAATTTCCTCAAGTGCCGGCACAAGACCGCGCTCATCCATTCGAATACGGAAGTGGGACATGAGTTCACGCAATTCTTTGTTGGCATGCTCAAGTCCATTTTCGATTTTTTCAATTTCTTCAAGTGCCATTTTATTATCTACTTGCTGGAGTGTCATATCGAGCATGCGCACCTGAAAGCGTAAGCTGGCAAAGGTTTGCGCCAGTGAATCATGTAGTTCGTTTGCCAGCATGGCGCGTTCCTGCATGATTGAAAGACGCTGTGTTTCATGGTCAAGTCGTGATTTTTCGATTGCCAGCCCCAGATGTCGACCCAGACCGGTTAAGAGTTCCTGAATATCTTTATCGTTGGCGCTGGAATCTGACTCAACAAATAATTTACAAATGCCGACGTTTTTGTCGTGATGCTGAAGTGGTACTGCAATCATGCGCAGTAACTTTCCTTTATGCAGGGGTTGCGCAATATTGACGGGATAATTTTTCAGTTTTGTATGGCTGAGGATTTCACCTTCTGAAATCTGGTTACCTATCATACAGGCTTCGGAACTGATTAACTGGAATTTTTCGACAATGTCCTTTTCCAGCCCCTTGCTGGCGAGCAGTTTCAGTTTTCCTTCCGGTGTCAGTAATCGAATACTGCCAGCGCGCGCAGACACAATATCCATTAACGTATCAAGCGTTCTTTCAAGCAGGTCATTCAGATCTCGGGATACATTTAATCTGGCTGCGACATCATATAACACTTCCAGCGATCGTGTTTTTTGTGCCAGATTGCTGGTTTGCATGGCAACCATTTCATCTACATTATAAACAAGTGCGCTGTATTCCTTGCCGAAACGATTGAGTTCATCAATCAGATCCCACAGATGGCCTTTCTCATCCTGATCAATTTGTGCAAAGAACTCACCACCATGCATGCTGTGCGCCCATCTTTGAATGTCACGCAACGGGTGCAATAGATATTTGTATATACGATAGATAATAAGTGCGGTGATACCGAGCAAGCCTATGGTTGCTGTCATTAACAGCGGTATGAATATCTCTGTACTGTTATTGTAAAAAACCTGCAGTGAGGCAATGGTGATTACCAGTAACAATAGTGAGAATACGATTAACGGTTGTGCCAGACGTGATTTGACTATCCAGTCGTGAATAATATTTCTGGCATCACTGTTTTTTTGCCAGGCATTGACCTGAATTTCAGAATTTACTGGCTTTCCATCGACTGAGGGCATAGTGCTACGCTAACTCGTTGTATCAGAAAAGGAATTTTAGCAGATTATGAGGTTTGCGGCTTCAGCCTGTATGTTGCTGTTTTTGTTACCAGAACTGGCCAAAAATAACTCAGATTCAGAGAGTTACCTTAGGTTGAGGTGTTTTCTTCTGATACGGTTTGTTGGGCAGGGTCATTAGGGTTGATAAAAATGAACTGGAACTCGCCCGGCGTTAACTCAACAAAATCCAGGGTTGTACCACGCAGGAGTGGAACATGTTCGTCATAGATAATCACTTCGATTTCTTCTGAAACCACTTCCATATCGCTCGGGCCTTTGTCATCAAAACCCATTCCATACTCAATCGCACCTTCCTGATTCTTTTTCGCGGCCAGTCGCAGGGACATTTTTTCCATATTGCCTTCTTTCGCAGCGGTGCGAATCTGGGCAGCAGCTTGAGGTGTAATCGTAATCATGTGTCTATTGTAACCTTTCCTGTTTAATTTTTCGCGCAAAGTTGATAAATCGTTCAGCCCAATGATTGCTTTCAACATCTCGCAGATGCAAATAGCAGGCTGTCATATTCTTGTGTACGATACCGTCATTTCTGCCATTAACGCCATATCCACGCAGGATCTTGTAGCTATATCGGGTGTTAATAGGCAGTTTTTCCAGACCTGAGTAATGAAACTCATGCGCTGAATACTCTTTTGATTCCGATTCTGAATCCCACAAACCCTTACCGGTTTCGCGTATTCGCACATAACCACGTCCTTGTGGTTTTTCATGCATTACAGTATCGGCCGGTATAACACCGACCATGTCGGCGGTCTTGCCGTTCCAGCTTATGGAGCGGGACAGGTACATTAAACCACCACATTCTGCATAAGTCGGTAACCCGGCCTCAATTTTATCGTAAATTTCCTTTTTGAGCGATGTGTTGGCTGCCAGAGAGTCCATGTGAGTTTCAGGGAATCCTCCGCCAATAAAGAGGGCATCAATATCAGGGAGGTGAGTATCTTTTAAGGTATTGAACGGAACAAATTCAGCGCCGGCATTTTTGAGTGCTTCCAGATCACCGTCATAGTAAAAACCGAATGATTCATCCATGGCAATACCGAGCTTGATATCGGGGGCATGCGTCTGCACAGACTGTGCTGTGACTGAACTGATATCGGGTGAGGTTTTCTGCGCAATGGCATCGAGGCTATCCAGATCAACCTGTTGCTCAATCAGATGACAAATTTCATTAATGCGTTGATCCGATGTTTGTTCCTCGTTACTCGGAATAAGCCCCAGATGACGTTCAACGATATTGAGTTTTTTATCGTAATGCACAGCACCTAATACTGGCACATCAGTGTAGTGTTCAATGACAGCCCTAAGCTTGGATTCATGCCGTGAACCGCCGAGATTGTTAAGGATCACACCATTTATATTAATGTCCTTGTCGAAATCCTGATAACCACGAATAAGTGGTGCAACACCACGCGTCATACCACGTGCATCTATCACCAGAATAACCGGTGCCTTTAGAAGATGGGCAAGGGCGGCATTACTATTACTGCCGTCCAGATCGAGACCGTCATAGAGTCCTTTGTTGCCTTCGATAATACTGATATCAGACTGGGTGTCGAAGCGATTAAACGTAGCGAGAATTTCTTCATTCGACATGAGGTAAAAATCGAGATTATGACAAGGGCGATTTGCCGCCTTTTTCAGCCACATGGGATCAATATAATCCGGGCCTTTTTTAAAGGGCTGAACAATTTTTCCACGTCGGGTAAAAGCAGCACACAGGCCAAGCGACACGGTAGTTTTACCGGATGATTTATGTGCGGCTGAAATGAGCAGTCGGGACATGGTGTCTTGTTTCCTGTTATAAGTTATTTACAGCCTTTCGATAGCTGCGGGTCTCAGACAAAAGACCGTATTAACAGGAACTAAGTATAGTACGTATGATTACGCTGTTTTATGGTGAGGGTCTACGTCTGAATCAGCCAAAGAAGCAGGCAGGAATGGCATTATTTTGATAGCGAATGTCACTGCTGCCAATGCCAGTGCAATACCACCAATACCAAGTCCGATTTCATAAATGCTTGGTGTGTAGCTGTTGATGACACCATCATAAAATGAGCTGGTTATTTCCTTGCCTGGGAACAGTATCAATGGATAGGCTTGTCCACCAATGATAATGGTATACATAAGTGCAAGACCACCAAGAACAACCAGTATCGCGCCTAATGCAACCAGTGTGCGATTCTTACCCATTGGGCTATAAAAAATGGCAAGCGGAATGAGACCACCGATGACAACAGCACCCAACCAGAATATCTGTGTATAAATTCCGCCATTCATCAGAATAAAGGCTTCAACACCATGGTGTTCAGTGGCATATAGATTAGTCAGATGATAGGCCAGCAGGAAGTAGAGCACAGCGGCCACAAACACGCCCAGCAGGTTCTTCAGTCGATGGAAGACAGCATCGCCCAGTTGACGACCTGTCCAGCCATAGGCGGCCATAAGAACCAGCATAAAGATAGCCAGACCATATGAGAATGACATGATAATAAACATCGGGGCCATAATGGCAGCATCATAACCCTGACGAGCAACAAGGAAGCCAAAGATAGAACCAGTACCTGTTGTCAGGATAAGACGCCAGATAAAGGCGCTGACACCGGCTTTATGTGAATGTTTGTTCATGCGGCGTTCCATCATGGTCCAGAGATAAATGGCCACAATTACGAAAAAGCCGTTATACAGAATAATGTTCCAGGCAAAAATAGATTTGAAATTATAATTGGTCATCGCAACGATCAGGCGATCAGGGCGACCTAAATCAAGCACCAGTACCGCCAGCCCGCCTGCCAGCAATGTAAGGGCAAGTAATGCAGACAGTCTGCTCAAAGGTTTATACATTGGTTTACCAAACACAGACGCAATGGATGCAACATTAAGTGCACCGGATGCAGCGACAATCAGGAACACAGCAAAAACGTGAGGAGTGCCCCAGACGATCTGGTTATTCATGCCAGAGATATAGTGACCATGGTGCTCCATCATATAGAAGGCAATGCCGGCCAGACCCATAATGGCACCAAAGATGGCTAACAAGGCCCAGTAACCTAAACTGTCGCCTTCAATGGAGGTATAAGTAACATGTTTCATAAATATCTCCGGAATCCCTGTTTATTATATGCCGCGGTAACGAACACCAGTGTTCAAACCAAGGTCGGCGCGAATCTGAGCACTGTTGTACTCGCGCAGTTGTTTTGATATTTCGCTGTTAGGGTCATTCAAGTTACCAAACACAATCGCGTTATGACCGGCTTTTGAACAGGCTTCCGCACAGGCTGTAGTACGACCGGCATCGACACGGTGGACACACATAGTGCAGGATTCAACAGTTCCCTTGCCACGTGGTGCATGTTCTTTTTGATCAGTAATAGTCTCGTGTATGAATGAACGTGCTTTATACGGGCAGGCCATCATGCAATATCGACAGCCGATACAGATATGCTTGTCTACAAGCACGATACCATCCGCACGTTTCATTGAAGCGCCAGTTGGGCAAACATCGACACAAGGTGGTGTTTCGCAATGCTGACACATCACAGGCAAGCTGGTTGTTTTGCCGGTTTGATTGTCTTTTAAATCAACTTTTCGAATCCATTGTGGATCTGTAAGAGGGCGATCATTTGTGCCAACACCGTTTTCGGTATGGCATGCAGTGACACAGTCATTACAGTCAGAAGCACATTTATTGGCATCAATCAGCATTCCCCAACGGTTTTCACTTGATGCACCTTTACCGTCAATTTTGACTGACTCACCAACATGCGCATGAGCTACAGAGTAGAGCATGACGCCGGGTGCGATAGCTACAGTTGCAGCTGCACCGGTTGCTTTACCTAAAAATTCACGTCTGTTCGGGTCGTGTTTTTTTACGTTGCTACTCATATATTAATTATCCGTTGTGTTCTGGTTCTGGACCAGTTTATTTAACAGAACCGAGTCATTGTCGTTATGAGAATGACTCATATCATGCGAGCCTTGTTGAGGCTTTGTTGCATGACACTCGAAACAGTCAAGTTTGACGCTGGCATAACTGTGACAGCTTTGACAGAACTGACCTTCATCTGTAATCGAAACAAATTGTCCTGCATCGTCTTTCTTGGCATGGCAGGCAATACATTCTTTAAGGCTGAATTCCTTTGTGCGTACACCTTCGCGCAATGTCTTGTCACGCTTGTGCGACAGATAATGCATGTGGTTTTTACGCATATCATCAGCAGGTCTAACGCATTGCTCACCTTTGCCCTTGGTGATTTCAGGCATTGGAACACGACTGTTCTCGGCAACTGCTGGCAGACTGGCAAAAACCAGTCCGAGCAGCGCGATAAAAAATAGTCGTATATTTTTCATTTTATTCACCAAGACCCATCTGGATATAGCCAGTCGGGCAGACTTCAGCACAGATGTGACAACCGATACAGCGGTTGTAGTCAGTGTAAACATAACGACCCATTGTTGATTCGTTCTTCGGTGTTTTGTGAACGGCATCTTGTGGGCAGTAGATGACACAGTTGTCACACTCAAAACACATACCACAGCTCATACAACGACCAGCTTCGGCTTGTGCCTGTTCTTCTGTCAGACCTTCTACACGTTCTTCAAAGTGACCAAGGACTTCTTCTGAAGATGGAACATTCTCTACACGCTTGTTGCGTTCTTCAAATGAGAAGTGACCAAGGAAAAGATCCTTCGCCTTGATGATTTGACTGCCTGAACGGTCATCATAGTTATGTACCGCGTAACCACCAACAGCCTTACCTTCTTCTGAAGTACCGCGACGACCACGATCAATGGCGCGTACACTTGGATCACCTTCGGGATCAAACTGAGCTGGCTCATGACCGGTTTCACGTAGTTTGTCGAGTAGATTGAAGTGGTGCACATCTACTTTTGGACGTTTGCCAGTTGCTTCATTCTTGAAGTAATGATCAATGCTGTCTGCAGCAACCGATGCCTGACCAATCACAGTAGTGAGCAGGTGAGGGCGTACAATATCACCACATACAAAATAACCTGGCTTGTTAGGAACCTGGAAGTGGCTATCAGCGTCAATCAGACCGCGATCATTACCAAAGCTTTCAAATCCTTCAAGATTACCGGACTGACCAATAGCAGAAACAATCAGTTCAGCAGGGATATCAAATTCTGAACCTTCAATAACTTCACCCTTGCCATTGGAGTAATCCATCTTGGCAACACGCAGGGCAGTCGCGCGACCGTCTGCACCCATGATAACTTCAACCGGGTTCAGCGAGCCCTGAATTTCAACACCTTCACGCAGTGCATCATCAATTTCATGTTGTGCAGCGTTCATTTTTTCAATTGGCTGACGTGAAATCAGCATTACTTCGGCACCGGATTTCTTCGCAACAGTAGCTGCATCATGTGCAGTCTGTCCAAGAATAATATGCTCGGCACGTTCATTTTCATTTTTAGCTGTGATGTTACCGATACGACGGGCAACAGAGGCAACGTCGATAGATGTATCACCACCACCGACAACAACTACCTTGCCGGAAACAGCTTGCAGACGGCCTTCGTTAAATGCAGCCAGGAAAGAGACGCCGCTAATACAGTTAACAGCATCAGCGCCTGGAATTGGCAGACCACGACCAGCTTGTGCGCCAATAGCAAACAGAACCGCATCAAATTCTTTTTCGATATCTTCAAGTTTGACGTCTGTACCAACACGAGTGTTCATGCGTGTTTCAACACCCATATCGATAATACGGTTCATTTCACCATGAAGAACATCACGTGGAGTACGGTAACCAGGAATTCCGTACATCATCATTCCGCCGAGTTCCTTGTGATCGTCAAAAATAGTGGCGCCATGACCCATGCGACGTAATTGATAGGCCGCGGCCAGACCAGCAGGACCACCACCTATAATGGCTACTTTTTTACCTGTGTCTTTTCCAGCAGTGAACTTCAGCTTGTTTTCTAGCGCTGAGTCACCAATAAACTGTTCGATAGAGTTGATTCCAACAAAATCTTCAACTTCATTACGATTACAACCATCCTGACATGGTGCCGGACAAACACGACCCATAACAGACGGGAACGGGTTGGCATTGGTTGAACGACGGAATGCATATTCCTGCCAGCTCATGTCACCTGTTGGTTTTTCTATACCACGAACAATATTCAACCAGCCGCGAATATCTTCACCTGAAGGACAACTGCCCTGACAAGGTGGTGTCTGGTGAATATAGGTCGGGCATTTGTGAGAAGTATCTGCGACAAAAATCTTGTCATGCATTGATCCCCACTGATGATCGCCATCCTCATATTTACGAAATGTAAATCCTTCGAGGTTCTTTTCCATATCTTTCTTTGAAGTTGCCATGTTTTCTTCTCCTACTATCAGGAAAACTATAAGTTATTCTTTGGTTCCCAGCTGAATAGCATTGCTAACCAGCGCATGCAAACTGCCAATCATGTGCATAGGGAAATTGTAATAGGGTAATGTTTTGCTGAACTGACTCTTGCAAATCGCGCAAATTGCGACGAGATGATTGACGTCATGATCATCAACAACCTGTTTTAGTGCCTGCATACGTGGCATTGCACCTTTCACACGTAATTCCATAAGGTCATCAGTCAACAGACCGCCGCCACCGCCACAACAGAAGGTGCTTTCGTGAATTGTTTCAGGAGCCATATCAAAGAAATTATTGGCCACTGCTTTAATTACTTCACGCGGAAGTTTGAATTGACCGCCTGGCATATTACCCATGCGTGAGGCACGTGCAACATTACAGGAGTCATGGAAAGTGATTCTGAGATGATCGTTGGCTGATTTATCAAAATTAAGAGCGCCACGCTGGATCAAATCATGTGTTACCTCAACAATGTGTTGGGGAACCGGATATTTGGGGTCAAGAAAATCAAACGGACCTGCCAGTGTATTCAGGAAGCTGTATGCAACACGCCATGCGTGACCACATTCACCAATAACGATACGTTTAACTTTTAGTTCAATTGCCGCCTCACGAATACGCATGGCAACCTTGCGCATGTTGTCATAACTGCCGATAAACATACCAAAGTTTGCTGCTTCAGAAGCATGAGAACTGACAGTCCAGCTGATACCCGCCTGATGGAAGACCTTGCCATAACCAATCAATCCGTCAACATGTGGTTCTGCAAAGAAGTCAGCAGAAGGGGTGACCAGTAATACATCAGCACCTACGACATCAACAGGATACTTAACATCTATTCCAGTGTCGTCCTTAACTTCTTCTTCCAGGCCTTCCATTGTATCTATGAGAGCAGGACCCGGCAGACCAAGGTTGTTACCAATCTTGTATACCTTGCCAATAATTTCATTACAGTATTTTTGACCCATGCCAATGCTATCAAGAATTTCACGTGCTGCCATTGATACTTCGGCAGTATCAATACCGTAAGGACAGAAGACAGAACAACGACGGCATTGTGAGCATTGATGGAAATAACTGTACCAGTCATCAAGCACTTCTTTGGTTAAGTCGACCGCACCAACCAGTTTTGGAAAATACTTGCCGGCAAAGGTGAAATAACGACGATAAACAGCACGCAACAGGTCCTGACGTGCTACAGGCATGTTTTTCGGATCACCAGTACCGAGGAAGTAGTGACACTTGTCAGTACAGGCACCACACTTTACGCAACTATCCAGGTATACCTGCAGACTGCGATATTTCTTTAAAAGCTCGCCCATCTTGGCGATAACTTTGTCTTTCCAGTCATCAGGTAGCTCGCCGGGAAAGCCGAGATCTTCCTGAAACTCTGCCTTGGCAATAAACGGTTTGCTGTGCGCCATTGAACCGACCTGTATTGCCGGTATCTCAGGGAATTCCTTCAGTTCTGGAGTTTCAAATTCAGCCTTCGCCACCATGAGCTCCTTAGTTCTTTGATTCCAGTTGTGCTGCCCAGGGAGATAAATGGCGCTGTTCGCGTGGGTTATCTACCTGATTACGTGTTGGACTAAAGAAAACGCCCGGTGCGTGAAGCAACTTACTGATAGGGAAAATAATCATGAGTAATGCAACTGACGCCAGATGAACCATAAGAATTGGATCTTCAGGCATTGGTTGAATATCAAAATAAACAAGACCCAGTGTATAGGCCTTAACAGCAACAATGTCAGTGTGCTCAACAAACTTCATCAGCAACCCGGTTACAGCGATACCAATAATAAGGAGCAGCATAAGATAATCAGACGGGGCTGAAATGTAGCGAATACGCTCTACAAAAATACGGCGGCCAAACAGACCGATAAGGCCAATCAACATGCCAAACCCGGCGTAAATACCGATTGGCTGTATCAATGTAATCAGGCCTGCAACTGGCTCCATGAAATAACGTAAGTGACGAGCAAGTACCGCCCACATTGCCATGTGGAAAGTCCATCCGAAAAGCCATATCCATTTATTGGACTTAAACAGGCTCTCAAACAGAATAACTTCTCGCAACAATCTGTAAACAACACCTGATCTTGTCGTTGGAGCAGGGGTTGTAGGAATCTTTAAAGGCGCCGGGGCCGAAGCAAATATATATATTTTACGAGCAACACCCACAATAAGGATTGCTGTCGCAAAATAAAATAAAACTGTATATATAGTCGTTATCAATGACATCTGGTCATGATCTCCGCGCAAAATTAGAAGCGGGGGCAGTGTTTTTGCCCCCGATATCAATAGGCTGTGATTATACGCAACCTGTTGGCTTTGGAAGGCCAGCGTACTTACATGCTTGCTTCGCAGGGCCGTATGGGAACAGTTCGTACAGGTACTTGCTGTTACCTTTATCTGGACCCAGTTTCTTGCCAATTGCCTTGGTCAGAACGCGAACCGCAGGAGCAATTTGATATTCTTCATAATATTCACGCAGGAAATTAATAACTTCCATATGGTTATCGGTCAGCTCACAGTCATCCAGCTTGGCCATTGCTTCACCAATTTCCATAGTCCAATCAGCACGGTTTTCCAGATAACCTTCTTCATCTACTGCAATACTTTTACCGCCAACTTCAATAGTAGCCATGTTTAAATCTCCTCATCAACAAAACAAATTATTCAATTAAAGCCAGGACTGCACTTTGTCATATTCAACAGTCAAATCGACAAAGCCGTTATAGTCAACTAACTGTATACCATCTATTACTCGACCCTTGATGCCACGTGAGTCAAGGTCAGCTTCAAGCGCATAGATTTTTACATCTTTCATTGCGCCTTTTACCTTGTCTTCAATGACAGAGCCCTTGATTCCGCCATAAACGCCATCTTCAATAAGCAGAATAGCGCTGCCTTTATCACATGTACGCATGCAACGCTCGAGAGAGTTGCGATCAAATGGTGATTTATTCACTGTATGTAACATATTCAATATCCCCTAGAAATTAAGAAGCACATCCATTTCAGTCATCATTTTGGTGACTTCTTCATTACTCTTGACTTCAACAGGGATGATTAAGTCATCTGCTGTGAGCCCACGTACTTCCATGGATTCCTTTTCAACATAGATTTTTTCAACATCGTACATTTCAAGGGCACGGTAAGTAGGAGAAAAATTCTTTACTCCAAGTGCTTTTGTGTCCTGTTCTTTCTTTAACTGGAACACACCATCATCCAGAAACATCATGTAAACATCTTGCTCGAATGCCGCACCGATGAGTACAACTTCAAGTGCTTCAAGTGCGTATATAGTACCGTAAGGTGCTTTACGGTTTACATACATAATCTTTTTAGTCTCGCCAGCTTCTTCCATTAGTATGTCTCCCGTATCAATTAATCACCAAACACAACCATGCGATCTGCCTGAATACTTGCTTCAAGCAATTGCCCCAGTCCCGAAATGCGAAACCCTGGTGCAATATTATCTGCATCTTTACCATTACGTTTGGATTCATCTGCATCAGCAATGCCACGACGTTGCGCGGCGGCAACACAAATTACAAGATCGATTTCGTGCTTTTCAGCCAACGCACTCCAGCGATTGACAATATTTCGATCGTCCTGCGGTGGTGTTGTCAGGCGAGTGCCATTATTAACACCATCATGATAGAAAAAGATGCGATAGATCTCGTGGCCCTTTTCCAGAGCTGCCGCAACAAAGTTGTATGCTGAGTCCGACGCCTGATGCGTGTACGGACCTTCATTAACCATAATGCCGAACTTCATATACTATCCCCTAGTACGTTTAGTTTAAGAGCTGAATGCTGCACAAATCCTAGAAACGGATATGTGCAGATGCATTCAGACTGTTACGAGCGCCACGCCAGTTATCGATGTGGAACTTCGTAAACGGCAGTTCAGTTAGTTCAAAGAAGCGTGGCCAGCCAATACGTTCAACCCAGTCACCGATACGCTCCCAATCCTGAGCATCCTTTTTATAGACGGCAAGGATGTTCTTGACGATTTCAGCAACCTCAGGCCAGCGAGGTGCATTGTTAGGAATGCCTGCTGCCACAAGTTTATGGAACATTGGTTTGCTACGCGCATTTGAATGTTTACCACCAATCCAGATAGCCAGCTTGGTGAATTCAGAATCATTAATCTGCATAGGAGGGCATGGAGGGAAACATGCACCGCAACAGATACATTTCTTCTCATCAACTTCAAGTGAAGGCTTGCCGTTAACCATGGCAGGACGAATCGCAGCTACCGGGCAACGTGCAACAACTGATGGACGTTCACATGCATTAGCTACCAGATCATGATTAATCTTTGGTGGCTTTGTGTGTTGAACGTTAATCGCGATATCACCCTGACCACCACAGTTAATCTGGCAGCAGGAAGTAGTGATATGAACGCGGTTAGGCATTGTTTCATTAGTATATTCTTCATACAGCTCATCCATCAGTGCCTTAACAACACCAGATGCGTCTGTACCAGGAATGTCACAGTGCAACCAGCCCTGTGTGTGAGAGATCATTGTCACTGAAGGACCAGTACCACCAACAGGGTAACCGGCATCTTCGATGGCCTTAATCAAAGGTTCAACCTTTGCTTCATCAGTTACCATGATTTCCATGTTACTGCGGATTGTAAAGTGAACATAACCTTCACCGAATTCATCAGCGATATCACACAGAAGGTTGATTTCGTATGGACCTAATTGACGCTGGGTACCGAAACGAACTGTCCATACCTTGTCGCCGCTTTTCGCAACGTGCATAAGTACACCAGGACGTAAACGCTCATGATATGACCATGCGCCATAGTTATTAAGGAACACCGGGTGCATGTATTGAAATGCATCTGGTACACCACTTTCGATTGGATGACGAGGAGTTTCTGCCATTATTGCCTCCCAAATTATACGTTTGTAATCTTTGTTTAATGGCCTGCAGACAAGCAGGCCATTCACTCATTAGTAATTAATTAGCCAGCCTTGCGAGCTTTCCACTTTTCAGCTTCAGCATCCCAATCGTCCATACGGACATAAGAACTCTGACGTGCACTGCTAATCATGTTTGGATCCGGCTCAATACCGATACCTTCCAGGAAGTTAACCAGACCAATACGCTCAATTGTTTCACCAGTACGTTCGTGCTCAAGCGCATTTTCCGCCCAGAAATCAATGATTGTTTCAGCTAGTTCTTTCAGTGCTTCATAATCATCATCAGATTCCAGCTTCATGAATGGAACAAGAACTGTACCCATAGTGTCACCAATCTTCAGGGTACGCTTACCACCCAGCAGAATTGTTACACCCTTGTCATCACCCGGGCTCAGTGCCTTGGTCATAACGTTGATACAATGCATGCAACGTACACAGTTACGGTTATCAACAGCCAGTGTGTCGTCATCATTCAATGACAATGCTTTAGTCGGGCAACGACTTACAACGTTATCAACAATGTATTTACGACCCTTGTCAGCAACGTACTTCTTGACTTCTGCCTGATCAACTTTCATATCATCACGCCATGTACCAATTACAGCGAAGTCAGAACGCTGAATTGAGTTCATGCAGTCATTCGGGCAACCGGATACCTTGAACTTGAATTTGTATGGAAGAGCAGGGCGATGCATGTCATCCATAAAGTTATTAACAAGCAGACGGTGAATTTTTTGTTCGTCACAATTTGATTGTTCACAACGTGCTGCACCGATACAGGACATACCAGTACGTACGCATGGGCCGGCACCACCAAGGTCCCAACCGTATTCGTTGATTTCATCAAAGAATGTTTGCACGTTCTGAGTAGTTGTACCGATAAACATAATGTTGCCTGTCTGTCCGTGGAATGCAATCAGACCAGAACCATGCTTATCCCATGAATCGGAAAGCTGGCGTAACATTTTTGTAGAGTAGTGATTACCAGCAGGTGGTTGCACACGAATAGTGTGGAACTCTTTAGATTCTGGGAACATAGGTTTGCCATCTGTACCCATCAATTCTGTAAAGCGAGGAATAATACCGCCGCCGTAACCAAAGACAGAAACCGTACCACCTTTCCAGTAACCAAGACGTGTCTTGTAGGAATGCTCCAGCTGTCCAAGAAGGTCAACCATCATATTGCCAAACTTGTCTTGCATTGCCAGGCGCTTAAGACCTGTTACAAAGCTTGGCCAAGGACCTTTTTCCAGCTCATCCAGATTAGGAGTATTGTGGAATGGCTTGGATGATTTCTTCTCTGAAGGAAGATAAGTACAGTGCTTCTCAGGATTCTTTGGTTTGTCTGTTGCACTCATTAGCAACTACCTCCTGTTTCAATTCGTTATTAACGTTATATAAACGGCGCGTACAGCACCCCATAAAAAAGCTGGGCGAATTGTAGTAAGTGTGTATGCCGCTTAGGAATTCATCTTTAGGGGTGTTTTACCTACCCCCTACCTATCCCAAACGGGATATAAGCAACCGATGTTTTGGAGTAATTGATTGATTTCAATAGTAATTACAGCAAAGCATCTTGAAGGCGCAGAATTATAGGTAAATCTTAAGGTTATTGCACGCATTATTTCACTGGGTATTATGAGGGGGATTATATTGAGCAGGCAGTAATAATAGACGTCGTTCCAATTCCTGAGTAAAATGTTAGGGTATATTAGTTGTCATATATTTTAAGTGAGCTATATATGCCATTGTTAATAAAGAAGATATTATGTCGCCAGTAGTCCAGATAAAGGTAGCGCCACCCCAAATTGACAGCCCGTTTCATCTTGATAATGAAAAGGGGTATCAACTTTGGCGCGAGCAAAAACGGGATAACTACCCGTCAAAACCGGAAGAGTTGTTGGTTTCTGTCTCTGATCCCTTCCATATCACTGTCGACGAGCGAGGGCAGATTTTGTCGCTGTGCAGTAAGACAAATATCTCTATATATAGAACCTCACTTGAAGGAGTAGCTGATAAGGAGATCCCCAGAGCTATTGGCCATGCCTTTGGCCTGAATCGACTTGACCCGAATATGTTGGCAGATGATGATGGCATTACTTCATTGCAGGTTGTGGCCGGCAAGTCTGTGCGTGGCTACATACCGTATTCAAATAAACGGCTACTGTGGCATACCGATGGCTACTACAATACGACTGAACAGCAGATACGCTCTATTATTCTGCATTGTGTCACTCCGGCATCTGGTGATGGGGGCGAAAACGGGTTATTGGATCATGAAATGGCCTATATCCTGCTTCGAGACAGAAACCCCGACTTTATTCAGGCATTGATGGCACCGGATGCAATGACAATTCCGGCAAATGAGGAAGCGGCTGAACAGGACAGAAAATCAGTTACAGGCCCGGTGTTTTCGGTTGATTCTTCCGATGGCAGTCTCCATATGAGATATACAGCCCGTACCCGCAGTATCATATGGAAAGATAATGAAGTCACCCGTAAGGCAGTTGCGTTTTTAGGCGACTTACTCGAAAACGGCAATGACTATATATTCAATTACAAGTTGCGCGCAGGAGAAGGACTGATTTGTAACAATGTCCTGCACAAAAGAACTGCATTTGAAAATACAGAAGGTGCAGATCGTTTGTTATATCGTGCGCGTTATTATGACCGTATCAAGCATACATAATTTGATGTACAACAAATTGGACAAAAGAACATGTTATACCTGAGCGAAATATTAATGCAGCACCATGAAATAAACACTTTTGAAGAATTGCTTAAGATCATTCCTGTGGTTGCAAAAGAAAAAGGCGAAATATTTATGCATATTGATGTTAAACCACAATATGCTGATGTGCCTGCAAACTGGGAAGATAAATTAGAGGGCGCGTTTGCTGGTGTTCACTCAGTTACAAATTAAAAAAATTTTAAAACAGGATTTGCAAATGAAATATTTAAACAGAGATCAGTCAATCATCGATGCCGATGATGCCAGTGATGCCGAGGTGCCGACTGCACAATTTGAGGCAAAAGTGCAGGCATTACAAGAACAGATGCTTTCATTACCCCCGGGACATCATCCTATGGAGAAGGCAAGGTTACAACTTGATATTGGTCCTTTGCTGTTAGGTCTTGAAAAAAATGAAGACGCATGGGATATCGCAAGAGATGCATTTGATGTTTATGTTGAAAATGAATCATGGGAAGGTGCTGTTATTGCCTGTGAAATTATGTTTAATGCAGATCAGACAGATTCGCTCGCAGCGTTGGGGCAAGGGGTCTGGCTGGGAGTCACTTTCCCGGATGTTGATCCTGAACTAACTGTTGTCATGCTTGATCACATTATTGATGAAACACCGGAAGATTCAGATGGGGCGGCACTGGCCGCTGCAACAGCGAGTTATATTGTCGATTTTCGTACAGAAGGGAAGAAGCATGAAGATCTGCAGTTTTTTACAAGCCAAAGACTGGCAGAAGTTGCTCGCCGTCACAGTAATGTGGAGACGCAGGAGTCTTTTGATAAATGGGTTGAAAAGCTCGAACTAAATGACCCTGAAAAATTTCTTGTGCGTTTAAGAAATGTAGTTGATGTATTGGTGCAGGAAAGCTGGTGGATTGATCGTGAAGCTATCTGGGCAAAGCTGCCGCACTAACTGATTATGTTTTGGCAAGAAGACGATGATAAGCCCGCAGTTGCGATAACAGATGATATCGTTGAACTGATTTTTAAAATCAAGTGTCAGGCGATACCGGTTGATCATGCATATGCATTATCCCAATCTGTGTTAAAGGTGCTGCCGTGGCTTGAAGAAGATGGCGCCGGCTTGCATACCATTCATGTTGTCACATCCGGTAACGGCTGGATGCGCCCTGAAAACCCTGATGAGTTGCTTTATCCGTCAAAACGTACCCGGTTTTCCTTGCGTGTCCCCAAAGAAAGAATTTCAGATGCAGAAAAACTGGATGGTGTAGAGCTTGGTATTGCCGGCAACTCACTCATTGTCAGTGAAATGAAAATCAAGCAAATTGAACCGCATGAAACCCTTTTTTCCCGCTATCTGATAACAGATGAAATTGAAGACGAAGAAAAATTTCTGGAAGGCATTTTTGAGCAGCTGAAGTCAATGGATATACATGTCCGTAAAATGATGTGTGGCAAGGAAAATAGAATCAAAACAAATGACGGAACAATCAAAACGCGCAGCATGATGCTGGCAGATCTGGATGATGAGGCCTCCTTAAAGCTTCAGAAAACAGGTTTAGGTTCACTCCAACACATGGGTTGTGGCCTCTTTATCCCGCATAGAGGCATCAAGGCGGTATCCTCAATACCTTCAAGTAGCGAAAAATAGAGGATTTTTTCTATAGGGTTGGGATAGAGACAAAAATTGGATTAGAATATGCGCCTGTTAAATCACTGGCAGTATTTGGAATTTGTAATCTGGAGTAACAAGAGAGGAAACAATGGCTTACGAAATTGATGGTAAAACTATTGAAACAGACAAGAATGGCTATCTGGTTGAAATAACCGACTGGACTGAAAATGTTGCACAAGCAATTGCCAAGGAAGAAGGTATTGAGCTAACAGATAAACATTGGGATCTGATTAATTTCTTACGTGATGAGTACATTAACAATGGCGGCAATCAGCCCAACACACGCAAGATTGTAAAAGCGATGTCTGATAAATGGGGAGAAAACCTGGCGCAGAAAGATATCTATGCACTTTTCCCTAAAGACCCGTCCAAGCAAGGTGGTCGTATCGGTGGCTTACCTGAAAGCCGCAGAAAGGGTGGTTACTAATCACTTTATATAAAAGGGCTACATTAGTAGCCCTTTGTTTTTTGGAATTTCCTAAGAATGTCATATACATCACTTGTTAGCACCGATGTGCTGGCGGATCATCTTTCTGATCCTGACTGGATCGTTTTTGATTGTCGATTTACCCTGACCGCACCTGATTCCGGATATGAACAATATCTGCAAGAACATATTGATGGTGCACGCTATGCACATCTGGATAATGATCTTTCATCACCCATTGCAGAATTAACGGGTCGCCATCCATTGCCGGACAAGAATAAATTCGTGCAATGGTTAAGAAATAACGGTGTAAACAATAACTCACAAGTTGTGGTCTATGATGAAAGTTTTGGTGCTGTGGCTGGTCGTTTATGGTGGTTATTAAAATGGGCAGGACATGATGCGGTTGCACTACTGGATGGCAGTTATCCCAAATGGCGTCGTGAAGGGCACAAGACAAGTCATGATCTCCCTGTGATTACTGAATCTGATTTTAAAGCTGATTTCAAAGATGAAATGATTGCAAGTTCTGACGAGGTCCATGAGTTTGTAAAAGGTAATAAACAAGCTGTCCTTATTGATGCGCGTGCAGAAGAACGTTTTAGTGGTGAAATCGAACTGCTGGACAAGGTGGCCGGGCATATCCCTGGGGCTATCAACTTTATGTATGAAGATAATCTCGATATGGGAGGGAATCTTCTTCCTGCCGATGAATTAAAAGAACAGTTTGAAGGTTTAATGAGCGGTGTTAAACCTGAACAAGTTATCCATATGTGTGGTTCCGGAGTGACAGCTTGTCATAATATGATCGCAATGGAAGCTGCCGGCTTATATGGCAGTAAACTTTATATCGGATCATGGAGTGAATGGATAACTGCTCCTGATCGCCCTGTTGCTACGGGTGATGAATAGACTGCACCAATAATGCTCCTCCTGTTTGCCGAAAAATCCCCTTCTCACTACTAATTTAATACATACAGTATTTACTCAATAAAAACAGCAGGTTATAAAATACTTAGAGCTGTTCAAAATCTTATTTCCTGTTTTTCCCGCACATTTTCTAATAGTTGTCTATAAAATTCCGATAGAAATACGTGGGTATATAAAAATGATCATTATTTGTGTGGAGAAGGACATCACTGCATGGTTTCAGGCTTGCTCAATTTTGTAAAAAGGCGTGATATTAGCAAATATCATGTTGTCATCATGGTGACAACAGTTTTGCTTGTGAGTCTTTACTGGAAGTACAACCACAACATAGAGGTCCTAAAAGAAAAATTCATTGCGCTAAGCACCAGCGAAAATCATCAGACTGTTGATTCTATACGACATCAGTTTCGTGTGATTGAGCAGGGGCTCAGAACTATTTCACGTCTCCCTGAAATAAAAAGGATTTCACATCATAACCCTCATCTAAGCAAAGAAACAACAATCACAGTTAATGAAATATACAGCTCGTTAACTGAGAATGTTGCAGTTTCAGAAATATACATAACTCTTGTAAATAATAAACTCAAAAAGGGTGAATTAGAAAGACCCATTCTTGAATTCGACAATAATATTCTTGAAAATGAACATAATAATGATAACGAAGATGAAGAATACAAAGTTATAAATAGCCATATATTAACCATAAAATCCAGATTCAGTAGTTATGATATGTATGAGATACCGGATCAGGTATTGTTAATAAGCGAGGAAGTTGAAGTATGCGATGTTTCCGAAAAAGGAGTGGCAATCGATGACGAGAAAAAAAAGGGCATAGTATTGTCAAAACCTGTTTTTAATGAACAAGGCAATGTAATAGGGGTTATCTCGGGAGTGTTACGTACTGATGTAATCAGGGGAATGTTATCAGACACAGATAGCTATATAACAAACGAAAAAAACGACTTTATTATTTCTCGATCATCGAAGATAAACGAGGAAATAAAAAATAAATCAACCGACGTTCTTTCTGGTAATAAAAATACAGTTTACTACGAGAAAATAAAAATCCCGGTAAACTCGCTTGGTTCAGACTGGTATTTTATATCAAGCCACCCTGATAATTATTTCTGGGATCAGATATACGTAAAGCATGAGAATTTATTTTTTGCTTATTCATCATTTGTAATAATTCTGTTAAGTGGTTTTGCCATGATTTACTTACACAGAAGAGAAACAATAAGAAGGGCGGAAGAGGAAACGCTTCGTCAAGCATCACACTTAAGCGCAGTATTCAATACGGTTCTTGAATCAATAATAACAATTGATGAAAAGGGTACAATTATAGATTGCAATCCTGCGATTGAGTTTTTATCAGGCTATATGGTTGAGGAGCTAAAAGGGTGTAATGTAAACATGCTGATGCCTCAATCAATTGCCAAACATCATGACTTATATCTTAAGAATTATATAAAGACTGGCGTTCCTGGAATAATTGGTGTTGGAAGAGAAGTTGAACTACGTCATAAAGATGGTCACCTTGTCCCCGTCGACCTTTCAGTGACCGAGTTTAAAAAAGGTGATACTAATTATTTTGTCGGCACCCTCAAAGACATATCCGTACAAAAAGAAATGATCGGCATCGTAGAAAAAGCCCGTGATACTGCGCTCGAATCTTCCAGAATTAAATCTGAATTCTTGTCCAACATGAGCCATGAATTACGCACACCGATGAATGGCATCATTGGCTTTATACAGCTTCTGGAAGATACAAAGCTCGATGATGAGCAGAAGGCCTATCTGGATACAATTCTGGATTCAGCAAATGGCCTGATGACAATCATTAATGATGTACTGGATTTTACTCGCCTAGGTGCCGGGAAGATACGTATAGAAAACACTGATTTTAATTTAAGAATGACCGTCGACAGCCTTGTAGACTTTTTTAAATATCAGACTGAGTGCAGCAGAATAAAACTACAGGGACAAATATCATCAAGAGTGCCCATGCAGCTTGTTGGTCCGCCGGGAAGATTGCGACAGATACTGGTGAATTTCATCAGTAACGCATTTAAATACACTGAGCAGGGAGAGATAAATATCAGAGTAAATATGCTGGAAGAGCATGATGATTATGTTTTATTAATCACTGAAGTCGAGGATACAGGCGTTGGTATTACAGAAGAAAATCAGAAGCTCATTTTTGATTCATTCAGGCAGGTTGACAGCTCTATAACCAGGCAACATCAGGGGCTTGGGCTTGGGTTGGCAATTACAAAATCACTGGTTGAAATGATGGGGGGGGAAATCGGGGTTAAAAGCGAACCGGGAAAAGGAAGTACATTTTGGTTTACTATGCAACTAGGGAAGGCAGATCTGCCTTCATATAACAATGAATCCATATCATTGCTAAATGGTAAGTCGATTCTTGTTATTGACGATGATGCTGAATCGGCAGAATCATTACAATACAAACTTGGTACCTGTCATGCAATCACAGAAACAGTTTTTTCTCCTCTAGATGCCATTCAATTACTACGCGACAAATCCATTACCGAACACCCGTTTGACATGATTATTATTGACGTTAAATCAGGATTGATAGATTGGCGCGATATTGTAACTACGATTAATAAAGATGAACTAATCAAGCCTGTTCGAAAGGTAGTGCTGACCTCTTCCGGGCAAAGAGGTTTTGGTGATCTTGCAAAACAAATTGGTGTTATGGCTTATATTACAAAACCGGTCGATGATAATGGCTTATTGACTGCCTTGAGTATGGTGCTTAACAAGGAGCCGGATGACACGAGTTCGCTGATAACTAAATACACGATAAGTGAATATTGTGCGAAGCAATCTGGCCGCATACTGGTTGTTGATGACAATATCACCTCGCAGAAAGAGGTGACACATGTGCTTTTAACAGATGGATTACGTTCAGATGTTGCTTGTTCAGATGCGGATGCGCTATTGTCACTTGATCATATTGAATACAGCATGATAATCATTAATTCCGCATCGGGACAGGTCAATATTGAGGAATTTGTTTCTAATGTTCGAATTCACGACAAAGTCAGTAACATTTCACACCCCATTATTGCACTGGTCGATAAAAATGACAGCATTATGACAGAACGGTGTATGAAGGCCGGGGTGGATGATGTCCTGATGTACCCCTTTAATGCAGAGCAGTTCAATGCAAAAATGCTAAATTTAATGAGCAAGGCAAGCTGATTTACTATTCAATAGCCCTCTGTTTTCGTATATTATCTTTTTTCAATAGCAAAAACCGGTCTGATTATGCTCGTTAAAATTCCATCCGTTTTGAACGAATCACAACTTTCAAGAATTCAGGGCATATTATCCAATGCCAGTTTTGTCGATGGTAAATTGTCTGCCGGAATGGCGGCACAACGTGTTAAAAACAATGAAGAGATTGATGTGCGATCTCGTGAAGTCGAAATGTTAAATGAGATTGTCATGAATAGCCTTGTTTCACATCCTTTGTATAAAGCAGCTGCCATGCCACTCAGGGTGGCTGCGCCATATTACGCGCGCTATCAACATGGAAAATACTATGGTGATCATATTGATGATCCGATCATGTTTGCCGGTTCTCCTTATCGCTCTGATGTATCAACAACTGTATTTTTGACTGACCCTGCTGATTATGAAGGAGGGGAGCTTGTTGTTAGAACCACATTCGGCGATACCGAAGTAAAATTACCTGCAGGTCATGCCGTTGTTTATCCTTCAGCCAGTATTCATCATGTTAATGAAGTGACAAAAGGTGAGCGCATTGTTGCCGTCACCTGGGCGCAAAGCATGGTCAGAGATCCGGCAAAGCGGGAAATACTGTTTGATCTTTATCATGCGCGTGAAAAGATGCTTGTTGAAATGGCAGGAAAGGAAGAGACCGATCAGATTGACCGGTCGTATGTTAATCTGGTCAGAATGTGGTCGGAGTTATGACATAGCGTCTGCTTTTTTGTACCACTCCTGTGCCTTTTCTGCACTTTGTTCAACTCCCTGACCTTGTTCATACATCATACCCAATGTCATGGCAGAACCGGCCAGACCTTGTTCAGCCGCCTTTTCAAACCATTCAGCTGCTTTTGATTCATCTTTTGCAATACATTCACCATGAAGGTACATGAAACCAAGCCCATGCTGGGCAAGTGCATGACCGGCTCCGGCGGCCTTTTGCATATACTCAAGTGCACGTGTTTCGTCTTTTACTAATCCAAGTCCATTTTGAAACATAATGGCCATTCGATGCATGGCATCGGGGTGTCCATCCTGTGCATATGGGGAAAGCAGTTGTTTGGCACGTGAAAATTCCTTGGCTTCAAATGCGGCCATCCCGCTTGCAAGATCCATATCCAGTCCTGACATATCACGCATCGTTATTCTCCTGTGGAATAAATTCAGGCTATTTTACCTGTTTCTATTGTTGATAGAATCAAAAATAGCCATAAATCTTCTACCAATTTTAGAAAATTAGCATTTGTGTTGTATATACTAGACCCCGGAACACATTGAATGAGGTAGCAAATGAAACTGGAAGTAATTATTGAAGGCAACCGATATCATCTGAATATCCCACAGGATATGCTGGATGAGGGGCATTCTTTCTTCGATAAAATGGATGCGGATATGGATAAGGGCTGGCAAGTAGGGCGTGTGTTTATAGAAAATCCGGACATAAATGTACGATGCCGTATTGTGGCTGATCGTATTTTAACCGCGATGGAGAATGAAGATAAAACCATGGCATTATTAATGTCTGCTTACATCGTAACGCGCATGCCGGAAGTCTCTGCGCTGGATATAGACGTATCTGGTGAAATGGACACCCGAATTATTCGACAGCAGGATGATAAGCCTGAATTAACGAGTTTATCGCCAAAGGAAGCAATGGCTCAAACAGAAAAAGATGTGGCACGTGTTTACAAGGTAGGGAAGGTATACCGTTTTGCTACATTCAACCACATCAAAAAAGAATGGATTGAATCGCCGCCATTTGAAACTGAAGAAGAAGCAAAGGATGCACGTTTGCAGGCCATGAATGTCCGTTATGAAGAATTAACGGGGGCTCAGGATAAACCCAAACTACATTAAGCTAATGGCTACAGATATATCTTTGCAATATATTCCTCAATAGGTTCCACAGCGTTAGTATTATGCTGTTTAAATAGCGCAAGCATATTGTTTGCTACCTGATACCAGTGTTCTTCTCCTGTTTTGCAAACAGTTTCCAGTGTGGCCAGTTTTCCACTCGATAGCCACTCCTGATAGCCCTTGATGAGTTGTGGAAACAGCAGCTTTCTCAGCCCGGTCATGTTGGAAAAATAAAAATGTAATGATGCCTGATTTTGAGTTTCGATCAGCTCAGGTAGTGTGGAAATACAATCTGCCAGATGATCACGCACAGCACGCGCCTTGAATTCAGCTTTTGTACACGAAAGAGTGGCCAGCATTTGCTCCCATTCGTCTCCCAGTAATTTACCTGCACGCGCTTCACCAATTTCATGCAAGATGGTGTTTTCCGTCTCATTATCAACAAATGCGTTTAAGAGTGCCTCCATATCACCATGATGCGGATAACATTCAATGACCTGCGCCATTGGCACATCTGTACGTTTATTCCATTTCCATTCTTCTATCTTTTCCCATAAGAACCGCTTTAACGATTCGCGGCTAATGAAAATAGTCTGGTTCAAAAATGTCGCTGGCGGCGCAACCAGATCACGTGCATATTCGAATTGCGAGATCAAAATAGAAATATTTTCCCGCACCTCATGTTTGAGAAGTTTACCCAGAGAAAAATGCGGTTTTGAAAAGATACCACGTCCACTGTTGTAGATATAACCATGTGGTAGCAGTTTTTCATTTATCCCTTGTGTATCAAACGGGTCAAATGATTCATTGTCAATCACAAGCTGGCTATAGGCTTCATTTTCAAGTGGTTCCCATGATTGTTCACGATGCACCATCCATGAGCCAACATCATCACGCGGGATTTTTCCGGAAAGAGGGATTTTTTGTTCCCAGCGATAATATTCGCGCATTTTGAGTAAAAAAGTACACATGGAATAATTGCCCGCATATTGTGCATCTGAAATAGCACAATTATGCTGAACTGTTTTGACCAACTCTTGCAGATACTGCATGACTGTCTCCCGGCATTACAAAACAATTACTTTCAGTCTAGCATTACCATTCAAAAACGGGCTATTTCTGTATAAATTGACGGGGTATCGGAATGACCAGAAAAGAAGCTATACCCCCGAATATTATATATAATGAGCATTGCATGATTATATCGAGTATAGAATGGCTCTCAGAATAAAGACAAAGTGGCACCGTTCCAATCGCAGTGAACGTAACAAGGCTGGCTCCAGCAAACAAAAAACCATCGAAGATCTGGCAGGTGTTATCGCCTTCAATATCTGGAAAGTTTCACAGGAAACCTACAAGCGCATGGAGAAAGAGGGGTTCCATTTCAGGGAAGACAAGCAGGTTTCGGATATTATCACTGAAGTAATTGCCTTTCTTGTTCAGGTTGCTGACCGTATGGTGTATGGCAAAATTGATGAGGAAGAGCGCACTCGTTTTGTAACCGCTCTGGCACAGGAACTGGGCAAGACACTGGACAGTAATTTACGGGATCTGTTTGGTAAGGGTGATTATATCCAGCCGTTCTTCAATACATTGAATGAACGCTTTGCCGATTATGCCGAATTTCCGTTTGAAGACAATCAGCCCAGCTATGGAGCAAAACGCTATCTGGGCGACAAGATTGCCGAACACATGAAAGCAACGGATAACAAGTGGGTGCTGGAACAGGTTATTGATATCGAAGTACCGGAAGCACTCAAGATTGTGCAGAGAATGGTGATTGATGTAATGGGACTGCGCGAAAGAAGCTAGACCAGTTTTATCAATAGCATTACAAATAGCACAACTGCAATAATCGGGATCAAGACCCCCATCCATTCATTACCGCTGACTTTGGGGCTTTCTTTCAGCATCTGTTTGGCGCGCGGAAAAATAAACATAATCATCATGCCAAGCAAAAGTGCGTAACCGATTTTCATCCACATTTCCATCAGGTATCCTCACCACAAAAAACAAACCCCGAACAAGTCGGGGTTTGTAATTATAACTAAATAAATGTTTTAATCCCTGCCGCTGAAAGCACTCAACAGGTGCAACAGGTGAACAAAAATATTGTAAATACTCAGGTAAAGACCAACTGTCGCCATGACATAATTGGTTTCACCGCCATTCACGATACGGCTGGTATCATACAGAATAAAGCCGCTCATAATCAGGATGACAATAGAAGATATCGCCAGTGACAGAGCAGGAATTTCCATAAAGATATTAGCCAGTGCTGCAACCAGTACCATCAACATACCGACAAACAGCATGCCACCGAGGAAGCTGAAGTTTTTACGGGTAACCAGCGCATAACCTGACAGACCCAGAAAAATAGTAGCGGTACCACCAAAGGCAACCATAATGATCTGGGAACCATTTTGCAGGGCCAGATAGCTATTCAGCATCGGGCCAAGACCAAAACCCAACAGACCGGTTATTGCGAAAACCACACCAATACCGGCAGCAGAATTCGCTGTGCGTGGCAATACAAGCCAGATCAAGGCAAATGCGCCGATTAGTGTAAATAATGAAACCCCGTGTGAAACCTGCATGGTCATGGAAAGCCCAGCCATGAGCGCACTGAATAGCAGTGTTATTGATAACAGGGTATAGGTATTACGAATTAATTTGGTTGTCGCTAATGACGAAACTGCACCTTGTGTTAAAACACTCGGATTTGTATTCATGTGAGAAATTCTCCCATTGGTTGAAATTACTGACAGTATAGACGTAAAAGTCTGTATTTAGTTCAAAATCATACGGATCTGGGTAAAAATATCAACTGGTACAAGCTACTGTTTTTATATATAATTCGCGCCTCAAAACTCGGGGAAACCACAATCTTTGCCCTGATATATGAATTCTGGAGAGCTGGCTGAGTGGTCGAAAGCGGCGGTCTTGAAAACCGTTGAGGGGTAACCCTCCGGGGGTTCGAATCCCTCGCTCTCCGCCAAAAATAAAAAAGGGTCCTATTGGACCCTTTTTTGTTTTTGTGAAGGTGACCGAGGTCTTGGTTCGACCCCCCAGGTTCGACAAATTTGTCGGGAACAAATTTGAACACCACGAAGTGGTGGCCCGTAAGGGCGGCGCACAGGGAAGTGCACCGTAATCCCGAGCTCTAACTCCCCTTGGGGTTTTACGCGAGATACTAGTACAGATAAAACCATGCCTAAAACTGTCAGCATTTTTTACAATTTCTTGTATTTAATCTCGGACTAATAAACAAACACTATATGAATCAATGGATTAAATTTTGGGTACAAATTTTGCATGACTGCTTCTAATCATTGATTTCAATTATGGAGCAGGCAGGACATGAAGGTTTTAAGGAGTGTTTCACTAGCAGTATTTGCGATTGTATTGAGCAATTCGTTCATCTCACAAGCATCAGCAACACCGATCACAACCAGTTTCGAAACCACAGTTCAATCTACTTCGGGTATTCCGGGAGTTAATGTGGGGGACAATTTTTCTGCTTCTTTTACCTTTGATAACGATGAAACTGCAGCCAGCTCTGTTTTATCACCTATATGTGGTTTCGGTGGATGTTTTAAAACATATCGTTTTACAGATCCCGTTTATACAGGCAATGTATCTACACCAAGTTTAAATTACAGCTCAGATGGTGGCATAGCAGTAGGTGTTTTTAACGACTTCACAATGCCATCAGGTCTTTTTGGTTCTAGCTATGAACTTGGCATTTTGGGCAATCCAGACATCTATGACTTCATCATGATTGGTGGCGGATGGGGAAGTATTGGGGAAAATATAGATTTATCAGGTAACACAACTAATATCTCTGAAATTGGATTTAGCTTATTATTTATTGGTAATTCAAATCTAATTTCTGATACTTCGTTGCCATTATCAATTGACGAATTATTATCTGATCCAGATTTTATTGGTTCTGCGCTTTTATTATCACTATATGAACTACAACAAGCTTCTTCTTTCTGCTCAGGTACTAATTCTTGTTTAGGTGGTGGAGGGGTTCCTGTTGAAATAGCCCATATATACGGCGAAGAAGTCAGTGCAATACCCACACCCGCAACCCTGTTATTGATTGCGCCCGGTCTTCTGGCTCTGGTAAAATTGTCCAAGAGAAATAACTAAAGCAGGACTCAAGATGTTTAAATGCCCTCATTGTGAAAAACCCGAAATAAAACCATTACGCAAAGCCATTCTTAGCCCAGGGTTGCTGGCTAAATGCGGCATATGTTCTGGTGAATCAACGATTACTTACAAGGCATGGCTGACAGCCATGATACCAGGGTCAATTTTAATGTTGGCAACACTGGTGATGGATACCGGCGAGTGGGAAACAACACTGAATGTGGTTGGTTTTGCCTTAATGGTATTGCTCCCATTCCTGTTCGCACCATTAATAAAATTCAAAGACTGATTATTTCTGTGGTTCTATAAAAGCCCACCCCAGTTTCACGGGTGGGTTTTTTTCATTAAAGCGTCGCCATTTAAAGGTAACTGGCGTTTGTATTTCAATATTCGGGTATCGATTAAGCCAGTCTACAGGTAGACTTTCGCCATCAATAGATACATCCCAAACCAGTACAGCGCCTTTGGTGAGAAAATCCTGTTTATCTATCCAGCCACTGCGTTTGTCTTCCATCTGAACATAAACAGAAGGTCGATCTTTCGAGTAAAAGGCAACATTACCACCAAGTGATAAACGTGCAACGACATATTCTAATGGTGCATTAAATCGTTTATGCCATTCATTGGTAAAGAAAGTGCCGATTTCATTACCCGGGAAATGAGCGCGCTCGCGCAATTTAATAGTAAGTTGCGTAATGTAGGCGCTAACAATAAAGGCAGAAACAATCAGTAGGGTAATCAGAAAACGTTTAAAGTTTTTAATTCCAATATCCGGCCTGAAATAGATCATCAACAGTACGCCTGCAAGAAACCATGCCGGAGTGCCCCACATGGATTTCAGCCGCATTCCAAAAATAGCAGAAAGCAAAAGCATAATAACAAACGGTCCCAGGCCAATTATCCATGGAAAAGGATCAGATTTTCCGGCACGTGGAAACGCAGGCTGTCCTGCTTTAAGGGCAATAAAGGCAATCAGGCAGAATAAAACAGCCAGTAATTGCGAGCCGGCGAACTTAATAGGGTAATACAGGTTGGCAAAGTCCGCTTTTTCTGCAGTTGATCGATCCAGTCCATAGGTAATGGTAGTGAAATCATTTTGCGTTACCCAGTAAAGGTGAGGGCTGATAATGAATATGCCTAATACGATGGCCAGATACAAACCAGGTTGTCTGAATGTTTTACGATAGGCGTGTGTGCTTAATAAGACTGCAAACATGGAAAGAAACAAAAATGCAGTGTGGTATTTTGCCAGCACTGAAAGCCCTGCAAACAAACCACAAGCCAGCCAGTATTTTATATCACCTCTTACCAGTGAATAACGAAATACCAGAACTGTCAGTGGCCATAATCCAAGCAATAATACATTGGGATTAAATTCAGGTGAGGTGAAGTTGTAATAATAAACGCCTTCAAGCAATACCACGGCGATCAGTGAACGTGCCTCATTCAACCATTCATGTGCGAGCTTCCAGACCGCCCAGAAACCTGCCACGATACAAAGCTGACTTAACAGAAAATAGGACCAGAGCTGATTGCCGGATAATGTAACCGCTATTTCAGCCAGCCATGCAGAAAGTGGCGGGTGGCGTTCATAGCCAAGCTGCCATTCATGTCCCCATGTGATGGTTTCTGATGCATCAATGGGCATGTTGGGATGAAACAGAACTGGCAGCAAGGTCCAGACAATCAAATGCAGAATAATAAAACGCCAGAATAGTTTTTGTGGATCACTATTAAGCGTTTGACAAAGCGCGTTAAACATTTACTTTAGAGCTTCAGTTTCTTAAAGATGAATTCAGGGATGTGCATAATAACTAACATAATAAAACGCCAGAACCACGGCAGGTAAACAACCTCTTTTTTCTTTTTAATAGCTCGGATGATGCCTTGGGCAATAGTTTCCGGTTTTGCCCATAATGGCCCTTTAGGAAATTCTTTTGTCATCGGTGTGTCAACAAATCCCGGCTTGATGGTTAAAACCTGTACATTACTGTCATGCAAACGATTGCGTAATCCCTGCATAAAGATGGAAACAGCCCCCTTGGCAGTTCCGTAGATATAATTGCTCTGACGACCACGATCTCCGGCCACCGATGAGATAACCGCAATCGTGCCGTTACGTTCATGTTCAAAATAATTGGCGCAGGATGTGAGCAATGAAAGAATGCTCAGACAGTTGGTATCCAGTTCCTTGTAGGTTTTATCCCATGATTGTTGGCAATCCGATTGATCGGGCAGGGTACCGTGTGCAACTAACACAATATCAAGGCCTGTCATGGCATCGACACATTCCTTAATTAAATCCTCATGCTGTTCGCTGTCTGTCATATCCAGTACTTTTGTATGGACAGAAGCAGCACCGCGGGTCTTGAGATCAGTTGAAATGATGTCCAGTTTTTCACTGTTGCGTGCAACCAGATATAAATCATTACCTTCAGAGGCAAATAATCGGGCTGTTGCGATAGCAATGGTGGAAGTAGCACCAATAATTAATATTTTACTCATCTATACAGTTACTCTACGCCAGAAGCTGGAAGAAAAATGGGGATCAATATATTGACTGAATTTTTCCCAGTTCGGATAAAAATGTTTGAAATTGTCGGCTGACATGCGTGCATCCTTGGCGGGGTATAGGCGTCCTCCCGCATTTTTTAAAAGTATATCGAGATTATCCAGCAGTTCGAATGTTTTTTTATACCGGTTAGGAAAGTCCAGTGCCAGTGTAATGCCGGGTTCCGGAAAGGACAGCATACCGGGCGAGCTAATATCACCAAACACTTTTAATACACTCAAAAAGGAGCCGGAACGGGCGCGACTGATCTCATTCAGGATATTACGTACAGCTTCCTTTCCATGTTCATGCGGAATAACACATTGGTACTGGAGAAATCCTGCCTTACCATACATTCGATTCCAGTGATTGATGCCATCAAGCGGGTAAAAAAACGGTTCGTAATGCTGTGTGCCTTGCCAACGCCGCAGAAACTGTTTGTTGTAATAAAGCAGATTAAACGCCTTGAGTGTGTAGCTGTTTAATAATGAAAAAGGCAACTCAACAGGAAAACCCGGTTTTCTTCCCGGTGAACGTGGTGGATCAGAACTCAGTTCAGTTGCATGATTGGCGCGTATGAAAAACCCGCGCCCCAATGCGTCACCTTTTGCCAGACAATCAATCCATGCCACGGTATATTCAAATAGATCATTGGATTCTTCAGAGAGTTCAAAAAATTCGTCAAGGTTGGAAAAACGGATAGATTCCACGTTCATGTGAGGAGTATGTATTTTTTGTAACCGGAGCTCTGCCCAAAGGATAACGCCGGTTAAACCTAGCCCGCCAATTGTGGCTTCATACATCTCCTGGTTCTCGGGTGGAGAACATACCAGTCGTGTTCCATCTGAACGCTGTAATTCAAATTGATTAACAAATCTTCCAAAAGTACCGTTGCGATGATGATTTTTGCCATGCACATCGTTGGCAATCGCGCCACCTACAGTGATAAATCGGGTTCCGGGAGTAACAGGTAAAAACCATCCCTTGGGAACAATCAGCTCCAGAATCTCTGAAAGTAAAACACCTGCTTCACACCGTAATATGCCTGATTCTGTATCAAAATGAATAAAGTGATCCAGTCCGCGTGCATCAAGCAGAATACCGTCATTATTTAAACATGAGTCACCATAACTGCGCCCATTACCAAATGGCAAAAGTGGTTTGTTTAAATAATTCGGCCAACTGTCTGTGAGCCAGTGCAGTTTATGTATTTCATGCTCTGCTCTGGGATAACCGCCCCATGATCGATAACGCGAATCACTCATGATGCCAACCAGAAAATAACAGCACCTATACAAGCTATCAAGATACTTGCGTAATCACGTAATGCAAACACCACCGGATCATCATGCATTTCACCGCGATGTGTTTTGAGCCAGATTCGGCTTATCCAGTATAGAAAGAGAGGGCAAAGTAGCCAGACATACTCAGGATGTGTGTAGAGTATCTTGATATTGGGGCTGTCGATATAAAGCGCCAGGATCAGGACAGAAATAAATCCACTTCCAATACCCATTGTACGTAATAAGGATAGATCACCGGATTGATATCCCCGACCGGCTAATTGACTCTTGTCAATGGACTGCATTAATAACAGTTCTGAGTAACGCTTGACCAACGCAAGACTAAAGAAAATAAAAATGGAAAAATTCAGCAGCCAGAATGATAGCTCTATATTCACCACATAGGCACCGGCGATTATGCGTAGGGTGTATAAGCCTGCCAACAATAAAACATCAATTAATGCGATAGATTTGAGTTTCAGTGAATAGCCCAATGTAACCGCAAAATAGAGACCAAGAACCATAAAAAACTGGATAGACAGTTGCATGGCAATAACGGTGCTTGCCAGCAACAATAAGGCCGCTATTATGATCCCGTGAATGACAGGAACACTGTTGGAAGCAAAGGGACGGTGACGTTTGGTAGGATGCTGTCTGTCCGCTTCCAGATCGGCCAGGTCATTAATCATATAAACTGCCGAGGCACAGAGTGAGAAAGAGAAAAAGGCCTCAATAAGTAAAATAACAGATTCTGTGTCAGCCAGCTTATGTGCGGTGATCAAGGGCACAAACAATAAAAGATTCTTTACCCACTGATGAAAACGAAAAAGTTTTAAATAAGCCATAGAATGAATTATATGTTAGTTCCGTTTATTGTCCCGTTCTTCTTTCCAGTAGCAACATGAAAACTATACCGATAACAACAGCAAACCATAATGTGGCTATACGACATACCAGCGTTGCTGTAATTGCGACAGGTATTGATACACCGGCAAGGATCAATAATCCTCCCATTGCCGCTTCGGCACTACCCAACCCACCGGGGATAAAGGAAATGGCGCCGGCAATCATGCTGGCGCCATAAATACCGATGGCGACGGGTAAACTGATTTCAGCGCCCAAAAACTCAAGAATATAATAAAAGGCGACACCTTCGGCTCCCCACGCAATAATACCTGTCAATAATGAGCCAAGCAAAATCCGGCGTTTCATTAAATCCAGAGAATGCTGAGCCATGCCGAGTAAATTTCCTACCAGTGATTTTTCAGATAATCGCAAATGACGTGACAACCAAAACCTGACTTTATCCATGACAGGATCTGTTGCGAGAATAATCAGTAGGGCAAAGACAAGAAAGGCGAACAGGTAGAAGCCCCAGTTGAAATCTTCAACCCAGTAAATCAGCAGTGCCGCCAGAATGAGCACGGCAAACACATCCAGAATACGTTCGGTAATCAAGGCGGCCAGACTTTGTTTATAACCGACGCCATATTGGTGTAAATACACGGAGCGAATTGCTTCACCTGCCTTCCCGGGTGTTGTTGTAAAAGCAAATCCCGCCAGATAACACATCAAGTTTCTGGAAACGGGGATGTGATAACCAAGAGCACCAAGGTATATATGCCAGCGAAAAAAACGCAGTGCATAGTTAAAAATTGATAATCCAAAAACAAGGATCAACTGCAGGAATGTGAATGAATTCAGTTTTTCGGTGATTTGCTGGTGATCAGAAAGTGCTATGGATGCGGCATACATGGCCATAGCTATAAGTGATGAAAAAATGAGCAACTGCCGCTTTTTCGTTTGCACGCTAAAATCCGCTTAATTAATGGTTGTTATTATTTATATATATCAGCAAGTTACAATCGCTAGTTAAAGTGGTTCTGCCCTCAATAATTCATCATTCTAACCGATAACATACATATTAATACGATAAATCATGTGTGAACCTAAATACAGTAATGGTACTCATAAGACTCATGACATTGAACGTCATTTATATACTGCGTTCTATTTACAGAAAGGCTCAACTCAAACCGTTGGGCCTGTTCTTTATTCTATGCGCCAGTTCTGTGTTTGCTGATGTCTATGGCATCAGTGAAAGTCTGCTCGATTACATAAACAGAAATTACGGCGATCAGGCTAAAACCAGACTGGTTGACTGGCGTGATATTATTCAGAAACAAAAATACAAAAGCCTGTCTGAGCAGGAAAAACTAAGTCTGGTGAATGACTTTTTTAATCAGGTCAGATTTGTAGATGATATTGATCACTGGAATAAAGAAGATTACTGGGCTACACCGATAGAAATGTTGTCAACCAATGGCGGCGATTGTGAGGACTTCTCAATTGCCAAATATTTTACGTTAAAGGCCTTGAACGTACCGGTTGACCGTATGCGTCTGACTTATGTTAAATCAATTGTGTTAAAACAGGCTCATATGGTGCTTGCCTATTACCCGACTCCTGATGCCGAACCCTTGATTCTGGATAACTTAATGGATGAAATTCGTCCTGCATCGAACAGAAAAGATCTGGTACCTGTTTACAGCTTTAATGGTGATGGCTTATGGTTGTCCAGAGAACGAGGAGAAGGTAAACGGGTCGGTGAGTCAAGTCGTCTGGGTTTATGGAATGAACTTGCAAAAAGGATGAAAAAAGAACAGGATTCCAAACGTTTACCAGAGGGGAAAAAATGAGTTTGTTCAAAAAATTGGGGATTGTTATCTCACTGCTCTTCCTGATGGTGTTCACGGGTACCATGTTTATCGGTGTTAATGCGACACGGATCTATATGCAGGAACAACTGACTTCCCATGCACAGGATGCCGCCACTTCTCTGGGCTTATCCATTACCCATGCTGTCAAAAGCAATGACAAGGCAACCATGGATACCATGGTGAATGCCATTTTTGACAGTGGCTATTATCGTGACCTGACGATCAAATCCATGAAAGACGAAGTGCTAATCAAAAAGGAATCGCCTGTCAGAATAGAAAATGTCCCGACCTGGTTCGTTAATGCGGTACCATTGGAGTCACCTCTCGGAACTTCCATAGTCATGGATCAATGGTCACAGATAGCACAAATCGAAATTCACAGTCATCCTGGTTATGCCTACATCAGATTATGGAACACTGCGCTTGAAACACTGACATGGTTCGGGATTGGGTGGTTAACAGCCATGCTTCTGGTAATGCTGGTGCTGAAAATCACGTTATTACCTCTGCGGCGCATGGAAGAACAGGCCATTTCAATCAGTAACCGTGATTTTGTTACAGTTGAAAAAATACCCGGCACAAGAGAATTCCGCCGTGTTGTAATGGCGATGAACAAGATGTCCGATTCCATCAAGACTATTGTTGAACAGCAAATCAAGCTGAGTGAAAGAATGCGTCAGGAGGCCAATCAGGACTCTCTGACCATGCTGGCGAATCGGCGCAGTTTTAATGCCAGAATGAAACAGCTTCTGGATTCGCCAGATCAGTTTGTTTTCGGCGCATTGTTATTACTGCAATTACCAAAGTTCAAAAAGTTCAATGAGCAAAAAGGGCATGAAAGCGGTGATGAATTACTGCGCAATATAGCCAAACAGTTAACTATTAATACTAAATTTCTCAGCAATCCTGTTATCGCAAGACTGGATGGCGCCAGTTTTGCAATTCTTGCCAGCGATTTAACACCACAGGAATCAGAGCAACTGGCTGAACAAATCAGGCAGGATTTAATTCGCATTCATAATATCAATGGTGAGTACGCAGCAAGCAATATCGGTGTTGTTTATTATGATCGCCGTAAAGGTGATAAACACACAGTAAGTGAATTGTTGTCAGAAGCAGATATGGCAATGCGAGCAGCACAAAAGCGGGGGGCCGACTGCTGGCACATGTATGCCAGAGAAAATCTTGGACGGGATGAAATCTTTACGGCACGCAAATGGAAAGAGATACTGGAAAAAACCATTCATTCACACGGGTTTACATTGCATGGGCAGCCGGTTGTTTCTGCCAAAACAGGTATTGCTCAACAGCGTGAGATATTTGCGCGTATTTCAGATGGCGATTCCCATTTTGTTCCTGCCAATGTCTTCATGCCTATGGTGGAACGTTGGGATCTTTCTGTTGATCTCGATATGTCTATTATCGAATCTGTTATCAAGCACATGAAAAACAGACCAACGGAAAGCATCTGTTATTCAATTAATATTTCACCTTCGTCAATACGCAGTCGTCGTTTTGCAGACTGGCTGGCAAAAATTATTATTGAGTCCGGTATTGCACCTGACCGGCTGCATTTTGAATCATCAGAAAATGGTGCCATCATCGATCTTGAGGCCTTGCATGCCTTTGCAGGCAAGATTCGTGCGACAGGTGTTGCATTTTCGCTTGATCACTTCGGTACCGGTTTCCGTTCATTTGGTTATTTGCGGGATCTCAAACTCTACTCAATCAAGATCGACGGCAGTTATATTCATGATATTGACAAAAACAAGGATAACCAGTTCTTTGTGCAATCACTGGTAGAAATTGCGCATGGGCTTGGTATTAAGGTTATGGCTGAATCAGTGGAAACACCGAATGAATGGGAAGAGTTAAAACGCATTGGTGTCGATAATATTCAGGGCTATATTAACGGCAAACCGGAGCCGCTAAAATAAAGTCCTTTTCAGTAGTCTTACTTAATCACTGAAGCACTTCCTTCGCCACGCGGGTCACTCGCTGCATAAACCTTATTCTCTTTTTTATCCCACATGATTGCCTGCATGTTGCCGTAACGCGCCTGATTATCACCATATGGAGATTGCAGTTTTTTTAACTCATGCCCCATTGCACCAAGTGTTTTGGCTTCATCCTCTGATATTGCATCAGGTTCATAAAAAATTATGTCTGGCAGGTATTGATGATGGTATCTTGACAAACTCACCCAGGAATCAGGTTTATTACCAGCCTTGAAATCGAGTGCGGCGAGTAAAACCATGGTTATGATGCGACTGCCGCCGGGAGTGCCAAGGATAGCCACACGATCATCCGTTTCCAGAAAGGTTGGAGTCATGCTTGAAAGAGGGCGTTTGTTTGCCGCAATTGCATTGGCTTCTGCGCCAATCAACCCATAGGCATTTGGTTCGCCGGGCTTGGCAGAGAAATCATCCATCTCATCGTTGAGCAATACACCACTGTCTCCGGCAACCAGGCCAGAGCCGAACGGATAATTAATTGTTAATGTGGCGGCAACACGGTTGCCTGATTTATCCAGAATTGAAAAATGGGTTGTGTGATGAGACGAATCCTTTGTTTTAATGCCCGGCAATGTATTGCTGGGCGTTGCTATGGTTGATTCAATACTCGAACGTAACCGGTCGGTGTATTCCTTGCTGAGTAATCGTGATGTCGGGATTTGTACAAAATCCGGGTCGCCCATATAAATCGCCCTGTCACGGTAAGCGCGGCGCATTGCTTCAACAACAAGGTGTTTTTTTTGTGCTGGTTCAGTTTTATCCAGATCATAACCGGAAAGTATATTAAGCATGCTCATGAGTACAATGCCGCCGGAAGAGGGCGGGGCTGCAGTGGTTACTTTTATTCCGTTGTAATTTCCTGTTACTGGTTCGCGTACCTTTAGCTGGTAGTTTTTTAAATCTGATAACTGCCAGATGCCGCCTGCATCACGAACGGCATCAACCATTTGTTTTGCCGTATCACCTTGATAAAAACTATGACCTTCGGTTTTGGCTATTTTTTCCAGTGTGCGTGCCAATTGATGTTGTTTAATCACCCACCCAACCGGTGGCACCTGATTTTGATGCAAGAAGATCTGCGCTGTTGAAGGATAACGCTGAAGAAGCTTTAGTCGAAATTGCGCCCAACGGCGATAACGCTCTGTTACCTCAAAACCATCTTGTGCATATTTTATAGAAGGGGCTAAAGTAACTGAGAGAGGAAGGCGGCCAAAATGTTTTGCCATATAAACAAGGGCGGCTGGCAATCCCGGTATACCCGCAGACAGCGGTCCTTCCATTGAAAGTGATGTGTTTACTTTACCTTCTTTATCGAGATACATATCACGACTGGACTTGGCAGGTGCGGTTTCGCGTGCATCAAGCATAACATTGTCGCCATCCTTATTTTGTAACAGGAAAAACCCACCTCCACCCAGGCCGGATGAATAAGGCTCCACAACTGCCAAAGCAGAGGAAATCGCGATAGCGGCATCAAACGCATTACCACCGGCACCAAGGATTTGCTCACCCACCTTTGTGGCCAATGGGTGGGCTGTTGCGATGGCGGCTGAAGGAGGGGACTGAGAATGACCGGAAACAGGTGTCAGTATCAGGAAAAATGCGTAAGATAATGTCAGTAATTTCTGGTGCATATCGGGGATTCTCGACTCATTATAAGCTCATAGTTGATGACATTAACCATAACATCCTGTTGTTGCAAGATAACTTACAATCTACAAATAACAGGCCTATAATGGTTAAGGTTGTCAGGGAAATGATGGTTGCCAACATAATAACAAGCAAAACGGGCGGCAAGAAGGGACATAACCAGGGCAGTAATGAAGGTGGAGAAACATGATAAAAGTATTATTGGTTGATGATCATCATCTGGTTCGTACAGGGATTGTATATTTACTCAATGATGTGCCGGGGATGCAAGTAGTAGGTGAAGCTGATTCTGGCGAAGAAGCCATTGAAATTGTCAAAGATATTAAGCCGGATGTTATTTTGATGGATCTTAATATGCCCGGCATGGGGGGGCTTGAAGCAACTCGCAAGCTACTTCATACCAATCCTGAACTTAAAATTATTATTGTTACCGTTTATGGCGAAGACCCGTTTCCTGCGCAACTCCTGAAAGCTGGGGCACATGGTTATGTAACCAAGGATTGTGATGCAGGCGAACTGGTTAAAGCCATACGTCGTGTGAATGACGGACAACGCTATATCAGTTTTGAAGTCGCACAAAAACTGGCACTAACCTATATCCCGGGACAGGAAAACACATCACCTGTTGAATTACTGACTCATCGTGAGCTTCAGGTCATGATGATGCTGGCAAAAGGACAAAAAACACAGGATATTTCCGATCAGCTTTGCATTAGTCCAAAAACAGTCAGCACCTACCGTTATCGTTTGTACGAAAAGCTGGGGGTTGAAACTGATGTCGAGCTTGCGCATCTGGCACTAAGACACGGCATTCTGGATAGCAACCCTGAAAAACCGGCAATAGAAGGTAATCGGTATTAAAAATTTTCTCCCTGTTAAGGCACAGGGTAATAAAACATGACTATCACTACCGGTTTTGATCAGAACTGCAAACGTTGTAAGCGACTGGCCGATTTTCTTCGCGACAGTAAAAACAAGTTTCCGGATTATCATTGTGCGCCTGTTGCTCCTTTTGGTCCCAAAAACATCAAATTACTTATCGTAGGTCTTGCGCCGGGCTTGCACGGAGCCAATGCAACAGGACGTCCATTTACCGGAGACTTTGCCGGAATTCTGTTATATGAAACATTGCATAAGTTTGGTTATGGCAACAAGACTGTATCCGAGTCATTGAATGACGGTCTTAAGCTAAAAGACTGTCGTATTACCAATGCCGTTAAATGTGTGCCTCCTCAAAACAAACCCACAGGAGAGGAGATCAAGATTTGTAATGAATTCCTGCACAATGAATTGGCCGAATTAAAACCGGGAACAGTCATTCTGGCACTGGGTGGTATCGCGCATGCTTCGGTATTGCGTGCGGCAGGCTTGAAACCTAAAGACGGTAAATTTGGTCATGGCAATATCCATCATCTTCCTAATGAATTGATATTAATCGATTCATATCACTGTAGCCGCTACAATACCCAGACACGTCGTTTAACTGAAAAAATGTTTCATGCCGTATTTGAAAAAATAGAATCACTTAAATCCTGATATGACCGACTGCAAGTTTGACGCCAAGGCTTTTGTCAAAACATTGCCGGGCAAGCCCGGTGTATATCGCATGCTTGATGAAAACGGAGGAGTGATATACATCGGTAAGGCACGTGATCTGAAAAAACGGGTATCCAGTTATTTTACACGCGGTTCGCAAGGCGCAAAGACAAAGGCCATGGTGCGGCAAATATGCAATATCAACATCACGATCACCCATACTGAAAACGAAGCACTCATCCTTGAAAACAACCTCATCAAGGAGTCGCGACCCAAATACAATATCCTGCTACGTGATGATAAAAGCTATCCATTTATTTATCTTTCCGGCCATGATTTTCCACGACTTGGTTTGCATCGAGGTACAAGAAAGGCAAAAGGGCGTTATTTTGGGCCATATCCAAGTGCCGGTGCGGTAAGAGAAAGCCTAAACCTGTTGCAGAAACTGTTTCCAGTGCGTCAATGCGAAGACAGCTATTATAAAAATCGTACGCGGCCTTGTTTGCAATACCAAATCAAGCGATGCACGGCCCCTTGTGTTGGTCTGGTAGATAAATCCGGCTATGCCGATGATGTACGTCATGCCGTCATGTTTCTGGAAGGGAAAAGTCATGCGGTGATAGATGAGTTGGTCATGAAAATGGAGCGCGCATCTGATTCGCAGGATTATGAAGCGGCTGCCTGCTATCGTGATCAGATAGCATCGCTTAAACGAGTGCAGGAAAAACAATATGTCAGCGGTGATGATGGTGATTTTGATGTTGTTACCTGTTATGTAAAAAACGGTATCGCCTGTGTGCAGGTCGTCTTTATTCGTGGTGGCCGTCATCTGGGTGATAAAACCTTTTTCCCTAAACTGACGCTGGAATCCACTGTGCAAAATGTGCTTGGGGTCTTTCTGGCGCAATATTATCTGGATAAAAACAAACCTCCCGTCATTTTGGTGAATGAGCCACCGGAAAATCAGACTATGCTGGAGCAAGTGCTCAGTGAACAGGAAAACAGGTCTGTCATCATCAAAGATAAATCACGTGGCGATCAGGCGCGCTGGGTCAAAATGGCGCTCACCAATACCGAACACGCCTTATTAAGATATCTGGCAAACAAAACTAATATTCTGCAACGTTTTGAGCATTTACAGGATGCACTTAAACTGGCTAATCAGCCACAACGACTGGAATGTTTTGATATCAGTCATACCATGGGAGAAGCCACGGTTGCTTCCTGTGTTGTGTTTGATATTAACGGGCCGGTCAAAGATGATTATCGTCGATTTAATATTGAAGACATTACACCGGGAGATGATTATGCCGCCATGCGGCAGGCCTTATCGCGTCGCTATAAACGATTGAAAAATGGTGAAGGCAAATTGCCTGATATGCTTGTTATTGATGGTGGCAAGGGGCAGATTAGTCAGGCGCATTCGGTGCTGGAAGAATTACAAATTAATGATGTATTGATTCTGGGTGTTGCAAAAGGGCCTGGCAGAAAGCCGGGGCTTGAGACGCTGTACTTGTCCGGTTCTGGCAAGCCAATTATACTGCCAGCCGATTCGCCGGCCCTGCATCTGATTCAGCAAATCAGGGATGAGGCACATCGATTTGCAATCACTGGGCATCGTCAAAAACGTTCACGTAGTCGCAAGACTTCATCACTGGAAAGTATTCCGGGATTGGGACCAAAACGCAGACAACAGCTGCTAAACCAATTTGGCGGCTTGCAGGAAGTGGCACGAGCCGGGGTGGAAGATCTGGCAAATGTGAAAGGGATCAGTAAACAGTTGGCACAAAAGATCTATGATGTATTTCATTGAGACAAGGGCACTATACTACTGTGATGAATTTACCCAATAGCCTGACATTATTCCGAATCGCACTGATTCCGGTATTTGTCGTGGTTTTCTACCTGCCATTTAACTGGTCCTACGTAGCCACGGCCTTTATTTTTGCGCTTGCCGCCTCAACAGACTGGCTTGATGGTTATTTGGCCAGAAGCATGAATCAGACCTCGGCCTTTGGTGCTTTTCTCGACCCGGTTGCCGATAAACTCATGGTGGCCACTGCACTGGTTTTGCTTGTCCAGCAGGAATCCACTGCCTGGCTAACTATTCCGGCACTCATCATTATTGGTCGGGAAATTGCGATTTCCGCTCTCAGGGAGTGGATGTCGACACTGGGGGAGAGCGCCAGTGTGGCGGTTTCCTATATCGGCAAAATCAAGACATTCGCTCAAATGTTGGCCATTTTCCTGCTTTTACTCCATAACCCGGTAGCTGATTTTCCTGTTCGGGAAGTGGGCTATGTACTGATCTATGCCGCCGCGGCGCTGACACTCTGGTCAATGGTCATTTATTTACGGGCGGCATGGCCAAAACTACTTGGAAATTCGGATAATTAGTTCATTTTTGGTTATTTTTTTAAGTTTCAGTCTTGCCTGAACCCTGCTATATCCGTAGAATGGCGCCTCCAATATTTTGGATGATTTGCGGGAATAGCTCAGCTGGTAGAGCACAACCTTGCCAAGGTTGGGGTCGCGAGTTCGAATCTCGTTTCCCGCTCCAGATTTAAGTGGGGACAGATATTTCTGTCCCCATTCTGTTTATGGCTGAGTGGCAGAATGGCTATGCAGCGGATTGCAAATCCGTGGACCTCGGTTCGACTCCGGGCTCAGCCTCCACTTTTGCCCTGACTCATCGGAGATGAGTAGGGTTGCCTTGACCCGGAAGGGTAAGGTACTCATAACGAACCTCGAAGAGGTTCTATGAGCTGTCGCTCAATTACTCCCCCATACCAACCCTTCCAGCAAACATTGTCTACTGCATTCAATCAAATGTTAATGTAAACTACGCCCGTCATCTGCAGCCCGGGTGGCGAAATTGGTAGACGCAAGGGACTTAAACATTTTGAGCACCCGTTTCGGAAACGATCGGTGTGAATGGAGTCAAATTCGGGGAAACCTCAGCATTTATGATAGTGGCAATCCCGAGCTAAGTTCTGGATTTATTTTTACCCCTGTAAGTAGGGGTGAGGGCGTGGCAATTAGGACATAGAAGACGAAGATTTTTTAAATCGTTATCTTTATTGTTGCCATTGATGTGGTCAAGCTCAAGCGGAATTGGCTTATTAAGCCATGAAGTACCATAACAACATGCACATTTATGCTTAAATATCCCTTCTTTCAAGAGACGGTTCTTAAGCTTGAATGATTGAATGGCTAGTTCGTTATTAAGGTATTTTTCCAAAGGAACTTTGGCAGGGAGATTCTTGCCTTTATTCCATGCTTGCCCCCTGAAATGGGATATATCTAATTCAAAGTGATTTATCGCTTTTTTGAGGATACTGTAATTGCCTCCGTAAGGAGATACATTGAGCTTTAATAATACTTGCCTAAGGGATGTTGAATTTTGTACAGCATTCTGAAGGGCTGTTTCAGTATATTTATAAAGCTTCATATGGATACTCCTTTATCCAGAAAAAGTGTAGAGACTTGACGGCTCCTGCCTAAGTTATGTGATATAGCATAATACGGTAAAGAGAAAGTCCAGACCACAAACGTAGGAATACGGCAGTGAAAACTGTAGCGGGTAAGAAAATCCCTCGGATGAATAATCCGTGCCGGTTCGACTCCGGCCCCGGGCACCATCTCTTCTTAAAACTCCACGATTAAGCCATTCCTGCTACAGTATTTTTTCGAATGGTAATTTGGCTTAAAACGTGTGAAACATGCAAATTTAGGCTTGGTCATGGCCATGTTATAACTACCACACAAAATACCATGCAATATAACGGGTTTACCCAACCAAAATAGTAGGTTATTATATACCCATATATTATTGCTGACAGTGGGTCAGCATATGATTTTGGTATATGAGATAACAAGGGGACAAGATTATGGAATTACAAGTTGATGGTGAAGGTTTTTTGGTTAACCGTGATGACTGGAGCGAAGAAGTAGCACGTGAAATGGCTGCGCGTGATGGTATTGAAGCGACAGATGAAATCATGAATTACATTATTGAAGCCAGAAAGATGTTTGAAGAAAATGGTGTGGTACCGCCAATCCGTAAATTCTCAAAGGCGATGAATACTGACAGCAAGCACCTTTATGAGGTTTTTCAAAAAGGTCCTATGAAGCTAATCTGTAAATGGGGTGCCTTGCCCAAGCCAACCGGTTGCGTCTAGTTTAGGCTTAATTCTTCTGATGAAACCTCGCACCATTCACCGGGTGCGAGGTTTTTTATTGTCAGGTTGCCGATTGAATACCTGATCAATCTCAGAGTAGGGTGACCAATAGCCGCCGTCATGCGTCTAACCTGACGATTTTTTCCTTCACGTATTGATAATTCGAGCCAACTATCCGGTATGTTTTTTCTGAAACGGATAGGGGGATTACGTGACCAGATCATTGCTGGTTGTTCGATAACCTTCACGCGTGCCGGTTTGGTCATACCGTCCTTAAGGCGAACACCACTGGTGAGTTGTTTGATTGCTTCAGTATCAGGAACACCTTCAACCTGAACCCAGTATGTTTTCCAGAGCTTGTGTTTCGGATGAGCAATGCGTGACTGTAGTTTCCCATCACCTGTTAGTAGCACCAGACCTTCACTGTCCTTGTCCAGACGGCCGGCAGCATAAACCTCATGTACCGGAATGTAGTCGGCCAGCGTCTTGCGCCCGTCACTGTCAGTAAACTGGCATAACACATCATAAGGCTTGTTAAAGAGAATTAGTCTGGACAATGGTTTTTATTAGCCCTTATCCATTCCTTCAGATTTTCAATAGGCATTGGTTTGGCAATCCAGAAGCCTTGCGCGAAATCACAACCTATTTCTTTCAGGTAATGCCATGTTTTTTCATCTTCTATACCTTCAGCCACCACCTGAATACCCAGACTTTGCGCCAGCATAATAGCTGCATTGGCAATGGCAGCATCTTTTTTATCATGAGTGATATTGGTAATGAATGTCTTGTCAATTTTCAGCTCACTGACGGGAAGATCCTTTAACTTGAATAAGGAGGATAATCCGGTACCAAAATCATCAATAGCGATCCTAAAACCCATTAGATGCAGATTATGCATGTTTTTTGTTGAGAGCCGGGAATCACTCATCATGGCACTTTCGGTAATTTCCAGTTTTATCGATTTGTTTTCAAGTCCATGCATATTAATCAGCGAGCTGAGTTGTTCGGATATTCCTTCATCATTAAAAAGTGGAGGAGAAAAATTAACCGAAATTGATGTTATAGCGCCTTTTCTTAAAAGCTCACTGCATTCAGCCAATGATTTACCCAGTATCAGGTTTGTTAACGGTTTTATAAGGCCTATTTGCTCTGCCAGAGGGATAAAAACAGAAGGGGAGATAAACCCGTGTAATGGATGCTTCCATCTTGCCAGTGCCTCGACTCTGAATACAGAAGGATCATTCAGACTGACAATAGGCTGGTAATGAACAGATAAGTAGGCACTCTGAATTGCATCGCGTAAATCTGTAATCAGCTTTACCTTTTCAGCACTTGATTCATCCTGCCCATGATCATAAACACTGACACCGGTCTTTCTGGACTTGGCATGATACATTGCAACTTCCGCATGCCTTAACAGTTCTTCAGATGATTTGGCATGAACAGGGAACTGAGCCACCCCAATACTGGCATCTAGTGATAACCTGAAAGTATCAAACTCAAAAGTTTTGGACAGGCTGTTTCTGATATTTGTTGAGAAACGCATTACTTCTTTTTCCGAGTATCCGGGAAGCAGGATCGCAAACTCATCCCCCCCCAGACGGGCCACAAAACTGTTTGTGATCACAGCTGTAAGATATTTGAGTCTTTCTGCAATCGTAAGAAGTAATGAATCACCCACTTCATGTCCAAGCCCATCATTGATTTCCTTGAAGTGATCGATATCCATTATAATCAGTGAAACGGGGTTTTCTTTTTTTACATGCTTCTCAATCTCATCATAAATCGCATTTCGGTTTGCCAATCGGGTCAAATCATCATGTGTTGCCTGGTATTTTATTTTTTCAACATATGCCTTTTGTTCACTGATATCACGCGCAACCGCAATCACCATATTGCCACCCTCGATATCAACCTTTTGCATACTGATTTCTATCCAGCGCTCGATACCTCTGGGTGGAGAGATAAATAACTCCCTGATCACACCTTCACCCTGAAGTGTTCTGTCAAAGTTTTCCCTGAAATCTCTCGCAGTGATATCTGATCCAAATAATTCAGTTATGGGAATGCGTTTGTTATGTCGAGTCAACTCGTTCTCGGGAACACCAAGCCATTTTTGCATTTGCTGATTGCAAACCAGAAACTTCATTTCATCACATAAAACAAAAATGGCATCATTTGCGCTGTCCATATAGGCGCGCAAAAGCTCAGCATAAAACTGGGCATCTTCAGACATTAATTCTTTTTCTGTTCCCATAGTCATATGCCCGTCAGGGTTTTATTAACACACCATTAAAACGGAAAAAATTCCTTGTTTGCAAAAGGAAAATAAAATTTACAACTGCCAATATACTGATATATAGAAAAGGGAAATGATGATGGTAGCACCGAAAGAACTTGATTTGTGTATACATTGTGTCCATTTAGGAGATCCTTCCTTTTGCACTGATCAGGTTAAACAACGTATCACAATGGGTTCCATCGAAATAGTTCAGGATTGCAATGGTTATTGCTCCAAAAGATCCAGTGAAACCCATAAGGCGGTAGAGTTATAAATCATAATATTCAGTATCGTTAAAATGTTTTTTATCTTTAGTAAGGATAGATAAATTTTCAGACCAGCGCTGTTCAATAACAATGCCTGTATGTACCAACAAGCTCGTGAATAAATATGAGTATAGGCACCTCAAATCCGTCCTTTGGCACGCCATTTTAAGATTGCCGTGATTGATATATCTCATCAGGAGTGGAGGAATATAGGGCAATCTTGTTTAAAATCCGAATAACCATATTAAAGATAGGATAAGTGCCTGATATATGTACTAAACTTTTCGAAAAAAGATTAAATTTCTTACACAGATGCCTTGAAATATCCTATATTCCCTGCAATACTTCTACTTTAAATACGGTCTTCAGATTTTTCTGACAAGGTTTTCAGAATATGGCTAATAAAAGAATAATTAGAAAAGCTCCTCAACCCGTTTTAGACTCTATTACGAGTAAAATCATAGAGTTCGGTTCAGATGCAGACCTGCATCGTCAAACCGGCATTCCTCAACCTACCATTACAAGATTAAGGCATCAGGGGATTAATAACCCTTCAATAGATTTATTGCTCGATCTTGCTAAAGGTCTGGATAAGAGCCTGGATGAGCTGGTTGGGCTGACTTCCTCTGTGTCTACAGATACCGCTGTAACACAATAGATCAAAATAATCCTCCACTAATAGTGCGTTAATATATACGCATATTAAATGTGTGCGTAACAAAATGTTTACGCATAACACCATCGTTATTGTATTAATTCTTGACCACAGTTGTCGTTGTACTTGATACCCGCAAAGAGTCGGGTCTCATATTCAGGAGAACTGTTAATGAAAGAAGCCAATACAAGCAATATAGATGGGTTAAAGGATTTTTTACCGGGTATTAAAGACAGCAAACACCCTGTACCTGAACATCACTTTCATGCAGCCACTGGGCGCATGGATAAACTCAGAAATATAATTGAAAAATATCCATACAAGGTTAATGAGGCCGACTCAAGAGGGCAGGTAACGCTGGTTTGGCCGATTTTTACCGGACAGATTGATGCCGTCAGATATTGTCTTGAAATGGGCGCCGATCCCTTTTTGAAATCACATCCAGAGGCTGCATCACCTATGGAAGCTGCAGAAACGATGCGTAATGTTTCTGAAGCACATAATGAATGCTTTGAATTGGTCAAGAATGCGGCACAAGCAATCCTCTGCAAAAAAACGGATGGTACATCAACAAAATTCACCGTGAATAACGTATCAATGGAAATGGCACCAGGTTATTAAGACCTGGTGATCAGTTATGTTTAAGACAGTAACAATTCCTATCGTGTCTAATGACAAAATAGTTGATGTTACACAGATCAAGATATACGGAAACTGCCCTGAATGTGGTGGCCAAAGAGGGCAGTCAATGCCGCGCTTTTTCTGGGAAGAAAACCATGTATATGAATGTGATGGCTGGGAAAATCCTTGTGGCCATATTGATTATTACGAGGCTGTCAGGAATGAATCTGAGCAAATTCTTTCCTATCAGAGCCTGATGGATTCAGTATTTACAACAATATTTGAACAGTCTCAATTATCAGCAATAACCGAGAATGAGATTAAACACTGCAAGAATATGCTGCTGGACTACCTAACAAGAAATAAATCGTCCGATATACAAGCCAAGAAAGCGGGGTAAACAAACACGCAGAAGCACGCCTTTATATGTGTAAGGAGAAATAAACCCTATTTAACATAATATACATTATACGCACCAAGAAATAATCGGTAAACCTAGGATATGGCAATATTAAGGTGTTTCAGGTCTTCTGGTCGGTCTATGTCCTGTCTTGATTCTAGCTGCTTCCAGCTCCACCCCAGGTCATTGAGTTTTTGTCTGGTTTGGCTGAACACTTGGGATGTTCCCCAATCAATACCTCTAAACAAATCAGGCTCACATTGTTTTAAACCAATAAGAACATAACCACCGTCATTGGCCGGCTGAATTACAGCATCATTACCGTTCTCCAGGGCCAGCATCGCGTGTTCAAGATCGTTGTCATCCAGCTCAGGGCAATCTGTACCGATGATGATTGCCCATTTTGAATGCTTGAGCGTGGCCGTTATGGCATTTTCCATTCTTGCACCAAGATCACTACCAGTCTGATTTTTTAGAACAACCGGGAATTGTTGGGCACAGTCGTTAAAAAAAGAATGATGGCTATCTGGTGCGCACCATAATTCTACCGGCAGCAGTTGTTGAGCTGTGAATTTGGATAGCGTGTTTTTGATAAGTTGCTGAGATAACCCTGCTGCCTGTTCAGCTGTAAGAGCTGGAATAAGTCGTGTTTTAACTTTACCTGCTGTCGGTGCCTTTGCAAAAATGATAAGCCTGCCATTTGGGTATAACATTATATTTGTATTCCCTTTCTCATTCCTTCTTCAGGTGGCTTGAGATTGTTTTACCCAATAAAATCAGGTCAACAGGCTTGGTAAGATAGTCATTCATGCCGGCGGCAATACATTTTTCGTGCACACCTGACATAGCATCAGCAGTCAAGGCAATAATAGGAATGGGGTTTGATGCCGTAATATTAATTTCCGGCATTCCAGACGATTCCATTTCACGAATTCTTTGAGTTGTGACATAACCATCCATAACCGGCATATTGCAGTCCATAAGAACAAGACTAATTTTTTCCTCGTTCAATTTGCTTATTGCCTCTTCACCATCAAAGGCACCCAAGGCATCATAGCCGAGCGTTTGTACCATTCTAATAAGTACTTTCTGGTTTATTGCATTGTCATCAACAACAAGAATATTTTTTTTCACAACAAATCTGCTTTATTTGTATATATCAGACAATTTAACCGGGCTAACACCAATAAAATACAGGAATCTCAACCACCACATTAGCAACATAGTTTTAACAACCCCTTTTTGATCCCAGCGACGACCTGAAGTTAACATAGGGATCGTAATGCAGGCCGGTAGTTCTGTCTTTTTTAATTGTTTGCTTATTGCTATATCTTCCATTAAGGGAATGTCCGGATAGCCGCCATGTCTCATATAAGTTTCTTTTTTAACAAAAATACCTTGATCACCAGTGCAAATACCGGTGATTCTTGATCGTAAATTCATCATGACTGCAATTATTCTAAATAGCCATGACTTTCCACTAATAGTAACATCAAACCTTCCCCACGATTTTTTAGTCAATGCTTTTTCAATCATATGATCAGCATTTTGCGGAGCAATAGTGTCTGCATGAATAAACCAGAGCACATCTCCGTGAGAAGCGGTAGCGCCGGCATGCATCTGGCATGCCCTTCCCTTTCTGGTCGATAGAACGATATCGCATAATGGTTTCGCTATTGATTCGGTGCTGTCTGTACTTCCACCATCAACCAGTATGATTTCATGACCTCGTTGACGAAACGTTTGTAAGCTGGAGAGAGTTTGAAGAATGTTCTTTTCCTCATTTAGAGCGGGAATTATAATTGAAATAACCATATTTTAATTAAATGCCCCACCGCAACTGGATCCATTGCCTGCAGTACAGCCATAACAATGATCGCCAATTGAAATTGTGGAGTCTTTTAAATTTTCAATATCAATATTGCTTATGTGTGCCGGAGTATTTCTAACATTGATGGGCATACCAAGCATTTGGTTAAAGTCGCAATCGTAGAGATACCCTTGCCAGTCTATACTAACAAGAGAACGGCACATTACAGAATCAATATTGTTTTCTCTGTGAGATAACTTCAGAAGATCCATGTATTCACTGAACTTTCCTTTTGAAATGAGTGTGCTACCAAAACGTTGGATAGGCATATTAACCAGCGTGTAAAGCCGATTAAATTCTATATCATGGTTTTGTTTCAGTTCGCGCTTGTAGTCCTGTTCGAGTGATGCCTGCTCAGGTGGCAAAACGGGGCCAACAGGATTAAACATGAAATCAAGAATTAATCCGGTATCTTTTTTGCCATAACCTGCCTGATTCAGTTTCTTCAAGGCGGAAATGCTTTTATCATAAACCCCTTCCCCGCGTTGATTATCGACGTTGTCTTTTAAATAACAGGGTAATGATGCGACGATCTCAACCTGATGTTGAGCAAGAAAATCAATGGTGTCTTCCTGACCGGGTTCAAGCAGGACGGTAAGATTGCAACGATTAATTATGCGCAGTCCCATTGCGAACGCTTCCTTGACCAAATAACGAAAATTAGGATTAAGTTCGGGCGCCCCTCCTGTTATATCTATATTTTTCACCCCTTCCCTGTCAATAAAGGCGAGAACCTGATCAATTGTTTCTTTGTTCATTACTTCAGTGCGTCTTGGTCCTGCATTTACATGGCAATGCAGGCATGACTGGTTACATAGATACCCTATGTTGATTTGCAGGGCATTAATAGATAATCGTTTAATATCAGGAAAATCTGTTGATTCAAGATATGGCAGTGTGGCACGCATAAAGATTTATGGTTTAATAAAATTCAGGATATGTTCGGCGACATCATCAGCAAATAAATCACGGAAAAAATGATCAGCCCCCTCAATCTTGACCAGTTTAATTTTTTTCTCATCTGCCAGTGGTTCGACTTCTTCAATAACGTTTGTGACTATTGAATCTTCAGTGCCTGCAAATACAAGCACTGGTTTATTTATACGGGGTAAGTGGTATGCCGTATTCAGGCGTGGTTCATTACCATGGTATGACACAAAAGAAGCTGCCTGCGCTTTAGTGTCGCGACAATAGACAAAATCTACATTTTCCATCCATGCCTCAGGGTTGCCATCAGAAACAAGTTTTTCTGCGTTGGCGATAATCGGTGAAATGTCTTTTTTGAAAGCGCGCTCATAATATTTATCAGCACGTTCCTTGTCCCAGGTCATGGGGGCAATTAATATCACTTTTGGCACGACTGGATCAGGTCGTTCAGCTGCATGCCATGCAATCTGATTGCCTCCGCGAGAGTGTCCTAACAGATAAATCCTGTTAGCTCCTTCTTTTTTCAACCACGCAATCCATGCATCAATTTCATCCAGTGCGTCTTCATGTTTATGCGTGTGTGGTGTCGGGCAATCATAAAGACCCTTTCGGTCAGAAATCCCAAGCCCCAGTGTTATAGACAAGGAGTTTTGCCCTTGTTCTTTTAAGATCGATTGTAATGATTGCAGTATTTCCAGTTCGCCATGTGCTAGCGTGCCGTGCAGCATGAGAAACACACCATCACTCAATGTCTTGCCTTCGGCAACTTCAAGATTGGCATTCAACTTGATTTTCTGGAACGGAATCTGAACATCCATGGAAAAAACAGCCTTTGTTGGCAGCAGGAAACACACAAAAAACAAAACCAGTATTCTGTTAATTATTACATTTTTCATAATGACTTGCTATCAAGATCTTAAAAAACCATTATCTTGTCAGCTCCTAGTGTTTTATCTGCGAGTTCGTCCATTGTACTACGTTTTGCGCCATCCATAATTTCATTATCTGTAATACCGCGTGCATCCATACATGTTCCGCATAGCAATAATGTCCCTTTTCTTACAATGGGTTTCAACATTACCTCAATATTATAATAGCCGCTTGGTGTTTTCTGACCAGACTTGGCACATAGAACAGCATCTGCCATTAAAAAAACAGCCAGTTCAGTTTCTGGATCTTTTTTCAGTATGGCTGATGCCATACGTATCCCGTTGTAACTTCGTTCTGTACCATATGGTGGATCATTTAATATGATTAATATTTTCATTTTTCCTCCAGAAACAATGTGGAGCGTATTAACTTGCTGACTTATTTCTTAATTTCATAATAAATCGAGGCAGAAACATGATTGTTGCCAGAAGCGCAAGACCTAGCAGCCCTTTCTGAACCAAGTCTTCCCCGCCAGCGATAGCTTCACGACCTGCATACCCAATCCATGTGTATGCAAAGGCGCCGGGTAACATGCAAATGTAAGTGGTCACGATATAATGAACCGGGTTGATTCGGGTTAACCCCAGTGCATAATTCAATATATTGAATGGGAACAAAGGAACAAGACGTGTAAAAGCGACAAATCGCCAACCTTCGTTTTCAACGCCATCCATCAGGTATTTGAGTTTTCCGCCTGTTTTCTTTTTCACCCAGTCTGCAGCAAGATAGCGCGACACAAAAAATGCCAATGTTGCACCCAGTGTTGCACCAGTCAGATTAAAGAGTGTTCCCCACAATGGTCCAAATATTGCACCGCCAGCTAATGTAATGATTGAACCGGGAAGAAAAAAGACCGTTGCAACGGCGTATGCTGCCATAAATAATACAGGTGCAAAATCACCTAGTTGTTCAAACCAGATTTTAATCTCTGCTTCATTAAAGTGTTCGCGAAACACAATAGCAAGCGCAATACCTGAAACAAGGAGAATAAAAATAAGGGTTCGAATAATATTACTCTTGTTCATTATCGCCCCATTGGCGACGGTTAATCGCATAATCGGAAATCTTGCCAATGAATGGCATAATCAATATGCCGCTCAACCAGGAACAATGTTTGCTGTCACGGTAAGAGCGAATACCAATCGTCATGCCAGCATGACCGCCTCTCGGTTGTGCACGATAGGTACCAAATAGACGATCCCACCATGGGAGACTAAAGCCGAAATTGCTGTTGGCCTCATCATCTGCAATAGAATGATGCACTCGGTGCATATCCGGTGTGACAATAAATGAACGCAGGATTTTATCAATCGCTTCCGGGATGCGCACATTGCTGTGATTAAACATGGCAGTCGCATTCAAAATAATTTCAAACATAACTACTGCCACGATCGGTGGGCCAAGTAGCAAAATAACAGCAAACTTGATCCCCATCGAAAGGATAATCTCTAATGTATGGAATCGCGCACCTGTCGTTACGTCATAATCCAGATCAGCATGATGCACCCGATGCAGACGCCA
>Ga0224506_10000098_pt1 | contig 84742 bp, 69 predicted proteins | sample SF_Jan12_sed_USG_2_FD_169108 | JGI IMG/M metagenome (GOLD analysis project Ga0224506, IMG submission 169108) | Sediment microbial communities from San Francisco Bay, California, United States - SF_Jan12_sed_USGS_8_1 | ecosystem: Environmental > Aquatic > Marine > Sediment | place: USA...
CTTCCGATCTATAGGTCGTGATGTGGAAGGTATGCGCAAGGACGGCAGTACATTTCCCTTGGAGTTGGCTGTTAGTGAGATGGTGATCGACGGTGAACGTTTGTTCTCAGGAATTGTTCGGGATATTACTGAACGTAAAAAATCTGAACAGGCATTAATCGAAGCCAGAAATTTTGCCGAAGACTCAGCCAGATCCAAGGCAGATTTCCTGGCTAACATGAGCCATGAAATCCGCACTCCCATGAATGCAATCATCAATCTGTCCTATCTGGCTTTGAAAGGTGAGACGGATAACAAAACCTACGACTATATTAAAAAAATTCAGAGTGCATCAAAAAACTTATTAGGTATTATTAATGACATTCTGGATTTTTCCAAGATTGAAGCTCGAAGTTTAGTGTTGGAGGCTATCCCCTTTAACTTGCACAGTGTATTAAACGACCTGGCCACGGTTATTGGCTATCGGGCTTTGGAAAACTACATTGAAGTTCTGTTTCATATTGATACCAAGGTGCCTACTTACTTGTTGGGCGACCCCCTGAGGTTGAGTCAGATATTGACCAATCTAATCTCTAATGCCATCAAGTTTACTCAAAAGGGTGAAGTGGTTCTTACCGTCAGTGTTGCCGGAATAAAAGATGATATCTATTCCATTGAATTCTGTATTAGCGATACCGGCATTGGCATGAATGAAGAACAGCAGGCTAATTTGTTCCAACCGTTTAAGCAGGCCGATGGTTCCATTAGCCGAAAATACGGTGGTACCGGCCTGGGACTTGTCATCAGTCGATACTTAGTGGATTTAATGCACGGTGAAATTACGGTGGAGAGTCAGCTGGGCAAAGGGAGTATATTCAAATTTACGATACCGATACAACAAGACATACAAACTGAGAAAAATGCGGAAAAATTAATGGATTTGAGTAATATCCGCGTACTGGTCGTTGACGATAATTCCACTGCCAGACTCATCGCCACTGATACATTGGTGGCGATGGGGATTCAAACGGATGCGATCGAGAGCGGAACCAAGGCATTGGAGATTCTGCAGAAAAACGACGCTGCTACCATATATGATGTGGTCTTGCTGGATTGGCGTATGCCAGGATTGGACGGTCACGAAACCATGATCAGAATTCGGGAAGACAGCCAAATCAAGATAAAACCTAAGATTATTCTATGTACAGCTTTTGGTATAGAAGTGGTTCGTGAACAGTCACGCAAACATCAGGCTGATGGCTATTTAGGAAAACCCTACAATAATTCTACCTTGCTCAATGCGATTCTCAACTGTCTGAAACATACCTTACAGAGTAAATCAAAACCGGAAAATGCTGGAAAAGCAAACGTAAAGGAGATGAAGAAAATCGTTGGCAAGAGGATTTTGCTGGTTGACGATAACGAAATTAATCAGATGATTGCCATAGATCTTCTTGATAGCGTTGGAGTAGAGGTGACCGCCGCCGGTTCAGCCAAAGAGTGTTTCGAGTGTTTGGAACAGCAGCAATTTGACCTGGTGTTGATGGATATACAGATGCCGGAAATTGACGGCCTGGAAGCAACGCGCATTATCAGGAATGATGCACGTTTTGACTGCATACCTATTATAGCCATGACTGCACATGCCATGGAGAGTGATCGGGAAAAAAGTCTGGCGGCAGGTATGAATGGTCATCTGACAAAACCCATAGATCCGGATGAGCTTTATAAAACCGTCATTCAATGGACAAACAAAAAACCGATGCGTGAGACAGTCGCGGAGAATACTATTGTGCAGGATGAACTACCCGAATCCATAAAAGGCATTGATCTGAAAGTAGGGCTTGCCCAGGTCCGGGGTAACGGCGCACTTTTTCGTAAACTCTTAATTAAGTTTGTTGAGCAATACGCTGATGCGAGCGATAAATTTGAAAAGCTTATGGGTAAAAACGCTCAGGAAGATGCTATTCGCTTGGTGCATTCCATCAAAGGAGTGGCGGGTAGTCTGGGTGCGATGGGTCTTTTTGAAGCGGCGGCCAATCTGGAAACCGAATTGCGCAACGAATCAGTTAACCCTGACAGTAAATTATTCAAGCAAAAACTTCGTGAAGTTATCAAAGGTATATCTCATGGGCTCACTGAAAGTGCCTGACAAGCCTATGTGATTATATCGAAATGACAAAATTGCCGGTATCATATTGGACCATATGATTATAAAATGTTGGGTTTTAATCGCGAAATAACTGAGTTATGGAAAATAAAGTCAAAGTCCTTTTTGTGTGTATGGGCAATATTTGTCGTTCACCCACCGCAGAAGGAGTGTTTGCAAAAATGGTGAACGATAATGGTTTGGCGGAAAAAATACAGTTGGATTCAGCCGGTACTCACGCCTATCACGTTGGCGAGCCGCCGGATCGCAGAGCGCAGCAATGTGCATTGTCCCGAGGCGTAGACTTAAGTCCATTGCGTGCCCGCAAGGCGGTACCTCAGGATTTTGAAATCTTTGATTATGTGCTGGCGATGGATGAGGACAACTACTCCCTGCTAAAGCAGATTTGTCCTCCCGGAATGGAGTATAAGCTCAGTCTGTTTCTGGATTACGCGCCTAATCTGGGGATTAGAGAAGTCCCCGATCCTTACTATGGTGGCACCCAAGGTTTTGAACGAGTGTTGGACATGGTGGAAGAGGCTTCACAGGGTCTGCTGGGAATGATTCGTGATAAAAATGGTTGGTGATAAAACGTTGGCTTAAACAATAAACCCAATGGTTTAGTTGTCAGTCGCTATCAATGGTATTGTCACATTCCGATTCATCAGTGAGTAGCTAATTATCTTGGGTTTACAACCCGACGTACAATGATTAGCGACTGTTGCGTCGTGACATCAGAAGTCGTTGAATTTGAGCCTCATAAGCACGGGCAAACTCTTCGCCAAACATATTTTGAAAATTGTCCTCCACGCTGGAGGCAACTTCACGAAAGTAGTCCTCGTAGGAATCCCAATACTTGGCTTTCTTGGTGCCGGGTAAGATGCCTCGGCCATGGGCATTATCAAAATGCAATTCCAGATAACGCGGATCAAAGCGTTTTAGCAAAGCCAGAATGGCAGCTTGCGTGCCGGCCATAACAGCCAGCTGGTGACCCTCTATATCTTCAAAACCTTCTTTTAAAGCTTTGACAGGCGGCAAATAGCTCCCGGTGGTGTTACCAAACATGTTTCGTATGGCTTCATCCACATTAACAGAAAATTTTAAGGGATTGTTTTCCGCCGCTTGGATCGTGGTCATGGACATGCGAAATTCGCTTTTAATGTTAGTCCTTGCACGCAGCACATTAAAAGCCCCATTGACGCATTCTTTGACGACTTCTCCCACGGTATGTAAAAAGGAATTGGCTTTCTCGGGGGGTATATTCAAACCGTTCACATTCATGCCGTTCAGAACGGCTTGCAAGGCTGCCGGTGCTGCGTATTCTCCAGATACCGGTTTTTGTGCCGGAGGCGGTGCAGGTCGTTTTTTGAGTACGGGTTTGCCAGTCGGTTTACCTGCAGGTTTAAGTTCGGGGATTTGCCCGGAACTGGTAAAGCCGGAACGGGTTGCGGCGCCGGATCGTAATGAAGCCGGAGAGGAGAATCTTAAATTGTCCTCGGAAATTATCGGTTCGGCGACTGCTGCTTGTGATTTATCCGATAGCCAATCATCGGGAATAATATTGGGTGGCGTAAAATGATTCGCTAAAGGCGAGGAGTTGTCACTTTGCGTTTGTCTAGGTACCGGTTTGGGGGCCGCTTCCGGTAAATAGTCGTCTACCAACTGGAAAGGGGTATCACTATTGATGGATGGTGGCGGGTTATTGAACAGGTCCAAGGGATCTACGGGCGATGCATGGCTGTTACCGACAAAATTCTGCATAGCGGGAGGGTTGGAGACAAAGGCATTCCCGCTGCCCATGTGGTCTACCGGCTCAGCGACCATAGCCTCATTGATGCTGATGGAAATAATGTACTCACCGATCTTCAATGTATCGCCGTGTTGCAGGGGTGCGCTGTTACCTTTTCCCAATGGTAACTTGGCGTCATTAATATAGACGCCATTGGTGCTGGTATCGGTTATTTGGTAGTGGCCGTTTTGTTGACTAATCGTGGCATGTTTGCCTGATATGAATCGGCTGGCATCCACCAGTACCCAGTCACAGGTGCGCGTACGGCCTATGGTGCCTCCTTGCTCAAATGTCTTTGAGATGGATTGGCCCGGTATTGCCGCGGGTTGGTTGGTGATGCTGAATGTAATGCTCATCTATTTAGCCTTAGTTTGGGTCGCGCCTTGAATTACATCTGAGTAATCTATTCCTGGGCATTGTGTAACAAACGCGTAATGAACACGTTTTTGTCCGTTTTGGTTGCGGATATTCGAATTCTACCTTTTACAGTACGTTTGTCATTGGTGTTTTGGGGCTGTAAAGTGGCTTCAAACAAACCGGAGCCCACAGCAAGCTTGCCACTGGTTTTCCAGGTCAGGCTTTTAATATTGATGCGCCGGGTTTGAGTACTTCTAAACAGGTCGATATAGTCTTTGCGTATATCATCCAAACTGGCGGTTTCATTGGTGCGTGCTTCCCTGGAAAACAATCCCATCAAACGTTCGACATCACCATCATCATAGTAAGTGACAAAGCGTGCAATTAATAACTGCAACTCTTCATTATTTGGTGGTTTTGTACCAGCTTGTCTATTCAGTGCAACCGCTTGTTGATTGAGCTTAGTGGAAAATTTTTGATTAATCAGATACAGACCCTTAATTTTGAAGCCTTTGTTTTCCTTCAAATGTACGGTCACGTCCGCAGAAAAAACTTGATCTACATTGGTATTTGTCGGGTTTAGCTGAGCTAAATATTTGCCTTTACCCTGAATGGTACTGCCTTTTCGAGTCCAGGAGAAATCACTGAATTGAATTTTTCTTGAACGTGTGGTTTGAAATAACTGTTTGTAATCCGCTTCAATCTCGGCCGAAGAGTTGTGGTGGTTGGTAGCGGCATCCTCAGAAAACAAACCCATGACTTCTTTAAGTCGGCCTTTTTCGTATGCGGTAGATAATTTATTCAATACTCGATTGAGTTGCTTACTATCTAAACGCGACGGGTTTGCGTTTGTTTTGGCCGCTTTAGCAACCGATTGTGTTTGAGGAGGCTCATTGACTGTATGCGATATCCCAGAGGTTTCCGGAACATTGGATATACTGGCGATTTGCATATAGGACGGGTCTATCGTCGCGATCAGCGAGGTGAGCGGTGACTCTGTGTCCGGTTTACTGTTAACCTGGGCCAGCCTGTCTTTGATGAGCTGAGCGAAAGCTTTGCCCCATTCCGTATGTAATGCCTGGTATTTCTCCTCTGCGTCCAGCAGTTCCCAGTCCAATATAAACTGATTGATTTGTAAATCGTTCCATTCGTTATTTTCAAGAAAACTATCCACCAGGGTTTTGGCTCTGGAGGTAAATTGATTATTGACACTGCTAATGAGATTTTCCTGAACTTCAGCCAGATTCGCTTCGGGATCGGAGTCGGGTAGAAAACCGATGACTAATCCGGCTGTCAAGGCAATGCTTAAACCGCCATAGATTAACAGGGGTTTGAAATTGAAGCTCAACGCCGGTTTTTGACTGCCGGCTTGCGACAACGCTTGCAGCGGATCATTCTCGTTGACCGGCATCGCTTCGTCGGTCAACGATTCAACCGGAGGTATGTTATGCGATGTGTGTATGGATTCTTCAATATTGGGCGAAGTGGCCCCAGGAACTCCCACAATGACATCGATAATGTGCCGTCGTTGTTCACGGTACATTTCCAAAGGAATCATGCCATTGGTGTACGATCTGACTAATTTACGTAGTTCCGATTCGCCCATTATTACGTCTCTTATGCTATCAATATGCTCAGAAATTGGATTTCCGGGTAGGATTGTGCCTGCTGAGCTACCATAATTATATAAATAACAACACCTTATATTCAAGTGTGGGTAGAAGGAAAACCTTACCAATTATTCATATTATTGTTTTTATCTAAATCCCTATTGTTGTGCAATCCATACCTACTTATCAAGAGAAAATCCGCCATTTCTATATCTTTTTAAGTGATTAGTATGCCGTTCCCGATCTGATTTTATTTGTTACAAATTCCAATCTTCAGGGATTATGCCGCCTTGAGCGTTGGATTGTGTCACCACCTTGGTATTTTCGCTTTCATGCCAACCCCACAACGGCCAGCGACCGTCTAAGAAACCGGAATATCCTTCAACAGGAGGAAGTCCCTGGCTTGTTAGAAAACAAGGTTTGACTTTAGGTGATCCGGATGTCCACCAAACACTGTAGTGTTTATTAAAGCAAAAAAGGAAATGGTTTAACAAGTTCAAATACGGTCCAATCATTTCCTGGTTTGTTGCTAAGGCTTGAAAAGTGGATTTGCCACTACTGTGTACGGAAACGGTATTGGTGGTGGCCGTTGAATAAGCGGTTGCGCTTATCGAAACAGGTACGTCCAGTTGTTCAACGGCTTTATCGAATGCATCCAGATCGAATGGCTCGTCCAGCGCATTTAAGGCTTGTTGTTCTGCTGCATCGAACCAGTCATTCATGTCTTTGGGTAATTGTAAAATATTAAAGCCGTTGGGTATGGGGACTAAAATGGTGAGTGGAAAGTACCGTCCCACTTTGTCTACCGAAGGCATCAAAACTCCGGCATAGGCCTGATTGCCGCAAATACTGGGGCCCAACACAAAACGCCAAATGGGGCTGGTCAGATAAGTGTCCAACCATTGGTCGGATAGTTGTTCTTTACTTCTGGCGATGCTTTTTTGCAACCAGGCATCCCAGGGTTCCAGGAATTCTCGAGGTGTGCGACGGTTGAGAAAATCCCCATTACTGGGGATTTTTCCATAAAAACCAGGTCCGCTTGTGGCCGTACTCACGATCTATAACCTTGTGGGGCAGCTGAAACTTTCCAAAGCGCCCAGTCGAAATGGGTTCACCACGCTGTCGGCTCTGAGCTCATATTTGGCTTTGTGGCCGTTGATTTCAAAAGTGACCTTGTATTGGTCGTTGAGCGCGGTTTTGGTTACTTCCGACTGATCCAACACACGGAAGAAACCCCAAGGGCCGTCTTTGGTGCGGCTGATATGGCTGCCCGAGCTGGCTTTAAACGACATGCGTACTCGGCTGGGTCCATCCGGTCCGGGCCATTTCAAATTCTTAAACCGTTGTGGATCATGTTTATACACCAACTGTTGACCGTCAATGTTCAATGAAAATTGCACAATATTTCCGTCCAGATAAGTGGGTTTAAGTTTAAAGCTAACAGAAGGTAGAGGGCTGCCATCGGCAAAAAATGTGTTTTTGATGATGTATGCATTTTCCAATGAGTTCAATGCGGACCGGGAAAGCCCCAATGTCTGATTTTCAAAAGACCGTAGTGACCAACCTCGGCGAGTGACATTGACGAAGGGGCTTAAATATCGCTTGTAGAAAGTATCCAAATCGCCATCGGGCCCGAAAAATTTTGAAAAATCCGTAAGCGAAATTTCTTCTGTGCTGGTCTTACGCAAAGGATAACGGTTTTTCAAGCCGCGGTTAAAGTTGGGTACAATATCCGCTTCCCAAATGTTGTTGATGTGAGCGTGAGCGCTATTGAGTACCACTCGCCAACTGTGATCGGCAATGCTCAGCATCCAGCTTCGAACCGGCTCCTCTAAGCGGGATGCTTTCAAACGCAAACGCCCAATGGCATCGCCGCTGCCACCGGACATACGTTTTGCAGCCGCTTGCAAAGCCGCGCTGCCGCGCGAACCCGCGGCGATGTCCAACATAAAGTTGTGGACCTCACCCACTTGCGCCAGTACATCGTTAATGGGTGGCGGTATGCTGCCTTTACTCTGAACCAGCTTGTTAACGGGTTCAAATGTGTTTTGCACTTTTAAACCGGGGCCTTTTACCAGCTTGGATAAATTGACGCCCTGGACCTTTTTCATCACACTGGCAACACGTTTGGCTTTACTGCTAAGAGCAGTAGCAGCACCGGCGGCGGCATTGGCCTCGGGGTTATCCGGTAAGCGGTTCAAAGACGTGTTGGTGTCCAGAGTCTTTAATATGCCAACGATAGGGGATTGCGGTCCCGACAGCAGTTCCAGATTGTCTATGGCATGATCGATATTTTTAAATTTGGCAATTTGTAAGTTGTTAATCAAGGCATCCCAGGTTTGAATATAGTCAGCCAGATACAGTTTCTGAACTTGTTTGTTCAATTCAGCCGGGTCCACATCGTGCTGTTCGCGAGAACCTAATACCCAGTTTTCATCGGTGGTTTCGGTAGCGATTTCCATCCCCTCGGACATATAAACATCGTGAAAACCTTTGTAAGTGAACAGGCTGGGAATATTCTTCACCGTGTCATCTCCATTTTTTAAAGAAAAAGGAGATTGGCCCGGTCCCGACACTATGCCGGCTATGTTAATTGCCAGAGTGTCGTTGGCTGCTGCTTCTTGTTTTAGGCGGGTGTAGACGCGCTCAGCCAACGGAATGCGGCGCAAAACATTTCGAGTTTTTGCGATCAGGGTAGGGTTGACTTTAATGGGATTAAAGCCGTTTTCAAATAAGGCGTTCATATGATCGCCAAGTTGTTGTTGGCGGGTTTTATCGCCGGGATTGCTGTTTTGCCAATCCAGGTTAACCCAAAGTTTAAAGAATTCGGGGTCCAGATTTTTGGTATCGTACAGCATTAAATAGGCTTTCAGTGCGCCATGTAAATATTCGCTGTTGGCTCCCCGTGTGACGAGTTGTTCTTCTAATCGATTGGCGAGTCGCGGTAGAAAATCGCTGACCAGTACCCGTCGATAAGCTTCATCCGCTGCGGGTTCCACGGAGGAACGTTTGTTCAAGCCAAGACTGGATAACCAGGTCAAACCGCTGTTCGCATAGACGGTGCGTGCCTGATTTAACGAGTGTAATTCCGGCAGGATGGCGGCCACATCCCGCGACGTTTTGGATTGCTGAGCCATGGCAAGGTAGTTATTCAGGTTTTCCGATACCCGGTTGATGTGAGCAGAATTGGCGCTATAACTGCCGGTCCAGGTTAAGGTTGCCGCCATTGTGATGATGACGGCACCTGCATAAGCGGCTCGTAACAACCAAGCTCTTTGTTTCTCCAGGCGCTGGTCCGTTCCCGCCACACCGGCTTCAGGAAAAATGACCTGTTTAAACAAATTGGTAATGAAATAACTGCGACCTTGACCGCTAAAATGCGGCGCTGCCGTGCGGTCAATACCGAATATGCTGGCCAATGAACCCATAATACGGTCGATTGGCGTACCTTCCTGGGTACCGCTGGTAAAATAGACACCGCGCAACAGGAACGGTGATTCGTAGCGGCTCGGACGAAAAATTTCCTGCAGAAAAGAATCCGCGGTTTGCTTCAGACTTGCCATTTGGTGAGGAAAGCTGTGAATCATATTGCGTCGTTGCAAATCCCGTTCTTGATTCATTCGCGGCAGTACGCGGCTGTTGATACGGGCTATTAGAGTATCAAACTCACCGGAGAAATGTTTTACCACGCCTTCACGGGCAGAAGCCGCATCCATCGGAAAGGTGATACCCCATACCTGGCTTCGGTCATCACGTCCCATATCTTCGAAAAATTCGTTAAATCCCGCCACCAAATCCGTTTTGGTGAAAAGGACATAGACCGGGAATTTTATTCCCAGCTTTTGGTTTAGTTCTTGAATTCTATGCTTGATGGTAGTGGCGTGATGCAACCGTTCGGATTCGTTTTGTTGCATTAACTCAGCCAGGCTGATACCAATCATGACGCCGTTGATGGGGCGGCGTTTGCGGTGCTTTTTCAAAAGTCCGAGGAAACCATCCCAACCGGCACGGTCGGTTTCTGCGTGGCTGTCCTGAGTGGTGTAGCGTCCGGCGGTGTCCACCAGTACAGCTTCGTCAGTAAACCAAAAGTCACAATCGCGGGTACCGCCGACACCACGTAAGGCCTGATTGCCGAATCGGTCTCCCAAGGGAAACCGCAATCCGGAATTGGCAATAGCCGTGGTTTTTCCTGAACCCGGAGGGCCAATAATAATGTACCAGGGTAATTCGTTTAGCTTTTCTTCGCCTTGGCCGCCTTGGTGTTTGGTTTTACGAAGTACGCCCAGCGCTTCGTTAAAGTTTCTTTGCAGCATGGAAACATCTTCGCTGCCAAAAGCGGAGTCTTCGCCGGCTTCCTGTGTGGATGATTCCAAGCCGGCAATCAGTCCTTCGTTATCCTGTTTGGCTTTAATTTGTTTGAGCAATTGCACGATTGCCCAGGTCATAATGATAATGACAATCGTTAACAGTCTGGCGGTAACGCTTTTTAGGGGAACATATTCGTTGATGGCCACCATAGGGCCGCCAAACCAGATTAATAGGGACAGGGCCAGTAAGCCTGCAATGATAAACGCCCAACGGATCATGATTCTTCCTTCTTAATTACAACAGCGGTGGGATTGATGTTTTCCAGCCGATCCACCACAGGAGAAGATGATTGATGCAATATAAAGTTAAAGCCCACATAAATACCAAACATAACAGCACCGGCAATGGTGGCAACGGCCCAAAAGGGCACTTGTCGCAAGCGATTCATTCGGGTATTTAAGCCACGCCAACGAGGTGACAGTTCCCGCTCATAATCACCCCGGTGGGTCCGGATAATGCGGTGCAGTTCATCCTTTAACGATTCCAGTTGCGAGCGTCCATGGTCCATAATGCGATAACGGCCTTCAAAGCCGAGCGCTAAGCAAATGGAATAAAGTTCCAGTAAATCAATGTTGCGGCGTGGATCGGTTTTTATGCGATCGAGAATTTGGAAAAACTTTTCCCCGCCACCGGTTTCCTGGTGAAAGCTGCTCAACATACTCTGACTGCTCCACAAACTGGTACTACCCCAGGGGGTGTTGAGCACTGCCTCATCAATCGCGGCGCACAAGGCATATCGTGCCGCCAGAACGGCTTCCGGAGAAACACTGCGATTGCGGGCATTATTCTCAAAACTCTGGATTTCCTGGGCGACCTGACGGTGTAGTCCGCCGACATCATTGTGATGAGGTGAGCTTTTTAAACGACCCACTAAGGCCAGAAGACGCGCAGCGGCGTCGGTCAGCACATTAGGCCCTGTGGGGTTCTCGGGAAGAGCATAAGATATAGGTGCTGCCGGTGCATATTGTGGTTGGGCAAATTGGGGTGGTGGTGCATATTGGGGTTGCGCCTGCATCGGAGCTTGTTGCATGGGTGGTTCTGCCGGTGGCGGCGAGAAAGCCGGGGCCGGTGGGACATAACCCGGTGGTGGCATGTGGCTGGAACGCTGGCCACCGGGATTGGGTTTGACAATGATCGTGCGGTCGGCATCATCTCGGTTAAAAGGGTCGTCAGAACTCATAGTGTCTACTCTTTGATTGCCCAAAATTCAAGTTCAAGTCCGGGAAATTCGCCTCCGATATGGAATGCAAACCCACCGGTGTTTGACATTTTTTTCCACAAATCACTGGAACGGTTCAGTTCAAAGTAGCTGAAGCCGGAGTGATAGGGGATTTGCCGGGGAGCCACAGCCATTTGATGCAAAGCGATGCCCGGCAGTTGTAAATTGACCAGCTCACTGATCATCTCAGCCGGTCCTGCTTTTACCTGGGCTGGAAAACGACTGGATAATTCTTCTGTAGGAATATTGGCGTGGGCCGCCAAAACAAAGTAGGAATTTTTCAACAGATTGCGATCGGCTATCGTGGCTACATGAATACCGTATTTGTGAGCTTGGAGATTCAGCGGCACCGCGGTTTGTTCCATGACCATGCTCAGGGATCGACGCAGCTCATTCATTACTGGCGCGAAAGTGTCGGCCAGATTTTCATGGTTATAGGTGGGAAACTTTAAGGTTCTGCGATTGGTGCTGCTGAAAGTGGCCAGTTCTCCGGCCATTTGTACAGCGTATTGATAAAAAGTTTCCGGATGCAAACCTTCGCTGGTAGCCAAATGGTTCATTAAAGGCTCATAGCGATTAACGCACTGTAACAGCATAAAATCCGCAATCTCGGCACTGCCTCCGCGGCCGGAGCTGGATACCCGCCCGGCCAGCACGTCACCGCGCTGATGGAACAGACCTTCGAGTTCGCTGAGGAAGTCGTATAGCTTGGGTGCGGCACGACAATCCAGTACCGGTGGGATATAGTCCAAGTCCATTACGACTTTTTTGTCCGAACGACATTCGACGATTCTGGCTATGCCCAGCGTGGCGTATTGTCCCAAGCCTTCACCTTCCAACATCAGATTCAGGCGCATGGTGCCCACTTCAATTTCCATCTGTTCGGTCATGCCGGCGTTATTGTCTCGACATTTGTCTACTTTGGGATAAAACCGTGCCAGACTCTCCTCATTATCCAGGGCTTCCACTTCGGTGGCGTCACGTCTTTTCAAGGGCAGAGTCAGATACACCACTTTATTACGCACATCCTCGGTGATATCCAGGCTAATGGGTGGTTCGTCATCGTGTGGAATATTAAACGGAGTGCCATCAGGAAGAATACCTCTGAGGCGGCTGATAGCGACTTTCCCCAGTGCCAGTGCGCCGTCATCAATGACGATTTCCTTGATGCCCCAGCTGTAATTTCGAATCCCGGAACAACGTCCTTGGATGTAGGTTTCGAAATAGCGGTCGTTTTGTTGAAAGTGCTGTGGTCGCAGGAACAAGCCCTCTGACCAGATTACTTTATTATTCCATGACATATTGTTGATACCTGTTTAATGCACACTTATTCGTTAGTATTGTAATTACGAGTATCACGTAGACGCTTTTTGGTGTTGGTCACCGACACGCTTAGACTGCCCAAATGGATCATGATGGTGGATTTGGTGTGCGGCTCCAGTTTAAGAGATCCACGCCAACGTGAGTTATCCAGATCCCGGTAGGCCGCCAATACAGCAAGGTAACGGGCTTCATCTTTGGCGTTGCGTTCCAGTTTTAATGTTTGTCCGGGTTTAATTTCCAATTCTTGTTTAAAGACGATGAATTTACCCAAAGTTTCAGCTTCGGTGTCGTATAAGGAAAAGAAATCGGAATTATCGAAAGCGCTGACTTCATTTAACTCATAAATCCTCAAGACCACCGGGGAAGGGCGTCCTTCTGAATTGGGGTTTAGGTGCGGAGATGCTTCTATAGATAACGCCAATTCTGTTGGGGCCGGACCAAACAGGCTGGCGCAGCCGGTTAGACTCAGTACAGCTGTTATCAGAATAATCAATGGGATGGTCGCTCTCACTTTCTTCTGCTCCTCCGTCTTACTTTTAGCCAAATGCTCTTCTTGGTGATTCTTTATATAGTTAACCGTTAAGTTGACTATTTTATTGTTTTCCTGTTGCCCATGGGTTGCGGGTATTAATTTGAGTACTCTTTTGAGTCGACCCCAGACTGGAATATATCAGTGGTGACAGGGTATTTTACTACAACTAATTCAAAAGTTTGCGTGTACTTTGGCACTCATTTCACCACCCATGCCAAAATCCTGCCGGTGACTTTGGCGGTACAACGTATAAGTATTACATGGATCGACTTAATGAAGCTAGATAGCACCGCGAAACTGTGAAAATGCACACCTGTGGCGTCACTGGAATGGCTTAGACTAAAGAAAAGGTGGCTTCTTTATTATCATTTGGCATAACGATGTGAGTGTCATATCACCATTAATGTGGTTAAATATTCATCAGCATGCCTACAGATGCCATAGGACGGGGTTCCGTGAAAATTCACAGTTGACAATAGGTTTTTCGAGGGATCTAATAAAAGACTTAAACAGGTACTGATCAATGTTTGATCAGTTTGGCTGCTGATTGCTGCTTGCGGACGGTCCCCAGGGAATGAGTTTGACCTCGCGACCCTGAAACAAAATAACCCTACGGAACCAGCTGGGAAAGGGGCAAGTAAAGGGAAAAAGGGGCCTGGTCGGACGAAAGGTTGTACCAACCCTATTAACTCACAGTTAGAATTAGTGCGCAGTTAGTTAGTACGCAGTAAGTACCCAGTAAGTACGCAGCAGCTATAACAACCGCAATAACAGCAAGAGTGATTTTAGTTCGTTTTTCAAGGGAAACGTATATGGGCATAGATGTGACAAAATGTTTGGCTGAAATTTCAGTAGACTCCCCCTGCGGTGATGATCTGGAATATGACGCGGATTTCCAGGAACTGGAACGTTCGGCGCAGTATAAAGCGGAAAAGCAAATAGGCGATGCAATCGTCGAAGCCCAGGAACCCGATTGGTCCTCCGTGGGTAAACAGTCCCAGACATTATTCAGCAGAACAAAAGATTTGCGGGTAGCGATGTTTTTGTTGTCGGCTTCCTTTCGAACCAGTGGGTATGGCGGTTTGTTGAATTCCTTAGAGATTATGCACGGCTTATTGGATCAATATTGGGATGATGTGCATCCGAAGCTCGATCCGGAAGATAATAACGATCCCACTATGCGTATTAACATTATTTCCACATTAGCAGATCACGCCAGCACCTTGGCGCCGCTACAGAAGGTTCCCTTGGTTAGTGTGCAAGGCATCGGAAGTTACAGCATAAAAGATGTGGACGTTGCCAGTGGAGCCATGCCCCACACAGGCGCTTCTGATCCACCGGATCCGGGGCTGATCGAAGCGGCTTTTATGGAAGTCAATTTAGACGAGTTAATTGCCAAAGCCGAGCAGGTCAAAAACTGCGTGGACATTGTTAAGGCAATTGAGGAGTTGGTGACGAATAAAGTAGGAGCAGCCTACGCACCCGATTTGGGAGCATTGGTCAAACTGCTCAATCACGTACATCAGGAACTGGGGCAACGTCTGGCGAATCGCGGAGTGGATGATGCTGTAGACGATGGTGAGCCGGGAGAAGAAAGCAGCAATGGCAAAAAAGGTGGTGCAGCAATGAGTGGCGAAATCAAAACCAGTGAAGACGTCATCCGGATGCTGGATAAAATATGTGATTATTACGCAAAATACGAACCTTCGAGTCCTTTGCCGCTATTATTACAAAGAGCAAAACGGTTGGTGCGTAAAGATTTTATAGAAATTTTAAGGGATATAGCACCGGATGGGTTAACCCAAGCCGGACGTGTAACCGGTGTTGATACTTAAGCTCCGGACGTTTAACAACTTTAGAATCAGACAATGGTTTCAGTTTTTAATTTTTCATTTTAAAGGAGGCTTCTCGTGGCCAAACCAAGCAGTCAAAAATTTATTGCCCGTAACAGGGCTCCTCGAGTTCAAATCGAATACGATGTGGAACTCTATGGTGCACAGAAGAAAGTCCAGCTTCCGTTTGTAATGGGTGTTATGTCGGATCTTTCCGGTAATCCTGCAGAACCACTTCCCTCGGTAGAAGATCGTAAAGCCATGGATATTGACGTCGATAATTTTGATGAGCGACTCAAAGCGATGAAGCCTCGTGTGGCTTTCAGTGTTCCCAACACCTTAACCGGTGAAGGTAATATGAGCGTTGATATTACCTTCGAAAGCATGGACGACTTTTCCCCTGGTGCCGTCGCCAGAAAAGTAGATGCATTGAGCAAGCTGCTGGATACCCGTACACAGTTATCCAACTTGGTGACCTATATGGACGGTAAAGCGGGAGCCGAGGATCTTATTGCCAAAGCGCTGGCTGACCCGGAACTTCTCAAAGCGCTGTCTGCCTCTCCCAATGATGATGCAGAATAAGTTTTAACGAAATTAATAGAATATTAGGAGCAAGAGAATGGCTGAAGCAGAAACAGAAGCAGCGGAAAGCGCAGCGGCGGAGAATTTAAGTGTCGACGACTTCTCCGAACTGTTGGGTAAAGAGTTTAAACCCAAGTCCGATCGTGCCAAAGAAGCGGTAGAGAGCGCAGTTAAAACATTGGCGCAGCAAGCCTTGGAGGAAACCACGGTTATTTCCAATGACGTGATTGCAACCATAAACTCTATCATTGCTGAGATTGATCACAAGTTAACGGAACAAGTGAATCTGATTCTTCACAATGAGGAATTCCAGAAATTGGAAGGATCCTGGAGAGGATTGCACTATCTGGTCAATAACACCGAATCCGATGAAATGTTGAAAATTAAAGTATTCAACATATCCAAGAAAGAATTGGGTAAGACTTTGAAGAAATTTAAAGGTGCGGCCTGGGATCAAAGCCCTATCTTCAAGAAATACTATGAAGAAGAATACGGTCAGTTTGGCGGCGAACCCTACGGTTGTATTGTTGGCGACTACTATTTCGATCATGGTCCACAGGACGTCGAATTGTTGGGTTCCATTGCTCAGGTGGCAGCAGCGTCTCACGCGCCGTTCATCGCAGGTGCCTCGCCTACAACATTGCAAATGGATTCCTGGCAGGAAATCAGTAATCCTCGGGACTTGACCAAGATTTTTTCCACTCCGGAATATGCAGGCTGGCGCTCTTTGCGTGAGGCAGATGATTCCAAGTATATCGGTTTGGCGATGCCGCGCTTTTTATCGCGCTTACCTTACGGTGCTAAAACCGAGCCGGTGGATGAGTTCGACTTTGAAGAGGACACCGAAGGTGCCGATTCCGGTAAATACACCTGGGCTAATTCAGCCTACGCAATGGCAGTAAACGTCAACCAATCTTTCAAAGAATATGGTTGGTGTTCCCGAATCCGTGGTGTGGAGTCCGGCGGTGCCGTTTTAGGTTTGCCTACGCATACTTTTCCTACAGATGACGGTGGTGTTGACATGAAATGTCCTACCGAAGTGGCTATTAGCGACCGTCGCGAAGCGGAATTGGCCAGAAACGGATTTATGCCGTTGATCCACAAAAAGAACTCTGATATCGCCGCATTCATTGGTGCGCAGTCCTTGCAGGCACCGGCCGAGTACGATGATCCGGATGCTTCTGCCAATGCTGCTCTGGCGGCCCGGTTGCCGTATTTATTCGCCAGTTGCCGATTTGCCCATTATTTAAAATGTATTGTGCGGGATAAAATCGGTTCCTTTAAGGAAAAAGATGACATGCAACGCTGGTTACAGGATTGGATTAACGCCTATGTTGATGGTGATCCGGTAAATTCCAGTGAAAACATGAAAGCCAGAAAGCCACTGGCGGGTGCGGAAGTCGTAGTTGAAGAAGTGGAAGGAAATCCCGGATATTACACATCCAAATTCTTTTTACGTCCCCATTATCAGTTGGAGGGCTTAACCGTTTCCTTGCGTCTGGTGTCTAAATTACCGTCAGCAAAAGGTTAAGTGGAAGGAAATGGGTAATATTCACACTTTGGGTTTTTTTCGTTGTAATCGTGTGTAATTGTAATAAGATATCTCTACGTAAAGCAGTGAATAATACTCAATAAATTTATTAACTACGAACAAAAGGAAGGCTACGATGGCTGTTGATATGTTTTTAAAATTGGAAGGCACTATCAAAGGTGAATCCAAGGACGAGAAGTACAAAGATGATATTGATATTTTAGCATGGAGCTGGGGTATGAATCAGTCCGGTTCATTCCACGTCGGTGGCGGCGGTGGTGCCGGTAAGGTAAATATCCAGGACATCTCTATCACCAAATACATTGATGCTTCTTCTTGTAACTTGATGCAATTCTGTTCCGACGGTACTCACTTCAAAGAAGGCAAACTGGTTGTACGTAAAGCTGGTAAAAAGCCTCTGGAATACGTTGTTATCAAAATGAAAGACATTCTTGTTACTTCTGTGAGCACTGGCGGCAGCGGTGGTGAAGATCGACTGACAGAAAACGTTACCTTAAACTTTGCACAAGTTAACGTTGAATACTCTACACAGAAAGAAGACGGTAGTGGCGAACCTTGCAAAGCCTACACATGGAACATCGAATCGAACACGGCGAATACCGATATCTAATCGATTTCCATCATTGATGGTTCGACAAATGGCGCTCAGTTTTCTGAGCGCCTTTTGTCGTTTGGGGAAAGTGAAATATTTAATAAATAAAAGAGTATTATGCAAGAAAAAAAGGGCGCTGTTGCTCAAATAATAGTATTATCATAGGTTCCGGGAACCATATAAACTGAGACTAAGAATTAGGAAGAATAATGACTATTGCCGAAGAAAGTCTGCGTAGCGGCGACCTCACCGAAGCGCTGAAACAACTACAGGATCAGGTTAGAAAAGACCCGTCCAATGTTCAGTATCGTATTTTTCTGTTTCAACTTTTGTGCGTGCTGGGGCAGTGGGACAGAGCGTTAACCCAACTGAATGTGTCCGGCGAGATGGATGCGAGCACTTTGGCGATGGTGCATATGTATCGAGAGGCATTGCAGTGCGAAGCGCTGCGCACGGATATATTTTCCGGTAAACGTACGCCATTGGTTTTTGGGGAGCCGCAACAATGGATTGCTTTGGTGCTGGAGGCCTTGAAACTTTCCGCCAATGGAAAGCACGCAGAGAGTCAAGCTTTAAGAGAACAGGCTTATGATGTAGCACCCGTGGTTAGCGGCAAGATCAACGACGAAAGTTTCGAGTGGTTAGCCGACGCAGATTCGCGCATTGGTCCTTTTCTGGAGGCTATCGTCAATGGCAATTATTATTGGATTCCGTTTCAACGCATTAAAAAAATTAATATCGACGCACCGGAAGATCTGCGTGATATGGTATGGATGCCGGCCTATTTTACATGGGATAACGGTGGTGAGACCGTTGGATTGATTCCCAGTCGTTATGCAGGATCGGAGGGCAGCGACGATAACGACATACGGTTATGCCGTAAAACACAGTGGGATGAAATGGCAGAGGGGGTTTATTATGGAATCGGACAACGATTATTTACCACGGACACTCAAGATGTATCCTTGTTGGATACCAGAACCATTGAATTTGACTTGCCGGAAATCGAATAGCTTACAAAGGTAAGGAATCGCTATGGCGGAACTGTCACAAAAAGAACGCTTGCAGCCATCGTTGCTGGATAGGTTGACTGACCGAGATCCGGAACGTAAGGCAGAATCCCGTACGGAACGGGTGCTGTCCTTGCAACAACTGCGAAAGAGCGTGATTCGCGATATCGGTTGGCTATTGAATACAGACAATTTGTCCTTGGGGCAGGAGCAAGAAGACTATCCGGAGTTGACTCACTCAGTACTTAACTACGGTATGCCCGACATGTCGGGTACTTCCGTTTCCAACTTGGATAGCGAGGCCCTGGTGGCCAATATTAAACAGGCCATTATCGATTTTGAACCCAGAATTCTCAAAAACACTATTCGAATCAATTTGGTTGTTGATGACGAAAAAATGAATAATAAAGCCGTTTCATTCGAAATTGAGGGCGAGTTGTGGGCTCAACCCACGCCGTTGCGCGTCTATCTGAAAACGGAATTGGACTTGGAAACCGGTAACATAGACGTTAGTGATTCGGTTGGGGTGCGCTAAATGGATCCGCGATTATTACAATATTATAATAGGGAATTGCAGCATATTCGGGAAATGGGGGGTGAATTTGCGAAAGAATACCCCAAAATAGCCGGGCGCTTGGGTCTGGAAACCTTCGAATGTGCTGATCCCTATGTGGAACGTTTACTTGAAGGGTTTGCTTTTCTGGCAGCGAGGGTCCAGTTAAAAGTAGATTCGGAATTTCCACAGTTTACCCAGCACATGCTGGAAATGATTTATCCGCAATACTTGTCACCTACTCCTTCCATGGCGGTAGTACAGTTTAATCCCGATTTAAACGAAAGTGGATTGGCGGAAGGATTTGAGATTCCCCGTAACAGTGTTTTACGGAGTTTGTTGGGCAAAGGTGAGCAGACGGTTTGCGAATATCGTACGTCCAGTGATATTGCGCTCTGGCCTTTGGAAATCACCAACGCCGAATATTTGACTAACGCCAGTTCATTTGTATCTTTGGATCAGAAACGTCTTAAAGATGCAAAAGCCGGGGTAAAACTACGCTTGCGGGCAACGGCGGGTCTGACAATAAACAAACTGGCGTTGGAAAAACTGCCTTTATATTTGCGCGGTAGTGACGAGTTGCCTATGCACCTATATGAGCAGATTCTTGCCAATTCGGTTGCCATAGTCGCCAGGCCGGCAAAGAACCCGGGTTCCTGGTGTGAGATTATTGATAAACGGTATATTACTCGTACCGGCTTTGAAGACAATGAAGCGGTTTTACCCCAAAGTAATCGATCTTTTCAGGGGTATCGCCTGTTACACGAATACTTTACCTTTCCCCAGCGGTTTATGTTTATTGAATTGGGCGGTTTGGGTAAAGCGGTTAAACGCTGCGAGGAAAAAGATCTGGAGTTGGTCATTTTGTTCGATCGTATTGACCGTTCTCTGGAAGAGTTAGTCAATGCGGGAAATTTCTCCCTACATTGCACGCCGGCTATTAATTTGTTTCCCAAGCGAGCGGATCGAATCCACTTAAACAACCGCGATCCGGAATTTCATATCGTACCCGATCGAACCCGACCTTTAGACTTCGAAATCTACTCAGTCACCGAAGCGATTGGGATCGGTACCAGTGCGGACGACGAACAGGAATTCCTGCCGTTCTATGCCGCAACGGATTTAACCATTCATCGTGATGATCAAGCTTATTACACCCTCAAGCGGGTGCCGCGTATGCTATCCAGCAAGCAAGTAAGAAAAGGCCCACGTTCCAGCTATATCGGCAGTGAAACGTTTATTTCTTTAGTCGATGGAAATAATGCTCCTTACAGGAAAAATCTGCGTCAATTGGCTGTACAGACCATGTGTACCAATCGAGACCTGCCCTTACATATGGCTTTAGGAACGGGCAAAACAGATTTTACGATGGAGTCCAGCGCGCCGGTTGAGAGCGTGCGTTGTATTGCCGGACCCAGTAAACCCAAAGCGTCACATGCAGAGAAAGCCACAGCGTGGCGTCTCATCAGTCATTTGTCTCTGAATTATTTGTCCATAGCCGATACCGATGATAAGCAAGGTGCCGCGTCCATGCGGGAGTTGTTGGCCTTGTACGGCGATCTGGCTGAATCTCATATTAAAAAGCAAATTGATGGTGTGATTTCAGTTACTGCAAAACCGGTCACTCGCCGGGTGCCCGTACCCGGTCCTATCACCTTTGGTCGGGGTATGGAAGTGACGATTACGTTTGATGAAAGCGCTTTTGAAGGTTTGGGGGTGTTTTCATTAGGTGCGGTAATGGAAGAATTTTTTGCCAAATATGTATCCATTAATTCGTTTACCGAAACGGTGATTCGTACTGCAGAACGGGGGGAGATAATGCGATGGCCAGTAAGAGCCGGTCTGCGTCACATCCTTTAGCTGTTCTACAGTCGCTAAAGGAATCCACCTTGGCATTGCTAAATGCCATCAAAGAAGCGCCCTACAAGTATGGTTTTTTTCAAGCTGTGCGGCGACTCGAATGTGCCTATAGCGACAAACCACTCATCGGTCAGTCATTAAGGCCGAAAGACGATCCGGTGCGCTTTCAGCAACCACCCTCCTTAGCTTTTGCTCCCTCCACCCTGTCCCAATTTAGTTTGGGGGAAAAAGGGCGCCCGCCTAAGTTGAGTATCAATTTCTTCGGCTTGTTCGGACCGCAAGGGCCTTTACCGTTGCATTTAACCGAATACGCCTACGATCGGGCATTGAATTCCAGTGATACCACCTTTGCTGGATTTGCCGATATGTTTCATCATCGCATGATTTCGCTGTATTACCGCGCCTGGGCCAATACCCAGCCCACCGTGAGCTATGATCGACCGCAAGCGGATCGATTTTCCGCCTATGTGGGTTCCATTATGGGTTTTGGTTTGACCAGCCTGCGTAATCGTGAAGAATTACCGGACCGAGTTAAGTTGTTTTACGCCGGCTTGTTGGCGAGTCAAACTCGCAATGCCAGTAATTTGCAGGCTATGATCAGCAGTTTTTTTCAAGTAAACGCTCGGATTGAACAGTTTGTGGGGCAGTGGATGGAACTGCCGAAGGAATGCCGCATGTTGTTGGGGATTACCCGGGAGACCTGCACTTTGGGTGTAAATGCGGCCGTGGGTAACAAAGCCTGGGAAAGTCAGCAAAAGTTTCGCATTGTGTTGGGCCCATTGTCCAAAGAGGAATATTTGCGCATGCTACCCGGAGGGGAAAGTATTAAGCGGTTGCAGACTTTGGTAAGAGCCTATGTGGGTGATGAGTTTGATTGGGACATGCAGTTGATTATGAAAAAGGAAAGCATGCCCATGTTTCGTTTGGGTATAAATGGGGATTTGGGGTGGACGACTCGTGTATGGAGCAGGACCATAGAAAGGGATGTGGACCGTTTGATTATTCACCCCGGAAAAATCCGCAAATGAATTGTTTAGAAGGGTAGAGATATGGCAGAAATAAATCGTGTCGCGTTGTTTGGTAAGTTAAACAGCTTGGGGTATAAGGCCATTGAGAGTGCCACCGTATTTTGCAAAATGCGCGGTAATCCCTATGTGGAATTGGTTCACTGGTTCCATCAAATATTGCAATTGCAGAACTCCGATTTACATCGGATTATTAAGCAGTTCAATATTGATCCGGCCAGAATTGCCAAGGATTTCACTGAATCACTGGATAAACTGCCCCGCGGTTCTACCTCGATTTCCGATTTGTCTTCCCATGTGGAGGAGGCGGTGGAAAGGGGTTGGGTTTATGCCACATTAATGTTTGGCGAATCCCAGGTGCGTTCCGCTTATTTAATGGTTGGCATTTTGAAAACTCCCTCTTTGCGTCGCGCCCTGTACTCCATTTCCTCGGAGTTCGAAAAAATCAATGTGGATACCTTGATTGATCGATTTGAGGAAGTCGTGAGTGGTTCACCGGAAGAAAGTCTCAGGGCTACAGACGGTTTTCAAGTGGGTGGTGGGGCGGCTCCGGGTGAAGCCAGTGGTGCTATCGCCCCGGCTCAAATGGGCAAGCAGGAAGCCTTACAGCAGTATACCGTTGACCTTACAGCACAAGCTCGTACCGGAGAGATGGATCCCATTGTGGGGCGGGACGAAGAAATCCGCCAAGTGGTGGATATATTGATGCGCAGGCGTCAAAACAACCCCATCTTAACCGGCGAAGCCGGTGTCGGTAAAACGGCAGTAGTGGAAGGTTTTGCACAAAAAATCGTGGCCGGTGACGTGCCGCCGCCTTTGCAGGACGTCACTCTGCGCACTCTGGATATTGGTTTGTTGCAAGCAGGCGCCAGTATGAAAGGAGAATTTGAAAACCGACTCAAACAGGTGATTGAGGAAGTTCAGTCTTCAGAGAAACCCATAATACTTTTTATCGATGAAGCCCATACCTTGATTGGTGCCGGTGGTGCTGCCGGAACCGGTGATGCGGCCAATCTACTCAAACCGGCCTTAGCGCGGGGCACCTTGCGAACCGTTGCAGCGACCACGTGGGCCGAATACAAAAAGCATATTGAAAAGGATCCGGCACTGACACGGCGTTTTCAAGTAGTTCAAGTGGATGAGCCCAGCGAAGAAAAAGCCATCTTAATGATGCGCGGTTTAACCTCCACGCTGGAACGGCACCACAAAGTCCAAATTCTGGATGAAGGCATAGAAGCAGCCGTAGTGCTTTCACACCGTTATATTCCGGCGCGACAGTTGCCTGACAAGTCGGTGAGTTTGCTGGATACGGCCAGTGCTCGGGTAGCCATCAGCCAATATGCCGTGCCCGCAGAGGTTGATGATTGCCGCAAGCGTATTTGCGCATTGGAAACAGAGTTGGAAATCATCGCCCGAGAGAATGCCATTGGCGTTGATACCAGCGCCCGCAAAGCCGAAGCAGAAGACAAGTTACAGCAGGAAAAACAACGGTTGGAAGGACTGGAACATCGCTGGCAAACTGAAAAAGAGCTGGTGGACAATATATTAAACATCCGGGCTCAACTTCGGGGTGATAACAACAAAGTGGATGGTACGGACAGCGATTTGGAAGCGGCAGCGGATAAACACACCAAGTCCGAACTGAGTGAGGCGGACCGCGCCGGTTTAAAGGAACAACTGCAGTCCTTAACCCAGCAGTTGCTGGAACTGCAAGGGGAGAGCCCCTTGATTCTACCCAGTGTGGATGAGCAAGCGGTGGCTTCGGTCGTGGGGGACTGGACCGGAATTCCCGTGGGCAAGATGGTAAAAGACGAAGTCGCCACGGTATTGGGTTTGGCGGATTCAATTAACGAGCGCGTGATCGGCCAAAAGCACGCCTTGGACATGATTGCCAAACGAGTACAGACTTCGCGTGCTAACTTGGACAACCCCAATAAGCCCATAGGTGTGTTTATGCTTTGCGGACCGTCCGGAGTGGGTAAAACAGAAACCGCCCTGGCTTTGGCTGAAGCTCTGTATGGCGGCGAACAAAATGTTATCACCATTAATATGAGCGAATTCCAGGAAGCACATACGGTATCCACTCTCAAAGGTGCACCTCCCGGTTATGTGGGGTACGGAGAAGGCGGAGTCTTAACCGAAGCGGTAAGACGTAAACCCTATAGTGTGGTGTTATTGGATGAAGTGGAAAAAGCACATTCTGACGTTCACGAAATCTTCTTTCAGGTATTTGATAAAGGCGTGATGGAAGATGGGGAAGGGCGTTTAATCGATTTCAAAAACACGCTGATATTGCTAACTTCCAATGTTGGCAGTGAATTGATAATGAATATGTGCAAAGACCCGGAGTTACTTCCGGAACCGGAAGGAATCGCCAAAGCTCTGCGTGAACCATTGTTGAAAGTATTTCCTGCTGCTTTACTCGGGCGTTTGGTTACCATACCGTATTTTCCATTGAGCGACGCCATGGTAGCCAACATTACTCGCCTGCAACTGTCCAGAATCGAATCTCGTATTGCTGAGAACCACAAAGTACCGTTTACTTACGACGAGAATGTGGTGGAGTTAATCGGCAAACGCTGTACCGAGCTTGAAAGCGGCGGGCGTATGATCGATGCCATTCTCACCAACACGATGCTACCGGAAATCAGTAAAGCGTTTCTGGGGCGAATGATGGATGGCAAAACGGTGGAGCGGGTGCATGTGGGTGTAGATGCCAGTGAGTTCAGTTATCAATTTGATTAGTCATCTACAAAATAGGATAATCTGATCTATATTTATTGTTAATTAACAATGGCATACAATGGGCTCATCAACGAGACTTTAAGGTTGGATTCGGAGTCGCTTGTGAAAGGAGAGAGAGCTTCTGTATGTCATTGAATATTAACAAAAATAGGAGCATAAGGCCACATGCGTCGCGCTAAAATGACTGAAGTCAACTATTACGATTTTCGAGTGCAGTTGCAAAGAGCAACTGATCGGGGCTGCCGTATCGAAAGGGGTGATGGTGACAAGTGGAAAGAATACATCAGAGATAACGACATAAAGGAAGTGGCTGCGGTTTCTATAGGTAATGCACAATTTGAAAAAGTAAAGCCCGTCGTGATTAACTGCAACGGCAGTTGGGACGGGTTTTATGTCTATTCGGAGGATGCCGAAGCTGTACTCAAATGGCAGCATGAAGCCGACGGTTAAGGACGGCTAAGGACAGTTAAGTTATGTGAATATTCACATACACTCTATTTCTCGTTGCTGTATTTCCCATCGATAGTAGAATCTATTCCAATAACGCAGTTCGTCGAATTGGTCAATATTTGATCAGTTGGTTCAGGCCTGAACTTAATTGGGTCAAGACTTGAAAGGGTCACGCCCAGGTCCGTCACTTGGCACAAGAATAAATCCGGCGGTCCCAGGCGAAATTCAATAATCGAAGATTGAACAGCCCTGTAACTGGTTTTAGGGTGAAGGAAAGCTAGAATGCCATTAAGAGGATCATTGGGAATTTCCACGCCGTTAGGTGATGATGTCTTACAGCTGTATAGTTTGAATGGAACTGAAACGCTGGGGCGTTTATTCCAATACGAATTGGAGTTACTCAGTAAGGATGACAACATCGACCTGGACAAGATACTGGCGCAACGCGTCACGATCAAGGTTACACTCCTGGATAACAGCACACGCCATATAGACGGTTACGTCTGCGAGTTCAGTCAAACCGGTAACCGAGGCAACTATTCCGCCTACCGAGCAGTGATTCGTCCCTGGCTTTGGTTTTTAACTCGAACCTCCGATTGTCGCATTTTCCAAGAAATGAAAGTTCCGGATATTATCAAACAGGTGTTCCGTGATTTGGGGTATTCGGATTTTGAAGACACCCTGAGTGGTAATTATCGCAAATGGGATTACTGTGTTCAGTATCGAGAGTCAGACTACAATTTCATCAGCCGATTGATGGAGCAGGAAGGCATCTATTACTACTTCAAACATACGGAAGGCAAACACACGTTGGTACTTTCCGATTCCATCAGCTCACATCAGACTTTTTCGGGCTACGAAGAAATTCCTTATTTCCCACCGCAAGAGCGTGCGAATCGGGAACGGGATCATATAGATGGTTGGATGCTGACCCGCGAAGTGCATCCGGGTATAGTGGCTTTAAACGCATATGATTTTGAAAAACCAAAAGTGGATTTGGCCGCCAAATCCAGCATCATTCGTTCTCATGATGTGGCAGATTACGAAATCTATGATTATCCCGGTGAGTATATAGAACACTCCGATGGTGATAATTATGCGCAGATACGAGTACAGGAATTACAAGCCAAATTTGAGAAATCTACGGCAACGGCGAATGCCAGAGGTGTCGCTACCGGAAGTTTGTTTAAGTTAACGCAATTTACCCGAGCAGATCAGAATCGGGAATATTTGATTATCTCCACGCAATATGAAATGCGGGCTGCCGGATTTGAAAGCGGTGGTTCGGTATCCGAAGAAGACACTTTCCAATGCACCTTCAAAGCGATGGACAGTCACACCCAATTTCGATCACCTCGAATTACCCCTAAGCCGGTGGTACAGGGACCCCAAACGGCAGTCGTGGTTGGGAAAGCCGGTGAAGAAATTTGGACGGATAAATACGGCCGTGTCAAAGTTCAATTTCACTGGGACCGCTATGGAAAATCCGATGAAAACAGCTCTTGCTGGGTTCGGGTGGCTCAAGTGTGGGCGGGCAAGCGTTGGGGCGCTATGCATATTCCACGTATGGGGCAGGAAGTCATTGTGGATTTTCTCGAAGGCGACCCGGATCGACCGATTATTACCGGTCGCGTGTACAACGCCGACAATATGCCTCCGTATGATTTGCCTGCCAACAAAACGCAAAGCGGCGTAAAGAGCAGAAGTTCCAAGAGCGGCACCGATGCCAACTTTAATGAAATTCGTTTTGAGGATCTCAAGGGCAAGGAGCAGCTCTATATCCATGCGGAGAAGGATCAAGACAACATTGTTGAAAACAATGAAACCACAGACGTGGGCAAAGACCGAACCGAAAAAGTCGGCAATAACGAAAAGATCACAATTGGAAAAAACAAAACTGATGATGTCGGCACAGACTACTCCATCAAGGTAGGCAAAAATACCGTGATAGATTCCGGTGACTCGATTGTATTTAAAACCGGTAGCGCCAGCATCATTATGAAAAAAGACGGCAAGATACAAATTAAAGGTTCAGATATTCTTATCAAAGCCAGTGGCAATATTAAGCTCAAAGGCTCCAAAATATCTGAAAATTAGTCTAAGGATCTGGTTTTACTGCGGTAACTAAAAGTGACATTTAAAGGTATAGAAAACAGCACACCCTTTAGTACGGAAATGACACTTTTGTGCGACGACCGGGGGCGTGAAGTGATGGTCGTATATGCCAAAGCCACATTTGATATAACAGATGCGCGCACAATCAAATTGGCACCCGAGCAGGTGCCGCTGAATATGGCAGGTGAATACCTGGACGAGCCGGGCAAATCCAGCATGACTTGCGCACCCGAATGCAGTTTCATAAAGCTGGGTACGGATGTAGCGTTATTGGGACATGCCCATGCTCCGGGCGGGCAGGAAGTGTGCGAACTGGAAGTATTTTTCCGGGTTGGGCCGGTCAGCAAACGCGTACATGTGTTTGGAGATCGCCATTGGCACTATCAGGAACACGACGGCCAAGCTCATTGGGTCATGGGTGAAACTCAAGGGTTTACCAGCATGCCCTTGGTTTATGAGCGGGCTTTCGGTGGTTTCGATGACTCTGCCGAAGATGAAAAAGATCATGAGGTAAGTGATTACAATCCCATTGGCACCGGGTTAATCGCAAAAAGAACCGCCTATAAGGATCCTGTGGCGCTGCCAAATCTGGAACACCCGGACTATTTGATCGGCAGCGTAGATGATCGGCCGCCGCCGGCAAATTTCGGTTTTATCGGACCGGATTGGGAGCCACGACGGCAGTTGGCAGGCAACTATGATGCGGAATGGGAAAAGACCCGCAGTCCTTTGCTACCGTTGGACTTTAATCACTGGTTTTTTAACGCTGCTCACCCGGACTTGCGTGTTTCCGGTTACTTGCGTGGTAATGAAACGATAGAAGTCATTAATGCATCCGCTTTGGGGGCCTTAAACCTGGAACTGCCGGGGTATAAACCCATGGTGACCTTGGATTTGTTGGGTCGTCGACGCATGAAGCTGGAGTGTATGATGGACAGCTTGACAGTCAATACAGATACCAACAACGTACAGGTGCTATGGCGGGCCGAGTTAGACGTATCGAAACTGCTAAACCATATGGAAACAGTGAAAATTAGTTTGGCGAAACTGAAAACCGATAAGAATTTGGCAGCCTGAGGAGAAACAGTGTGGGTGTAACCGTTGGGGTAAATTCTCGATCCGTGGTGCATAAAGGTAGTAGCGGGATTACGCCGTGTTTCCCGGACGTCTGCTTGACCCAATGCGGACCGCCGGTAGTACCCATACCGTACCCCAATATTGCCGTCTCAAAGGATACAGCCAAGGGCAGTAAGACTGTCAAATGCGATGGTAATCCCATTTGTTTGAAGGATTCCAATTTTAGTAAAAGTACCGGTGATGAACCCGGGTCTCATAAAGGCGTGGCCTCAGGTACGATCAAACAAAAAGCGGAGTTTGTGACTTGGTCCTTTGATACTTTTGTAGAAGGTAAGAATGTAGAACGGGCGTTTGACCAGATGGTGCACAACAATAAAAATACGGCGCCGTTTCCGGTAATACAAATACCCATTATTGTCATAATGCCGGAAATTCAGCCCTGACCGGCGCCAGGAAAAACGTAAGAAAAGGTGAATCCCATGAAATCACAAGTCAATAAAACCGGTATGCACAAGACCAGCACCAAGACTTTAGAATCAGAACCGCTGATGGAAGTGTTGAACAAGCCTGTACGTTCCAGTTATCGAGTGCCCATTCATCAAGAGGACAACCAAAGTTTTAACGGTACAGTAATTGGTGAAATCATTGCCTTGGAAGATAGCAACGGTACTGCGGAAGTGTTTGTGACTTATCCCAACAGCCCCTATCGGTCACCGTTATTGGCTTTGACTACGGTGGACATCAGAAAAAGTGACTTGGGTAAACACGTGGCCTTGTCTTTTGATCAAGCTGATCCGTCACGGCCGATTATAATGGGGATTATTAAAAACTCCCAACGGGTAAAAGAACTGGAGCTGGATAGTCAGGATCAAGCACTTAGTGCATCCTTGGATGGTGATGTGGTAGCTTTGAATGCGGATAAAGAAATTGTACTTAAATGCGGTAAATCCAGTATTACTCTCACCAAAGCCGGTAAAATAATTATTCGTGGCGAATACATTGTAAGTCGGTCCACGGGTGTTAACAGCATTAAAGGCGGTTCAGTGAAAATAAATTAAACAGATATAGCTATTGCTGTGTTCTGTGTAACGTTATTCACTATAACAATAATAAATACGATTACTATAAAGCCTGTAAACACTTAAAAGACGGAATCGGAATGTTGTAATGTCACAGGAAATATTAAGAAAGCACGCCGAACAATTTGCTGAAGGTTCCTCGTTTCTTTGGCTGTTGCGGGAACTGGCTTTACGTTCACCCAATTACAATATTCACGATCTGGCTGAGTTAGATGAACGTATCGAAGCCCACCTGGACGGATTGCGCGCGGCAGGTACTATTGCCTGGGAGATTTGCGAAGAAGAGTTGGCTTGGGAAGAGGCCGGAGAGGTATTTACCGCGGCCGCCGTAGCCTATTCGATTCAAGACGACAAAGCTATCGATCGGGTACTGCAAGTCGCTACTCAATCAGTGGTTTTATCCAAGGGTATGTCATCGGCATTGGCCTGGATGGGCAAAGAGGCATCCATGCCTTATATCGAATCCATGATTCAGTCCGAAGAGTCCATAATTAAACGTATGGGAGTGTCGGCCGCTTCCATACAGCGAATTGATTTGGGTGAAAAATTAAATAAACTCATAGAAAACGGTGACCCCATTGTTGCCGGTCGGGCAATCAAAGCAGTGGGCGAATTGGGGCGAGTGGATCTGCTTGATGCGTGTCTTGCCAATTTGCAACACGAGGATCCCTATCAACGATATTGGGCAGCCTGGTCTTCAACCTTATTGGGGGATCGTTCCAAACCGATTGCTGTTTTAAGTAAGTTTGATCAAATGGAACCCTTGCACGCAGAGAGAGCTTGTGAATTGATGGGGCGCAGTATGAGCCTGGAAAAAGCGCAGGAATGGTTAAAAGTCTTGGCTGCGGAAGAACAGTATCGACGTTTGGCGGTGATATTTGCCGGTTCCGTAGGCACCCCCGTTCTGATACCCTGGTTGATCAATATGATGACTATAGAGGAATTAAGTCGCGTAGCCGGTTCTGCGTTTACGGCCATCACCGGTGCAGATATTGTGGATAATCAACTGGCGGGTGACGTGCCCGATTTTGTAGCTGCCGAACCCAATGAAGATCCCAAGGACGAAAATGTGGCTATGGATGCGGATGAAGATCTGGCCTGGCCCGATGTAAACAAAGTCTCTCATTGGTGGGCCGAGCATAAGGGTAATTTCGATATGCATACCCGATATTTGTTTGGCTACCCTATAGAGAATAAAAATCTCGAAACCGTTCTGGCTGTTGCCAAACAGCCTCAGCGTTGGTCAGCCGCTATGGAATCCGCTTTATCCTCACCTCATCAACCCTTGATAGAAATTCGGACTCGTCAATAGTAGAGCAGTGTTCAGAAACAAGATGGCTGAGAGTTGCTCGGTATTTGTTAGCCGGTATTTCGTGATTTATTCACCTGCTGCTACCCCCGGAATTTGTTAAGCTGGTGCTAGGCGACCTTGATTATACGCTAAGCGTATTAGTTGTAATGTGTTAATAACGTATTCATATAACCTGTGTTCACATCGACAATATTCATATAAACAAAGCCACCTCGATTTTCGAGGTGAAAATAGTGGTATCATTGCTCAGTTAATTTGATAGCAAAATCAAGCTATTTTGGTTTTAGGGGGGGGGAAGGTGAAGCTATTTTTCATGCGGCATAATTGTCGCTCATATATTGCTCTCGCATTGGTGCTGTTTCTGGTAAGTTTTCAGGCACGTGCTGTTGTTACCATTCATGTAACGGCAACCACAGGCGTGCCGCTACCCATTAACTTGACAACTACATTAGAGAGTTATATTGCGCCGGATATAACATTAATAACTTTTCCTGCCGGAGGAATAGTCGCCAAAACCTCGGCAACTACGCTCGAGTACACCCCCAACCCGGGATTTGTGGGTTCGGATTTTTTTGAATACACCGTATTAGATAGCAACAATTTACCTGAGGTAGGTGTTGTGAATATCCTGGTGGGTTCTCTCGAAAACGCAGGCTACACAGTATACGACGCTATTGGTCACATGCTTGATGATATTTGCAACCAGGACCCTCGACCAAGCAATGCTTGTGCGGAATGGACGGTTATTCAAAATCTCCCCGTGGAAGATCGTCGCGAGGTGTTGGGTAAACTGGCCCCGGATCAACTGGCGGCTCAGCTGCAACAGGGCAGTGAGCTGGTGCTGGATCAATTGGAAAGCGTCAGTCGACGTTTAGCGACTTTGCGCAAGGCTATGAAATACTCCAGTAGTGGCGCATTGACTTTTAAACATTACGACGACGGCATACCCGACGTTTACGGTGAAGGCAGTCCAAAAATCGCCAATTTGGTCACAAGCCAGAGTGGAGGGGCCGCAAGCGGTGACAGTTTCCTGAGTCGATCACGTATGAGTTGGTACATTGATAATTCCAACCGCGGCGGATCGCAGAACCCCACTCTTCGGGAAGAAGGCTTTGATTTTCTCAGCCAAAACTTTAACGGCGGTTTGGATCTGACTTTTGGTTCTGCCGGGGTGGCGGGTATTGCATTTGGCTACGGTAAATCGGAATTGGATTTATCATTTAATTCCGGGGAGTTGTTGTCTTCCGGGTTCAGTAATTCTCTTTACGGCAGTTTCTATATGACGCCAGGCAGTTATTTTGATGTTGTAATCAATAACGCTTTTATAAATTTGGAATCCAACCGTAACGCGAATTTTGGTTCCATTGTCGATGTGGCAGTAGGCAAAACCGATTCCTGGATGACGGCTTTAACTTTAGCGGTAGGTGTAGAAGCCAATTTGGGGCCGCTGACCATGTCCATAGAAAAGACGTTTAATTACGTAAAAACCACTATAGCTGCGTATGCGGAGAGCAGCGCTAATTTGAGTAACCCTCTGGTATTTGGGTTTGATGAACACATCAATGAGCAGGCGAAATCCGTTTTAACCTCCCGATTTTCCTACGCTCAGGGATTCCCCTGGGGTGCCGTTAATCATCAACTGGATTTCTCCTACCACTATTTGTACAAAGGCGATGGCGAGCGTTTTTCAGGTTATTTGGTGGCGGCACCGGAAGCCGGTAGTTTTGTTTTCTCCAGTGACGCGGAAGACATGAATTATGCTCAAATAGGATACGGCGCCAATTTGCTATTTCCCGGCGGAACAATGGTTTACCTTCGCGTGGATACCACCCAACTGCGTAATAACTATCGGGACATTGGCAGCGCCCTGGGATTAAGAATGGAATTCTAAAGCCTGGATTTATATCAGTAAAACAAAGACTTGCCTTTACATTGCCGGCAAAGTACTGCCCGGGTTTGCCTGGGTTTATCTTAAGGACCTTGATTCAAGCACACGCCTGTCTATATCATTGCTTTCTTTTTCAGAGACGCTTGGAACCCTGAGTTCCAAGCCCCTTGGTATTGTCATGAATCAAATAGTGTCATGAGTAAGCAAAAGCAACCGGGCGAGGACAGGGTCTACGCTGCTCCCCGTGATATGATTGTGGATTTTGAGTTTGACGAGCGTGTAGCTCATGTGTTTTCCGATATGGTGCGCCGTTCCGTGCCTGCCTACCATACTATTTTAACCATGACCGGTTTGTTGGCAGAACAATACGCTCAAGCGGACAGCTATTGTTACGATCTGGGGTGTTCTTTAGGAGCCGTTACGCTGGCCATGCGCAGCCGTATTTCCCAAACGGGCGTGATCATTGTCGGCGTGGACAATTCCCAGGCCATGATTCAAAAATGTCGGGAGCATATTGCTCGGTATGATCAAGACCAGGCGCAGGAAAATAGAGAAAATACACAGGTTCAGCTACTATGTGCCGATATTGAATCGGTACCCATCGACAATGCATCGGTAGTGGTTCTGAATCTAACCTTACAATTTATTCCTCCACAGCGACGATTGCAGATTTTGAAAAAAATCCATACAGGACTGCGTCCCGGTGGCATCGTGGTGATTACCGAAAAAGTCGTTTTTACGCAAACCGAGGAACAACAGTTCCAAGAGCAAATGCACATCGCCTTCAAGAAAGCCAATGCGTATAGCGATTTGGAAATCAGTCAAAAACGACAGGCACTGGAAAACGTATTGGTACCGGAAAGTCTCGACGTGCACCAACAGCGCTTAAAAGACGCCGGTTTTCATCAAGCCTATGTGTGTTGTCAGTGTTTTAATTTCGCCACGATTGTCGGCATTAAATCCAGCGCCGGTATAAAATCCAGCGTATGATGGATTACGAAAAATTTTTCACGGCTCTGGGCGAACCGGAGCTGCAATCCTGGGCAGAGTCCGTATTACCTCTGGCAGAACAAAAACTGCAATCTCACGGTGACGTACCGAAATGGGCGGATGCCATCCAGCAACTACCGTCGTTATCCCTGGACGAATTAGAGCTAAACAACAGCGTCCGTTTGGGCCCCGCACTGGACAGCACGGATCCTCGCAAGGAAAGTTTGCAACAGCAATTGATGCACTTACATCCCTGGCGCAAAGGTCCCTTTGATTTATTTGGTGTTCACATAGACACCGAGTGGCGCTCCGACTGGAAGTGGGATAGGGTACGACATCATATTGCCGATTTAAAAGGGCGACGGGTATTGGATGTGGGTTGCGGTAACGGCTATCACTGCTGGCGCATGGCCGGTGCCGGCGCCAAAACCGTCATTGGCATAGATCCCACCCTGGTGTTTGTGATGCAGTATCAGGCCTTACAACACTATATCAACAGCTCCAGTGTGACCGTATTACCTCTGGGAATTGATGAGGTCCCTAAAGAGCCTTTATTCGATACGGTGTTTTCCATGGGCGTGCTGTACCACCGTCGTTCGCCATTGGATCATTTACTGGAACTCAAGGCTTTGCTGCGCCCCGGCGGCCAATTGGTATTGGAAACCCTGGTCATCCAAGCGGGTGAGCAGGAGGTCTTAGTCCCTCAAGACCGATACGCCCAAATGCGCAATGTATGGTTTATTCCCAGTACACAGTTATTACAAGTCTGGCTGCGCCGCTGCGGCTACAACAATGTACGTTTAGCGGATGTCAATGTCACCAGCACAGAGGAACAACGCAGTACTGCATGGATGACGTTTCAATCGTTGCAGGATTATTTGCAGCCACAAGATCATACCAAGACCGTGGAAGGGTATCCGGCACCGGTACGGGCTGTGGTGATTGCGGAGCGGGATTGAACTATCAAACGGGGACATCAGATGGGTTCGCCAGTGTTGTGAAGCGAGTGGTTTGAGCCATTTGCTTAAGCTACGTGCAAGCTGTATAGGGCCATTGTCCACCAATAGCGGACTCTTATAGAATAAAGTAATATTCAAATCATCGACGGACTTACTACTGCCCCCCTTGCTCTTAAAGCTGAACAAGTAAACATCATACCGCACTGATATTTTGTTTTTGAATATTTTCTAATTGCTCAATGATATCCTCTATGGCCATTATGTCGTGGTAATCGTCACCCATTTCTTCATCGTCACGGTCTGTTAACTCTTTGAGATGTCTTCTTAATGAAATTAGCACGTAGTTAAGCTGCTTTGGGCTAAGGTCTATATTCATATTTTCTCTCTGATTTTGTTATTTTCCAAATACGTCTGAACTTGCTTTTTCAAAATTAATCAATGCAACAAGTTCCAGGAATGCCCTGACGGTTTTTTCGCTTTTTACGGTTAAGGTGCAATGTCCCGGTGGCTTCCGTCATAGACAAGTTCCAATCCTGCCGGGATGGATTGACCGTGTTCTATTTTCCACCAAAATTGTTTCTAACATTGGAGTAGGTGTTTTTGTATGCTTTTTTCGCAGAGCCGGTCATCGGTCCTGGACCAATCCAAACAAAAGATTTAGGAAACATTTTTTTGATAAACATTGATAAACCTTGGCCGGGTTTTACGGTAAAACTATCCAGGTCTTGCTCCTCGATCCTACCTTCTTGTGTATCTACCCCTATATCAAACCATCGTAAATAATCTGCTCCTGGGGCGTTTTTCCCTCCGGAACGAATTGAATCTTCGTTCAATGCTACATCAGTCGACCACAATATCGTTCCAGGAACAATGTTTTTCGATTAGATATATGCAAGCACTTCGTCTGTCGAATATATCTCTCTAGAAGCACGATCTGTTGCCGGATCTCCCATTTTCCCTCCTTAGCTTAACGACTAAAAACTAGTTGTTTATTTTCCATGGTTGCTACTGGAAACGATTATTTGAGTTTCTTACTTTATAACAGCTCACAGGCTATACTTTCAAATTCGAAAACGGAAATTGAGCTTATAGACAGATGGTGTCAGTGGAAAAACTGGAGGCCTGGGAAGGCTGGCTAAAATATATACAGTCGAGGGTGTCGGTCTCTCGTTACATTTGTAGGTTAATGTTAGCGCAAAAAATCAGGGGCAGATTTATAACAGTGGAAACACAGCGGCAACCAAGAAGTTCACACCCTTTGGTCCGACCCCAACGCTCTCTTATGCGCTACAAAATCATCCATTGTGATTCTGAGGCAATTCATGTCCCGGTCGAGTTATCACTATTTGGGTGCTAAACAGGCCATTATCGCTCTTTACTTGAATTTGGCCGGAAGATTGTTGCCAACCTAGTCTGGAAGGAAAATCTTGGATGAATTTATCCATAGTTTCTTTCGATTCATGGTTGAAATTCAAAAAGCATAGTGTGCTGCGACACTCCGTAGAACCGACCGTGGTGCCGGGAAATGTATCGCTGCTCACAATCGATAGAATAGCACTGCTCGCCGAATCGCTCCAATTTGGGTCACGATCCTGGTTTTCAAATTCATCTATTAAATTATCGAAACGTTGCTGGATTTGTAATTGTTCTTCTTCTTGTGTTTGGGTAGGTGCCAGCGCTGTTTTAACCGTGCTTTCTGACTTAGCTGAATAGGATACAAGGTCTTGAGTTTTCGGTAGCGAGTCAATCAGTGAACGTATTTGCTCTAACGAATGATTTGTTCTGGCTTGCAGTTCCATCATTTGATCGGTCAACTGATCTTGTTTCTCTGCTATCGCTAAGTAGTGTTCATTGTTACCTCCATTTTCCAACGAATAGCCGGTGTTAGAGGGCGCGGCGTGCTGTGAAGGCACGACGCTTTGTGAATTCTCTTGGGAGAAAAGCACACCTAATGTCACCAGTGAGACAACAAAAGCGGCTATCGAAAGGTAAGAAACGAAAGAACGCGACATTGGGTGATACTCCCTTTATTGCTTAATTGTAGCGATATTGAACAATACGGTGTGAATAAGGAACATTGCATTTAATATAAACGCTTCCATTCAATGGGATGCTGAGACCTGAAAAGCCAATATACTTAGTTCCCGTACCACTCGTACTTGCGCTTGTAAAGGCATATAGGCTTCCGCTTTGGTACTGGCTGTACGCGGTACAGGAAGTATCAGCGCTTGTGTTATCCACCACCGTCATTGTTAGATTCAGTGTTTCAGCGGCAAATACTTCCCTTTGGACCGGACAATATACTTCAGTATTAGTGTTGTATGAAACGATCTGACCGCTCCACTTTTGTACATTGACCTGATCTTCATTTAACGCTTCACATTCAGATCCCACACTGACACCAGCAGAAGTAGCGTGAGAAGCAAATGCGTAAAGGAAAAAGGAACAAAAATATACTGCTCGGGAAAAAAGAGTCATTGATTATCTCCTTATAGAATGTAAATAACCACAATCATTGCGTCACTATGAAATAGTATAGTAATTATACGGTTTTAGAACTGTTGTTTTCGACAGGGTGTGTCTCTGATCGGAGACAAACAGAAATAATGAGACAGAAAAACCGAGGATGTTGAGTATTTCACAAACCTATGTACAGGTTGCGTGACCTCTGATATTTAGTCCACTCTATCATATCACTGGAGGTCCTTTTGGGACTCGTTATCCAGGGGTAACGGGTACGAGGCTGAAAACAACGATGCGTAGGGTCTGTTGTCGGCCAAAAGCCAATTTCATATGTTTAAATAGTTAATTATTATGCGGTAGTTTCGCATAGTAAGTAAGTATCTAAATAGATGCTATGCTATTCAAATACCAACTCACCCTACGTCGTTATTCACTATAAAGGTGCTAACATGCTGCGCACATTATTTAAAAAACACGCCATTTCAAAAACAATTTCCGTGCTTCTTATTTTCATTACAGTAGCGTTAATAATTACTAGTGACAACGATAAACATGCGACAACAGAAGAAGCCGATAATTTGGCAAAGAGGGCTAACAAAGCTTTTGAGTCCGGTAACTACAAACTGGCTGCTTCATATTTTGAGGCAGCACTAGTTAAATATTTGCAGAATGACGCTGACCACTCGCAAATAGCTAATCTGCGAAACAACCTTGGAGTGGTGTGGAAAGAGCTCGGTGATTACGAAAAATCGCTGGATCATTTTCAAGCAGCTATTGAAGTATATTCAGAAATAGTCGGCAATAACCCTATTAACTCAAATACTCTGCAGCTAAATATGGCAAACTCTTTCTTGAACATAAGCAGTATATGGTTAGATCGCAAAGAGCCAGATAAAGCCCTCTCTTTTATTGAAGCAAGCGAAGAGAAATACAAGGAATCCACAACAAGTAAACCAAAGCATACTGCTGCTGTTTTGGGCAATTTAGCACTTTATTGGACTATAAAAAACAATCACGGTAAGGCCATAGAATTACTCAAGCAAGCAGAATCTATCTTACTGGCCGATGGTAACAACAATCTACCACTGGTTGCCAAAACAAGAGTTAATTTGGGAAACAGTATGTATGAATTAGGTGACTACGATAATTCGATAAAGTACATAGAAATGGCGGTACAAAACACTGAATCCATTTACGGTATGGACCATCCATCACTTGCGCTCATGTGGACAACAATTGGTAATGCATGGAACATGAAGGGGAATTATGATTTAGCCCTGGATTATTTGACTAAGGCTCTGAAGAGTGATTTGAAGAACTACGGAGAAGAACACCCTAATGTGGCAATAGATTGGAACAATTTGGCGAATATTCTTATAACTATGGAAGACTTTGATCGCGCTATAGAATATGGAGAAAAAGCACGAACCCTATTGGTAAAAAGTTTTGGAAAAAAATACGCTGGTCTTAGTATGGTATACGGTAGTATTGGTACGGCGTATACAAAAAAAGGGGACTATTCGAGTGGTGAGTCCTATTATAAAAAAGCGCTATCGCTCGATACACAATTGTACGGTGAAAATCATCCTCTTGTCGCTAACGATATGTTAAATATGAGCGTAATTTTTCAATATCAAGGGTTATATGAAAAAAGCATTGATTATTTAAACCGAGTAGAAACCATCACGATCAAAAATCTTGGTGAAAAACATCCTAATTTAGTTGCAGTTTACACTAATCTGGGAGTCAGCTGGGATTCTATGGGCGAGTTGGAGAAAGCATTTTCGTACTATGAAAAAGCATTGCAAATTAATATAGAAGCCTTTGGAGAAAAACATCCTGACGTGGCTATGTTAAATGGAAATATAGCAATTTTGTTAGCCAAACAGGGGGACTACACAAGATCCATTCAACGATTTGATTATGCATTGAAAGCTAGCATTAGAACCTATGGTGAAATTACCCTGGTTGTATCTGAACTACAGGAAAACTATGCAGTGGCTTTATATGGCGCAGGGAATCGCACAAAAGCGAAAAATCTTTTTACAAAATCTTTTGAAACGAGAGAAAAGTTGCTTGGATCAGATCATCCAATTACGCTACACTCAAAAAATCGGTTATCGGAAATATCTCGCATTATTACCCATTCTATGGACTGAAAAGTCTGAAATCCTAAAGAGAAATTACCCGGCAAAGGGTTTAATTGCAGGGCAAACTAACAGAGATTACACTGCTTAACCAATAATGAGGAATATAGTTGGCAACGCGTTTTATGAAAGCTGAGAAAACAGCTGTCATCGACCATAACCAGACTCTCAGGCAAAAGAGCGAGAATTGACACTTACACCGAAAGCGGACCGCCGTTTTTTTTCAAAACAACATTACTAGTCTTGACTCGCACAATATACGAGTTTGATATTTAGTAAAACAACTACTCACGGCTAATCAATCAATTCAATCACTTAGCAATATTGAACTGCTGTTGATATTTTCGTGTTTCCTCGGGCCAACGGCTTTTAATAAAGCTTAATACTGCCCAAATATCACTATCGCTTAAAGTGTCCTTCCAGGCAGGCATATCACTTTTATAACCTTCTGGAGCATTTGGCGGTATCAAACCGAACTTAGTAATTTCAAATAAAACAATATCGGAATGATGCCAGGTGTGGCCTGTTTCATCGTGTGGAGGTGCGGGAAGTTTTCCATTGGGTTTTCGAACACGCCAATTTGGTTGACCTTCCAAATTTTTACCGTGACACAATGAACAAAAACGCATATAAGCCTTTAGGCCACGCTGAACTTGTTCATGATTGTTTGGATCCGACAAGCCATTTAGTTTCTCAGCAAACGCGGTGTTTGAAATAAGACTAGCAGTAATAAATAGCACAGTCGGTAACAGTCGTTTAGTGAAATGCTTGCGGCTTGCCACCGTTATTTTGAATAACATGTATTATTCCTATATATTCTATACCTGTTTCCGATCTAAAGGATAGCATGAATATTTTGCAATCGTCATGCCGACGACAACGGCCAATAGCGGACATTTCACTAAAACTATAGCTGCCTTATCTGGAGTGGTACCAATTGAGTCGGATAAGGTATGATTACGGTTTGAACCTCACCAATGTATGGTTTTCGCCATCTAATTCTTTATTAATGATATCCTTTATAACTTCCCAGTCGCCACCTGCGAGGCCTGCCCCAATGAGCGGATAACCAATTATTTTACCTGAAAAATTTTCTTTTACTTTTTTCATAACTTTTCTAATCGCATCATAGTCCGCTTTTACTCCAACACCACGCCAATGAAACTGAGTATACGCATTCACGATGGTAAATTCTGCTCCGGTCCCTTTTACTGTGGCATGTGAATAGTCACCCAATTTTTCCCTAGATCCCTTTTCGGTTTTTACAGTCAGCTGCATAGGCTTCAGGATAGTTGTTCTTAATTGTCAAAGCGATCCCTTTACCCATTTGGCATTGGCAATTGCAGACGTGGACTATTACATCAAATTCACCCTCAGCAGCTAATTCTAGTAAATCACCTTCCATTTCGTTCATATAATTCTACCTACACATTCGGCCAGTAGCGGACTCCAATTGAGAGTGCTTTGTTGCTTACCTCAAAGCCCTGGTGTAGAGGTGGAGGAAGAATCAAACATGTAATTAATCGGTGATTCTCCACCACCCAATTCATATACAACTGTATTATTGGTAAATCCACGATGACATGCACTATTTTTCGGTGCTATCCCAACTTTCTGCGCTGTCTCTTCGTGTATACTAATTGTGACAGTATAGTCGTAACACCCATCATCATATGTTGCGATTATTTGGCTATCGCTATAATCCTGTATTTCCCAAATGTTAACTCGTGCATCCAACAATGGTGGTGCTTTTGAATATTTAATTTCATCTGTATTCACAGACGCAATCGCTTCATAACATTTATTAGACGACCGCATGCATCTTATTTGTACGCTATTAATCGAATATTTTATGGATCGTAATTGTCGATTCCACCGGGGAAACCCTTCCAATGGGTTGTTGCCCAAATCAGCTCGTAATTTTATCGCATCAATATTTTTCAGAATCCAAGTCCCTTCTATTTCCTCTATCTCACGTAGGGGTGGTTTTTTTAGAAAACTCAAAAATTTTGGATGCGGTCTAAGGCTTGAAATACTACCGTTACCTCCCGCATCAGCAGGTATGGTAATAACGAATAAGGCAACCAAAAACATGGCATATGACGTTAGTTTTAGATACCGCGCGTTTTTCAATATATTCTTCCTCCGCCCGAAATTCCGGTCTACAAAAAATAGCTAGTAAGTCTAGATATACTTATGCGTTCGACCATAACCGGACACTCACAAAAACGTAGATATCTAGAGTTCCCGAATTGCGTCAGCCCCAAAAAGCTGAAATTGCCTTAGGTGCTCTTCTCTAATAGATTCGTAGTTAAATTTATCATCAAGAAGCTCAACAATTGCATTAGCCCAGTTACGATGCTTCGCCATTTCTGGATGACCATTCAGCCAAAGGTTTTGTTTGTATTCCGCATCAATATAAAAAAGTGAGTTGCCAAATTTGTCCCCTTCAGATTTATTTGTCCTATCAGTAGCTGGGGTGATACCAAACAACTTCGAATATTCACCTATACCGATACTGGATTGCGACTCCGACACTCTGATATGCAAAGTTACATAATTTGTGTCAAAGAGAATCGATAAAGTATTGCTACCTTCTTCTGATTCAACAGATATGGCAACATCAGGTGGGAAAGTTGCTTCGCCGCCGAACGGCTTAGGTATGTCTTCATATAGTCCCTTTTTTACAAAATAATTATCCGGAATTGAATCGTAAATTTCCTTTATTTTAATAACTTTACCTTTTTTCTCCTCTATTCTCTGCCAGCGTAGTGTGACTCCATTTGGAGCACGAGTTTTTTTTGCAATTACATTCCAGCTTTTATGAAATCTTTCGAAGATTGATTTAATTACTATATACTGAATCGCATCAAAATACTTATTACTCCCAAAATTGATGTCGATGATTTCTTTGCTTTTCTTCGGAAGGTCGTTAGGGTCGATATTTTGTGTGCAGACGTTAAGGTCAAATGAATAGGGAAGTCTAAGATTTAATGGCCTATAGCTCGGTAACCCGTAAAATACTGCCACGGGTATAGATTTCGACCAAGATTCTTGTTTGTTTGAAATTGACTCTTTAGTGATAAAGCCCAGTGTGCCTATCAGCATTGCCGTAGCAAAAGTTAAAACTACACGATCAGAATCTCTGTTGAACAAAGTGTACGTGAAGACACCACAAACAAGGATAACTGATAGAATAATAAGAAATATTTTCATCTAATTTGTTCCTTGTTTGCTAATGGATTACTACAACCTGACTGTCTGCAATGGTTCGAAGTTTCCAACCTCAACACCAATTCCTGAGTGTCGGCTTTAGGCACAGGCTGTGTAAAAACACTTTTCACACAGCCTGGGCACATACGAGCAAGACAACCCACCCGTCACAGGCCAAACCTAAAAATTAAAACAAAAGACGTGTTATTTAGATACGAAAGACACGCCGAAACTTGATTGCTATTTGTGCCCGTATTGACAATACAGAGCACTTGACTGCGTCGGCTGAAATGAAATGTTTCTAATTATTTTTATATGAAGATTGTTGAATACTATTTTACTTTCTTAAATGAGTAAAGCAAAAAGAGAGGAGGCGGGTGGTGGTTACTGTGCCGTTAAAAACCAAAATAGATCGACCCGGATGTTGAGATAACCGCAACTTAGAAAGTAGACTAATCCGCTTCTATGTCGATGTGTGGGCAGGGGATCTGGCAGGAGGCACCGCGCGGTAGCCGGGACAAGCTATGTCCGAGTAGCTTTTGAGAATCCGGTGTTTTTGTTCTAGACCGGCTTGCATTGGGGTGGTTGGGCGACGACAGTGCCACACTGTATTTGTACTATTCTTAACCACGCAGCGCCAGAATATTGACAGATTTCGTCCAATTTCATCAGTTTTTACCACAAAGTTGCCACAATCGTTGCATAGACTTTCCTAAGAGAAATTGAAAGAGAAATAAAAAGAGAAATTAAGCGTTAAACTAAAACAGCGACGCCCCCTGCGTAATCCTGCTAAAAAGGAAAAGAGTATGAGTTTTGACGATCCCGGCAACGAATCCGGTAAAGAACAACCCGGCAGTCCGGCTGCCAAACCCGGTAAAACCAACTATTTGATGTTGATTCCCATTGTTGGGCTTTTGGCTGCTTTGTTTGCCTTGGTGAGCTACTTGGGGCCTGACACAAGTACCCAGTCGGTGACCCAAGACCCGGTGTGGAGCGAATACGTCAGTGCTCGCAGCAGCAGTCAAATTTCCGTAAAAGACCCCATTCGCATTCGTTTTGTTCATGATGTGGTCGCCGCAGATAAACTCAACACCCCGGTCAAAGAACGAATTCGAATTGAGCCGGGCATAGTGTTCAAAGCGCGCTTTATCAATCCGCGCGAAATAGAGATAAAACCCAATGCGGCTCTGCCGTCGGGGAAACGATTTACCGTAACGGTCAATACCGACGGTTTGGATAGTATTCCCAAGCAATTAAAAGAATACACTTTTGCCGTTTCCACCATCAGCCAAAACTATGAAATCCACATTGATGGTTTAAAAGCTCAATCGGGTAAAAAGAATCATTTGGTGGTCAGCGGGCGTTTGAGTACGGCGGATATTGTCTCGGATTCGGCTGTGGAGAAAATGCTGCAGGCCCGTTTTAATCAGCAAGCCTTAGCGATTACCTGGGTTCACAACGAAGACCAGAAACATCACGAATTTACCTTAGAAGCCGTTGAGCGTGCCAAGGAACCCGCTGAAATAAAACTGCAATGGGAAGGAGGCCCCATTGGCGTTGCCACCTCGGGTTCGCGCAATATCAGTGTTCCGGCTTTGGGGGTGTTTAAAGTGACCTTTGCCAAGGTGGTGTACGGCAGCAGTCAAAAAATTGAGGTGCGGTTTTCGGACAGTTTGAATCCCAGGCAAAATGTTAAAGACCACATTCGCTTGGAGGGGCCGTTTACCACCCAAGTACAGGCTAATGTTCTCACGCTATATCCAGGGAATACCCTTATGGGGGCTGTGGCACTGGAAGTGGGGGACGCTATCCAAAACGAACACGGTGACAAGCTGGGCAGTGTGTTTCGTACCAGTCTTAACTTTACCAGCCAAAAACCGCAGGTAAAGTTTTCCGGTCGTGGTGTGATTTTGCCGGAAAACAAGTTTTTGGCCATTCCGTTTGAAGCCATGAACGTGCATTCGGTTCAGGTTACGGCGTTTCGTATCTATGAGCAAAACATCGGCCAGTTCTTGCAGTCCAATCAGTTGGATGGCAATAGCGAGTTGGAGCGGGTCGGTCGCTTTATCTGGCGCAAGACCATTAAGCTCACCGATGCCAAACCGGAAAGTTGGAACCGTTATTCTCTGGATGCTACGGATTTATTGAAAAAACATCCGGGTGGTTTATTCCGTTTGACCTTATCCATCAATCGCGGTAATTCGCTTTACAGTTGTCCCGAGGAAGACAGCAATCAGGTAGTGCGTAAAGAAGCGGATTTTACCAACTACGAGGACTTAAATGTTGCAGAGTCCAGCAATTGGGAATTTGCCGAAACCTATTTTGGCCAGAATACCCAAAACGATTGGCGCGACCGACACAATCCCTGTAAAGATGCCTATTACCAATTAGCCAACAATGTGAGTGCGACTCGCAATTTTATGGCATCCAATATTGGTATCATCGCCAAGCGGGATAAATCCGGCGTTATGCACCTGACGACTACGGATTTACGTACAGCAAAACCCCTGTCCGGCGTTAATATCGAACTGTATAACTTCCAAAATAACAAGATCCGTTCGCAACGCAGCGATGACAATGGTTTTGCTATCGTTAAAGATAATAAAACAAACAGCGCTACGCCTTTTTACGCCAAAGCCCTAAAAGGCGATCAAGTGGGTTATCTCAAATTAAGCAGCGGGTCGGCTTTACCCGTGAGTCATTTTGATGTGGGTGGTCACAAACTGCAACAAGGCGTTAAGGGTTTTATCTATGGGGAGCGCGGTGTGTGGCGTCCGGGGGACGAGGTCCATCTCACTTTCGTGCTGGAAGACAAACAAAAACTCTTGCCGGAAAAGCATCCGGTATCCCTGAGTCTTATTAACCCCAAGGGCCAATTGGTAAAGCAATTGAATAATGCTTCGCCAGTCGGCAAGTTTTATCGCTTTAGTTTTACAACCGACACGCAGGCACCTACGGGCAATTGGACAGCCCAAGCCAAATTGGGCGGTCGCATATTTACCAAGAAACTGAAAATTGAAACGGTGGTTCCTAATCGTTTGAAAATGGAGCTGCAAATGCCTTCCGAAACCTTGGTGGGCAATGACGGGGCCATCGAAGGGAAGCTATTTGCGCAATGGCTGCACGGTGCCACGGCCGCCGGACTCAAAGCGGACATAGAGGTTCGGTTTGCGCCCACCACCACTCGATTCGGACGATTTCAAGACTTCAATTTTGACGATCCGGTACGCGAGTTCAATGAAGGCACATTGAGCTTTTTGGAAGGGGTGTTGGATCAAGAAGGCTATTTAAATTTTAACAAAGAACTCAAAACCCGCAGTGATGCGCCGGGAATGTTGAATGCCTATTTTAACACCCGCGTATTTGAAGAGAGCGGGGCTTTTAGTACCAGTTCCAGTCGTTTTACGTATCATCCCTTTAATCAGTACGTGGGTGTCAAACTGCCCAAAGGAGATCCCAGCCGCGGCATGCTGTTAACGGATGTGGATCATGCGGTGGAAATCGCCACCCTGGATGCCAAAGGCAACCCTGTGGCGGTAAAAGATGTGGAAGTCTCTTTGTACAAAATCCATTGGCGCTGGTGGTGGGAAAAAGGTGCAGATTCTCTGGCCCAATATGCCAGCGCCAGTCAACATCAACGTCTGCAACAGGGCAGTATCAGCACCGATAAAGACGGTAAAGGTCAGTGGACTCTGAACATCAAATACCCGGACTGGGGCCGTTACCTGGTGCGAGCCTGTAACAAGGACGACAGCGCTGGTACCAGCAATCGTTCCGCTGATCGTTCCAAGGCCGGCGGCAAACACTGCACCGGTAAAATCGTCTATATCGACTGGCCGGGATGGGCCGGGCGCGCCCAGGAACAATCCGGTCCCGGTGCCAGTGTGCTCAATCTGTCGGTAGAGAAGCAACAATACCAGGTAGGGGAAACCGCCGTAATTAACTTGCCGCCGGCGACGCAAGGGCGAGCCTTATTGAGTCTGGAAACGGGAAGCCATATTTTGCAACAGCGTTGGTTGCAATTGTCTAAAGACAAAAATCGTTTTGAAGTACCGGTGACCGCCGCGATGGCGCCCAATGTCTATGTGAGTGTTACTTTGATTCAGCCGCACCAGGACAAAAACAACGACCGGCCCATACGCCTTTATGGTGTTGTGCCGATCCAAGTGAATGATCCGCAGACTCGCTTAGAGCCACAACTACAAGCCGCCGATGAATGGGCGCCCCATGCCCAGGTGGATGTGTCTGTCTCAGAAGCCAAAGGTCGACCCATGACTTACACTCTGGCCATGGTGGATGAGGGCTTGTTGGGTTTAACCGCGTTTAAAACGCCCGATTTACACCAACATTTTTATAAAAAAGAAGCCTTGGGAATTACCACTTGGGATTTGTATGACCAGGTCTTAAACGCCTATGGCGGTGATTTGGAACGATTGCTGGCCCTGGGCGGCGGTGAGGACGGTGCTGATAAAGAGGCCAAAGAAAAACGTCGTTTCCCACCGGTGGTGCAGTTTTTTGGTCCCTTTCAGCTTAAGGCCAAAGAAAGTGCCAATCATGCCATCAAATTGCCGGGATACATTGGTGCGGTGCGATTGATGGTGGTCGCGGCCCATGACAGCAGCTACGGTTTGGTGGATAAATCCGTATATGTACGCCAACCGGTCATGGTATTGCCCACGGCGCCACGGGTGATTGGTGCTGAAGAGGACTTTACCTTACCGGTTTCTGTGTTTGTCAGTGATCCTGAGGTAAAACAAGTGCAAGTGCAGATCAAAACCGACGACTATTTTTCCGTGAACGGTGAGGACAAGATTTCTTTGTCCTTCAACAAAACCGGTGATCAAATCGGGTTTCTGCGGTTACACGCCGGTGCCAAGATCGGTAAGGGAAAAATCAGCGTGTTGGCTCAAAGTGGCAAACACAAAGCGGAAGCGCAGATCCATCTCAGCGTCAGAGCGCCCAACCCACCCACCACCCAGCATGTACATAAGGAATTAAAACCCGGTGAAAGTTGGACTCATAAAGTGGTGCCTTTTGGTTTGGAAAACACCAATGAAATATCCATGGACGTGTCCTCACTGCCGTCCATGAATCTGGACAGTCGCTTAAAGTATTTGCTGCGCTACCCTTTCGGGTGCCTGGAGCAAACCACGTCCTCCGTGTTTCCGCAATTGTATTTAAAAGACATTGTGCGCCTGGATGAGCAGGAAAAACATAGAGTGGACAACCATATTCATGTGGCGATCGACAAGATTCAACGGTTTCAACACGCAGACGGCAGTTTTTATTACTGGCCGGGAGGCGGGCGTTACAGTTCCTGGTCCAACAGCTATGCCGGACATTTTCTGGTAGAAGCGGAAAAACGCGGCTACTTTATGCCCGGAGACATGTTGGAAAAATGGTACGCGAATCAGGCCCAACGTGCCGCGGGCTGGACCAGCGGTGATGATCAATCGGCTTTGGATCAAGCGTATCGTTTGTATACCCTGGCATTGGCCAATCGCGCTGAATTGGGCGCTATGAATCGGTTGCGGGAACACAGCGGTTTAAATGATACTTCTCGCTGGTATCTGGGTGCGGCGTATATGCTGTCCGGACAACCGCAAGCGGCAGAGGAACTCATTAACCGCTTGGGTTTGGAGTTCAGCGACTATTCCTACCCCAATCACAGTTTTGGTTCCGCCATGCGAGACAAAGCCGTGGCCTTGAATACCTTGGTGTTGATGCAGCGGGATGAAGCGGCGTTACAACTGATTCGGGAAATATCCAAATCCCTGGCCTCGGATCATTGGTATAGCACCCAATCTGTCGCTTATGCTTTGTCATCCATTGGTCGCTACGTTGGTGCTAATGCTGATGCCAGTTCTGGTGCCAATGCCGATTCCAAGGTTTTGAGTTTGACCCAGCGTTGGGGCGATCAAGAACAAAGCCTGCAATGGAATAAGCCCGTGCTTAAACACGCTTTGGATAATGTCGCCACCGCCGGTACGGAACTGAGCTTAAGCAATCCCAATCAACGCCCCTTGTTTGTGACGCTGAACATGAGCGGGATTCCCAAAGCCGGATCGGAACAGGCCTATGAGCGCAGTTTGGCTTTGCAGGTAAAATACACCGATGCTAACGGCGATGCTCTGAGCGTAGAGCAACTGAAACAGGGAACAGATGCGCGCATAGAAGTGCGGGTCACCAATACCGCCGGCCATAAGCTGGATAATCTGGCCTTGTCACATATTCTGCCGGCCGGTTGGGAGATTAAAAACGAACGCATGTCCGCCGGCGAAGACGACGCGGTGCTGCTCAATAGCGCGATGGATTATCGCGATATTCGTGATGATCGCGTCTATACCTTTTTCAACCTGGAAAACAATGAAGAAAAGGTATTCACCATTGTGTTTAATGCGGCTTATGCGGGTAAATACTATCTACCGGGCATATTGGTGGAAGACATGTACGACGCCAAGAAACAAGCCCGCAGCAAGGGGCAGTGGGTGGAAGTGGTTCGCTAAGCAAAAGCGCAAGAGCCAAAAGAGTATAAGAGTAAGCCATGGTGCTGAAACTACCTAAAGTACGCATAGCGACAGCGGTATTGACACTGCCTGCCTTGGCAGCAATCGCGCTGTTGTCGTGCGTGCTTGCTTACGGGTTCAGCTTGCGTATGAGTTTACCGCCGGGTCTGTTTAACGACCCGGTTTCTCCCGTGCTCTTGAGCCGCGAAGGTAAACTGCTGGGGGCTTCCATCGCTGCAGATCAGCAATGGCGTTTTCCGGCTACGGAACGGGTGCCGCAAAAGTTTAAGACTGCGTTGTTAACTTTTGAAGACAAACGTTTTGACTCCCACTGGGGAGTGGATCTGTTGGCCTTGGGTAGGGCTATGCGTCAAAACATCAACAAGGGCAGGGTAGTCAGTGGTGCCAGTACCTTAACCATGCAAGTGATTCGGTTGGCGCGTAAGAACCCGCGTCGAACTCTGCTGGAAAAAATCAAGGAAATGCTGCTGGCCTCGCGGTTGGAGTGGTCATACGATAAAGATGAGATATTGGCCCTGTATGCGGCGAACGCGCCCTTCGGGGGTAATATTGTGGGATTGGAAGCGGCGGCCTGGCGTTATTTCGGTCGCAGTGCGCAACAACTGAGTTGGGCAGAAAGTGCCATGTTAGCGGTTTTACCGAACAACCCCGCCAGCATGCATCCCGGTCGTAATCGCAATGAACTAACCCAAAAACGCAACCGTTTATTACAGCGACTGCAGGAAAATGGCGTTTTGGACGCAATGCAATTGCAGTTGGCACAGGCGGAACCCCTGGTACAAAAACCCCGGCCTTTGCCACGTTTGGCACCGCATCTATTGGCCACCTTAAAAACCCGTTATCCCAACACATCGCAGTTTCGAACAACCGTCAATTATGCGCGTCAAAACCGCTTGAACGACTTGGTTGCCAATCATGCTTTATGGTTGGCGCCGCAGGGCATTCACAACGCGGCCGTACTGGTTTTGGATAACCGCTCCTTTGAAGTGGTGGCTTATGCCGGTAACAGTCCCGCCAGCGGAAAACACAAAGGTCATGCGGTGGACTTAATCCATCGTCCTCGCAGCACCGGTAGTATTCTAAAACCGCTGTTGTTTGCCGGCATGCTGCAAAGCGGTGAAATCGTATCCACATCCTTAGTTCCCGATGTGCCGGCTCGTTTTAATGGCTATCGCCCGGAGAACTATGATCGCAGTTATCGCGGTGCGGTGCCTGCCAAAGAAGCGCTGGCGCGCTCCCTAAATATTCCCGCCGTGTTAATGTTGCAACGTCACGGTATCGGTAAGTTTTATGATTTTTTACAACGCATGGGCATGAGTACTTTGTTTCGCTCGCCGGACGGTTATGGGCTTACCCTTATACTGGGTGGTGCCGAGGGGTCTTTATGGGAACTGACCCAGATGTACGCCAATATGGCTTATATAGCCCGACAAGACCAACGCCACTACGATCGCAACTATTTGCAAGCAAAAGTATTACAGAGTCAAAACACACAGGGTCAATATCCTTGGGAAATTCAAGCCGGTGCCGCCTGGCTGACCCTGCAGGCTCTTAACGATGTGAACCGACCCGGTGAGGAAAACAATTGGCGCAGTTTTTCCAGTTCGCAAAAAATTGCCTGGAAAACCGGAACCAGCTACGGTTTACGCGACGCCTGGGCCATCGGCAGTAACCAACGCTACACCGTTGGGGTTTGGGTGGGTAATGCGGACGGGGAAGGCAAGGCCGGGTTGACCGGGTTAAGCGCTGCAGCACCTTTATTATTTGATGTGTTTAACAGCCTGCCGCAAACGCCCTGGTTTAGCAAACCCGAGGCTTTGCTTAAGCAAGTGAGCGTGTGTAAAAAAGACGGCTTATTGTCCAATGGGCATTGCCAGACAGAAGCCCAATGGGCACCGGTGGAGGCACCGTTTCAACAAGTGAGCCGTCGCTTTAAGCGAGTGCACTTGGATACTCAGGGTCAATGGCAGGTTCACAGTCGTTGTGAAAGCACCGCCAACATGCAACATCGTAACTGGTTTGTATTACCCCCGGTGCAGGCCTTTTACTATAAACATCATCATCTGGATTACAAACCGTTGCCGGATTTTCGGGCCGACTGTCGCCAGGTAAGTGCGGGATTCAATACTTTTGAAATTCTATCCCCGCAAGTCGGAGCCCAAATCTACATTCCCGTGGATTTGGGTGAACGCCGGGAAAAAACTCTGCTGGAAGCCAAGCACAAAGACTCCGAAGCCACCTTGTATTGGCATCTCAACGAAGAATACCTGGGAGAAACCCAAGTGTTTCACCAGATGGCCGTAGATCTAACACCGGGTAAATACCGACTGACTATTGTGGATCAGAATGGGGCGGAGCAACACCGCCGGTTTGAAATACTGGGATTAACACGGGTGGCTGAGTCAAACGTGATGTTGCCATAGTCTTGTTGAAAACAGAAACCCCCAGGCATTGGTCGGGGGTCTAATAGATTTTCAATTGCGTGTAATAGATCTATTCACTGAGCATGATTCTTCCGCCGATGGAACCGATCAAGAACTGTTCCCCAAGTCGTTGTAAAGCTCGACCATGGATCAACCGGGTATTTAGGTCCAGCCCGTAGATTCCGTATTCAAAAGAAAGCAAGCGACCCTTGTCATCGGCTGCGTAGGCCACGCCTTGATCCACGACAACGTCAGGGTAACAAACATTTACCCGGTCCATTCCATAGTATTCATGTCCATGAATGTTGTTTTTCATTTACGCCACACCGATTATCCGCCGGACGATCCGTTCAAAGAAGATTGCCTAAAAAAAGATAAATAAACAATATATGGATGGGAGAAAAGAGGCTGATTCACCCAACATTCAGGTGGCATTGTTCGCTCCATCTACTGCGGGTATTAGGAAAACAGGTTGGGGAAAAGCACTAGCAGAGAAAAAGCGTTTCCGCCCGCTGTAACAGCGGGCGGAACTCAGGTCGCCGCGAGTGGGCGGAACACTAGGTAGAGACTAATAGGAGCTGACAACTAAATCGGACGGTACTGTTGCTTCTTCGTATTTAAATTCCACCCGACGGTTTTCTTTCCAATTATTTTCCTCGTGCAATGGAAAGGATTCGCCATAATTGTTTACGGTAATCAAATCGCTGCTGACACCGTATTGCAACAGAATGTTGACAACTTTCTCAGCGCGTTTTTCGCTGAGCTTGTAATTATAAGCGGCAGATCCTTGGGCATCGGAGTGAGCCTCCAGAACCAAGTGTAAGCCGGGGTTGTTCATCAGATAAGTGGCGTGTTGCTGTAATATTTCCAGATCATCAGCGGATATTTCGGTTTGATTGGCGTCAAAATGAAATCGAGATTTTTCCGGTGTCTCCGTTAAGATCCGTTCCGGCTGTGACAGCTTGACTTCCATTAAGCCGGATTCCTCTGCTGTTTCTGAGCTAATGTCTGCGATGGTTTCCTCGGCGCTAACAATGGTATCGCTGACAATGGTATCGCTGACAATGGCATCGTTGATAATGGTTTCCTCGACCTGGGGGATGGCAACCGTGTCTGAGAAATCATTAACGGTGGAGGTTTCGGTGCTCACCAGGTCTTCATGTTGGGTAGTTTCAACAGCAGTGATGTTTTCCGATTTCATGGAAAGTGAGGTCTTGGAACCATTTCCGGCACACCCAATGGCCAGCACTAAGGGTAGAACGGTAAAAGCGCTTGCTTTCAAAATGCTTGAAGGTTTAAGTTTCATGATGGTGTCTCCTGTTTTACTGTGAATAGAAAGAGCGGTTGCTTAACAGTAATTAAACACAGGAAATATAGAGACACACGAAATCGTTAGTGACAATAGGGCGATAGATTGTGACAAAATATGACAGAACGGCTTTTTAGCCTCCATTTGGAGGCGTGCTCTCAAAGGGGGAATGGAAACCGTTGTTCAGCGGCTGCTGGCGAGTTTGGCTTTTACTTTTTCAATGGACGCACTGCGGTGTTTGCTTTTGACAAAATTATGCGACATTTCATAATAGAATAACGCCTCAGTGAGATTGCCCAGTTTTTCATAGGCCAGCCCCATATTGTACGCAGCGTTACCTTTGTTCACCGAGCCCGATCGATCACTATTGAGAACATTGCGGCAGGCGTCCACCGCTTTAACAAACTGTCCTTGTGTGAGAAGTGCCATTCCCAAATTGGTCCAGGCTTTCCAGTTCTTGGGATTTTCTTTGGTGGCTTTCTTAAACGAGTTTACGGCTTTTCGGTATTGTTTGCGTTTATATTGCTTAAGTCCTTGCTCATACAAGTCCTGTGATTTGCCCGTGTTGTAGGAATTGAGCAGCTCCAGACGATAGCCGGAACTGGACTTTACTAGGCGCATTCTCGCCAACAAATCGCCACCGCTTGGTTGGCGTATATTATCGTCTTGGTTGAAAACCTTGGCTTTAAAAATGATGCCATCGGAGTCGTAGGAAATACCGCCACCGTTGGACATGACCCGTTGACCGTCTTGCAAACGTGAATTGACCCAAACCTTGACTTCGCTTTCATCAATGCGCACTACCATACCGGCATCTGAAACGACGTAAGCTTCTTGGTAGGAGTGGCCGGCATTACCACCATCCGCGTAATCATAGATCAGAACCGTGTCATCACGTATGGCAACGAGATTGAGGAATACATAGTGGGCCGGTCCGACATAGCCGTGTTCCCACAGTTTTTGGTATGAATTATTAACTTTACGGTACAAAGCGGCGTTCACGTAAGCCCGTTCGCACTCTCCCCGGGTTTTGTCACCCATGACAATTTTGTATCCATACAAAGCTTTATCTTCGGGTCCAATGGCTGCAAAGTCCTGTTCCACAATGCATTGGTTTTTCGCTAGGGTAGAGTCCGTTAAAAGAATCTGTGGTTTTTGCAGTGAAGTTTGAGCAAATGCACTGGTATTGAGCAAGCCCGATAGAACTAAAAATAGTAAAGGTTTGTTCATGATCGACCGGTTTGGCACTCAAAATTAAGAATTACTAACCACTATCGGCACAGCTATGGAAGTATTGAGGGTTTATCGTTAGTCCGTATGATGAGGGTTTGAATGATCTATTACAGTTATATCCAGCTGTGAGAAATAAATGTAAGTCTATGTTATATATAGAAAATATAATTTGGCTCTAATTGAAAAAAGATGCAACCTTTTTCACGGATTTTTCGTTCTTATTGATATACTGATTCAAGGGGACCGGACATGGGAATATTGGGGGGCACAATGATACCTAGAGCAAAAACCAGGCAAACCAGAGCTAAAACCATTCGTAACAGTATCACGGCTTGTATTGTGGCCGGCACAGCATTGCTGCTGTTGTCCTGTGACGATTCTAAAACAAGTACAAAAAACCCGACGAAATTGCCAATGTCCATATTGGCTCTTCAGCAACCTGAAAATTGTGATTCGCTCAAATCCTATGTTTCTCGTTCCATTTTAAAACGCAATACCACTATCTATCGACATTTATCTTACTGTTACGACATGATCGCGAACCCGATGATTGGGGCTCCTGAAGCTTCTCCCGTTACTGGAGGAACTGCAGGAGGAACCTTAGCGGATCGGGCACCTGACGGTGTTTCCGATACCAATAACCAGGAGGTTGGCGTTAACGAAAGTGATATAGTAAAAGCAGACGCTAACGGTTTTATGTATATGTTAACCGGGAGACACTTGGTGGTGGCTAAAGGATTTCCGCCGACTGAGTTGAGCACTTTAAAAGAAGTAGACCTGGGTTTACATGGTACCCATTTATTCCTGGATAAGGCCAACCAACGAGCGATCGTTTTAGGGATGAATGATCAGCCATTTTATATCGGAACCCCATCTCCGTCGGATGGCATTGCCATTCGTCAACCCATGGTACCGGATGAGACTGCAATTCTGTTTTTCGATGTCAGTACACCGGAAAACCCAACATTGATCGAACACATTAATGTTGCTGCCTATCTGCAAACCGGGAGACGCATTGACGAAAGGCTACATTTGGTCTTGCGAGAATACATCAGTCCACAAGCTCTTTATAACGACCCCGGTTTCTGGACGCTACGGCAAGCCTTTTGGGATAACGTCAGACAATTGCAATGCAGTGATCCCAATTTAACGGTGGCGGAAATAGAAGCGAATGAAAAGGTAGTTCAAGCCAAAATGGATTTGGCTGCCCATATTGATACTCTGGTGGCAGATATGAGCGACGCGGAGTTAGTTCCCAAAGCGACCCGAGTGAGTGCGGCAGGTATCACCGAAGAAATCCCATTCTTGTCCTGTCCTGATATTCAACACCCTGGTGTGGAGTCTAACCTGGGTTTACAAATAGTAGCCAGTGTCAATACCGATGGCAGCAATTTAGGGGCCACAGCCATCGTAAACAGTTCCTGGCAAGCTTATGCCAGCAGCGACCATTTGTATCTGGCTGCCAGCAGTCGTAACTGGTGGTGGCCGATGGAAGGCAATGACACTAAGTCACAAACGGCTATCTACAAGTTTCGTATATCGCCCGATCAAAAACCCCAATTCAGCGCAATGGGTACGGTGCCGGGTGTGACCCTGAACCAATTTAGTTTCAGTGAGCACAACGGCTATTTGAGAGTTGCAACAACTGAGGATGATTGGATACAACAAGACGGTGTATGGCAACGAGTGCAACAAAATGACGTGTTTGTATTGTCGCAAGCCAACACCGGTACGGCTGGAACGATGACCATACACGGTGAGTTGCGAGGATTGGCTCCGGGCGAGACCATTCATAGTTCCCGATTTATCGGCGACAAAGGCTACATAGTGACTTTCCGAAATATTGATCCCTTGTTTAGCCTGGACTTAAGTGATCCGGCTAATCCGCAAAAAAGAGGTGAGCTGCATATTCCCGGTGTGAGTACTTACATCCATCCCTACGACGAAAATCATTTAATTACCGCGGGGCGAGGTCAAGAAGGTACTCGACTCACGGGAATGCAATTGCAATTGTTTGATGTTTCCGATATGGACAATCCTGCCTTGTTGCATAGATATACTCCCGGATCAAATACCAATTGGGTATGGAGCGAAGCCCAATATAACCACTTGGCTTTCAACTTCTACAAACCTCGGGATTTATTGGCAATACCGGTGTCTTATTCGGATTCGCAATTGGTTTTTAATGGAATAATGGCATTTAACGTATCACCACAAAACGGATTTACCCTATTGGGTCAAGTGGATCACGCGGACCTTGTTAGAGAATATTACTGTGGTCCTGACGTGAATTTGTTACCCGGCTATAGCATCTATTGCAACGACAACAGATACTATTATTGGGGGCCCGCACGCCGGTCTGTGATTATGACCAGCGGCGCCGAAACCTTCTTATACAGTATATCCGATGTCGGTGTGAAAGCTTCAGAAGTGAGCGAGCTGTCCACTGTTCTTGGGCGAATACTGTTTCCGCTTCAAGCCTACCCATTTTATTATCTGGGTAATGTGGGCGGATCTCCCAGTGTTCCAACTGATGGTGCGGTTGGTGGGATCGTGCCAATAATGTAGCCTGACGATTTTCCCGTCCGGTGGGGAATGGTGCCGAGCGGGTTTGAATGAAAAGATAAAAGAATAATATGGCATTAACGTTTGAACAACTGGTTGAGACATACATCAACGATATGTACTCATTGGCCTTGCGGTTAACCGGTTCCAAGGAAGGCGCCGAGGACCTGGTGCAGGATGTGTTCGTGAATTTGAACATGAAGAAAATGACATTCGGTCATGTGGAAAATCCGAGAGCCTGGCTGGCGCGAATACTGTACCGAACCTTTGTGGACCAGTGGCGCAAAGATCAGCGTTCACCGGTGACATTGATCAGCTATACGGAACAGGAAAAAACGGAGTATTGGGTAGATTCCATTGCTTGTGACGATATTGGCCCGGAGGATGCTCTTCAGGCGGATCAGGAACAAAAGAAAGTGACCATGGCATTAAGTTTTTTGAGTAAGGAACAAAGGAACATTTTAGTGTTGCACGATATGGAAGGCTACACGTTTGCAGAAATTGAAAAAATAACCGGCATTTCTATCGGTACATTGAAGTCTCGGTTGCACCGAGGCAGGGACAAGTTACTGGGTAAATTGAAAGGTGTAGTGGTTCATAGAGGTAAAAATCTTCGCAAGGAAACCAGTGGCAATGAAAATTAACGGCAGGAAAGTCAAGGGGGACGCATGATGCAATGCGTGGACGCAATCGCTTTGCTTGATGATCATATTGATAGTCAATTGTCAGCGAATCAAACCACTTTGCTTAATTTCCATTTGAGTACCTGTACTCGCTGTCGTCAGGAACTGTTTCAAAGAGAAATGTTAGTGCAGCGACTCAGCGAAATGGCGTCGGTTGCCGCACCGCAACATTTGAAGGATCGCATTATACGTCAGCGCCTGCAGAACCACCGCCAGAATGCGCGTTGGTTCTTTGGTGGTGTGGGCCTGGCGGCAACAATTATGCTGGCCGTGGTGAGTGTTTGGTTGTTGCAGCACACATTGGTTGATGCTCCTGTAGTAGTGGCAAAACAGGAAGCGAAGAATAACAATGATTTACATTTGTTGCTGCATTCAGCGCAAGGTTTGGAAGGGGTTCGGTTTTCCATTTTGGTACCAGAGTCGGTTCAACTCAAAGGCTATCCGGCGGGTACTAAAATCGCCTGGGTGGGTAAACTCAGGAAAGGTGAAAATATTCTGACTTTACCTTTGGTATCCAAGGCGCAAAAACCTCAGGTGGTCGTGTTGAAAATTGAGCATCGGGATGCGAAAAAGGAGTACCATATTCAGTTGGCAGCCAGGACAACCTGAGGCTTTGTTGAGGTCTGGTCAAGATCTTGTAAAGTTCTGTTAAGGTCTTGGCAAAAGCATGTTTAGCGGGCTTACTGGATTTGATAGGATTTGCAGATAGATGAAGACAGTTAGAATGAGTTAATGAAGATGGTAAATCAAAATAGAAGATACACCGAGTGGCTTAAGGCAGCGACCCTGATAGCCCTGTTATGCAGTGGCCAACTGTTAGCTGCGGATTTGGACGACGTCACCATGCGGGTTATCGGATTGGAGGAAATTCCCGGTGACTCATTTAAAATCGAAATACCCCATTCGGCCATTGATGAAATGGCCACCATCAGTGAATTGAAAGGCGCTGTACCCGGAAGGCAAATAGAGGATGCTCTTATAACTTCACCCATAACAGGGGGTACCGTTCCACCACCGCAAGAATAGCTAGTTGAGAATCACGAAAATAATAAATGTACTGCAATAGAAGTGGACTGTCCTCTGAGAATTAAACGCATATCCCAACTGTTTTTTATCATTAGCATACACTTTTGCGGTATGCCCGGCCTATTGTACGCTCAAGATCGTTCTACAGTATATCCCAAATACAGTTCTGCGGCAGAAGAGGTCTTTAGTCAAGGATTGGAATTCTTTAAGGTAAAGGACTATAGCTCTGCAAAAACAGCATTTGAGAAAGCACGCGATATGGGGTTGAATAACTCAAGGCTGTTTTACAACCTCGGTGTTACCCACTACAAACTGGAAAATTATCAACAGGCCTATGATGCGTTCCAGCTTGCCTTGAATCTGGAAGAGATGCGTTTCCTGGCACACTATAATAGCGCCTTGAGTGCGGAAAAACTGCAGCAAACAAAATCAGCTTTGGATCAATTGGTTTTGGCAAAAAATTATGCCCATAGCGTGAGTCAAAAAGAACTATTGCGCCGTTTGCAAAATCGTTTGGGTATATCGGAAACCTTTTCGTTGTCACATATGAGTATATTCTCCTATGGATACAGCGATAATGTGGCTTTTGCCAACGAAGACGTGGTGGCGAGCAGCGAATCCAAAGATCACTACTTTTCCTTGTCAGGAAGTGTCGGTTTACAGTCACGGTGGGGGTTAGGGGCCAATTTTCGTTATTTATTGCATCGCTATAGAGATATGGAGGCATATGATTATGACGATGGCAGCGCCGAACTAGCTTATTCGGGGCAAACCAAATCATTTCAATACCATAGTTCTTTGGATCTGAAGCGGGACTACCTGGGAGGTGATACTTTTACCGACCGTTACAGCGTAAGAGCCGGTGCGACCACTATTGTTTCAAGTACATCAGCGGGATTAAGCATGAGCTACGTTAAGGTTAAGCCCTTACAGACTAACTATTCATATTTAAAAGGCAATTCACAAAAGCTCAATTTGTTTATGCACTACAATCAAAATTGGCGCGCCGCTTATGAGGTCGAGGAAAACGAACGACTTAACAGTACTACAGTAAACGCATCACCCACGCGCAACAAGTTGTTGTTGTCCTTTCATCCAACCATAGGTAAAAAAAGCCGATTAAAGTTGGAGTTCAGCGCCAGAGAAAGCGAATTTTCCTCTATAGACAGTCTGTCCGCCAGGAGTGACCGTCAGCGTAAAGCCAGTGCAGAGTTTGTCTATGCTGTCAGTCCGCGATCATCACTGATTGTGGTTTGTGCCCGCTTGGTCAATGAGTCTACCGATCCCTTTTTCAACTTCGATACAACCCATATATCTTTGGGTTTGGTTGTGCGTTGATTGGCGTTTGGCGGCTAAGATTTCTTGGCTGTCACCAGTAAATACTGATGCGGCATAAGCAAACGACCTTCCTTGATAAAATCCCGAGCAAACTGCGCCATCTCATCCCGAATTTCTCCTCTTTGGTCATCGGGCAGGGCGTCATATTGGACTTTGAGAATCTCTGAAGCTTCGACTGTATCCCAATAGGCGTCAAAGGATTCGAAATTATAGTTAAACTCCCTTTTCTCAATGGTGAAATCCTTGAATCCCGCTTCCACCAAAAGATTTTCCATGGCGCCGGGTACTCCCAGTGAAGTGACCTTATCCAGTGGGGGATGAAATTCGGTGGCAATGCGATTCTTGAAAACGGAGTAAATCCAATACATGGTCAGCATGGTTTCGGGAGTACTCCATACGGTTAGAGCAGCAGTGCCCTGTGGTTTTAGCACTCGATGTATTTCTCGCAATCCTTGCAGCGGGTCTTGAAATAACATAACGCCAAAACGACATAAGACGCGATCAAAAGATTCATTTTCGAATGTGAGTGCTTCAGCGGGCATAGTTTGAAAACTAATGTTTTTCAAACCCTCTTTTTCTACTTTACCCTGAGCCACTCCGACCATGCCGGCTGCCGAATCGGTTCCTGTAATGGTAACGCTTCCGGCGGTTTGCCGGGCCAGGGTGAGCGCCGGTTCGCCGGTTCCGGAGGCGACATCCAATATATTATCCCCCGGCTGGGCATCCAACTGCGCCAACACGGCATTACCCACTGGTTCGATGTGAGGTATCCACAAATCGAATTTTTCAGCCATTAAATGCCAGTCTATTTGTGCCGTGCTCATGTTTTGGATACCTCGGTTAAGAAAACAGGCGAATTATACAGAGTTTTAAACTTGTCATGTAAAGTGCAGGTGTCGTAGCTCAGAGTATAGTCTATAAATAACATTAATAAAATTAATTAAGTCATTGTAATCGAGATTGAAAACATGCTGATTATGGCGGTCGGATATTTTTAAAGCTTGAGTGTTTATTGTCGATATAGCTGGAGGGTTTAAGGAATAAAATCGATTAATCATGTCTGTGACCACAATATTTCAGACTTCCACCAAAATAATAGAGTCGGGTAAAGAGGCATTACGTCATGCTCCGCTCATGGTGCAAAAACCACAAGTGGCTTTACTGTGGTTGAAAACGGCTCGGTCCGCACAAATTTCACTGCTGGCCATAATGCTCATCATGCCTGCTTTGGTTCCTAATATAATTACAAGCGCGTGGAATACGGTGTCGCCCCCAGAGCAACCTCGAGGCGCAATTTCGCGTATTTCCAATTTCTTTGATCGTATGCAGGGTAGCAGTACCACAGCAGAGCATCAATCTGACGAACGCAAGGCCACTGTGCAGACCATTTTGTGGTCAGGTTCTGCTTTATTAGTCATTGCATTGCTTTGCTTGCATATTCCTAATGCGGTTCAAGCTGCCACAGGTATTGCTGCAGAAAAAGAGCGGGAGGCGGATGAGCGGTTGGGACGACAATCTAAAGAAAGTGTGTTGTTGTACCAAAGTGCTTTGGAGTTTTGCACTTTGCCAGAACAAATACAGCGCTTACAAGGTAAATTACTGGCATTGAAATCGGAAAGTGCTGAGACCACAGGACTCCTAACTTCTGAAACTAAAGTAAACGGCGTTTCGGAGCAACAGTTGCAAAACACGGCATACGTAAGCCCGGAGACAGAGCCACATAGCGACAGTTCGAGCCTGTCTACCCGTTATCGGGTCAATAAGCTTCTAGGAAAAGGCGCAATGGGGTATGTGTACTTAGCTTATGACACAGTGTTGGATCGTAATGTCGCGATAAAGCAATTATCTCCGCAATTGTGTGATGACGAACAATTCATTGGTCGGTTTAAGCAGGAAGCCAAAGCTTTGGCAAAATTGAGTCATCCAAATATCGTTCAGGTATATGACTTGGTGGAGGATGCGGAAAATACTTGGATAGTAATGGAATTTGTTGAAGGTGACGAGTTGGCCAAACGGTTTACTCCGGGTAAACCATTGGAATTTAAATTTGCATTGGATGTCGCCAAACAAATCAGTCAGGCTTTGGAGTATGCGCACAGCCAAGGTGTTGTACACCGCGATTTTAAACCGGAGAATGTAATGCTTACACCGGAAAACAAAGTCAAGATTATGGATTTTGGATTGGCGCGCTATACCCATTCATCCGGCCTAACCCAGGTAGGTACAATCATGGGGTCGCCTGCATATATGAGTCCGGAGCAGGCTTCCGGAAAAGAAGTGGATTATCGCACGGATATTTATGCTTTTGGTGTTACGATGTATGTTATGTTCAGCGGTGTTATGCCATTTTATGGTGATATGCAAAGTGTCATTGCGCAACATCTTACCGCCGAGCCGCTTCCTCCCAAAAAACACAACAAACTATTACCTAAAGCGGTGGAACGAGTCATATTAAATATGCTGGAAAAGACGCCGGAAAACCGTCCTGGATCTATGCAAGAGATTTACAAAAGTCTATTGTCCGTGGCAACAAAAAAATCCGCCTGAATACCTACCATTTGAACGTCTTTTCGCTGTGGTTGGCCGAAAGAGGATGTGCCTAAGCCGGTACATTTGCGTCCACTTTGTAAAAATGGGGAAAAATACCGAGAAAATTGCCATATTTTGTCTTTCAACAGCACATCGGCTGGCAATTCCCTGTTGAAAAAACTACAATTAGCCGTCTTTAGTCACGTGACTCTAATTATTACACGCTTTTCGCCTACGTGATTGCCAAGCGAAGGGTAAGCAACACGATCCGTGTGGAATACCCATCGCGTCTAAACAATAGCGTTCAATCATTGCGCTATTACGCTAAACGTACCACTAAACGCACCACTAAACGCACCACTAAACGTACCACAAAAAAGTACCACTAAAACCGGCAAAACATACCGGTAACAGAAACAGTAGTGGATCGCAACACCGAGTGACTCTTACTGCCGTGTGCCGGAGTTGATTCCATGGAATCACTCAAAGGTTTTGCACACCTTAAAGAAACTCTGCAGTGACTGTCTCAAAGCCTTGAGATAACAAATTAACTGAAATAGAGAGACATGAGCAAAATATTACAATTTTATAGAAAACGAGAACAATATCAGGATTTATTTAATGAAACTCAATCTTTTAAGGTTTTTACGGAACGTCAGTTGGGACAAATCTCTCAATTGCAGCGCCTGTCCGAAAAACAAAGATTTGACATGAAAGTGGTGGCCAATGTACTACCGTTTCGAGTAAATCAGTATGTTATTGACGAATTGATCAATTGGGCCAATATTCCTCACGATCCCCTATTTCAACTAACTTTTCCTCAGCCCGGTATGCTGGAACCGCATGATTTTGACCGCATGGCACAAGCGCTGCGTGCTAATGCCGGCAAGGAGAAAATTAACGGCTTAGCCAAGGACATTCGTGCCAAATTGAATCCTCATCCCGGAGGACAACAAAATCTGAATGTTCCCATCATCAATAATCAACCCATCGCGGGAATGCAACATAAATACCGCGAAACCGTTTTGTTCTTTCCCAGCCAGGGACAAACCTGCCACAGCTATTGCAGCTTTTGCTTTCGCTGGGCACAGTTCGTGGGTGATAAAGAATTGCGCTTTGCCAGTAACGAAACTTCGCGTCTGCATCAATACTTGCGTGTGAACAAAGAAGTGAGTGATCTGTTGATTACGGGTGGTGATCCCATGGTTATGAAGACCTCCCATTTACAGGACTACCTATTACCCTTATTAGAAAAAGATTTTGAACATATTCAAAATATACGCATCGGTACCAAAGCCATTTCGTTTTGGCCGCATCGATTTGTGTCTGACAACGATGCGGACGAACTTTTGGATGTGTTCCGAAGATTGGTGGCAGCCGGTAAACACGTGGCTATCATGACTCACTTTAATCACTGGCGGGAAATGGAAACGCCCATGGCCATAGAAGCGATTCGACGACTGCGTGCCACCGGTGCCGTACTTCGCAGTCAATCGCCGCTCATTAAGCACATCAACGATGATGCGGAGGTTTGGGCAAAAATGTGGCAAATGCAAACACGCTTGGGCATCATTCCGTACTATATGTTTGTGGAAAGGGACACAGGAGCCAAAGAATATTTTCAGGTACCCCTACATCGGGCCTGGAATATTTACCGCGAGGCTTTAAAAAAGGTGTCCGGGCTGTCGCGTACTGTCAGGGGGCCCTCCATGAGTGCCACACCCGGAAAAGTGGAGATTCAGGGTGTGACAGAATTACAGGGTGAGAAAGTGTTTGCTTGTCGTATGATACAAGGTCGTGATCCGGACTGGGTGCAAAAACCCTTTTTTGCACAATACGACGAAAGTGCCACTTGGCTTGATGATTTAAAACCCGCCTTTGGCGCAGACAAATTCTTTTTTGACTCTTAAAATCGGCCTCGCAAATTTTATGTTTGTATTTCCTGCGGCAGTGACTGCCTGAAAAACCCTAGCAGGCACAGTATGCAAAGAATGACGGCATGTCCGCCGCCACCGTCACTGCTGGATGCGGTACTACCTGGATTGGGGTCCGCCGGTACATCCAAAGCAGCCTGCGGTGTTGCCTCTGCCCCTGTCCCGCTGGAGAAGTTCTTGCGTGGGTTCTGGATGAATACTTGGTAGTGGTACAAAGTATTGTTGTTTAGAGATGTTATATTCACGCTGTTGGCCGGGCCTGCGTACACAACGTCTGCCGTACCCACCGTGTCACCGCTGCGATAATCGCTGCCGTCAGTGGGCACAGTGCTTATGGCGGCGGTGTCTTGTAAAACCACGGCTTTATAGAAGTCGTCGCTGGGGTTGTCCCAGCTTAAATTAACGGCGGAATTATAAGCTGTGGCGGTCAACACCATGGCTGCGGCGGGTGCTGCACCTGTGTCTGTGCTAATGTGAATGTCACTGCACGAGTAGTAATTGGAACTGCCGGAGGCGGTTACCATCACCTGGATTAATTGCAAGGTACAATCACAAGTGGTGTTGGGTAAGGTGATGTCCTGTTGATAAAACCCTGTATTGGTTGTGTCCGGAATGTTTTGACCAATTTGTTGAAAATTCTCGTCATTAGCTTGAGAAAGGGAAATCCTATAGTAACCTTCATGGTTGATGGTTTCCTCCCATTCCACTGTGATGGTTTGACCGACTCCAAAAATAACCGGACTGGTTCGCATGGTGCCGCCACAGGGAGCCGTTTTTAAGCCATCGCTGTTAGTGCGTGGTGGGATAACACCATCCAGTTTCCAACGGGCGTGGGCCCATAGGTTTTGGCTGTAAGCTGTTATGATCAACAGGCTCAAAATCAAAGAAAACTTGCTGACTACGATCTTTGCTGGGTGCTGCATGGGGAACTCCTTGTGACTGGCTAAGATGTTGCAGATTTGCTGTACCGGGGAGAGCGAACTGCGGTTAGATCACTACATTCGTTTTTGGAGCATTGTCTGTCAAGCCATGAAGCCAAGCATTTCTCTTCATGTCGAACACCAGTAGCATAACGAAAACAATGCCTCCGGGTCAATGGACCTTGACATCAGCTGCATTAATCCAAAATCTCCTACGTATCGTAGGAGTAGAAGTGTCATTGAGCTGAAGCCATTGGAGATGCAAATAGTAATTAGAGTCAAGTGCATATCGGGTAATATTTGACCAGTTGTGGTTTCAATATACGACGCTATCCGCCAGTGCAAAAGTGTTTAAAACTTGTTGATTGCTTGACATATTTTCCTCGCTGTCTAAGGTTTTAAGAGTCGGTTTTGGTCCATATACCCTATGTTTGAGTCACAATTCTTCTCTATCTGTCCGGCATAAGGAAATCAAATGTACAACAAACAAACTCTTGCCATTGGTACTTTATTTGCGTTGTTTGCTATGTTTATTTTGTTTCTCGGTTTGGCTTTGTGGGCATGGCCAAAATACAAGGTATACAAAAAGGAAATGGATGGTATTGCGTCGTTGAAAGAAGCGGAATGGAGCAAGAAAATACTCATCGAAGATGCCAAAGCCCGGGAAGCAGCGGCATTGCTGCAAGCCAAAGCCAAAGTGACGCTGGCCGAGGCTCAGGGAAAAGCCCAAATTGTCAAAGCCCAGGCCGAAGGTAAAGCCGATGTGGAAAGAGCCAAAGCCGCTGCAGAAGCCAACAAAATCATTGGAGAATCCCTTAAAAATAACGAGCAATACCTGCGCTATATTTGGATTAAAGGTTTGCAGGACGGCAATGGCGAAAGAATTTATATTCCAACGGAAGCGAATTTACCGATTTTGGAAGCGGGCAGAGCAAAAAAATAAAGTAACTGGAAAGGGTGAAGTCACAGAGTATGGATGTACTGTCCATTATTCCCTATGCTTTTTTCGTCGTCGCAATCGTTTATTTTCATGTGGCTTGGGCTAAGCGACGTCTTAAACAATGGGCCGACGGCAGAAACTACAAAATACTTCGGTGCAAACTTCGATTGAAGAACGCCGGGCCTTTTTCCTATTTCACTACCAGCGGTAGTCAGTATATTTTTAGAATAAAAGTCATGGACGATAAAGGCAATATCAGAAAAGGGTTTGCACGCGTGGGTGGCTATTTCTTTGGTTTGTTACGTAGGCAGGTGGAAGTGAAATGGGACAAAAAACACAGCTTAGAATCCTTTATAAATAGTCAAGAGGGTTAGTCCACTCTGGGAGAATCTTCGGGTATCTACAGCATTAATGGCTCAATTCTACGCGGTTTTCATTAGCATTATGCGGTGTTTCATTAGGGTGGTTAAGAATGTCATTGCCTAATCACTCGATGAATTCATCTGTTTCATTAAGCGAGTCACCATAAATCCCATAACCAGTAACACCACCACCAGAATGCCCCATAATATCACTTTTTTGTAGCTCTTCGGCGGCGGTGGTGTTTCCAGTTTACCATCACCACCCAAGGCCTCAGGGGCGTTCAATGTTAAAGGCGTTACGGTTAGATCATGGCCATTTTCAATTTGTTCCGGTATGCGGGGGGGCGATACAATGGAGCCCGCGCGGCCAAAGGCGATGGTATAAACTCCCGTTTCACTGCTTAACAGTCGCACAACATGAGGTTTGTAAGTAATTTCCAGTGTGGGTGCTTGATTGACAGTTTGATTGCGCTCTTCGATGTTTATTTTCCAATAGGGTGCGGTACTGTTCAGTGGTATATCGGGGGAGGTGACGGTTTTATCGGCAACGGCAAGCCGGTATATGGTGCCGCGGTGGTGTAAATGATTAATGGTATTCGGGTCAGATCCACTGTATACACTGATTTTATAGATTGCATTGGAATCACCCGGTAACAATTTAAGGGATTGGGTTGGAAAGTACCCCCCCAATTGGTAAATATAGTTGTTGTCACCGGATTGAATCAGTCGGAGTGTCTGGGATTGAACTGTATCTGCAGTCTTGACGGACTTTTTGGCATTTTTATTTAATTGCAGTAATCGAACCTTGTCCTGATCAAAATGAATCTTTATGTATCGTTGTAAACCGCTGACATCAACAATTTTTTGTTGCAGGGTTTGTTGATTGTGCTCCAAGTGAAACAGTGCAGCGGAACCGACAGTACGCCAGTTAGTCAGATTTTTGCTGGTTTCAACGGTGACCACCGTTTTGGGTACTTCATCCGTGTTCCAGTTCAGCATTAAGGAATGAGATAAGATTCCACCGCTTCGTCCCAGTTTACTCTGGTCCACAATGTAGTAGGGGGCCGGTAGTTTGTTTTTGGATTCGATATTATTGATGCTGACGATAGTGCCTGTATTGTCGCGTTTAAAATAAAGGTTCAAATTATCCGCCGGCCCATCGGCCGATTCAAACACGGGAAAAAAGTGTAAAACATGACTCGTTTCATAAGCTTGTGCCACAACCGGCGTCGGATTATGCTTAATGCTCAAGGGAACCATACCGCCAATAGGATCGAAAACCCGAAGGTCCTTTAAATCCCGGTTTTGGATATGGCTATAAATCGCGTTGTTTACGGTAAACTCGTATACCTGTCGTGCATTCAGCGGGACCTGTATCCCGTATGCGAAATCGTTTTTACTAAGTTCCTCAGCATAGCTGTTGCCCATGAAGGGTATAGACGCGGCGGTTAGAAACAATAATCGTAGTGTGTTCATAAAGTACCTTGAGTGGCTGATTCCGATCGTGGGACTGTTTTCTTTGGTGGTAAGGCGGCAAAATAACCTACGCCCAGCATCAAAAGCCCAACACCGATAAATGAGACAATGCGTTCCACGGTTCCGACATTGGCAAGATCCAGAACAAACAACTTGAGTACCACCACGGCGATCAAACCGGCACCGGTCATCCAGACAATTCGCCATTGCTTGCGATTCGCTAAAACCATTAAGCTGACAGCGACTACGGCCCAGAGTATGGATAAAGACATTTGTGCCAAGTCCGAACGCATTATGCCATCGGGGTTAAATGGCATGCCGGACCAATGGTGTATGGTTCGCAATAGTGCACTGTTAATCAGGATAAAGGCCAGCGCCGCCATAGCACTGCTGACCACAACCGGTGTTGGCCATGCAGTCGACAGCCGTTTTCGCTCGTGTTTTATATAAGTAAGTCCCCAGAAGCCCAGACACAGATAGCCAAACATAAAACTCAGATCCAAAGGGTTGAGGAAGGGAAAATAATCCAATGGGGCAGCATTGCCATTATGGCTGATGGATGCCAGAAAAATAAATACAAACACGTAAACGGCCAGTGGGCTGCATACGAACTGGAAGTAGGTTTGACGGTGTTGAGCAAAGGGCCAACGGTTGCCGTTGCGAGCTTTTAGTATAGTGACCAGAGCCAGGGCAGGGATCAGTAAGATTACCGTATCAGGCCAGCTGCTGTACATGGGTACGAATTGTTTGATCCACCAATGGGACTCTAAGCACGAGAGCAACAGTATCAGTGCCGCGCCGCTGACATGGTGCAGTATACCCGGAGGTGATAACTCGGGGTAGTCATTGCGTTTTAACAGCCAATAAAAAACCGTTAGTGTTCCCAACCAGGCCGGTAGATTCCATTGCTCGAAGGCTCTACCATCATCCACGGCGTAGATTGCGCCTACACCTAAAAAGAGCAATATAATATGGTGCAGGCGTTGCATGTCTTGCCAGCGGTAACGACTACCGATGGCGTAGACCAACAGAGCAGTCACACTGCCAAACAACAACAGCCAGGCCGCCGCATCCTTTATCGGTGTATGACCGTGTATCTCAAACAAGCCGGAGAAAAGCCACCACAACAAGCCCCAGGCCAGGGCGATACGATCCGTATGTTCCATATAGTATCGAATGCGGCTGTGGTTTTTAAAAATCAAATACGCGCTGAGACAACCTGCCAACGCCATTAACAGTCCGCTCACATAAGGGCTGTTCAATAACACCAGGTGGCTCTCATGATAGGCCTTGCTGATTTGTTTCAATACAAACCAGGCGGCACCCAGCTGCAACAACAAGCCGGAAAAATAAGGTAATACCCGCCCTTGTTTAATAGCGATGTAAATAAGGGCAACCCCTTCCAGTGCCCAGGTGGCTGAGGTCCACTGGTCATCCAGGGCCAGCGGTATTGCCACGGTTCCAAATACCACACCAATGGCCAGGAAGGATTCACACAGTAGTCGTATACCGTCTTTGCTATTGGTTTTGGCAATATACTTAAACAGTCCATAGGCCAGAAATACATAAAATACACAGGCCGCAATGGCGCTGTAAGCCAAGCCGAATTCAATCTGTCGTACCAGGGCGTATTGCAGACCAAAGACAATAACCGGTGTACCGAAGACCAGAGTGCCGTCCACATAACCGCGCAGATTTACCGGCTGGCGCAAGGCAAACAGCACAGAGATCGCTACATAGAAAACGAAGAACAACACCAGAAAAGGTTCGGTACTGGCAAACAGCGAGTGTTGGTAGCGGAATACCCCCCAGGTCGTACCAATAACAAAGGTAAAAACAAATCCCACCAAGTTCAATGCGCGCCAGGATTTATACCAGGCGATGGCCAGTATGCCGGTATTCAACAGTGCAAAGTAGCTAAACAACATGACGTGGCTGCCGCCACCGCTGGACGTCAGTACCGGCGCAACGAAGCCTCCGGAGAAACCCAATAGGGCCAAGGCCTTTGAATCCTGTAAAACCGCCAAAGCGGCTGATAAGGCACAGGTAATCAATAAAAGGGTAAAAGCCATCCCCGGCGGGATTAAATCGTACAGTCGCATGGCGGCAAAACTGGTGAGATAAATCACCGCTACCCCGCCGCCTTGTAAAGCCAGAGAAAAGCCGGCATTTTTCAAGCGGGTGCGCCAACCTACCACTAACAAGGCCAATCCACCCAACGCTACGGCTGCCATACGCAGTTCAATGGGGACAAAACCTTGTTCTGCTGCGTATTTGACCAAAAATACCAGGCCGAAAAACAATATTACAACGCCCACGCGAACCAGCGTGTTACCGCCGGTAAAATAATCGGTGATCCATTGCACAATGAGCGGAGTGGGTTCCGGTTTCGCATATGTGTCCGAGGGGCCTCGCGTAGGCGGTAGGCCGGGAACCGAATCCGGTTTTGGAGCAGTGGCAGGGGTTGGTGTCGATGATGAAGCTGTTACGGGTGCTGTGGATGGTTTGGGTTGCGCTGATACGGGTGCAGCCGGTTTTACCGCTTCCCTTTCGGCTTTGACCGTATCGGACATGGAAAAGTTGGTGGCAAGAGACACCGGGGGCGGAGCACGTTGTGGTTGCTCTGCTTCCTGGCGGGGTTGTAGTTTGTCACGCGCAGACAGGTATTGAACGGTACGTTTTACGTCGTTTAATTCCGAACGCAGTTTAATGACGCTGCTCAACAAATAACCGCATAGAGCTCCCAACAACAGGCCGGAAATTTTGGCGGTAACGGCGCCGATTCCTGCAAAAACCAATATAAACAAAAAAGTCATTGGAATACGTTAGCACAACTTTTTCTAGGTTGCTGTGAAATAAGCACATTTTCGGCATCCTAAGGTTTGTTGCAGGTGTCCATTTGGCATCCATTTGGCATCCATATGGGCAAAAGTGCTTCATGAATAAAGTTGTTGCGGTTAAACCTATGGTAAGAAGTCATTAGGCTGCTATATTTTGAGTCAGGTTCTATAGGGTTAATCTTCAGTAATCGTTGTGTAGGTAAACAAATGAAAAAAATAGAAAATTTTTCCATAACCCCCATGTTCGGCGGAGAGGAAACCTGTTCCAAACTCAACTTTCAGGGGCAGGATTGTCAATTAATCTTGGAAGGGGTTGCTTTGGAAGCCCAGTTCCAAACGGAAAACGATCGCTACTTATTACTGTTGACGGATGAGTTACCTCATGAAGAACAGGTGCATGTCTATTTATTAGACAATAAATGCCGGGTCTTGGATTCACTGGAAATTGGAGAGCCCTACACCACCGGGCTGTTACAAAACATCAAAATTGGAGTTAATGATGTGATTAATTTTACCTTTCCGAACGAAGCCAATCGATACCGTCTTCGTGTCATGGAAAAGTCAAAACGTTCCATGTTTTCCACGCCGGTGAAGGCCGTTACCCAAAACAAGGGTCCCCTTCGAAAACGGTATTTACAAATCGAAGAGGCCTAGGACGCAATAACATACCCCTGTGTTAAGCGCCGGCTAAAACGCAGCAACCGCAATCAATACACTGGCCTCAACCCATTCAATTAACGCACCTGCGGTATCGCCGGTGCTTCCGTGGATGCGTTGCAGCATGAGAAAACGCAATAACAAAAACACCAGGGTAGTGACAAAGATCGCGACAACGCCGGTACCTAATGTGGTGACTATAAGCAAAGCCAGGACAGCTATGACAACACTCCAATTGGGCAGCGGGGAGGGGTCGGTAAGTGCGTGTCCCAAACCGGACGAACGGGCATAAGGCGTGGTGAGGAACAGAACTGGTATGCAGGCACGGGCCAGCATGGGGGTGAACAGCAGCCACAGCCACAGGTCTTTGGCCAGCAGAATTTGCAGGGCGGAAAATTTGAGCAATAGTACCAATACCAGAGCAATCACAGCGGCAGGGCCACAGGTGGGATCTTTCATAATGTCCAGTGTGCGTTGCTTGTCACCCAGACCGCCGATCCAGGCATCGGCGCTGTCAGCCAGACCGTCCAGGTGCAAGGCTCCGCTGAGGAATACCCAAGCTGTCAGTACCATAGCCGCACTAAGGTTGTAATCGGTTTCCAACGCAGAAAACAACGCATATAAAGGCAGTAGGCAGACGCCCAGTATCAAACCTACCAAGGGGTAGTAGGGTAAAGAGCCTCTGATGTGTCGTTCTTCTATATTGCCCTTAACGGGTACGGGCAAACGGGTAAGAAACTGCAGAGCAACCAGAAAGGAGCGCATGAGCTTAGACGTGCACCGTGTACATACGCGTCAGCATAACACCAGTTGAGCGTCTCGATAGCCGTCGGCGGTTTGGATGTGTTTGATGCGACTGATACCGGCGAAGGGCAGGTCAATATTGTAACCTTGTTGCCAGTCTATCCCTAAAACATCACCGAGTATGGCGCGGATGGTACCGGCGTGACAAATGACCAGCAAATGTTCTCCGGAAAACTGTTCACACATGGAACGCCAGGATGTGAGTACGCGCTGTTGAAAATGGGCGTAATCCTCACCACCTGGGGGTGGATGTTTCACCGGGTCCGTCCAAAAGTTTTTCAGTGATTCGGGATCACTATGGAAAACTTGCTCCGTGGTTTGTCCCTCCCAGGAACCGAAGTGCATTTCCCTCAAATCCGGTTCCAGACTGAGTGGCAAACGCAGCGATTGAGTCAACTCATTGGCAAATCCGGCGCAACGACGTAAGGGTGAACTAATGACCCGTTGCCAGGGTGAGTTGGCCACTTGAGTCAATCGGCGATGCATTTGCTCCCATCCGCGTGGTGTCAGAGGGTCATCACTACTGCCCCGAAAACAGGCTCCACCTTCGGGCTCACCGTGACGCATGAGATCAATAATGGTTTCGGTATCGGTTGTTGGGTGTAACTGAGTCACATTATTCATTCTTTTTAATTCTCTTTTTCCGATACCCCGGCCTCAGCGAAAGTAGCCATATTGGCGTGTAAGGCACAGGCCAGACGCAGCAAAGGCACGGCCGTAGCAGCACCGCTGCCTTCCCCCAGGCGCATGCCCATATCCAATAAGGGTTTGGCATCCAGGGCTTCCACAATATGGCGATGGCCCGGCTCGGCGGAGCGGTGTGCATAGAGGAACCATTGGGACGCACCGGGGCAAATGGCTTGGGCCAACAATGCAGCAACACTGCTGATAAAACCATCCACCAGAACGGGAGTGCCGGTGTGGGCACAGGAAATAAACGCTCCGGTCATGGCGGCGATTTCAAACCCACCCAGGCAGCGCAGTACTTGCAAGGGATCATTCAATGCCGATTGGTGTAATTGTAAGGCTTGATTGATCACTTTGATTTTATGTTGTACACCGGAATCATCCAGCCCGGTGCCGGGTCCGGCTAATTCAGCGGCGTCCTGGTTTAATAAAGCACAAGCGACGGCTGCGGCAGCGGTGGTGTTGCCGATACCCATTTCCCCGCCGATGAACAAGTGGGTTTTTTCCAGAGCGGCTTTCTCTGCCGCCTGTCGTCCCGTATTTAGAGCGGCGAATAATTGTTGCTCGCTCATGGCAGCTTCCTGGGTGAAGTCTTGGGTGCCGGGGCCCAATCGGGCCTGTTGTACCAGGGGTAGATCGCCGGGGTCTACCGCCGTGCCCAGATTAATCACTTGCAAAGAAGCACCGATACTTTTGGCCAATACATTAATGGCAGCTCCACCGCGGGCAAAGTTGCGAACCATTTCTGCAGTGACGGCCTGGGGAAAAGCCGACACCCCTTGTGCAGCCACACCATGGTCTCCGGCAAACACTGTAATGTGTACCGTATCGATTTGCGGTAACTCCCGGCCCTGTAGACCTGCCAATTGGATAGCAACGGTTTCCAAACGACCAAGAGCACCGGGAGGCTTGGTAAGCCGGCCTTGCCGATCCCTGGCCAGGTTTTGCATTTCTGTGTTTACGCTTGCACAGGGTACGTTGAGCCAATCAGCAGTCATACTTCTATCCTTTCGGTTAAATTGCTCTTTTTAAATATGTGGGCAGACCGGCTACGGTTAACACCACCTCATCACACAGGGCGGCCAGTTGCTGGTGCAGTTTCCCCATGGTATCGCAGTACTGACGTGCCAAGACATTATCGGGAACCAAACCCAAACCCGATTCGGTACTGACAAAAACAATAGCACCCGGCAGCTGTGGTAGGGCTTGCAGCAAGGACTCTGTTTCCTGTTGATGTAATTGCGCATTGTTTTTTAATAACAAGTTGGTCTGCCAAAGGCTTAAACAGTCCACTAAAACACAGCGATCTGCCTGGCAACTTTGTTCCAGGGCAGCGCTTAAGTACAGAGGTTCTTCTGTTAAACGCCAATCGTGCGGGCGTCGCTGCCGATGGGTCTTAATTCGCTGCGCCATTTCATCGTCTAAGGCGGTGGCTGTGGCAATATAAGTAACGCTCAAACCCAATTGTTGTGCTTGTTGTTGTACCAGAAGTTCAGCAAACTGGCTTTTCCCGGAACGTATTCCACCCAGGACTAACTGTTTGATGGCGGGTGTGAATGCCGGTTTCATAATTGGGTTTCCATTTCCAGTTTGCTGGATTGCAGCAACTGTTCAATCGCCTGCATGTCCAAGTGTTGTTCCACCGCATTAGCCAAACGGTCAATGTCCTGTTCACGCCGCGCTTCATAATCCCAGCTATGGTCGAGGCGTAACCCGGCCCATTGCAGCAAGGCAGCGCAGGCTTGAGGATGATCGAATGCGCCATGCAGATAAGTACCGAGAATACGGTCGTCATCGGAACGGGCGCCGTCGGTCTGAGCCGAATCACCAACATCACGGTTATCCAAAACCACGACAGGCTTTTGCAGGGCATCGCCGCTACTGACTCCTGCGTGAATTTCATAACCCTTAATTCGGTACTGCTTGTCATCAGTGTTTTCAGCGCCATTTTTATCAGCGCCAACATTGTCTTCAGCGCCATTGTTGAGTGATAACCATCCCGTAACATTACGTAATTGTTTTTGCTGAGTCAGCACAGTTTGCAATTGCAACAGGTCCAGGCCCTTGACGTAGGCTTGGGAGCTTTCCACCCCATGAGGGTCCAGTATGCTCTGGCCCAGCATTTGAAAACCGCCACAGATCCCCATGAGTTTTCCGCCATAACGCAGATGTTTATGAATAGCCTGCTCCCAACCGTGTTGGCGCAGCCAGTTTAAATCAGAGACGACGCTTTTACTGCCGGGTAATATAATTAAATCAGCGGCGGGTATATTTTGTTTGGCATCGACAAAACGCAGATCCACTTGAGAATGCAGGCGCAAGGCATCAAAGTCGGTGTGATTGCTCAAGCGGGGTAAGGCGGGCACAATGACGCGCAAAGGATCGGATACCTGTGCGACTCCGTCACGACGGGACAGGCTGTCTTCGCCTTCCAGATGCAAATCCTGTAAATAGGGTAATACCCCCTGTGTGTGTATGCCGGTTTCATGGTGTAACCAGTCCAGGCCCGGTTGTAACAAAGTGCTGTCACCGCGAAACCGATTGATCACAAACCCCTTAACCCGTCGGCGTTCTTTTTCGGATAGCAAGGACAGGGTGCCTACCAATTGGGCGAAGACACCACCGCGGTCAATATCGGCTACAATCCATACCGGACAATTTACGGCTTCGGCGAAGCCCATATTGGCGATATCTTTAGCGCGTAAATTGATTTCCGCCGGGCTGCCTGCGCCTTCCACCAAAATCACATCGTATTGTTGTTGTAAGCGGTGGTACGACTGTAATACCGCCTGCATGGCTATGGGTTTATAGCGGTGATAATCACGGGCATTCATATTGGCAACCGCGTGTCCCTGTACAATAACCTGGGAGCCCGTATCGGTGTTAGGTTTGAGCAATACCGGGTTCATATCCGTGTGCGCTGCAATACCCGCCGCTTGGGCCTGCAGAGCCTGGGCGCGGCCGATTTCGCCGCCGTCAACAGTCACAGCGGAATTTAAAGCCATGTTTTGTGGCTTGAAGGGTGCCACTTTAACGCCACGCCGGGCCAGTACCCGGCACAAACCGGTGACGACAGCGCTTTTACCGGCATCTGAAGTGGTGCCCTGAATCATGAGGCTGCCTCGTAATGGTTTAGGCATTACACCGCCTCCGCCTGTGGGCTGGATAAGAGTAAAGATTGCAAAGCCCGTTGCAGTCGCATCCATTGTGCTTCATTGGCGGGTAAGCCAAAACGTAAACTGGCCGGTTGTTCAAACAAACGTATCCAGATTCCCTGTTGCGCCAGTTGCGTCCGTACCGTTTCTGCGTGCGGTGTACGGATCCATTGGAACAGGGCCGTACCGTTGGTGGGGTGTAACACGTTTTGCCGTGACACATCGTGTAACGGCGAATCCAGTAACGACGTACTCAGTAACAGTGCGTTTTGTAACAACCCTTGCAAACGCTGCGATTGAATGGGCAAGGTCTGGCGAGTGCTGTCATGCCATGCCGTGTCCAGCAAGGCTTGCTTAGCCACTTGGCGGGCAGGGCCGTTTACGGTCCAGGGGCCCAGCATTTCCTGCAGGGTATGGAGTAATTCATATTGCGCCATGACAAAGCCCACGCGGGCACCGGCCAGGCCAAAAAACTTGCCCAAAGATCGCAAAACAATTAAACCGGGTAAACTTGCGTGGGCGCACAGGCTAAGTTCCGGTGTGCAATCCATGAAAGCTTCGTCCACTACTAACCAGCCGCCTTGTTGTGCCAATTGTGCATGCCACGCTAACAATTGTTGTGGAGAAACGGTTTCGCCCGTAGGGTTGTTGGGGTTAACCAACACGAGACAACTGAGTTGAGGCAGTTGCGCGGCAATCTCTTCAGAGTTCAAGGCAAGGACTTCAAACCCGGCCTGGTGCCAGACATGAGCGTGTTCGGCATAGCTGGGATGGATTAGGCCGATTTTTTGTTGGTTTGCAGCTAAGCTGCCGGAGAAACGCAAGCGCAGAGCCGGTAAAAGTTGAATGGCTGCTTGAGTACCGGCTACCGGTAATACCTGTTCGCAGCCATAATAGGACTGTGCGGCTGCAACCAAGCCGTCGTCGTCTTCGGGCAATCGGGCCCAGTGGCGTGAATCAATGGCGGGTACGGGCCAGGCATTGGGGTTGAGTCCGGTGGATAAATCCAACCATTGACTCAATTCAATGTCGTATTGTTTTGCTGCTTGCCGTAGGCGGCCGCCGTGCTCAAGCAAAACTGCCTCCCGCGGTCGTCCAATATAAGCCAAAGAGCAAGATCGCCGCCAGGAGAAGCAGTATCGGCAGCAACCATATCAACAAGGCTCGAGCAAACAAATTGATGGCGGCCTTGATGTCTTGTGCCTGAGGTTCGTTACCGTTGCCCAGCTGTGGTCGTTGTTGTAACTGACCGTGGTAATAGGCCGGTCCACCCAATTGCAATGCGAGGGCACCGGCACCTGCGGCCATCACCGGACCGGCATTCGGGCTTTTCCATTGGGGTGATTGATGGCGCCAGCAGTGCAGGGCATTGCCAAACTTGCCTGCTATGGCATAACTTAATGCGGTAAGACGGGCGGGTATAAAGTTGAGCACATCATCCAAACGCGCGGCGGCCCAACCGAAATGGAGAAAGCGTTCTGTTTTATAGCCCCACATGGCATCCAAGGTATTGCTTAACCGATAAAACACGACGCCCGGTGCACCTGCCAAGATAAACCAGAATAGCGGGGCGAACACGGCGTCGTTACCGTTTTCCAGGGTGGACTCAATGGTGGCCTTAGCCATGTCCTTTGTGTCCATATTGGCGGTATCCCGGCTCACGAGAAATGATGTGTGTATACGAGCTTGCTCCAACTCACCTTGTTGTAAGGCCTTGCTGACGTTCAGGGCATGTTCCACCAGGCTGCGACTGCCCAAGGCCAAATACAGGCACAAAACCGCCAGGGCGGTTTCAGCGGAGTGGGAAAAAGGGGAACTCAACAGCCAGTCGATGATCACCGCCGGAACCAGGGTCAACAGCAAAACCGCCAATGCACCGCGCCGGCGGCTTTCGCTACGGTTTTTATTGAGCCAGGCTTCGGTTTTCTGTGCCAGGCGGCCAAAGCCCACCAAAGGATGGGCCCGGCGCGGTTCGCCCAACAATCCGTCCAATGCCACGGCCAGCAGTATACAGAGGCAGAGAGTGCTGATGCTTAGACCCGATAACACGATGACGATTCTTTCAACGATTGTTGGCGCTTATGACGCGGAAGCGCATTCCGGGCCGCGATGATAAATCAAGTCTTGCACGGGTTTGCCGCCCACCAGGTGTTCCTTAATAATGCGGTCCAGATTGGCTTCGGTCACGTTGTAATACCAGATCCCGTCGGGCTGGATACACATAATGGGGCCGGACTTGCAGGTGGCAAAGCAGTGGGTGCGGGTACGCTTTACCCGTAGATCGCCCTTATCGATACCGGCTGCTTTGAACTTTTCCCCTAACAGTTCAAACAATTCCTGGGACTCGCCGTCTTCGGTGCAGCGTGGACCCACGCATACCAGCATGTGTCGGGCATAGTCCATCATCTTAGGTTTTTCCAGGGTCGCCGCATCCACGGCGCTATCCAAATCACTCATTAGGCTATCTCCAGTTCTTCTGTGTTACAGATTTCGGTGTCGGAATAGGACTGCCACAACTGCTCAAACTGTTGCAGTGCTTGCGGTTCAAATTGTCCTTTCTCGCGTATCAAAGAGACGTTGAACACGCTTTCATCCTTGGTATCGGTGAATACCACACTGCGCAGACTGTCGCCGCGGCTCACCAGCCAGGCACTATGTACCTGGGTCCAATTAATATGTAAATGAAAATGATCGTTTTCGATATTGAGCCAGTTACCGCGGGACTTAAAATCCGCCGCGTCAATCATAAGTTCAGAGACGGCACCGGCATCGCTGCGCACCACCGCGCGGATGCGGCCCCATTGTTTGGCGCTGTCGATGGCTTGCTGCAATTCATTAGGGGGTAGTGCCAGGGCCTTGAATTCACCGGCGGGGCTATCCGCATCTGCTTCGCTGATGGCACTGAGTATGTGTCCCATGGGCATATCAAAATGTCGGGCGATGTCACGCAGGGAATGGGCTTTACTGTCGCATAAATATTGGCGTACGCAGCTTTTCCAACCACCCAAACCCATGCTCAGGGAGCGGCCACGTTTTTCATTTTCCAAAGTAGATCCGGTGATATCGTCGTATTTATTCGCATATCCCCGCGGCGTAATCATCAGGCCCTGGTCCATATAGGTGCTGCTGTTGCCAATGAGTACGGTGGTCAGCATGCCGATTTTGCATTCGGTCATTTTGTCCAGAGTGACCATTTGAATATCCTGCAAGTCCCGGTAGGCGGATTTGACAATGGCCACGGGTGTGTTGGCACTGCGATATTGCATAATGATACGCTGGGCCTCAATAATATGTTGAGTACGGCGGCCGCTTTTGGGGTTGTACAAGGCAATGACAAAGTCACTTTTGGCGGCGGCGTCCAGCCGTTTGGCAATCACCGGCCAGGGCGTGAGCAAATCGGACAAGGAGATAGAGCAAAAATCGTGAGTCAAAGGCGCGCCCACCAGCGAGGCACAGGCGGACAGAGCCGTGCTGCCGGGAATGACTTCCACCTGAATACCACTGTCCGGGTTTTCAGGAACCGTCCAACCGGATTTTAAAAGCACTTCATACGTAGGGCCGGCCATGCCGTAAACGCCAATATCACCGGAGGATATCAGCGCGACGGTTTTGCCCAGTTTGGCCTGTTCGTAAGCCTCGACACAACGGTCGATCTCCTCGGTCATGCCTTTGCGTACCACTTCCTTGCCATCCAGCAAATGTTTTACCAGATTAATATAAGTGGAGTAGCCGATGACCACATCCGATTGCTCGATGGCTTGCAGCGCTCTTTGAGTCATGTGTTCCTGGGCGCCGGGGCCAAAACCCACCAGGAAAATTTTTCCATTCTTCATGCTAAAGTACCTTTTTTTGAATCTGCGTGTGCTGTTTTGCATCGGACGATGGAAACGGTGGCATTTTTTTCGTCGTCACCACGGTATTTGTGTTTTTCCACCAGTAAATCGTTCATATCGGTTTTCGCCGCCAGTAAGGCTGCGGCCTCAGCAACGGCTGGAGTGCCCATGTACTTGAGTACGGTCTCAGACGGGTTGGGTACGGGCACCTGGGCCAACTCTTGCGCGCTGAAAAACTGTAAAGGCCAATTGTGTTGTTGCGCCAATTGCAGCAAGGCGGGCTCATCATTTTTTTTGTCAATGGTCGCCAGGGCACTGACGTGATCCAGGTCCGCGTCAATTTGCTGCAAAGCTTGTTGCACAGCCGTTTGCAGGGTTTGCAACGAAGTACCTCGATCGCAACCCATGCCCAGAATGAGTTTGTTTGTTCCGGTCACGAGGGCTGACCTTGGGGTGGGCGGTAGACCACCAGGCGTTCCTGTAATTGCTGCCACAACTGCTCCGGTATATCCCGTTCGGTAATCCATAACACGGCTTTGTGTTGTTCCAGATCCACGGCGTCAAAGGAATCAAACAAATGGATGTTCTTGGGAAGTGGTGTGGGGCGTGTCCACCAGTTGCGGCTTCCATGTTCCTGAACTACGGCTATGGCTTCTTCATTAACGACATGAGCGGAGACGCGAGTGATGTTGATCTTGGGCGCTTCCACTTTCCAGCCCAGTTCCCTTCCTAAAATATCCACAGGAATGGTTTTGCCCACGTCCGAGGCCGTGGTGACCACCGGCGTTGCTTCCAGGATCTGAGCCAGTTTTTCTGCGTACGCATTGGCACCGCCCACGTGCCCTGACAAGACCGGTATGACAAACTGAGCAGCATCATCCACGACTAAAACGCCGGGATCTTCATCCTTGGATTTTAAATGAGGGGCAATCAAACGTATTACCGCGCCCAGGGAAACAAAAAATACAATTTGATCGAAATCTTGGAAAAGGGGGCCGATTTGATCCCGCAAAGCACCTTCGTAGACATTGACCTTGTTCGGGATAGAATTCATGGTCTCTGCAAACTTGGCTGAGACAACCACATCCGCCTCGCTTATGCTGGGTGCCAGCGCCGCGACCTGTGCAGCGCCGTGTTTGGTGATCGCCACCAGGGCCACACGGACGGTTGTTTCACCATGGGTTTGACTCGGTTCGGTTTGTGTCATGCACTGATCTCCACGGTTTCGGATTGGATTTCGGGTTTGTTTTGAGTTTTGGGTTTGCGACAACCTCGTTGCACCGGGTGTCGTTGCCGATGGGGATTGCGAACCAGCATCAAGGACAGATAGTTGACCTTTTGGCCTTTCAAAGTGGTGATGTCCCTGACCACCCGTTCTTCCGGTGTGCCTACTTTTTCGATAAAACGACATTGGCTAGCAATTTGTTGTTGTTGCAACAAATCGATAATGTCATCCAACAGTGGTTTCACTTTTAACAGTACCAGGGTGTCAAATTGGGGTAACAGGGAGGCAATGGTTTCAACGCCGTATCCTGCGGGAATTATCGCCACCGTGTCGTCCACGTCCGCCAAGGGCATATCCAAGGCAGCGGCAGCCGCGTGAAAGGAAGGCACGCCGGCCACAGTTTCTATGCGGACCGCGTCGTCCAAAGCGCGTACGCTACGGGATAAGTGGCCGAAGGTGGAGTATGTGGAAGCATCTCCTTCCACCAGAAACACCACATCCTGACCTTGTTGCAAGAAAGTCAGAACCGCTTGCGCCGCTTGCAACCAGTATTTACTCAGAATTTCCACATCATGGGTCATGGGGAATATGAGTGGTGATTGCTGCGTCGGCAGTTCCAGCCCGGCACGCAGGGCGATGGCCAGGGCGTAACTGTCACTGTTTTTTTTGCGTATCGGATACGTCCATACAGTGTCTTTGCGATTCAACAGTTCCCAAGCGCGACGGGTGATTAAGCCCGGATCACCAGGGCCTAAGGAGACACCGTACAGTTTGCCTAATGACTTTTCAGTCATGGTTGCCTCCCATGTTATGGTCTTCGGTATGCCTGGGTTGGGCGCAAACAATCCAAACCGGGTTTTCAGCAGCCAGTCGATGCATATGCAGTATGGGTTGGCTGCGGTTGGCCTGTAGTTGTGTTACATCCCATTGGACTTGCGCTTTGCTTAAGGCATCAGTCGCTGTGCTCAGGTTCTCCAAGGTCACAAAGTTCATAACCAGGGTACCGTCAGGGCGTAATCGTTGCAGGCATAATTCAATAAGCTGTTGCAACTCACCACCGGAACCACCAATAAAAACTGCATCAGGGTCAGGCCAGTTGTGTAAAGGCTGTGGTGCTTTGTCATGTGTCAGTTGATAGTTCAGAATGCCCTGTTCGCGTTGGTTGTGTACGGCGATGGCGGCGTCATCCGGGTTTTTCTCCACTGCATACACATAACCTTGTGAACACAGGCGGGCTGCCTCCAGCCCCACAGAACCGGACCCGGCGCCGATATCCCAAACAATGGAATCGCGGCGTAACTGCATCCGTGCCAGGGATACGGCGCGGACTTCGCGTTTGGTAATTAAGCCTTTATCCGGTTTACGCTGTTTGTAGACACTGTCTTGCAAACCGAACAGTGCTTTGTGTGTTTGTTCCACGCGTCGTTGCAGAATCACTATATTGGGATCGACAAACTGCATGGATACCGCTTGTTCCGCACTTAAACCTCTGTACACGCGCTGTTGTTTACCGAGTAAATCTTCGGTGACATGTAAATCCCAACACGCTTGTTGTTGTTCTTCCAGTATCAATCGGGCAATACGGTCCGGGGAATTGTCCGGGCTGGTGTAGACGGCAATCAAGTCGTGTTGTTGTATCGCTTGTAAAACGGCAAACAGACCGTGCTGTGGGCCTTTGTTGCTCTTTTCCCATTCACCGGCATCTTTACTGTGCACCGAACAAATATGTGCGTGTTGCCAGGCCAAACCCAGTTCAGCGAAAGCCAATTGATGCGCGCTGAGGTTGGGGTGGATGTGGCAACGCTGTGTTCCCAGTTTGGAAACCAGATATTTACCGATACCGTGACACAATGGGTCGCCACTGGCCAGTACCACCACCGTTTGCTGCTGTGCCAACGCATCCTCAATCCACTGGGGCAGCATACGCAGTTGTCCGCTTAAGTCTTTTTGCGTGGAGTTTGGATGAAACAGCCCTTTGAGCAATTCCAGGGTACGTCGGCCGCCGATGATCAAGTCCGCCTGTTGAATTAACGTAATGGCGGTTTCACTTAAGCTCCGTTCCGCGTTTTCCAAAACGCCGATAATGTGGCAGCATTGTGGTGCAATCTCATGGCTGTGTGAGTGGGGACGGTCTGTCTCTGGTGTTGGCGTTTCAAGCACGGTCGTCTCCCGGACTTTGTTTTAAGTCGGATTCGTCCGGTTTGATTTCGGCCAACTTATTACCTTCGAAATCGCACACCAGTACGGTGATATCAAATTGTTGTGGATAACGACTGCTGAGGGTCTTGATGACTTTTTGGCCCAGTGCTTGATAGAACTCCTGTACCAGTCCCAGTTCCTCCATGCGCTCACCGGCGTAGCGCGCCGTCTCGTTTTCGCGTATATCCTGGCAGACTTGTTCCGGCGCACCGATGCCGGCCGCCAGATCGGCCAATAAATCTGTATTTACCGCGTTGCGGTTGGCGTGGGTAATGGTTTCACCTTGGGCCATTTTGGTGAGCTTGCCCACCATGCCGCCAATGATCACATGGGGCAGTTTCTCTTTGACTACGGTATCCAAAGCATACTTAAGAAAATCGCCCATTTGCACAAAACACGCGGGTGCCAAATGGGGTAGTTCCCTGATGACGAACTTTTCCGTGCGCCCGCCGGTGGTGAGTACCACGGTGTCTTGACCCTGATTGGCGGCCACTTGTATGCCTTGTATAACGCTGTCGCGAAAAGCGGCGGTGGAGTAGGGATGAACAATACCGGTGGTGCCCAATATGGATATACCGCCGAGAATTCCCAAACGCGCGTTAAGGGTTTTTTTAGCCATTTCCTCGCCACCCGGTACCGAGATCGTGACTTCCAGGCCTTTGCGTTGCAACAGACCGGCCCCGGCCAAACGTATATTTTCCTCTATGTTTTTTCGCGGAACCGGATTGATGGCGGGTCCGCCCACTTCCAGGCCCAGTCCGGCCATGGTCACTGTGCCCACACCTTCACCACCTTTAATGTCAACATGGTCTTTGAGGTCGGTTATACGAACATCGGCCGTTAAGGGAGCTTTATCGGTACAGTCCGGATCATCACCCGCGTCTTTAATGACCACAGCATGGGCGCTGGACTTATCGCAGCGACCGTCGTTAACGCTAAAGCTCACCGCTTGCCCATTGGGAAGCAGGCATTCCACTTTCTCGGGCACACTGCCGTGTAATAGCCCCAACACAGCGGCACGGGCGGCAGCAGCGGAACAGGCTCCGGTGGTATATCCTTTGCGAGTACCTTTGGGTTTTTTCTGCATCATAACGATTGGTTCAGTCGCTGTTGCGCTCGTTTGAGTCCATCTTGGCTTTTTGAGCGGCTTCGACCAACGCCAGTAAGGCGTGTATGGCTGAGACCACCAAGGTGGAACCGCCTTTGCGGCCTTGGGTAATTATCCAGGGCACTTGGGATATCTCACTTAACAGTTGTTTGGATTCCTCTGCAGATACAAATCCCACGGGCATGCCAATAATCAAGGC